>WLWD01000658.1_pt1 | contig 81662 bp, 48 predicted proteins | sample 6712731 | NCBI WGS metagenome assembly WLWD01 (sample SAMN12718690, study PRJNA576275) | sponge metagenome | isolation source: marine sponge | host: Mycale hentscheli | place: New Zealand: South Island, Marlborough, Capsize Point | collected 2014-11-01 | reverse complement strand
CGTCCACTTCAGAAGTTGCTAGCACGAGTATTCTATTTTACGATGTTTTTGCTTTGCTACGATACTTAATAATTGGATCAAGAGCTGCAATGCATCCATTGGGGTCACCAGTTCATGAATTAGTGCTGTAGACTTCTTTATTTGCTCGGCTCGATCCTGCACCTTTGGCGGTAGAATGGAATAGATATCGTCGAGAGTGGGTTTGGGGAGGTCGATGCACATCCACGAGCAGTGGTGGTTCGCAAAGAACAGTGCCATACCCTCGGCGCCGGTGTCCGATTTGCCATATATATGATCAGTAGTGTTGGACAGGATTGCCGGGTCAGTCAAGATGTACGTTGACCCAGTTTTGACACCCTGCATATCGGCAACCATCATTTTACCTTCTGTTTTAATAAAGGTCCAGTGCATGAATGCAGCTATAGTGTTGCTGCAGCCAGAGATGTATCCATAATTGTTACTCCATTTCTCAAAATCGCCGTGAATAAAATCTTCAATTATGACAGCTAAATTGGTGCCTTCCTTAGCGTCTTTAGCACCCAGTATCTTTACTTCATAACAATCTGCTATATCCACAAACTCCAATTTCCTAGGGCTCATGTTTTCCTTGTTAAATTCTTCTGCCAGACTCTTTGCAATTCTGTGTACTTCTAGACTGGACTTTGTGTGTCCAGCCCAAAACTTTGTGTCTCTCTCCTCCTTCAGTACACACAAATGCCCACACTTGAAAGGTGGGTCAGTGTATATGCCTTTGAGCACAACTCTGTATCGACCCTCAGCAAAGGGAACATCTTTAAACAATCCTGATATAGTTTTATCAGGCCCATGTAGGTCAGGGTCACAAGGTGTCTTACCAGTAACTTTCTTGTAAGTCCAAACCTCATCGGGAAATGTAAACTGTTCTCGTGTTTTTTCTACAGCTACTTGAGATGGTTTGAGTTGAGTTTCATCTGTTAATAATCTTTCTGGAGTGTTCTCTTTCCCATACTCTGGAACTATTTTTTTCCTGGGCGACTTCTCTTTTCCATATGCCCCTTTTCTAGTGCTGGATGCTTCCAGTGTATTAATTGCCCCACATGATTCATTCTTCTCTTCTTTGCTGGAAATTTCTGACACCTCCGCCATTTAATCACAGAATTGTAAATTGTCCTTATTAATGGATACAACCAAACTGAATCGGAAATACTCCTTATATACCCAGCCATGCTATACTCCCACCCAACAACACCCAAGGCAATTAGCACTCTGAGAAATCAAGCAAGCACATAACATTGGGACAGGCTTCTTCATTTAATGTTTTCACTGCATTCTTACATATAATGAATAATTACTGCATTAGGAGCTAGTCTCCCTGTTGTGCACTCAATTACATCATCACAACCATGTTGCCACCTGCTTTTTAGAGTTTTTTTTCTCCTCTTCCCAAAGAATAACTCTAACTGAACTAAGATAGTGTGTAGTGCATCATCCTTTATAAAGGAAGCTCAAGTTTTGAAATATATACTTCATTGCTGAAGGACAAAATTCAGCAACTGCTAAAAAAAATGTGTGACATCCTTTATTTAATTACTAAAAGAATTACTTTTACTTTCCTAATAAGAAATATAATAATGTAATTGAGGACTAAGTAAATTGAGAACTTTTGCTGATGATTTTGAGCTCTTCTCTAATCAGTTAGCTATGTAGCGTTTAGCTATTTATTGCAAAGAATCTGCGAGTGAGTACATTTGCTTCCGTCTCGTTATTTATTACTGTAATGGCCCACAACAATTATAACTTCCATGGACATTTATGGCTGTCTTGTAGGACATTGTAGCAAGGCTCACATTTTACATATCGCTACCAGTTTTAGCAGTACAGTTTGACAATATATCCCTTGAATGTTCTAGAACTACCTCAGTTGATGAGGAAGGCATGGCAGAGTTGAAATGTCTAGCTACAACAGTTCGAAATGTTTGATGTCAAGACATCGTGGTCAAAATTACATGGACGAGTGTAGTATTTCTGGTGCTAATGTACGAATACGAACGGCTCTATCAGTATCACATCGCGACCAAAGCCAGAAGCTCAGCATGAGCGCTAAAAGGCAAGCGCAACGGGAAAAGATCGCCACACAATAATTTAGCGCGTAAATGACATTGGGACCACTCCCACCTTGCCGACCATTTAACCCAGGAAGGTTGCAATTTTTTCATACAAAAGAACCACCAGCGGTGTAAAACAGAAGAGGCTGGGATTTTGCTTCTACCTAACTGACCCTCTGCAGAGATGAAACCTTACCTGTAAGAAATTGGGTGCCCTAAGAAATGGGGTACCCTGCGTTATAATATTATAATTCCCTTTACATTGTACAGATGGAGGATTGGAGTGGTGACCTTACTCTGCACTTGTGCGTGGGCCCACGGACACAGCAAGCCTGCTGGCTTTCCCTGGGACTTCTTGCAGAAGTTCTCAGAACCCTTCAGTAGCTCCATGGAGCTGTGGCTGTTTGCCTTCATGTCAACAGCCCTGATCAGTGCTGCTCCATTCTTCATTCTCTTCTTCGTCCCACTTCACAATGCCACCCAGCACACCTCCTTACTCAAGGTCCTTCTCAGCTTCGCATCTGGTGGTCTATTAGGAGATGCTTTTCTTCATCTCATTCCTCACGCAATTTCTCCTCACGATCACTCTGGATCCGATCATGACCACACCCACCCACATGATCACGCCCACCATCATGATCATGACCACGATCACCATCACCATGGGCACGATCACATGCAGGACATGATAGTTGGACTTTGGGTGCTCCTTGGGATAATTTCTTTCCTTGCTGTAGAGAAGTTTGTTCGCCTGGCAAAAGGTGGCCACGGTCATTCACATAGCCACGCCCATCCTGCTAGTGAGGGTGTAGTCGACGTAAATGATGGAGTGAAAGAGCGCAGTGGAGATAGTGTCAGAAGACGTAAAGGAAAAGGTGAGCCTAGCAACATCGGATTGTTGAGATTGGGTTATTTTATCAACTGAAATAGTTTACAATTTATTTTGTGGTTTCCTCCCAAATTGTAGAACGTGAATCCCACGAGGTTTAGTTTATTAAACTAAGGAATTTAACAATAGCAACGAAAGTGTAAACATTCACTGGTTAATTGTTATCTACACACCTTACTGGTGCTGGTAATGAAGCTGTCAGGTTGTCTGTTACTAGTACCAGGATGGCTCCAGTCTCATCTGTTACTAGTACCAGGATGGCTCCAGTCTCATCTGAAGGGTCAGGAATAAAACTGAAACTAAATTGAAAATGGTGTTTTGAGTGTCATAAATTGAAAATCCCTTTTCTAGAAACATTTTTTGATAGCAAAATAAAAAACAACTACAATATGTTATAAACTTTTCCCCCCATTTTTTCAATAGCCAAGTTGATGCTGGTATATCAGTAGCCTGTGTACTATACTCGTTGCTATTAGAATTGTATTCACCCAGTGTATTATATCTATGCCCTGAAGGGGATACCCTTGAAGCCCTAGTTACTGTAATGTCAGTTCTCTTTAGCTATTTATTCCATATTTTCTAGACACTGTTATGGAGGTCCAGTCAATGCCACAACGAACTGCAGTCAAAGAGAAGAAAGCAAGCAACATAAAGGTGTCTGCCTACTTGAACCTTGCTGCTGACTTTGCACACAACTTCACGGATGGGCTGGCTATCGGAGCGTCCTACCTGGCAGGCAGGGAGGTGGGGCTCATTACCACCTTCACCATCCTGATCCACGAGATTCCACATGAGATCGGGGACTTTGCCATTCTGATTCAGTCTGGCTACTCCAGACGCCGGGCTATGTTCCTCCAGCTGGGAACGGCTGTGGGCGCTATGGCAGGGACCGCCTGCGGTCTTTTCCTAGAAGGGGTGGGGTCTTCTTCGGCGTCTGCGTGGGTGCTACCGTTCACCGCTGGGGGGTTTATTTACATCGCAACAGTATCAGTGATTCCTGAGTTGCTGGAAAAGACCGGTGTGCTCCAGTCTCTGATGGAACTGGTTGCCATGACAGTGGGGATAGCTATGATGGTATTCATTACTTTCATCGAGTAGCTGTAACCACGACTGAGTAGGAGAAAGATACAAGAACATGTAAATACTTCTTCAGTAAGTTTTGACTTGTGTGTGTGTGTGTGTGTGTGTGTGTGTGTGTGTGTGAAATTATGAAATGAATTAAAGATTCTGTTATAGTAGACTATTAGCTAGGGAGTACATATGTAGTCTCTGGTTGCTCTGGGGCATTTGAAGTCGTAGGAGCTCATACACAATGTAACAACTCTCACATTTTTTTAGTTAAGTGTGGGTGTAAGAGACAACACCCACATAGTAGAATTGAAGGTTTGCCCTTACCTCTTTCCCCCCTTACTGAATCATCTTTCTTGATTGTGGCGAGGTCTTATAGTGATGACCATTACCAGCTTTCTATTTCTTCTGTACCCATGGCTATGTAGTCACTTTATATATTTAGAATTTGTAAGTTTGTTTGTTTGCATGCAGTTGTGCTTGCTTGTGTGGGGAATGCAATGTAAAAGTTTTTCAAGTCTCCTAATTCGTCCTAGTCAAGTTTTCATTGTTACTTGTAGAGAAAAGTCTCAGAGACGCTTTAGTGGCTTGCGATGGCTACAGTGTGGAACTGCTGCTGAGTGGTTGTTGTTATTTGTGTGTATGTGTGTTTATGTTTGAGGTCCAGTGTGTTGACAAACATTGTGACCATCTAGACAGGCTGTGTGCATGTGAGTACATATATGTGTGCGTTTTTGTGTTATAGACTCTTTCGACTTACACACACATACACACACACACACATATGCACATGTTTCAACTAGATGTACTTATGTTCCTGCCAGTTTTCTAAGTGAAAAATTCTAATACACATGTCACTTTACCCAGTAGTCTACAGACTGTATTGAGGTTCAAAGTTCATCTGTTAGGTTTTAGGCAACTAGCGATTTCTTTAGTTGTGGTGTAAATAAGGATTTTTAATTATACTGTTACTTTATGTCTTCTCCTTGGCTTTATTTTCTACTCTACTGTGCGTAAAAGTATGTATGTGTGTGTGTGTTTTGCAAATATTTTATTATTACTGGTACCAGACTGATTGATTAATTCTTGAAATCAGTTAAAGTATTGGTAGTTATATACATTTAAAAAAAAAATCAGTTGTGTGGACTTGTCCTGATGTATAATTGCTACAGGTGTGAGAATGTGTTGTCACAACTGGGCGTGTGCATAAGTAGTAGTGTGCTCAATAGAGCAGTGATGGTGAGTGAGCCAACCAAGCCTAAGGAATTTATTAGACGTGCGGTAAAGATCGTCAACATATTTGCTCAATTTCTATCGGAGCTTTTGATAAGCATTATTGGTGCACATTCCACTCCCACTTATATGTCCTTTGGGCTTGGGCCCTTTTCCCCCCACAACTAAATTAAATTTTAAAAAATTAAAAAAAATTATTACCTTTTTTTTTTCCCCATTTCTCATTTTTCTTTGTTTGAACAGGGAAAAAACCTGTGTTTCTGAGGTGGGTCAAGTTGTGTTTGAACCCATGACTCCCGCCCACTACAGTGAAATTGTCCGACTAGTCTAAGCCAATTTAAGCCCAATTCTCTCATCACCTTTAGTTTTATCAAAAACCCTGATTTGTATTCCTTGGTCTTAGTTGTTAAGGATACTTACTACCAAGGAAGCTTTATGTTATTGTTATGTATCAATTCCCTCATAACAGTGGACAGTTGCACCACTTACTTCCATCTTTTGTGTGATGTGTTGACACTGCTACTGCTGTACCTCGCTTGCATGGACAATTTGATGCGTGTTGTTTGTTGTTGTTATTGTTTTTATTCAGATGTAGATTTGTTGCATTTAATTTAGACGTCAGCACCTTACATGTACATCATTGATAATTGTGTGTGTGTGTGTGTGTGTGTGTGTTGTTCAGGCATGGTTCAGCAGAGACAAGAAAGAATTTCTATGGGACAAGCATTCAATTTCACTATATACGATTCTACTTAACAGCATTTACTTTCATTCCTAACAATGTTTTATTTATTCTTGTGCAAAATTAGCATGCCTAACACAATGAGGGGCGACCTTTTACCAACAGTTAATCGTTTAGTGATTGGTAAAGGGTTTTGATTACCATATTGGGTTAGACCATTCCACCCATGGTTACCACCTCTCTATTGTTTCTACCCCCAATTAGTATAGGAAGCTGCATAACTTGCTGCTCTATGTCCCGCAGTTGCAATTATCTACATCGCTATCAGTCCGGCGGAGTTGAACCCTTTACCATCAGTTAATTGAATCGGTTAGTGATTGGTAAAGGGTTTTGATCCTTATAATCTTATTGATTTGAGACCCTTTACCTTATACAAGGTGTAGCGATGTATACTGTTTCATTCAGGGCTCCATTTCTTCCCCTTTAGGAGAAAAGCCTTTTCTAGGGCTGCTTGTTACAGACATGATTTCGTCTGCTCTCCCCTTCCCCACCCCCTCTCTTCTTCCAGGAATTGTGCTTTACTTCAAGGATAGTGAAATTCTTAATCTTAGTAAACAGTTGTGAGCATTATATCATACTCAACAAAGGATTACTCTTCCATTATTCTTAATCTTAGTAAACAGTTTTTCTAAGGAAGAATGTAGTGTGTTCAGGCTTCATGGGATAGTAGTTAGGAACTATGAGACTTCAATAAATCCAGTTTTACCTACACACTGCCAACAGGTCTCTTATTTCCACCAAAGTCATTATATATAAATGGCAAGCCTTTGTGTGAGAAGTATGTTCCTTTATATTTAGTGTATGTAATATGCAATACACTGCAGAATTTAAGCATGCTGATTAGCAAAGCATTCACCACCTCTGCTCCCTAGCCATAGTGTAGCTAGACCCTTTACCAACTTTTTAACCACTACGTGGGGATGGAAAGGGTCTGGGAACATTCAAATGACTTGTTTAGCAGCACCCCAAAAAGGATGCTCTAATACGGTAGCCTAACAACGCCACAACCACCTCACATCCACTGGATGTAATGTAACTGCAAGCTTGTTGGAATTGGATCACACTTTTTGGGTTGCTACAGAACAAGTCTGTTTTATTGTGTGTTCCTTTCCATCCCAGTGTGAAAGTCTTGCTACACAGGACTACCCCAGCCAATAGATATGTGGAATGATGACATATTTAACTTTATTTTTTCCTTTAAATAATAAATGGTTGATTAGCTGGATCAAGTAGGGCTAGAGAGGCATCACATGAGACTAATCCCATAGCAACTAGGAAAACTGCTCGTCTTCATTCTGTATGTGGCATTCATACCTTTTTAAGTTCCAACCGTGCTGCTACAGCAGAAAACAATAAGAGAGGCAAAACAAGACTCTTATTCATTTATGGTTATGATGATGTGTAATTAATCCACCCGTACTCATGATGCTTACACCTTTAAACATTTGGTGAATTGCGCCACTTATCAAGCCAATATCTCCCCCCCCCCCTTCCCCGCCCCTCCTTCCCATTACTCTCATTCACCAGTGGAATCTAGAAACTCATAATAACTATTAAATATTAATTAATACAAAAATACGTGCCAGTCTTGTTTGATTGATGTGCAAGATGGGTAAAGGGTGGAATAACACATCACAATGCTTGAAATTTCTCCCTATTCCGACTTGCTCTGTGGTGTAGAGGTCTTCCTGTGTATGCTTTGTAAAAGCTAGCATAACTGTCCCTGTCTTCTCTTTGAACACATGGAAACATACCTATACAATAACCAAAAGGAGCAGTCATTACTACACAGATGCCTCTCCTTGCTCTGATTCCTGGAATAGAGTATTCTTCAGGAGAATGGTTTTGAAAATAACATTGTTCGTAACTGTTTCATCACTAAGTTATTCATTATATTGAAAGTAGTTTCTTGTATATACTTTCATTTAGGAATGCATTCCTGTGGTCAAAAAGATCACTTCCTCCATAAATATATACCAATCTAACCTTAACCCAATATAATAATAATATAATAATAATAATAATAATAATAATAATAATAATAATAATAATAATAATAATAATAATAGTATGGCACGTAAATTGCCCATTCAAAAAATGTATGGGGAAAAATAGCTGTTCAATTGAAATCGCACGAGGAAAGTGAAATAGCACGGTAGCTAGGTGAAATGGTACGGGTAAGTGCGCATGTGTGCAGTTTTAGCCTTGGAAACACACAGAGTAGTTTCTAGTTGGAGACAATGTCATTCTTTAGCGCAGAAGCTCTACCCGTATTAGAGAGAATTTTTTAACAGATCATAGGTTGAAAATGAAGTCCCAGAGGAAGCTAATCTTGAAATACAGAGATAGTGAGTGAACGATAAAGTGCAGCTACACTGTAAATGGCTTTAAGAAAGCTGGCCTACTATTAGCGAGTGCTAGCACGGGTAACCTGTTCTATTAGGGATCAATAGCACTCGTAAAGCAATTGAAATAATACGAGGCAGCGTTACCTGTGCTATTACTACTACTACTACTACTACGACTACTACTACTAATAATAATAAATAATAAGATGTATTCTCTCTCTCTCACACGCTTTTTTTTTTTTTTTTTTTTTTTTTCAATACAGAATTAAAAATATTTGGTCACCACCGGGAATCGAACCCAGGACCGCTTGCTTAACAATTCCAGGTGGCAACCAAATATTTTTAATTCTGTAATAGTGTGATATGGTGAAATATTTCATGAGCAGGCTCATTTATTTTCAAGAGCCAAAAGCCAAAGGTGAGTGAAAATAAAGCCTGAGGGTGCAATATCTTGCCATATCACTCTGAAGAGTGTAATAAGTGGTTTATTCCACACTAAATATCTTCACTGAAGTAGTTTGGTAACTCTAGGTGTAAAATTGGCCGTAAAACTCACTAGACCCCCCCCCCCCCCCCCCCACCTTTCACCACCACACCCAGCAGATATTTAGCAGCTGCTACCCTGGCTGGGTAGGCTCCACTAGAATAAAGGTAGCTGTAAAAACCCTGAAAACTGGTAGCTGGGTTGCTATAACTACTAGGGTAATGAGCTTGCAGCAATACAGCTGTAAAAACCCTGAAAACTGGTAGCTGGGTTGCTATAACTACTAGGGTAATGAGCTTGCAGCAATACAGCCTTGAGATAACACATGTGATAAAGTGAGTTATCTCATGGTAAGTACCTAAAGATAACATTGTGAAGACATCTAGGATGGAATAAATAAATAAATAAATTAATATATACAGTATATATTCCACCCTAGATATCTTCACAATGTTATTTTTAGGTAGTGACTGTGAGAACTCACTGTTATCACAGCAACCAGGCCTGGCTTACCAGTTTTCAGAGTTTTTACAGCTACCTTCCTCTAGTGAAGCCTACCCAACTGAGGTTAGAGCAGCTGCTAAAATAGTGGCTGGGTGTGAGGGAGCCCCTAGAGAGAGTTATAGCCAACTTCACCCCTAGAGTTACTGGTCCTAGTACAAACTACTTCAGTGAAGATATCTAGCAAGAACAAACTACTTATTACACTTGTCAGAGCGATATGGCTAGATATTTCACTCTCAGGCTTTATTTTCACTGGCCTCTGGTTGTGAAAATAAATTAGCCAGCTCATGAAATATTTCACCATATCACACTCTGACTCATGTAATAAGTACTATATATATATACATAAAGCATAGAAAATACATCTAATGAGTAAAAAGAAGGCTGAGAAAGAATTTGTGAAATAATAATAAATAAATAATTGATATTTTTGTTCTCTCATATCAACATTCCTAGCTATAGCTATTATTAATACTACATGAAAGTAAATAAAAGATACAAATACAAAAATAAGTGAAATATAAATGAATTAAATTTTAATTTAATTTTCACAACCTGATGAAGACAACGCTATGCTTGTTGAAATGTCGTGTAATATTAATATATATGTGACCGTCTACAGGAAAACCGGGCACAACAACGCGGCGTGCGTAAATATCGAGAAAAGATCGATCGATTTTTTAACAATGTATTGTTTCAAGCCGACGGAAGGGAACGGTTAGGTCTATTATAGTGGGAATGACGTAAGTTACGACGATAAAACTTAGAGAGCTCAATATTTGGACGCCGACAACTCCGTAAGTGCAAAAAAAATTTTTTCGAAGGGTGCCGCGTTGTGCCTGGTTTTCCTGTAGACGGTCACATATATAGATAGCGTTGATATCAGAGAACAAAAAATATCAATTATGTGAAACAGAACCTAAAAAATAACCTAAAAAATAATAAATCATCATCATAATGACACATGTATATTCCAACATAGCTTTACAATGCATGCGGCACTCCACAATCCTAACATTAGTATCAATCCCAACACAATATGTCCTGATTTTATCCAATGTAATATTTGACCACGAGATTCATTAAAGTCAACCTACCTTCTAGTAGGTGGGGGTTGGTGGGTCTGAAGATGTCTTTTAAACTGCTGCACAAACTCTGAATGTCTCTAGTCTTCAATACACAATGCGTGTGTGTGTGTGTGTGTGTGTGTATGTATGTGTGAATGTTCAACAAAACAATGTAAACATTAAAAGATATCTACCGTCTACAAAAATTGACATCTATCAAGGATTCTGGCATGATATCAAGGATTCTGGCATGATATCCCTGTACCAGAGTGCCTAGAGTTCCATTACCAATACAATAGCATCCAGTGTTCATTATGTAACTACATCTTACCAACATGCAATAGCTAATATAGTAGCACGTGTTACCTAAACAAAAAATTTTGAATAAAAAATGACCTTTAGTTTATTTTCTGCAATGACTCTAAATAATTTATAACATCTTACATGACTTGATTAATCTGTCAGTGTTTGTATTATTACAATACTAATGTTGGTAGAGGAGGCAATAGCAACTGTTACCCGTAGACACACCATCCCACACGCCCACACAGTGGAACACCTTGATGAACTTGTAGTTCTACTATTCAAAAAAGCATAATGATGCCAACAAAACAATAACAATGTAAATCCAATGAACACAATAAACATTATGTAGCTGGAGATTGTGCTTCTGTCACCATGTCCTGAATGTATGCTGATCAAGCCTTAGCAGCAGCAACAACAACACACAATGATGATGATGACGACGATGATGATGATGATGATTGTGATGATGAATGTACTGTATGTGTCATAAAGAAGTTTGTGAGTGTGTGCACATGCCCAGATACTTACAGGAGGGGAAATGTTGATGGTTACAAAGCCCCACAATGAGGGGAAGCCAGAGTGAGCGTTGGCCAAGTGGTTTCTAGTCCTGGACAGACAGCAGACATTTGGTAGACCATCAAATGAGCCTACACAGGTCCTAAGATAGGGCCCTTGATATCTAGCTTTGGCCTCATTTTGGGTCAGGCCACCACCAGTCCATCAAGCCATCTGGTGTCCCCTTGCAGAGGGAACAACCGAGTCCACAGCAAAGCCACTGAAAGGAGCGTGGGGCGGCAGTGAGAATGTTTGTGCTGAGGTTTGGTGTGGCAAGGAGTTATCATCGCCCTCACTGACAGAGAAGCCCTAGCTAGCCTAGAGTGCACTTCAAAGGTACTTAACAAAACATATTAGATCTCTCTCAGCTGCCATTAATTGACCACTTCTAGTAGTACATGTGGCAACTTCAGTCCACCACCATAACTAATAAGCTTTAATAATGCTATAGTCACTGGTAATTAAGCATACCTAGTTGCTCAGCTACACCTACTGTGAAGTGATGACCAACAAAAAAAAAAAGGAAAAAAAAAAAAAAGAGAAGAGTTCTGAGCAAGAAATTCACCAAACCCAGTAGGTGCCTGGTTCCATAGATGGTAGTAGCCACATACCAATAAAAAACCAATTAATTGACAATTACAACTTTGTTGTGTAAATGTGAGCATGCTCACTAGCTCATGTCTGAGCACAGCTAAATTAAATTATTAATTTTTTTTTGCTCCAGCCTTCCAATGATGTGATGTGAAGTGTCAGTGACCCTCTGTCAATGAGAGTCCATTTTCTTCCATTGTATTAGAGTTTGTGTTATCTTTGCCCACAAGGATGTGTACACAATTCCGGATGGTATACAGTATAACTACAGAAACTGAGTTGTAGGAAATTGATCTTAGGGTTTATCATACTCTGCCACGCCCTCTTCCCCAATATACCATGTAGTCGATTATTCCGACTCAGTCTGCTCTAATAATTATATACACCAGTGTCACTAATAAAACTATAATTGTATTTTGGCAATATTGTAAATACGGGGGAGGGGGCACACACTGGGTCTGGTGAGATTTTTTTTTTTAAATTTAGTGATATGGTACCTAGTGCTTACTGTGTCCCTTTCAGTTTCAGGGAGAGCAGCAGCTCTTCTGTGGCTTATGCTGTGTTTTTGTTTCTATTTAGAAACCTATCTTGAATCTTCCTGTGGCTCCCAGGCTTGTGGAAAATTAATTCATATACATAACACACACATATAATACAAAGTTCTGAGGTTTATGGAAGTACCTCCTCACTCCTAGACAGGCTTTTGTAACTGACCAATCCTGATTAGTCTGACTAACCATTTCTATACCTACTCCTACAGTTAAACAATTCTTACTATTCCTTTCTGCTTTTGCTTCATTAAAATTTGACATGTATGTCTCATTGAGTATCTTCACATCATTTCTAATATATTTTTCAAACAAATACAAAAAAACAAACACAACTGTTCACAAACTTTCCTTCCTCTCCGCCTTCTCCAAGTGAATCATAACCTAGTACCCTAATGGTCACAATCGTGCCATACACAACTAGAGCTCAGGTGAGCACTGGACACCCGCGCTATAGTATTTTTGGCCAAGTATATTGAGTTGACTGGATAAAACCGTATATTACAAAACAAAGAAATAAAAGTCACGCAAAAAAAAAGTAGCAAAGGTTTTATGTTGATGATTTCTTCCCTATATGCATTAAGACTGTGAATAGAAAACTAAATTACTAGTTTTAAATCACCAATAAAGTGTGTTCTCGCTTGCTAATTTTGTAATGATAAGCACACGTACCGTACCGTACCGCATTTCCACACACACTGATCACAATTTTAAACTCGGGTATTAGGGGGAAAATGCATTCATAAAAACTTTAAATGAATTGATTGCACAAACCTCAAATTACAACAAAAACTAACATCAAGCAAAAAATATCAGTAATAAAGACAACAACAAAAATACAGTAGTAAAAGTTTTTATGTTGATAATTTCTCCCCTATAGTCTGTGCACAGTAACTTAAATTATTATTGACCAACAATGTAAGTATGTGCTCTCACTTGCTTACCAACGCTACGTCTAATAAACAGAAGAGCACACGTACAGCATTTCCCCCACACTCATCACAATTGTTCATTACTTCAAATAGAGACTCTGGCTTTCAGAGTCCATCTGAGGAGATTTAAAAAAAAAAAAAAAAATCCAGGCATGTGATAGGATAAGGCTCCCCACTTAGTCAACTGAGTCAGTTTGGGAAGAACACTAGACATCTTTATCTGCCACTGCCACTTCTTCTGCCTGGGCCTTATCACAAGGTCTCCCCTTCCCACACACTGGCAAGGTTTCTTAATCACAGGAATTTGTTGGTAGTTATCAATAGCAGCATGGCCTGAGATGTGGATCCCCAAAATGGCTTCTGGTCAACCTCTCACCCTCTCCTCTTCAAGAAGTCATTGATGAACCCTGATAGTAGCCATGGCAACTACTGTCCTCAGAGAGGTTTATCAGAGCCTGGAAGAGGAAGTTACAAGAAGGAGGTCATGCCTACACCTGTACCTACCACCAGTGGATCTTGTATTCCTTTTTTTGTCTACTTCATATGAGGTCACACAATGTCACACATGGTACAGCTATCATTTAACACATAATGGCTTCTGGTCAACCTCTCATTAGAAGCTTGAGCTTTGAGCCCCTCCCACTGTAAATCCATATTTCAAAAATTGTTAAAACTACCTTCGTATCTGGAGAGGTAACAATCGCCCTGTTGTTGTATTAGAGGCGGGTATAAAGGGTTTAGCCTGGTCATAAGCTCACTTTCACCAAGTGGGCACAGCCGACCAGATCGGACCGTAGTGCCACAATGACATAATTGGCAAGCAATGAATCGAGCTCTGTCAAGACTTTGCTATGCATATATGTATGTATGGTACACAGAACCTTTATTTCATCTAATAAGTAGGTTGGTAGTGCCTTGAAAAAAAAAAAAGAAATTAGATCTATTCTCTCTTTTTTTTAAAACAATACATAAAAAAAAAAAAGGCTGTGAAGTGATAATGGTCGACCATTCCGGTATTGACTTTTGAGGCATGAAAAGCACAAGTAGGTTAACCTCCTGGCAAATTAATACACTTTATCTTTTGTTTAATTGTCAATCAACTATCAATGCATAAGAGACTAGAGCCACTGTAGGGTGATACCGCTTATAAATGGATAGTGCATTTTGATTTTAGTGTGTTGGTAATACACAGGGAATAGACTTCAACTTCAGCATGCAGTCAAAAGGGAAACACTTGTCCTGCTAAATGGTACACTTGGGCTTAAAAAAAACTAAGAGGTGTAAAAAAATAGAATTTATGTGAATAGCTGTAGATTATTGTGAGCTGTTTTTTTCTTTAGCTACACTAATCACATAATTGATTATCAAATAATATTTACAAATATCATTTCCTTACAACTTATTATATAAACTTGATAAATCTCAAATCGCCTATATTTATACACTGTGATATCCACCTCCACTAGCACGATGCATCTGTTCCCTTTATTAGCATTCTCAAACAATAACTGCCGCTAATTTTCACACCTTAGATTTAGTATGTAGATATTATAGACCATTTGTTGGGTGTGGGCTTTTCTAGAGTCCCCCTGCTGCATGCTAGTGGCTTCTAAGAAACTCAGCACTGAGTGGTGGGGACCCCATTATGTAGGTCATGTGACCAGAAATTGCACATTGGGGGGCAAGGTAAGTGTGTGTGTGATGATGATAATAATACCCTTTATCAACCTCACCTTGGTTACAAGGCTCAAGCTGACCCTAATCTATCATCTAAGACCAACCTTGATTGGCCTCCACAATGGTGACTATAGGTTACTACATGTACTAAGGCTTAGCACTCTAAGAGAGTCACACAGGTGCTACCATGTGCTCCAAAAACCTGGCCAAGTGGTGGGAGTTGCCAGGGAAAAAAAAAAATTCACCTCATTATCTAAAAATAGGTGACCTATTATAGTGTTCAATAGAGCATGCCCAGTCCTTAATGAGCTGAATAATTGCTGATGTAATGCTTGCCTTTAAAGATGAGAGTTGTGCTTGATTGATACAAAAGTTAAAAATAAAAAAACCCACATTTTAAACATACACTGTCCACAGCATGCAACAACAATGACTATGATAATGGAAGTACAAAGAACGGTGCCTCGATATTCTGTTAAGAAGTCCTAAAGGAGTACCGTTAACAGGTTCAAAAAGCGATTTCAAGACAATTCTAAGAAAATCAAAACGCTTCCTTAGTAATAACTCAGATACACACACAACAGTAGTCTTGTCACATCATTTCCCTGTATATCCAGCATTGTGCCATATCCGCACTTAGTACACAGTGGCTTATACAAAACGAAAACAAAACACATTTGTGTCATCAAACATAAGTTTATTATAATCAATGAAGTGATGGATACACCAAAGTGAATACACTTTATAACAATTCTTAAATGCTCTCTAATTATAAGAATCAACCCGTGAATTACTTACTGAAAAATACAAAAATTATATGAAGTGTAAGTTGCTATGGTTATGTGTCAGTGCTGAACTCTATGCCGCGTGACTTTGTGACAAACTGGTAGAGTTTGCCTATATCGCACGTCTTCTGCCCCAGCAGGAACACTGGCATCAGCTTCAGGTAGGAGTGGTCAGGGACGAACACGTCCTGCAGGCCGTCCTCAGACGACACAAATCCAAACTTCCCTATAGAGTTTTGTGCTGCAGCCGATGAGATGAGCAGCTCCAGAGAGTTCATAACGGGCGAGCGGTCGTCCTTGGATTTGTTCCAGTCACAGCAGAACTCCTTGTTGGCCACCAGCAAGATGGAGTGCACAGACTTGACAGTGTCTTCCAGCCACATGCTGATATTGCCACTGCTGATGTCGTCTGGGGTCACCACCTCAAAATACTCCAACAGGAGACACACAATGCGCTCTTGAAGGGACTTGAGACGAGAATCACACATACTTGGCGAGTAGAAGACAAATATCTTGGGTTTCTGGAGCGCCGTAGGGAAGACAATACTGTCTGAAGATCTCCATTTGAAAATACCAACAATAGCAAAAACAACCAGTACTATTACAAAAGCACAGGAAACAACCACTGTCACGGAGACAGCAATTATGGCGGTGTTCTGTGGACTACTATCTTTCAGAACTTGTGAGGTCGTAGCATGATTGTTGGAATATGCAGGCTGAGAAGTAGCTCTAGGGCAGTCCGCCCATTGTTCCGTAATCCTGAATGTTGGGCGTCCACAGCCAAGTTGGTTGGTGCCACAGCTATGGAGGTTGTTTGTATAATAGTCTCCCAGTCCTGCACATCTACCATAGGCCCTCACTACTGTAGTGTAGTTCACATTCGCGCTCAGATTTCTTACAGTGATTTGAGAGCTGTTTATGACTTTGAAGGATTTCCATCTCCGACGGCTCACGTACAGAGACACGTAATAGACTTGGGGCGCTATCTTTGCCTCGGGAGGAGGCAGCCATGATATGCTCAAGTCCTTGACACCTTCGTCACACACACGAGACATGACTGTCACATTCATGGGAGCCTTGTATGCATTGGGACCACAAATCCCCACACTGCTGTCTGCGTCTGAACATCCTGCCAGGTCATTGCGAATCACTGCAGATCTTTTATGTACTTGAACAATATCATCTCCAGCCAGGGGGAATGGATACACTCGTAGTGTTTGGCTAGCTTGTCCATGGTAAACCCTGTATTCCAAGTTGTTGATGCACATTTCCCTCCGAGTAGAGTCACTGACACAATATCGTAAGTTAACTCTTTCCAATCCTTTTATAGTCTCCACCACAAATCCTCCACTGCTCCCACTGGACTGAGACACATTCCAAGACACACAGATAGCTAGGAACTTGGGAGAAATGGAGACATATCTCAGCTGCACTGAGTCTAGAGTGATATTAGTGCGACCTGCAGAGGTCCAACCTAGTCTCTCCTCACAACTAGTCTTCCTGCCAGGAGATATGATTGCTCCATCTCGTGTACCAGGTTCATAACTGGGATACTTTGTATCAGTGCTAACTGTAAAGCAGTCCTGCAATGGATCACACTGACACTTGCTAGGATACTCTAGACAAGTTCCAACAGACTCACAGATGGCAGGGTCACCGGAGACCCTCAGAGACAAACAGAAGAGAAGCAGCAGCTGAGAAAGCCATGCAAAGGACTCTAGTCTCATTCTCGACCACTAACTCCTTTAGCTGTAGTACAAATTTTACTCCAGCTCTGGTTGAGACAGGTAGTAAACTTCACAAGCACTTGAAAGGTCTCCCTTCTGCACACTAACCACACAGGAAGTAAAAAAGCAGGAAACAGTCCTTGGCAATACAGGTTCCTTCTTCCAGGCTGACCTCTACACCTCTACACACACAAAACTAGCTACTTATAGGAACTCTCAAGGAAGTGCAAGTATAACAAACATGGCATGGAGTGGGGGGAGCACTATTAAGGATATAACTAGCTGGAACTGGAATATGACCCTTTATGGGGGGCTTATCAGCCTACCCCAAAACCATAACCACCTGGTGTAACCAATCATTGGGCTTTTGTTAAGTAATTAATTGTTGACTGCATCATTACTTCCTGTGTATTAATCTATGTTCATACAATGCCAACAGTGTGCACCTATTTGCAAGTTGGCCCCCTTACAACACAAATCTTCATTTACCTCAGTTTGCATAATTGTATATTAAATAGTCTTTTGCAGTAATTGCAATGTATTTGTATTGGAGTGATTCTGAATGTATTGCAATAAATACTATAGCTAAATTACTATTAATACATATATATATATTTATTCCACCCTAGATATCTTCACAATGATATTTTTAGGTACATGACCGTGAGATATCCCAAGATATCTCATGGTGTTATCTCATGGCTGTACAGAGCAAGCTCATTACCAGGGTCAATGGGGCCTGGCCTGGCCTACAAGTTTTCTGGGTTTTTACAGCTACCTTTACTCTAGTGAGCCTACCCTGCCAGGTTAGAGCAGCTGCTATAATATCAGCTGGGGTTGTGGGGAGCCCCTAGGGCGGTTTCACTAACTTTACACCTTGAGTTACCAAAAAACTACTTCAATGAAGATATCTAGTGTGGAATAAACCACTTATTACACTGTCAGAGTGATATGGCTAGATATTTCACTCTCAGGCTTTATTTTCACTCACCTTTGGCTCAGTGAAAATAAATTAGCCTGCTGTGAAATATTTCACCATATCACACTCTGCTCATGTAATAAGTATTATTATATACAATATATTAAAAAAAAATAAAAAAATAAAAAAAAAGAATAGAGGAGAGAGGAAAAGAATGGGGTGTCTACCAGATAGAGTGTGACGTACCAGCAAGTAATTTTTGTCAAAATACCTTGCAATGCAATTAAATACACTTCTGAAATTAAGTATTTGTATTTGCAGTTAAATACTTTTGGAGTATATTTGACCCCAACTCTGGCTTGCATGCATAGAGGGCTGGTCCTTCACATTCTCTTGTTGCAATGTTGAATAAGTCTCTCCTACACAACAACTCCCCACAAAGTGGCAAAAGGGAAAAAAGAAAAAAAAAAAAAGAAAAAAAAAGAAAGAAAGAAAAAAAGAATGCTTAGGTACACTTTAGTTTAGAAGTAGGAGTAGGCCCTACAATTTGTACAATCCACAAAAGGCAGTAAAAGTGTGCTGCTAATTTAGATGGTTCAAAGACATTGAAAACCCTTTACCAAATATGGATTCCAAAATCTGCTTTCACTATTTAGAAATTCTAGTTTTTGGGAATGAATACTGAGATGATTAAAAATTCAATTTTAAATGTGTTTCCGAAAGTGGTTCAATAGATAGAACATTTATAGGTAGCTTTGAACTGAAAGATATGTTGAATGCCTTTCTAAAATATGAATTCCGGAAGCTTTCAAACCTTCACGAGAGCTACTAGCATCTTATTTTCGTGAAAAACTGATGGCCGACCAATACAACACCAACTAGAAAGCAGTTCACATTTAATGCAGGTAACCAGTAGCTGGTAAAGGGTATCATTTTCATAGACGTACATCAAAGGGTGTGTTCAAAAAGCTGTTTCTAATACATATAGTGAAGGTTATGTACTTCATATTAAAAATTTCTATACAGTAAAAATGACGGGGTAAATATAAGCTGCTAATTATAGTCACAGCTGCCTACTATCTAGCTGGGATGTTCCTGGTTTTCTCAGCAATCCCTGATTCCCTGCCGGTTTATGGAATTCTCCCTTTAATCCGTAGCAGTCACAAATGTCAAGTTAATAGAAATACAACTTCCACTGCGTAGTTAAAATACAAATTGTAATAATTATATTGTCTATATTATAATAACTTCTAGTAGTAGTAGTAAAGATATTATAAATAATTCACATGTTTTGACACCATGGAGCTTTCCTCAGTGATTGATGAAAATAGCACCTACCTGGCATAGTAGTTTAAATGTTTAATTTGTAGGTGTGTTGGTGGGTGTGGTCTATCCCGTTTTTTTTTGTTGTTGTTGTTGTTGTTTTTTTCATTCTAGAAAGTTGGCAATTAGGACACATTACAATTAACAACCAATCATTTTAAGTCACAAAAAAGCAGTGGCTAAACAGGATATGGAACTAGATTGTGATTTTTCTCAAGAGATTTATCTCAAAAGCATTACTTATTATTATACATGATATTTGCTTCCTCGTCAATAATCTGGTAAAAGGTTGCCAAACTTGTTGGGCTTCTTTGAATATGGTAAAGGGACACCAATGTAGAGGCTCATTTCAAAGTCTAGCAAGTATGATAATCCAGAGGCTCATGGATGTGTAGTCATTGAGTATGAATTATATTGCTCAGTGAGTGTGAATTACAGTGAGTGTGAATTACAGCGAGTGTGAATTACAGTGAGTGTGAATTACAGTGAGTGTGAATTACAGTGAGTGTGAATTACAGTGAGTGTGAATTACAGTGAGTGTGAATTACAGTGAGTGTGAATTACAGCGAGTGTGAATTACAGCGAGTGTGAATTACAGCGAGTGTGAATTACAGCGAGTGTGAATTACAGCGAGTGTGAATTACAGCGAGTGTGAATTACAGCGAGTGTGAATTACAGCGAGTGTGAATTACAGCGAGTGTGAATTACAGCGAGTGTGAATTACAGCGAGTGAAGTACAGCGAGTGTGAATTTTCAGCGAGTGTGAATTACAGCGAGGAGTTGACACGATGTGAAGACAGCGAGGTGAATTTACAGCGAGTGTGAATTTACAGCGAGTGTGAATTACAGCGAGGTGAATTACAGCGAGTGTGATGATTACAGCGAGTGTGAAGTACGAGTGTGAATTACAGCGAGTGTGAATTACAGCGAGTGTGAATTACAGCGAGTGTGAATTACAGCGAGTGTGAATTACAGCGAGTGTGAATTACAGCGAGTGTGAATTACAGCGAGTGTGAATTACAGCGAGTGTGAATTACAGTGAGTGTGAATTACATTGTTGTGCTGATGTAGTTGTGAATGACAATGCTGCCAACTGGAACACACGGTGTCAAAGTCGCAAAGTACCAGTAGTAAACTAGTGGTGCGCTCGAATAGCGCAAAATAGCGAAGCGAGCGATGCATGTTCCCTGTAATTGCAGCTATAGATACAGTTATTTATTTTGATGTTGTTAATGTTATGTTTAAATGTTATATTATTTGTGATAATATAAGAATAATGAATTATTTTACCATCAAAGTTATTGGCTGGGGTTTTAGACAGAATATACAGCTATTTAATTAAAAATGTCATACATCATTACAGTTATAGCTGATGTAAACTTTGTGGTTTAATTAAAAAAATAAATAAAAGAGTTTGTTTGGGTACTATAACATATTCAGAGGGAGAGCAGAGTATGTTAAATGGATGTAGATCTTAGACTACATAGTTTGATAATAGAGTTAGGTTAATTTTTATAGTTTTACATTAAATTTAACCTGCAAGTGGAGGAATGTTTCCAAGATGCATGTTATTTTGAGCTGAATAGAGCTTAGGGATATGTTTATCCCGGCTACATCGACAACATTCCAATGACTTAAATTTCATTTTGGTGCCTGGAAACTTCTCCATACACGTTATGCAGACTGGGATAGTAATCGATGAGATTTTAGCATGAAAATTACGCATTGCTGTGTGAACTTGAGGATCATCAAATGCTGGAATAATATGGTGCAATGGAACCTGGGGATGTTGTCTTGACCTGTTCCCCCTAACTTGAGACAATCTAGTCTCCCGTTGAAGTGGTGTTTCATCAGCCAATCTCTGCTGTTGGTTAGTTGACAACTGCTCTAATCTAGAGGAATTTTGTAATGAAGATTCATTTGCTGTTCTCAACAGTTGGTTAGTGGACAAACAGTGGAGCCTGTGATCTCTTTCACTATCACTTTCAAACAAACGTGTGACTTGCTTTTTTTGTGACATTAGTTGTAGACGTTGCTCTCTGCATAATGGTTTCCTAAACAAAAATATGTCTCGTATTAACTTATTGAAGTATATATTTTATTTTATATTTACCTCTTGCATTCGTTGCTGATAAGCTGAAAGGCTTTGCGGTATCGAAATTGTTTGAGTTATATTTTCTGCAACTTTTTTTGCTGCTTTGGGTGTATATGAGAATGGATGTCCTCTGATAGATGTCTTTTCCTTCCTCTTGCAGTACAAAAAGTAGTGGGGATATTAGCTTCTTGTTCAGATGGTGTGGCTGCATTTTCAGTGTCTTCAAGAGTAGTTGAGTCTACAGCTGTATAAAGTTGATTGGTACAGTAATCCTCAGGAATAGTCTAATAAATAAATTAGGAACATTTAATGGCTTTTCAAAAAGAAAGATTCTTTACTTTGCTACCTGTTTCTGTTTCGTTTTAGCTCTCCTCCTCCTTGCCCTGTCTTTTTCATTTCTTATCGCTCTCCTTACTAATTTTTCTTCTGGAGTTTCTAACGCCCTCAAAGCTCTTGACCGAGCGTTTCTAACGTTTTGTCTACTGGGCATCGCTACTTCGTATGGCGGGTAAACAAAACAAAATGTTGCTAAGAAGGTTACCCGGCCCGCGCAAGCGCGTAGGAGAAAGGGTACACACGTACGCCCACGCAAGAAAAAAAAATTTCTAGACCAAAATATACATATATATCGCGAACTCATTAGAGAGTCAGCTCCGCTCGCTTCGCTGAATTAAAAAAGTCTAGAAGTTTTAATGCATAAATAGGACACTATTTCTAAAAACAGTTACTGAAATATGTTAGGCTTAAACTAAACATGGTGACAATATTCTGTAAGGCAAAATTCATATCAAAATTAACATCACCATTTGTTTTGAAAGGTTTGACCAAAACAATATTGACGTTTCCTGATTTAGTAATTTGATGCTGTGTATCAAAAAAGGAGTTATAATTATCCATTCCAGACCATCATCCAAACAAATACGTTTGAAGAACTAAATTGTTAGATCAATCACCGACTAACAGTCTTGGTTACAGACATTTAAGTGGCATCATTTAACTTGGACATCAAGAAGCACTTGAAAGTAGTTCCTATACTCCTTGAATGCCAAATAAGTTCTCACGAACTAATATCAAGACAGAGATTAGTAACACTATCACTAGCAGCATCGTACAGTCAACTGTACATCACACAAAACAGTTAGTGCACAGGAGCACCATATCAAAGCAAAGCATCTAAATAGTTGCCATGAAAATTGATTAAAAACTGCGGAATAAATATGGTTTGTGATACAGTATTAAGAATGACTCAATGAAATGACCTAAAGTGGAATAAATAGCATCATGAATCTGTTCCTAACTCTATGCCGCGTGACTTTGTGACAAACTGGTAGAGTTTGTCTATATCGCACGTCTTCTGCCCCAGCAGGAACACTGGCATCAGCTTCAGGTAGGAGTGGTCAGGGACGAACACGTCCTGCAGGCCGTCCTCAGACGACACAAATCCAAACTTCCCTATAGAGTTTTGTGCTGCAGCCGATGAGATGAGCAGCTCCAGAGAGTTCATAACGGGCGAGCGGTCGTCCTTGGATTTGTTCCAGTCACAGCAGAACTCCTTGTTGGCCACCAGCAAGATGGAGTGCACAGACTTGACAGTGTCTTCCAGCCACATGCTGATATTGCCACTGCTGATGTCGTCTGGGGTCACCACCTCAAAATACTCCAACAGGAGACACACAATGCGCTCTTGAAGGGACTTGAGACGAGAATCACACATACTTGGCGAGTAGAAGACAAACACCTTGGGATTTTCCAGAGGTTTCGGATAAATAGCGGTTTTATTTATAGATGAATGCTGGAAATGCTTTAGTAGAATAAAACCAAAGACAGTTAAAATCAATCCAGCTAGTACAACCGTACCAATTGTGCCCAAAAGAACAGGTAAATAATACTCATTATTAGCAGTCAGTGGAGAGGCTGTTTCAGACGAAGTATTATAATTCACAGATGTCGTGTCAGTGTCGAGTTCAAATGTTGTAGTACAGTTTCTAGACGTCTCTCGCACGACACCAGATACTTTACCATATCCCAAATCACTGAGCATAGCAGATCCTAAGCCAGAACACTGCCTGTAAGCTTTCATCTCCACAGTGTATGTCTTTGAAGCGTTCATCCCTCTCAGAATCAACCAGTAGGAGTTGGTGATGTTGAAATGTCTAAACAGTTTATCTTCATCGCTTATGATCGCTATGTAAGACTGAGGTGGAACTTCAGCACCAGCTGGAGGATCCCAAGATAGTTTCAAATCTTTCTCTTTCATGGAACCATTTTCTCTCGTGCACGATTCCAGGATTATATTCCTTGGTTCGTTGTATTCTTTCAAGCCGCAGGCTGTTCCGTTCACCTGCGGAATATCAGCACAACCGGCAATCGTGTTCTGCACAATATCAGTTTTTTTAGCACGATCCAAATCATCATCACTCGAATGAGGGTACGGGAAAACTTCAATAGTGTGATATTTCCCAAGTAACATGCCATACTTGATGTTGTTCAAGCACAACTTTCTTCTAGTAGGATTGCTGACACAGTATCGCAACCGAGAGAGCTCTATCACCCTGCCATTGGCTATGTGACGCTCCCCGTAGTCTACCTGGAGTCCTCCATGCTGCCCACTGGATGAAGCTAGCTCCCACGAGACGCACAAGGACAAGTACTGGACAGACACGGAAGTGTAGCTTATCTCAATGGACTCCAATACTATATCTGATACATTGTTAGAGTTATCTCTCCCGTCTGAGCACCCACCACCTCGCGATAATTCAACATCTCTGGCAGGTTTTCTAGAAAGCAAAGGCTCATAATTTGGAGTTATCTTCAGCGATGGGAATTTTGGTGGGATCTCACACAGATCATCCTGATAAAGAGTCTTGGATCCAGTCAGCACACAGTGGCCATCAGATTCACAAACTACTGCCTCATCCTGGGTTAGTTGCACCTTGCTGAATCTAAGGAGAAGCAATATCGTGGATAGAACAGCTCCTAGAAGCATCTCTTTGGGTTCTTAGGACTGCATACCATGCTACAGCTACACTTGACTGGCCAATGCACACACTAATGATGTCCTGCAGACAGTACTTGGCTAGTTATAGCTGTGAGCAGACAGGAAATGCCATAGTTCAATTCAATTACACGGATAGTACGCACCAAATACGATAATGGAGGTGGCCATAAGGATTCCTGTCTTAAACCACAGGTCATTTATTGCTCTCTTTCAACCAGCCACAAAGTCACCACAAGAAAGTTGCAAGGAAGAAACTAAACTATTGGTGGCACAGATGAGCTTAAAATTAGTGATTACTTTTGAAGGCCTTGCTAATTTAATAAAAACAACAAGAACAACAACAACAACAACAATAATAATAATAATAATAATAATCAAGACTATCATTTACTGGTCAACCAACCTCAATCTACTATAAGTGTATTTAAGCAAGTGGCAAGTACTTAAGTAAACACAATTATAATTGGAATAGCTTCATTATACCACAGGACATTGAAATAGAGTGAACCATTTGTAAATGTTATACACACTACAGTAAAGGTAGAGCCTGTAGCTATCTGCAGTGATGGCACACTCAGTATGACAGGTGGATCTGATTGGTCCATTACATGTAATAATATTCAGAAAGAGAAATGCAAGTAAAAATAAAAAATAAAAAAAAATAAAAGAGCCAATAGTATAAATGACTACTAGGGCTGTGGCAAACATGCAACCACTTCAACAGCATCTGGAGTTCACCACAGAGTTCAAACAGAGCATGCACACAGAGAATGAGCAGAGGCTGAGCTTCAACGCCAAACACACAACGCGGAAAAGGAGGCTTTGAGGACTCATACACATACATACATACACAAGGTTAGCACATAATACACTCACAAACACGCACGAAACACAAAGGGGCTTGAATTAAGTGGTGTTAAAAGATTTAAAAAACATTTTAAAATGGCTTAATTAAAGGCATGTATGTATGCATAAGACACTAGTATCTTCACCTCCATGACTTGCCTTCCATTATAGATGTGATGTTTGGATCGTTGCCAGTCCAAGCATGCACCTTGATGTAGCAGCGCCTCTTTAGGAGAGTACAAGCACGCGGCAACTCACTCCTACCACTATATGGCGCATGACCAGCTACACACTGTTGTCATTGCCACAAAGGCGAATATGTTGAGAGTCAAATGTCGTGGGAATTTTCAGGGAGAAAAATGTACTTAAATCACAGTACGTACCTTACATTTAATTTACCTAGTCACCAGTCAGATCCATATAATCTATCACTACATGCTATAACAAAGACGGGGGGTAATGGACCTATTGAACTATAGTTACTAGACATCCTTAACTAGCTAGATGTTGATATTCAAGGGACAGGAATCAGACATGCTCTGGAGGACCCAGTGCAATCATTGGAACCACAAGAAATTCAAGAATTAAATACCTTTACAATCTAACCGGAATACCTGGTCATGTGCAATGAACTGGTACAATAGAATAAAGACACAATTATGGGGGCAGACTTACTGCTGGGTTGTTTGATTTTATATGCAACTTTTTCAGATATCATAAAACTGCAATCGATAGTGCTAGACAACTGTGAGCAGGTAGAGTTGAGATAAATGAGCGTGAGGGTGTGGCCGCATGTGAGGATGTGGCAGCATGTGACTGTGTGGCCACAGGTGAGCATGTGAGGGTGTGGCTATTGTGAGCATGTGAGGGTGTGGCCACATATGAGGAATGAAATAGTTACCAATGAGGTAAATCCTAGAGTTAGTTTCAACCTGTACGGCTATTGTTGAACTATCAAGCCACACCCCTACCAACTTTGATGATTTTTGTAATAAAGTAGGTGTGGTTTCTCAGAAAGCCAATTCAAAATGCCATACTACTGTAAATTATTGTACACACATTGTTTCATTAATGCAGAGCTGTCACTTACACAGATGGCAGTCCCTTTTAATGAGGTCACACAAAAAAATTAAGCCTAAGCAAATCATTACTTCTGACTAACTCGGCACTCATGCAATTAACTTCCTGAGGTGGGAGAAAACCAATAGAGGTGAGAGTCCTGAGAGGAAGCTCAATTGTCCATCAGCTGATAAAATACTCACTCGGGAATTATACTAAACTGAGGCAATTCTCTCTCTCTCTCTCACCTTTTTGTAGTTGAACATGGCCGTCTTGAATTTCTCGAATCCTTCATCACTCAGGAATTTCTTCACCTCATCCACATAAGTCTCCATTGCTGACCTGCTGTCCTGGGATTTTACCTTCGCCTGGCTCTGCTTTCCCTGAAAGCAAAACAACAACAACAACAACAACAAACAATAAACAAACAAAGCAACTGAATGATCACAATAAACACTATTGGACCACAATCATGATGCCCCTAATGACCTGCAGAGCTCTCATCAAACGTCTCATTACATCTGAAGCCAAGTAGCTAACAATGAGCAGTTGAATAACCAATCACAGCTGGAAGGAGTGGTTCCTGCCAGAAGTCTGTCAACAATTTCTAGGAATTTCCTAGCAATAATGCAGACTCACTCTGCTCTTCATCAACTTGTTTGAACGTTAGCAAATTAAAAAAAAATTTTTTTTTTGTTCACTTGAATAAATAGGGAGACAATATAACATCAAACACACACACACACACACACACACACACACACATATGCCTGCACACCCACATCACACACACACACACATATGCCTGCACACCCACATCACACACACACACACACATATGCCTGCACACCCACATCACACACACACACTTATATATCCGATTCCACTTTTTAAATTGAGGGAAGCTCGTTAATTACCAATCCCTACAGCTTCCTACACTACAACTAATGTATTTTAAACACACAGGAAACAAAGCCAGTCAGTGGAGAGCCACGACAAACCATACCATACCATACCAGTGTCCATACTGGAACCTTACCTTGGACAACACCAGCTTCCTCTTTCTAGACACAGTGGAATTAGGAGCAGTACTGGAGGCAGTGGCCTCGGTTGCCATGGGCACAGCACATGTGTCACTGGGGGTCACAACCTGTTCATCCTGGAAATTAAGTTTTAATTGAGTATTGCTGATCAGTTTATTGTACAATGCTTACCTGAGAAGTGAGCTCCATCACTGGCTTCTTTTTGGATGTCTAAAGCACGATAAAACGATGACATCATTTCAATTTAAAAATAATGAAAGGGACATAACAAAAGTACAATAAAAAAAATACAATTTATTCATTTTTTATTTCAAATATATCTTTGATAACTATATACATACATAGTATGTATATTTATTCCACCTTAGATATCTTCACAATGTTAGAGTGATATGGCTAGATATTTCACTCTCAGGCTTTATTTTCACTCGTCTCTGACTAGTAAAAATAAATTAGCCTGCTCAGGGAAATATTTCGCCATATCACACTCTGACTCATGTAATAAGTATATAACCTTGATTTTTACAGAATGATAAATTTGACTAGAATCTGTACGCTATAATTAGCTAAACACCACCCCCCCCCCCCCAAAAAAAAAAAAAAAAAAAAAAAAAAACAATTAAAAAAAACTCCTATTTCCTCAAAGAGAGATACAATTCCATTTCTCCCATCTAATAATGAATTAACTCACAGGCAGGCAGGCACGTGGTAATGAAATATGTCCCATCAACTACATGTGTACAGCCAGGCTGCCAAAATATGTATGCTAACACGTCATGGAAACGGCAAATAATGACCATAAATGCGTAAAATGGATGCGTGCTATTAGTAAGCGCGTTCTATTAGTGGGCGAGTGAGTGAGTGAGTGATTGAGTGAGTGTCTTCCTTACCTCGCAATGGTTCAGTACAGATAACAGGCCCTTGGGGCCAGCCTTGGGCTCAGATTTGTAGATCTCCATGGTTGCTAAACAAATAAGAGTGGACAAAGGCCATAAAATAGCTTAGAGTTTGGCAAATGTATCACACGCAAACACACACATGTATGTAGGTGCACCACAAACATACACACATATACACACCAGTAGCCCAAAAGATCGGCCAACTTGATTGATTAAGTGCATGAAATGTGTGCAGTCCAAGAATTTCTTAATTGAAGAGAATGAGATTTGCTCATATGGAGAAATTTGGACATGTATTGAATTTGATTTGCGGGCAGGTTTGAGGCACACACTCTTACCACTAGCCCTCATACCTAATTTAGAAAAAAAATATTTTTAGTACCAATTAAATTAGAAACACTTTTTTTTTTGGTACACATCTGAAATAAAATCTGGCTGAGGGTAAGCACTTAGTAGTATAATAGAAGTGACAAACATACATCCCTCACAATTACTAGTAATATATGTATAGGCTACACCACAACATGGAGGTTGGTGTGGGATTTATGCAACTGAGGGTCAAATGCCTGAGTTAGTGTCAATCACGTACCGACCGAACAGAGGGGTGCAACCGTCTTGCACCATGGCTCTAGGCTATAAGAAACGCATAACAACTAATTTTTGATTTGACGGTTTACTTAATCACCTCCTAGGAGGTGAGTATGAAATTATATTCACCACGAATTGAGTAATCTGATTGGATGGTGGTTTGAACCCATCATGGTACAAAATTGTGTAACTAAACACACACACACAAACCAATCAATGTTCAAGCAACAATGCTAATTGAATCACGTTTATGGTATATAGAGTCTCTGTGTGTATATACCTACTTCCTGTGTTTATAAACACATTAATTTTGCAACATAGGTGGAACAAACTGGTAAATAAATAAAACTTCCTCTTGTCAGTAAACATTTTCTTTGTCTCAGTGGAAATAGTCATTAAATTAAAACTGAATATACCAGTCCAGCATGCAGCCATTATGTAAAAATGCTAATCAGGGAAAGCTTAGTTCAATCCCAGTTTAAGTTTGGTAGTATATTGACATGTCACTAACATCAGATGTACACGAGACACTCCTGGCAACACCCCCACATGAGGTAATGGGATGTGTAGTCTTTTTCTTTTTTTTTTATTGCCAATATTCTGGGTTATAATTATTCTTTCTCACATCTTCTATTAAAAGTTAGAGCTTTCTTACAAGCCACGGGAAGAGTATGTGGTTCAGTGTCTAGAACCAATTTAAAATTTCTGTAAACATGCTAAAAAATTGTGTCATCACTCGCCCACCATACCTAATTATCACAGTAGGCCAAGCTTGCAATGTAATGAAAAATTCAAACAAGTTCTGTCGTAGTCAAAGCTAATTATCTAAGCACTCAATCTAAACACAGGATGACAGTTTCTCAAAATATTCTATCCTGAGCATGCTCAGTAGGTTACTGAATGGGAGGGGAGGGGGGGAGGAATATGATGGGGTAACATGCAGAATAATACTCTGAATAGAATTAACCATCTGCACCTGATATTTGTACAAACTCACATGAATATATAACAAAAAATGTCTGAGCTAAAATTATTATTATTATTATTATTATTATTACTATTATTATTAATTCTTTTTAATGACTTCTGGAGCAATTGGTATACACAACCTTATGTCAGTCTATATTAATTCAGTGTGCATTTCTGACCAACACTATTAGAACCACAAACAGTCACACTCCATGTCAATCCCTCCAACAACCAGACTATACCCCCCACACTCCACGATCCCTCCAACCAGACTATACCCCCCACACTCCACAATCCCTCCAACAACCAGACTATACTAGGACTTAACAAAGCACATTGTTTCTATCAGTCCATGTCAAATACTATACACACATCACCCAGATTTGGTAAGGTCACTGAGCACGGCATGAACCAACCCAGAACGCTGCTCCGCTACACAAGTACGTACGTTACATGCGTGCATGCTCATGTGACGATAATTTAATTGAGTTTGACTGGAGCCTAATTCTCTGGCTTCCTGCCAGTTCGCTGGCAATTGTGGTCCACATCGTTCCGCTAACTTAGTTAGGCCTCTCTTAAATACAGCAACTACCCATGCCAAGTAAATCTCTTTTTCTTTTAATTGACAAGACACTTCGCCGCAGCACAAGAAGCCATGGACATGAGAAAGATGTTATTTCTACCACAAACACTCATAGTCAATTACTCCTATAAATCTACTGTAACCCATTCAAGTTCAAGAAGAAGTGGGAGGAAGGGGGGGGGGGGGGGGGGGGGGGGGGGGGGGGGGGGGTACAAGCAAGATGCATAAATACTTAACAGCCAAACTTTAATATTGTATTACACAACATAAATATTGGAGTATAGTGTATGGAGTGCTAGTGTAATACAGAAGATAAATGAAAATAAACATACAACATACAGTAGGGGTCAAAAAAAAGTTCCCATTGAGTGTTTTAAGGACTTTCTAAAGTCTGTAGGAAGACTTTTAACACAGATTTTTTTTGTGCAATTTTTAGCTGACTTTTTTTGGCAATTTGTTTATTACTGCTGACTTTTTTCTCTAGCGACCTTTCTGAGTCTGACTTTTTTACCGTTAGGGCCGGACAGAACCCTTCTAGAGCACTTCAGTTATTGTGGTTAAACAAGTACAGGGCAGCACACCTGCTTGGTGTGTAGCAGCTGCAAAATCATATTAAAACTAGGCTGCTAATGGTTTAAAAAATAAATAAACGAACCAGTTTAAAAGTCGGTTCAGCAGCTGGTGACTACTAGTGTAGTCAGCATTGGTTGATAAAAAGTCATTAAAAAGTCTCCTTACCCTAGAGACTATTTTTCTGTTAGTCGCTAAAAAGTCTGGTCACTATGGGAACTTTTTTTGACCCCTACTGTACATTCCAAAGTTTGTACACACATTGTTGATGCAATTATAAATACACAGCCCAGCAGATCTGAGTCACTTGGTGCTGGCAGTATAATTACCACATAATAATGGGAGTAATATAATTTACTGCATTCTTAATATTCAATCTCGTGTAATATCACATGATATCTACACATTATCTGCCATACATTATAATAATACTGACTAGTAGCCATACTTCAATAGGGATTGTGTAATAATACTGACTAGTAGCCATACTTCAATAGGGATTGTGTAATAACACTGACCAGTAGCCATACTTCAATAGGGACTGTGAATGGATAGGAATGTGAGACATATCTACTCACTAACCATCAGGAATGGTCTTGCTGGGCACGTGCAGTTCTACGTGGCAGGCCTCTTGGGCATGCTCCAAAGCTTCCCTGTGGCTGTGACTGGTGCTTGATGAAGTCCTCACCACCACAGGGAGATGGGTGGATGCACGCTTGCTGCCCTGTCCTGATGGAGCACTGGCCTTAGAAGAGTCGGGTAACTGAGCACCAAACTAAAAAAAGAAGAAAGAGCAAGTTGTTGTGTGCATGCATGTGAAATTCTGTGTGCATGTGTGTGTACGTGTTTGTGTAGGTGTAACATGTGTGTGCATGTGTGCACAAAAGCGGGCAGCTGCTTATCAAGCTCCATCTGGCTCCATGCAAAAAGAAAAGGTAGCTGAGGAATTTTTATTAATTATCACCACCCATGTATTTAACGTATAGATTATATCACATCACTATGGAGAGCGGTAGTAAGAATTCTCCATGCCAACTACACACATGCCTGTCTTCATACATCATGATCTAAATTTAAAATCCAGTGGTGGCCAGGCAGACCAGACAGCTACCTAAAGAACCATTACAACAGTCATGTGAGTGCGTGCACACACATGTGTAGAGCTTGCCCTGCATTGACTAGTATGTCTCTGAGGCATGCAATGACTGGCTATTTCCCATTCCATGCCAGGCTTATTAGTCAAGAACATATTGGACATGGAAGGTGCAGATCTGGTATGTGGATCTAAGAAGGTCTAAATTCTTAGGGACTTTGAAATAACCACAATAAACAATTACACATCTCTTAAAAATTACACACAACAGAAAACTCCTGTAAAGGTTTAGTAAGGCAATGGGACAACTATGGAAATAGTTAGTTAAGTTAATTGAATACATAATAATAAGACATCAATGCGTTCAATTCACTTTCTGAATCATTAATATTGTACTATAATAATAATTTTAAAAAAATCATATTCAGTATTTATTATTAGTATTATTATTATTATAATATCTTTATTATTTACAAAGTGCCTGTATAACACACAATTTATTACGTATACTTTGCCATGCCACTTCCTTTACTTTGGGCTCGCTTGATATCACCATGCACCATGTTAGTATGTGTGTGGGTGTGGTGTGGGAGGGAAATGGAAAGGGTGGTGGTGAAGGTAGACAGAGAGAGAGAGAGAGAGAGTTCAGCCAATTATTTACTATTTGGCAAAATAATATGATTCATAATGAAATAAGACAGCACACAAAACAAGTGAAATTGTCTTTACTTTCATCACCCTTCAATTTTTTTCCTTCATATATGCACTTCTTCCCCCTCCTCCTCCCCCCCCCCACCCCCTCACCTCTGCCTGTGCATTCTTGAAGAACTGAATGAGACTCTTCTGCACTAGACCAAAATTACTGTAAGTTGTGACATGTGGGCGGAGCCACTGCGGCAGCTGGCTCTGTGTGTTGCCGTAGGAGAACCTGTGAAGAAAGATGAAGGAAACCAAATGAGGGTCTTACTCCATAGTTTGTCCTGGCAGGGTGACCAATGCTCCGTGTTATTTACATACGGGAACGTAACATGACTGGCTTCCTATGGAACCAGTGATTTATTGTAACATCAAGCAAACACAAAGTTGGCCTAGCTTGAGCTGTCATAACTTAATAGATCTATCTAGGCCTATTTGGTTAGATCTATCTTTCACACCACAGGAATGAAGAGAAGAACAAAAACAAAACAACAACAACTACATAAGCACTAACACCCTCTTCTCTCCCCCCCCCCCCCCCATCCACTCCATTTCCATTTATCTAACTGAAATCACTCTTACATCACTCGTGTTGCTATTTATAAACTACTATTCTTTACCTTTCATCACACAGCAGGATAGCTCCATAATCTTTGCGGTGGCGAATGACCCTGCCCACGGCCTGGTTGACTGCCCTAGAGGCCTGCTGTTTGTACCACTCTTCACCACCCAGGTCCTACCAATGCACACAGCCACATAGAATCCCAGATATGAAACTAGCAACCTCATCCTAGACCACACCAGTGTTCTCTGGGGCTTTTTTTTTTGAGTGGTGCCACACCTCTTGGTTTGCATAATGCACCGCTTGGTTTATTATTGATGTTGTCTCTTTCTTTCCTTTTCACCAACACATGCAACACTACATATTTATGCCTACACAACCCCATAACATGCATGCAACAATGTACATGGGTTGTTTTGCACCACTCAGATTGAAATCCTAGAGAGAACACTGTACCACACCCCTGTTGGCAGAAACTGACAGTGTAACAAGGTGACTTGGACTATCACTTTTGAGTACCTCAGAGGACTGCTTGGCTTCTTGAAGATATTGCATCTTCAGTGTCACCTGTACAGAAAGTAATATATGTAATAATGGAGGACCAGTATTGTTGGATACCTACTCTGTTATATTAGACACACGACTATCATTGATATCTAGGTTTATAATCGTGAGTGTGAGCTGTACAATAACGATGGTTTCAGAATCTAGCATTGTGTATTTAGGGAGCACTTTCTATCGTAACACTTGACTTGATTTTCTCCATTTAAGAAGCCTAAATTAGTGATTGTTGGATATCTACTCTATTTAGACACAAGACTAGCATGCAATATCTAGGTTTATAATCATTAGTGTGAACTATATTTCGATAATAATTATTTCTGAATCAAGCCCGTTCTATAGCTTTTCTCCATTACTTAGGAACTCTAAATTGTTTGTTTGTTTTTTTGTTTGTTTTTTTTTTTTACTAACTTGTTTCCACAAATTCAAAAGGGTGGCCATTGTGGTGCATGACTGTTTGTTCAAGTCTTTGTAATGATTGTTGCAATGCCAAAAAAAGGCTAGAAGAATCACAACATGAAGATAATAGGTAAAGTAAGAAATTTGACTAGAGAACTGGTTCTATAATTATAATGGCTGGAGTGGTGAGTTATAAAGTATTTCCCAGTATATTATGACAAATTATTTATGGTAAAGGTATTTAAAGATTTAGATAATTTTATGGTAAAGGGTATCTGCTCTGTGGAAGTTATGAAACAGTTTATGGTAAAGGGTTTCAAATACATAGTGTATCAGATTAAAACTACTTACAGACATTTTAACCAGGTTTCATAGATATGAGGGGGCAAAGGGAGGGGAGGGGAGGGGCTTAATTGTAAAAGCAATCCTGAGTTGCAGTTTGCCAGGAAACCAAATAAATATTAATTCTAGCTGGTAAAGCTCTACTTGATTGACCTTAATAATATGAAACCAACAGTCAGAACAGAAATGGTAAGGCTGATGAGAATCAATTCAGCAATTAAAGGGAGAGAAGGGGAAACCCCCAGATTATACTCCCGTAATTTAGTAACCAGATAGAGAAATTTCTGACAATTCTTTTCAAATTTCCATCATTACACAATAAACTCTCAGTGCCAATTAAGTCTTACACAAATATTCTTACAACAAAAATGCATACCCTCCGCTAAAGCCTAAGAAAAATTTGTATTAACTTTGTTAAAAATCAAATCTTTTCCCAACAATATATATATTATAGAGGTATAATTCTTTTTCGTACTTCTCATGCTAGTAAATACTACAATTTCCGTGTTATACTATAACCAAAGATAAAAATTCATTTCTGCAGTTTAGAAATCATAATCTATACATGTTTGGGACTATCCAGCTAGTTGAGGATTTGATCCCGGCGTAGTCTGTTGGACGCAGCACTACACTAAAGAGAAGCAAGGTAATTAGTGCAGTGAAGACCCACTAGCGAGTATGGAAACGTCAGAGTTCCTGAAAGAACAGTCAACTCGACGACCTGACTCCGTCAGAAGAATTCTATACGAGAGAATAGAGATAGAGGTCGTAAATCTCTCCTCGTTCTCCCGTTGACTGGATCCTCTGAATATAGGTTGTCCACTAGCTAAGAGACAGACCCGATATTTAATATTACCAAGTAGGTAGAATAATATTGCTTGACCAACAGGTGGTATGCACAGTAAGAGATAAAAACTTGTAACTAAGGTGAATGACAGTGATCTAGGTGATATACACAAACAAAAAATGAAAGATCGACGATGCACGACGGTACATGAAAAAAGAATAAATGATCATGCGTGAATAAATAATGTTAATAATGAAATAAAACGTATTGATATAGTTGTTGAGGCAGTTGAGGGTTCGATCACGAACAATACATTAATAAACTTATGTGTCAGTAACAACGACAATGTGTGTATTCATGAATAATTCATCAGTTGAACAGATTAGTAAACCGTTGCCAAAAACTGAATGGGTAAAGCATCATCACATTTAGAAGGCAATTAAGGAAATGACAATAAAAGAGAATAGGCGAGGAAAGGATGGCAAAAAATTAATAAAATGTTCAAATATTTCCACCGAAGCATAAGTCTACAAGGACAGAGAGACTGAGAAACAGGAAGAGATGGCCAAATGAAGATAGGAGAATACATGATTCAAGAAGAAATAAGAGCTGAAAAGAGGAAAGGGCTCTGGAAGAAAGGGGAAAGGGAAACTGATGCATCTAAACTAGTGTTAAATGATATAGAATGGATATTATGCTACTGCATTTGTAAAAGCTAGTACATCAAGCACCACTGTGTGGAGGGAACTTCCTAGTCTTACAACATTTGCAGTAAATGTAAGCCTTATGTTGTATTTCAAGTAACAAGTGTTTGCGTGTGTGTGTGTGTGTGTGTGTGTGTGTGTGTGTGTGTGTGTAGTATGTGTGTGTGTGTAAGTGTATTGTGTGTGTGTGTGAAAGTGTAGTGTGTTACAGCTCAGTTTCTGCTTAGCCAAGGAATAGCAGAAAATTTTTTGAAGTAAACCTTTAACACACACCCCCACCCCCTGTTCCAAGTTACTACACCAATGAGCAAGTCTGCTTGAAACTGTGTTGATAATTCCATAGAAATATTCCTTTAAAACCCTTTACCACACATAATAAAAAACAAAACAAAACAACTCTGCCATGTTCTAATAGCTGGGGTGTACTGCCAGGAGCTACTTTTTGTTTAGATAGTCAGAATGGCTACTACATTTACTCAGGAAAATGGAAGTAAGAATGTAAATTCCACATTTGTTTGCTAAAATTAATGGCCGGAACGGCTACATAATGTGGAGTTTACATTCTTACTTCCATTTTAGGACTAAATGATGTATTCCTAAACTGGGTGAATAAACTTCAGACAAACTTAATAAATGTAGCTATTTTGGTTATATATATATGTCACCGTCTACAGGAAAACTGGGCACAACGCGGCGTGCGTAAATATCGAGAAAAGATAGATCAATTTCTTAAAAATGTATTGTTTCAAGCCGACGGAAGGGAACGGTTAGGTCTATTATAGTGGGAACGACTTAAGCTACGACGATAAAACTTGGAGAGCTCAATATCTGGACGCCGACAACTCTGTAAGTGCAAAAAAATTTTTTTCGAAGGGTGCCGCGTTGTGCCTGGTTTTCCTGTAGACGGTCACATATATATATATATATATTTATTTATTTATCAGTGTTGTTACGATTACACCAGCAACGTAATCACTACGATTGCCCATTACATAGCTAGCAAAAGTGTAGCCATTACAATTACGATTATTAATTGAGGGCTTCCAGAAATTGTAATGATTACAATTACAACAATTGCTTCTTAATTACATGTGGCACAAGAAATTTGTATTTAATAACTTTTTGTGGTCACTCAAGTGCGAAACCACATTATTACTGACTTGGACACTACACTAGAAAATGTGAATCCACTATCTGACTGATAGTGACACATGATGAATGAATATTGCACAGCCTCACTCTTAAAAGTACCCTATCTTAAGCAGTAATTGGCAATTGCCATATAATTACAGTAAAAACAACTACAATTACTTTGACATAAGTAATTATTGTAATTAATTACAATTACAACAACACTGATATATTTATTTATTTATTTATTCCACCCTAGATATTTTCACAAGATACCTTTAGGTACATGACCAGAAATAACTCACAAGGATACTTCACAGCTGTTATTTCACTGTATCTGGGCAAGCTCATTACCCATAGCAACAGGTAGTTATAGCCACCAACCTGCCCGGTTTTTACAGCTACCTTCCTTTTGTGTAGGTACTCAACTGGGTTAGAACAGTTGCTAAAATATAAGCTGGGGTGTGGGTAGCCCTTACATCCAACTTTATGCTGTGAGTTACCTGTCCTTTAGTACTAACTACTGCAGTGAAGATATCTAGTGTGGAATAAACCACTTATTAGACTCTGGCAGAGTGATATGGCAAGATATTTCACTCTCAGGCTTTATTTTCACTAGCCTCTGGCTCAGTGAAAATACAGCTTGCTTATATAGCCTACTCTTGAAATATTTCGCCATATCACACTCTGACTCATGCAATAAGTATTATCACTTCACAATTTCTTTCTCAGCCTTTTTTTACTCATTAGATGTATTCTCTCTCTTTCACAGGCTTTTTTAAACAATACAGAATTAAAAATATTTGGTCGCCACCGGGAATTGAACCCAAGGCCGCTTGTATAGTGCACAAGCGCTCTGCCACTGAGCTACGACAACCACCCGGCGACCAAACATTCCAATTCTGTATTTGATAAATTAGATGAGGAGAAAATTCAACGAATAATAAGAATCTTTGAAAAAAGAGAAATTTCGTTGGTCTATTGAGAGTGAGACTGTAGCATAGCAGTACCCCTCAACAGTATAAATACAGAATTGGAATGTTTGTTCGCCGGGTGGTTGTCGTAGCTCAGTGGCAGAGCGCTTGTGCGCTATACAAGCGGTCCTGGGTTCAATTCCCGGTGGCGACCAAATATTTTTAATTTCGTATTGTTTAAAAAAGCCTGTGCAAGAGAGAGAATACATCTAATGAATAAGTATTATATATATAATGCATACAGCTCTTGTAATGGCAAATCTTTAAGGTTACAAATTAAAGTGTTTTAATGGAATTACTGGTGCACAAGGGCTTGCTCGCCATTTGTGCTGAAGCACATTAACATTCAAAGGCAGTACTATAATGCAAAGGATCCTCCTCCTCCCTCCCCCCCCCCCAGCTGCACTTGCTAATACTATCCTATCAGAGTCATTCAGTCTGTTGAGTCAGGCAGGATTCAAATTTAGTATCGGCACTTTCTTTTTCAAGTTCAAGTAGGTCTGTCGTGCAAGCATCATAGCCAGGGAATATTACTAGAAACCTAGATAAATTTCCTACCAAGGAATTATTTTAAGAGAATTTGTTAAGATTGTCTACCGATGCATTATCAATATATATAAACTCAATTTCCCTAGGGCATTAGGGAAATTGAGTTTCTCAAGTTTCATAATTTGATTAGTGTTAGTACACACCGTTGTGAACACTTAAAGAAACTTTTCCTTGGTAAGGAACGTATTACAAGTTAGTCCAATTCCTGTAAAAATTCCCTGAGTGAGTACCAAAAGAACTGGTAGGAATGATGATAGTGCAGGCACCAGCTGGTCCTGATCACAAACATGTATCTCATAATGCATGCTCATCCAGGAACTCGGAGTGTAACCCAATCCTTCACACACACACACACCTACTTAATCACAAAAATAATTCCCTAGTCTTACTGTTTTTCAGAAGAATACTTCATTTTTTCATATACGTTTGTAAAGTACTTTAATTACCTCAGACACCTTTACGAACCCTAAATTTTTTTTCCAAGTTACCAGTAAGCCCGATTTCCGTTAAAATCCAAGACTAAAGATTTTTCAAAGGCTTCTCTCAGACAAATAATTTGAAAAGAGACTATGCCAGTTTGCAATAGTGAAAGCGAAAGCATTACATTTTGACACCAATCCTTCACCATCCAGCATTCTAACTAGACATCTGCATTATATTTTAAAGATTAAAACAAAACAAAAACTAACATCCTCCAAACAAAATTTGAAAAAACAACAGCAAGCTAGAGTCATAATTGAGGTTTTAATGACTTGAATTTCCTATTTTATTTGTTAAATTCTTCCAATTTGACATAACTGTGATGCTAACTTCCCTGCATTAGTCATCTCTTCTCACTAAAACCTTCCCTGCATTTAGCTTCTATTTTTTCTTTTCTTATTTACTTCAGAGGATGTTTACTAACAAGCAGACAAACAGTGATGGGATGTAGGCAAGAGTTACCTTGGGATCCATCCTTGGTGGGTAAGGAAGACCAGTGATGACAACTGCTCTGCCATTGATATCCGCAAAGTCTAGACCTTCACTGACCTACACACACAAACAAACACATGTGCATCAGGGTTGGGGGCATTTACATGAGTATTTGTATTTAAGCTGTATTTTTAATACATTTTTGGAGTATTTGTATTTGTATTTTAAGATCTAAAAAGTGAAGTATTTGTATTTGTACTTCAACTACTTTTTAAAAATCATAAGGTAAGAATGCGAGCTTTATTAATAGTAGAAAGTAGAAAATAAAAGATTTCCTGAACATATTTCTACTGGACAGATATATTCTATTGTGTAATACTACATTGACTGTAATTTTGATGCAATTCAAAAGTACAGTAGAACCTCAGAGTTACGAACCCCTGGGGAAAGTAAGGTGTTCGTATCTCCGAAATGTTCGTAACTCTGAAACTATTACATCATAATTATGTCGTCATTATATTAATAAAATTATTGTGAATAAATTGCTTTAAATACTGTATTCACATAGTTTTCTTTGTTTTAGGGAACGAAATTTTTTCTTTGTGGCTAAAGATTGCAGTTCACTAAGTAGCAGCAGATTCATTGCAGTAGATTCTTGCTGTTGTTCAAGCCAAGCCAAGCAGGTACTAAATGCTTTCTCTGCATCTTCATGCTTTATAACAGGATTTGCTGAGACAATTTCTTCATCATTGTCATGTTCATCCATTTCACATTCTTGAACTTCTGCAATAATTTCTTCATCTGTCAAGTTAGGCACACCAGTCTCACCATCATCAATAGCTAACCATTCATTTTTTTCCTCCTCTGTGATGCCTAACTGTTCACAATCTTTGGACATGTCTACAGGTTCCTCCTGAGAGCTATTCATGGAAGAGGGGCCAAGACCTAATTTGTTCCAGGAACGTTGAAGGGGTGTGGATGATATTTCATTCCATGATTGAGCAGCTATGTATACAGCATCTTTAATTGTAAGACTTTTGGCAAACTCAATAAATGATTCGTGCTCAGCTGACCCCAAGAGAAGCTTCCTTAAAAGTTGTCTCTTATATCTTCTCTTCACATTTTCTAGCACACCCTGATCCATAGGTTGTACCAGGCTAGTGACATTGGGTGGCAAATATAAACATTTTATATTCTTATCATCTGAAATTAGTGTTGAGGCAGCGGGGTGAGATGGGGCGTTGTCAAGGACAAGGACAGCCTTTTCCAAAATTGACTTTGACTGCAAATACCTTTTCACTTGAGGAACGAAGTGCTTGTGAAACCAGTCAGTAAATATGCTAGTGTTCATCCAACCTTTTTTTTGACTGTAATAAAGCACTGGCAGTGAAGACATGTTGACTCCAGAAAAGCAGCGGGGCTTTTTGCTCTTATGAATGAACACTAGTGGCAACTTAAAATCTCAACTTGCATTAGCAGTAGCCATTAGTGTTACTCTATCCTTGGGAGATTTGAAATTTTTTGCCGTCTTTTCTGAGGCATCAGCTAGTGTCTTGTTTGGCAGAAGTCGCCAGTATAGACCAGTCTCATCGCAGTTGAATATTTGACTCAATGTGAGGTTATTTTCTTCAACATATTCTTGAAAATATGCTTTGAACTCTTCTGCAGCATTGTTGTCAGCTGACAAGGTTTCTCCTTGTAGAGATAACTGCCTGATTCCATGCCTACCTTTAAAGCGATGTAGCCATCCACTGCTTGCCTTAAAATCCTCATCAGAAGCTTCTGGATTAAGCTCATTGTACAGTATTTTGGCCTTCTCCATTAATAAAACACCACTGACAGGAGTTCCTTTGTGCCTTTCTTGGAGAAACCATAAATGAATGGCTTTATCAAAGGTACTGTCATCAGCTCTTCTCACTATGCATCTTTTTTTAAGGGATGTTTCATCAACTGCTTCGGTTGCAAATTTCATAATCTTCTCTCTTGACCGTTTAATATCAAAAATCGTTGATTTTCCAGTACCATATTCTGCTGCAAGCGATGATAAAGAACTCCCCTTTTCTATTTTCTTCAAAATCTGCAACTTAGTTTCAATAGAAAGTGTATTTCTCTTCCGCTTTGTCGCCACTTTGCTGCTAGTACTGGCCGAACTGGAAGCCATTGCGTAGTAGACTAGCAGCTGCAATTGAAGTAAAAAGCGCGTGCGTTAACTGGGTTCCGTAACGATTAATACCATATTAATATTTCGATTGAGCCGTTCGGTTGACCGGTCAGTTCGTAACTCTGGGGTTCGTAACTCTGAGGTTCTACTGTATTTGTATTTCTAATTGAAATACTACATCTAAGAAAGTATTTGTAATTGTATTTAAATACTAGTTAAAGCATTTGACCCCAAGCCTGATGTGCATGCATGTATACATAACATGTACAAAAAATGCAAATTCTCTTGCAACTGCTAGCGGTTATGCACACCTGGCAGAGCCAGGATGCCTGTGCACTAAGCAGGCACTGTGAGCTGTGCAAGCAAAGCTCCTGGAGCCAGGCTAGGAACTCGCAGGAGAACAGGCCTTTCCTCACAGCAAGTGGTGTGGGCACCCGAAGTCCCACCTGGACCATTGCTGTTTCATGAGAAAAGGCCTTGAATTTGCACCCCAGCAAATGCCAGGTCCCCAATCACAGCTGGGTGGACTGGTGGGGCTGGTGGGAGGCAGATGGAAAATCAGATGGAAGATTGCCTGAGTTGGGCTTGAACTCTGGGACCTCAGGCCCTGAGCCAAGGACACAACCACTACACCACACAGCCACCATACATACCACACACACACACACATACACACACTGACTGGATACGCCATTTCATGATCGGTTGCAATTTACCTTTCCCCTGCAGACGGCAAAGAAAGCAGCTCCATTGTGGGATGGATCTTTGACCATCTGGTAGAAAGCCTCCATAGTCTATGTATCAGATTATTAAAACATTACTGAATTAAAAAGTGAATGCACTAATGAAATCATGAATTAGTGTCTCAGTGATGACACTGCAGTCTTGCCCTCCGCCGAAACTGATAACTTTTATTACAATAAATCCCCCTATTCTAATTAGATCAATTTAACTCAGTGTTCACTTACTATAACTCGGTTCTTATTTAGTATTCATTAAAAACTAAAACGTAAATAAATAACCAACAAAAAAATATTGTAAAAGCTAGTCTTTCCCTGTCTATCTGCTCTGCATGCCTGTCTGTCTGTCTGTCTGTCTGTCTGTCTGTCTGTCCATTCCTCTATCCGTCCACCTGTTTATCTTTCTATCTATGAGTCCATGTAATCCTTATCATAATGCGCTTGTGTGTCAATAAGACTGACGACGGTGTGCATATTCAAGAAATGTAAGTGAGAAAGAGTGGACTGATGTAGCTAAACTAAGTGGTAGAGAATAATACCAATGGATAAAATAGTTTAAGCAGTCCTGATTGGCAAAAGTGAGTACACCAAGCACCACTGTGTGGTGGGGTACTTGCTAGTATATCATAAAGCACCCGTCATCCTCTCACATGTGTGAACTCCGCCTTCCTCCTGGACTCCAGGAACACTGACTTGTTGCCTTCTATCCTCTGCATAATCCCAGTATCCTAAAGTACAATGTAGAGAGTTAGGAAATCAACAATAAGAACATCCCCAGCACAAGCAGCCACAAATACTGTCAACTAATCACATTGTGTGGAATTGGTCACTGCCAATACAAAGATGACATCAGTGATGTACAGTAATGCAAACCCAGACTACAAACCAGCAAATATATATAATTAATCAACTAGAAAAAAAGGTGAGGGGGAGGGGGGGGGGGATGAAGAGAAAATTTTGCTATTATAATAAATGCATCATTCGTTGGATACTGCAGAACATTAATTAGTATTCCTTATGAAGTGCAATCAGATGTATTATGTGACTGAACAGGGCCTATTATCTGTTGCCACATATGAAATACATTAAAGTAAACAGGATGTGGCTTAATTCCTTCCCCGTAGTGCCTGTGTTCAGAGTTATCACATTACGTTCCCCCGCCCCCCCCCCCGCCCCCCCCAGGTTATACAAGTGTTTATTGCACCAGAAACTTGTTACTATGGTATTCACACATGAGCAGTACATAATAAATGTATTCAGTCATTCTAGGCTGAAATAATTATAATAATAGCAAATTTTCTTTTCTAACAGCCAATATTGTTAATTAAAACTTAACCCAACGTTTCGACTTTTGCCGAAGTCCTCTTCAGGGGTCAACTGAGGTCAAACTCTCCGTGGTGATATAATAACAAGAGGACTTCAGCAAGAAATCGAAATGTCGGGTTAAGTTTTAATTAACAATATTGACTGTTAGAAAGAGAAAACATTTGCTATTATAATAAATGCATCATTCGTTGGATACTGCAGAACATCACTCGTCTGATTGGCTGTAATTACGCCCGTGCCTGCAGACTCATGTAATAAACACTAAGTCAACAGACTTGTGATATTCTCCTGTATCAAATGAATATTAGCTAAGATCACAAAACATACCCTCCAGCTCTGGACGCAGTCATGCATGACAGGGTACGATGGGAAGAACACTAGGAGTCCATTAGGAACAAGCCGAGAGAAGTTCACTAACAAAGTATAAAACAATACCTGAAAGAGTATAGCATTATGTAAGTATCGACAAGAAATTATTATTTATGTGAAACAAGCTGGCCACCATCTTGTAAATGTAAAATACTTCTTTAGACGACACCAGCTGTTTACCTATTTCATTTTCAAGACACTACTGTGAATCTTCTGCAGTGAAGGCATACTGCTATGGCCTGAGGGCTTCAAACAACTTTAGTTCTAATAATAGCAAATTTTCTCGTTCTTAACAGCCAATATTATGTTAATTAAAACTGAACCCGACATTTCGACTTTCTGCCGAAGTCCTCTTCAGGGGTCAACTGAAGTTGAACTATCCATGGTGATATAATAAACATAATGTAAACAGCAAGATTACTGGAGGGTATGCTTACTGTTTATTGTATCCTGGAGGGTGATTTGCACGCAGCATAGACAGCCAGCATTCTGGAAGCTCTAAACCTATGTCTCTGTTAAACTTAACTTGATGCTGCATGCAAATCACCCTCCAGGATACAATAAACAGTAAACATACCCTCCAGTAATCTTGCAGTTTACATGGTGTTTATTATATCATCACAGAGAGTTCGACCTCGGTTGACCCCTGAAGAGGACTTCGGCAGGAAGTCAAAACATTGTGTTAAGTTTAATTAACATAATATTGACTGTTAGAACAAGAAAATTTGCTATTATTAAAACTATTTCAGCCGAGAATGACTGAATCATTAACTTCAGTTCTGCCAGCTATTCCAACTAGTTTATAAGAGACATAGTCATAGATTAACAAAAGCACAGAAATAGACTCTGCATTTACACCACATCACGGAATTAACCTTCATAGTAATCTATACACAGATACTACAAATTTCAAGACACTCTGAGCTTACAACTAAAGTAATTGACTTTCTTCCAATTATGTCCATACTCTGCCCACATATACTCATGTAGAAGCCATACTTGGATGACATGTAGTATCCAGAATATACTTTAACATCCACAATAGATTAAACTGTATATATCTAGAGAAAGATTAAAGGTACTAGCACGGGTCAAGCCATGTCTCACAACGAACTGTCACTACTCCTCAAGAGCTCGTCACATCTTGCTAAATGCTCAACCTCAAAATGGTCAGGTGTACTCAGACGGTATCGCAGAGCAGATAAAGTTATTACTTCCAAAGCAGCTCTCACAACACTGCTTTGGGCATTCGTGATAATTACGGGAGCAGATTTCCTTTCACTGTCCATTTCCTTCTATATTCCAGTAGACTACCTGCCTCTGAGCTACGCCGCCTACTGCCTCACCTTTCCTCTGTATGCAGTGGCAGGTTTCTTGGGAGATGTCAAGCTTGGTCGATACTTGGCCATCACCTGTAGTGTCTACTCCATGCTGGGGTTGATAGCCATTAGCTGCGCCACTCTAGCTGTTATCTTGCCTGCTGTGTTGTTCAGTACGGGTGAGAATGTGTCCTTTCTCACTCCAATACTCAGTGTTCCAGTTAGAATAGTCAGAGTGATGTTCTTTGCTAATGCCATCCAGTTTGGGACTGACCAGCTCCACGAGTACCCAGTGGACCACCAGAGCCTGTTCATCCACTGGTACTACTTTGTGTACACCTTAGGACACCTCCTGGCAGCCATTAGCTCAAGCTTCTACTACTTCCAGAGCTCACAAGATGTTCTGCCAGCTGCAATAGGAACCAGCGTGCTAGCAATTCTGTCAGCTGCATCTACAGTGGCATTGCTTGTGTCTGTTCTTATCATCAGGTACAGAAAGAGTTGGTTCTTGGTGGATAATGCCAGGTATAATCCGTACAAGCTGGTCTTCAGAGTCACCAAGTTTGCCTGGCTTCACAAGGTGCCAGTACAACGCAGTGCATTTACTTACTGTGAAGATGACATTCCTACAGGGCTGGACCTCGGCAAGCAGAAGTATGGTGGACCCTTCACCAGTGAACAAGTTGAAGATGTTAAGGCTTTCTACGGTATTTTGAAAGTCCTAATTGCATTGGGGCCAGTGTATTTCATCACTGTATCTGTAAACAGCGGTGGTATAAACGAGTCTTTAGATTCACCTTTTATGAGAAAGCCTATAGAAGACACAGCCTTGCATGTATTCTTTGATATGCTCCCTTCTCTTTTGGTGCTAGTGTTCATTCCAATATACCTGTGCATAGTTCGTCCATTGGGCTTCCAGTACATACCGGGGATGCTAAAAAGAATGGGAATAGGTGCGGCAGTGACCCTCGTTGCCTTGATACTAACACTCACTGTATCCATGATCACTGAAGTGGATGGCTCAGTATGCAACGTCACTTCCCTGGAAAAGAATTCCAGCAATGCAGACTCCCTGGGTCTGTACCTTGGAGTGCCTTACCTGGTGATCACAAGCTTTCTGAGTGCGTTCACGCTCATGCTAACTAATATTACTCGTTTTGAATTCATATGCGCTCAAAGCCCACACTTCATGAAGGGTTTCCTCGTCGGTCTTTCCCTGGCAATGGCGGGAATATTCGAAGGACTAGCTTACCTCACCAGCTACCTGGTCTCTGTTCTCCACATTCCTTCCTATGGCAGCGACATCACCTATTATTTAGTAAACCTTATTGTAGGAGTGGCCAGTTTTCTCGGATTTATTTACATTGGTAAGACGTATAAGTATAGACGGAGAGATGACATATGCCATGTGTATCGCTACGTGGAGGACTACTACTCAAAGACACTGCAACACCGCAATATCACAAATACACAAATCCAATCCTAAATTATGTAGTTCACTTTCCATGTCATGGTAGAAACTGGAAAATGTTATTGTTCACCATTGATATACAAATGGGTAATAGAGAGAAAAGATAAACAACAACAACAACATATATATAAATAGAGAGGAAATATAAACAACAAATATATATATATTATATGTGTGTGTGTGTTTTTTCCCCCCCTATGATGTACACTATTAGAGCCAACTTGTGATAAACTACTACAACATAAAATTTCCCAGCCTTTTCTGGACACACAAGAACACATATAGAACAAAAATAAATATATGAAGTTTGATTCATTTCTTATTTTTATAACTGAATGTAGGTAAATGTGTTCACAGACTGCATTATGGCTATTTTCTTGCTCTAATTGCTATTTAGGGTGTAGAACAGACTGAGGGAGGAAGATTTACTGAATCAAAACACAAAAATACTCACTACTGAACTACAAATGAATAGAAATAAATATAACGGCCAATTCCAACTCTGAATAAAGTATTGTCCTCTATACTACTACTATCTCTATTTCAATACACCAGTAACCTCTATATGAGGTTCATATGAACTTTTCTACTTTTTTGCTACTTAAATTCTTACTTTATAAATATCAAAAAAGCTGAGAAAGCATTTTACAGGTCGAATTAGAAAACAATATTTCTTTATTTTATCTTTTAATGCATTTAATCTTGTGAATATATTTCCTTTAGTTAATTTATATCAGTATTGATTAAAACAAAATTTGAAATCCATACTCACAAAACTAACATACACTTACAATTTCAACAAAAAGTACTACATAACAGAATTAATACAATACGTTCAGCTTATGGCTTTTTCTAGCAATAAACATCCAGTGCACCAGATCCCTCAGATGCCATCAAAGTAGATGAGTCATCCTGGCGTTCTTCCTTCTTTGTGCGGCCTCGACCACAGCCCAGATAATAGTAGTCATATTTCCCCAAACCAGAGCATGTGTGATAAGCCTGAACTCTCACGTGATACTCTGCATTCATGTCCAATCCTGACAGAACTACTTCACTGGCATTGACCACTTTGAAGTTGGCGTCCAAAGATCTCCTACGAGCATCTAAAAGCTGTGAGAAGTACGCCTCCGGAATTGGAACACCTGAGAAATGGTTCCATGACACCCTCAGAGTCTTGGAGCCGTCTTGGCAGATCCTTGAAGTTACAGATAAATCTCGTGGCTTGCCATATCGGGGTATGCACACAATATTGTCATTCTGGACATCCATGCAGCCTCGAATGTCAGTCCGCAGAGGCTGGGACAAACTCCACTCTTCTTCATCCGCATTCATAGGTAAGGTCAAGGGCCGAACTTTCACTTCAGCGGGGTAGTACTTTAGACTTCTATATTCTACGTTGTTCAAGCACACGCTAGTGTGGTTGAAGTCTTCAATGCAATGGATAATAGGTCTGAGGTAAGCTCTATCAAACTGAACTTTATAGCCACCTTCACTAAGAACTCCAGCTTGTACTGACCAAGACACACAAATGCTGACATAGTTGGGGTTAACAGCTATGTATCTCACCGTTAAGTTTTGCAATTTCACATTAGCGTGGTCTTGAAAGGTCTGACAGTTACCAGATGCTATTTCTTCTCCTGATGGAGTGTAGCTAAAGTAACGATCTAAAACATGGGAAGTTTCTCGGAAGCACTGCACTATGCTATCAGGTACACATTTTCCACTGGTTTTCAAGCACAGCCCAGGTGAGCTACAAACTACAGAAGGCTTAGCCTGGATATGTCTGTGAAAGCCAGTCAAGAGAGTAAGAATGAAGATTGCTTGCATCATAACCATAGCTGGTGCGTTCTTCTTATCTTTGTGTATGTCCAAAGTTGCTGTGTCTTTTTCCATGCTAAATCATTGAAATTGGTCCTTTATATAGATTTCAATAGATTCAAGTGCAGGAAGTTTAACACAAAATACCTTGGGAAGATCCCTTTTTCCTTGTTTGGTGCTGATTGCCTTTTTTTAATGTTTTTTTTTTTTATCTTTCAATGAACCACTACAGAAAAAAAGTGCAGGAATCCAGCACTGTATTATTAACTTCATTGGATTATGTGTAGTAACACAACAAGCAACACCTTTTTTTATATAAGTACATAAGCTGCAATTACACTGATTTATTACTATCATAGAGAAGCTACGATAATTTATATATAAGTGGCAGTAAGAGAATTCAATAGCCATGTTCACATGCTAGGCCATGTTCACATGCTAGGCCATGTTTCAGCTACAAACTATACTAGGTGAGAGAAGTTGCTAAAATATTAGCTTGGGCATGTGGATAGAGCCTTTATGAACTAACACTTAGATGTTCCAGCCAACTTAATAAGCTGAGTCACCAAACTTAGTACAAACTACTGCAGTGAAGATATCTAGCAAGGAATAAACAACTTATTACATTAGTCACAGTGATATTGTAAGACATTTCACTCTCAGGCTTTAGTTTCACTCTCCTGTGGCTTGTGAAATACATTAGCCCACTAAAATACCACTGCCATATCACATTCTGACTCAAGTAAAAGTATCATATATACATATAAATGAAGATATAGTTACACAACTTTCAATACTATATTTTCCATGAAGCAACAAGCACTGTGTATGCCACTAAATGATTGATTACTCCTCGGGTAACATTACAAACTTGAAGAACCATTACAAACTTGAAGAACCATTACAAACTTGAAGAACCATTACAAACTTGAAGAACCATTCCAATAACAAGTGTCTTGCACTTTAAATTTGTGTCTCACAGCACATCTTCTCAACCACATTGAAAATTTGTCAAAAACAAAAACAAAAAAATAAATAATGTTACTGGTGACAAAGTGAAGCTAGCCAGATGCTCTCATAGGACTCTTGTCTAAGTGATCACAAAATGTTCCAGTTAAGTTATGTAACTATAAAAGTCATTTTTTGGTGACTATTACAGATTTGACAGTGTCAACACAACAACAGCAATTTCGTGCTGTGATCTGTGTGTCTCCCATAGCTTAGTCTTCCACTTTGTCAGTATTTCAATAGATTGAGGAAATTAAGTAACACAGTTTTTTTTTAACCTTTCTGAACTACTAACTCAGATGATACTTTATTGCCCATGTGTGTGTATGCGCGTGTGAGAGCTGAAGTGAAATTATGCAAGTGAAGAACTAATATAATTTACATTCTCAGTGATAAGGCATGGTGGAATACTTGGTAATAAAAAGAGAGCAGGTAGAGACTCATTAGAAGCAAATGGCAAGTAAGCAGTTCTAGCAATGTAATCTACAATCAAGGAATCCAGAAATTTGATAGCAAATTAGAATCTTCCTGGTAATAATATTTCTAGCACACAAAGTCATTTACTCACAATATTGAACCTATGCTCTCACTCACCTGAAAATTAGGCCGATTGTAACTTAGAATAAAATACATGCCTGCAAAGCTATACAGTTTTACTGAATGTACTAATAGCTATTTCACAGAAAGGGATAGAGCAGCAATTCCATTGAGGCATTAGAAAGGGACTATTACCCGGCAGATGGCAGGATATTCATATATCAGGAACTCCTACATGGTTTTCTCTCATAAGTACGTCTCATCCTGCAAAAATATTCCACTATTCTTGGAGAAGATGACACACCTCATCAAACTCATCATGAGTTCAGGTAGCACAGTGATGTTATTCCTGTACAAATCATGAGAGATGTCTTTCCCAATCTCAAGTTCCACTCATTTTTTCACCAGAAATGTAGGACTCATAGTGCTCATTTGATTGGTCTCAAACCATATAGAAATTTTTTTTGATAGTGTGTAATGTAAGATCCTAAACTTCTAAAAATACATTTCTTAAACCTAAAGCAAGAATATTGAAGAGGGAAGCCTCAAAGTTGCACACATGCTTGAGTTTGTAGTAAACTTTCGGGTAGTAATCATAGCATAAACAAATTTATGCAAGAAAAATGGTAAATTTCAATGAAATCTGTCAACTTATTAACCTTCAGTCCATAGAGCTTGCTTCAATCATTCATTCATTCATTCATTCATTCATTCATTCATTCGTTCGTTCATTCATTCATCCTCAGTCTTTCTTCCTTTAATCCTGATGATTTTCCATAATCATGGACACAATATTCTGTACACTCATCTGCTTGTGGTAGGGAGATAATATTGAAAAGCTGACTTTCCAAGCTAACCAGAAACCTTAGTTTCTTGAATATGTACCACTAAGTTCTAACATACTTTAAATTCCTTATGTTGTGGCAAATATTAGGCATGAGAAAAAAGTTACATAAAGCAGGGTCTTTTTCCCTATTGCAATGCAGCTAAGCATTGAAGTCCTTGAGGAAGTATATAATACACACACTTATATGTAGTACTAATTACATGGGTTGGAGTGTGATATGGCGAAATATTTCACAAGCAGGCTAATATATTATCACGAGCAACAAACAAAGTGAAAATAAAGCCTGAGAGTGAAATATCTGGCCATATCACTTTGACAGAGTGTAATAAGTGGTATATTCTAAGCTAGATATCTTTACTACTGTAGTTCTACTAGGGTTGGTAACTCTTGGTGTAAAGTTAGCTGTAAAACTCTTTAGGAGTTCCCCACACACCCCCAGCCGATATTTTAGAATAGCTGCTCCAACCTGGTTGAAAAAATAGCTGTAAAAACACAAAAAACTGGTACTGGTTGTCTATATGAGGGTAATGAGCTCCAGTAATGCAATACAACACGTGAGATAACACTGTGTGTGATAACGCAAGATTCTCACAAGTCACATACCTAAAAATAAAATTGTGAAGATATCTAGTGTGGAATAAATGCATATATACATATGTATATATAATACATATAGAATATGTAATAGTTATGCCATGGCCAACGAGGGGTTATGGAATATAACCGTCCTGATCCCGAAGGGATAAGGGCGGTGATATTCCATAACCCCAATGTTGCCATGGCATAACTGTTTTATACCATAGTTGCTGCTACTACTACTCTCTCATATCCACCTATATGGGACCAGCCCTACCACATATAACTCTCCTGCCGCTCTCATACCACAGGAATTTACCACAGCTAGCTGCTTTACTGCTTACGGCTGAGCAGCCCAGGTAGAGTTAGATCTGGAGATAACAGCTGGCAGCTACAATGCTAAAGTAAACTTGCTAAAGTAAACTTGCTAAAGTAAACTTTCTGGCGTGCTTCAATTGAATTTTAATTGAATTTTAATTTTGGGCCGGAAACACGGATCATAGCCCCAGGAAAAATCACCGGGAAAATATCACTTTTAATCCATGGGTGTTACCCAGCAACCATGGTATAAGTATATTTATAAGTATATTTATACCATGGTTGCTGGGTAACACCCATGGATTAAAAGTGATATTTTCCCGGTGATTTTTCCTGGGGCTATGATGTCAAGCGAATTGTTTCCGGCCCAAAATTAAAATTCAATTAAAATTCAATTGAAGCACGCCAGAAAGTTTACTTTAGCAAGTTTACTTTAGCAAGTTTACTTTAGCATTGTAGCTGCCAGCTGTTATCTCCAGATCTAACTCTACCTGGGCTGCTCAGCTGTAAGCAGTAAAGCAGCTAGCTGTGGTAAATTCCTGTGGTATGAGAGCGGCAGGAGAGTTATATGTGGTAGGGCTGGTCCCATATAGGTGGATATGAGAGAGTAGTAGTAGCAGCAACTATGGTATAAAACAGTTATGCCATGGCAACATCGGGGTTATGGAATATCACCACCCTTATCCCTGGGCTGCCCTCGGGGTTATGGAATATCACCACCCTTATCCCTGGGCTGCCCTCGGATCCGGATGGTTATATTCCATAACCCCTCATTGGCCATGGCATAACTATTACATAATATATAATGTATATACGATAATACAGTACAATGAAAAGATTTAAACTGCCTTGCTTGTTTCACTAGCTGCCAATGATCTTGTACTAACACTTTGCACATTCTGAACACACAGACTAAGTATGATCAACTGCCTTACATCTTCAGACTTACACATGCTAGCTATCTGACAGCTACTAACTCACCCAGCGTGTTCCCCAGACTTGTTTGGTATGCAAGACTTGACCTTCATGGTAGAAAAGTTATTGTGTTGTGATATGTATGTAATAGTAAAGATGATTTAAATCAGCCATTATACACAATTAGTGTGTTTACCACATACACAAAACAACAACAACAAACTGACTACCTGTTCGCATACGATGAATTCAGAGCAACACCGTCACATCCTTTGCAGATCACACCCACCCGCACCTGCCTTTCTGTGATCACATGAGGGCCTTCGTAACGGATTGGAAAATCTCTACATAAACCAACAGAAAATATTCATTCAACTAATCAATCCAGCAACATCAAGTACACCAACACTTTTATCTTCAACACTTTTATCTTCAACACTTTTACCTTCAACACCCAGTACCCATACTCATCTCCCAGTATCTTTATTAATATCATAACTACCTCCAATTAAATAGATAATTGAATAACGTGCTATAGTTTTGTGTATAATAGGGCATAGACCGGGTCCATATTTTGCGACTAGTGAAAAATGGCAGCTACCGTTATGGTCTTGAACTTCTCCCAATGATGATATGCTGTACAGTCAAATTTAGCAAGCATTATTATCTTATGTCAGTCCGCCATTTGACTTACAGGTTGTTGTTGTTTTTTTCTTCTCTCTTTTCTTTCCAGTATTGTCATCACTTTATTAGTATACAGTTTCCAGTACATTCAGTACACACAGTGACAGTGACAGTGATAGAAATTACATTTACAAAAATTAAAAATGATTATATAGGACTGCTTGTGTGTTAGGGTACTCATTTTAAATGTGGTAAGGATCGAATTGAAAGAAGTTATTTTGTAGGGTCTCTTTGAGCAGCTACCTTTATTATTATTTTTTTTTAATTTAATAGAGGTCAAAAGGGCATACCAGGCTCTCTCCTTTTTATACCCAGACATCTGGAAGGAGTTGAGAAAGTGGTAAATGAGGACACAGATTTTGTGTACGGAGATTTGAATTGCATTATAAATGCCACCTCTATGTTTAAGTGTCCCATGATAAGTTGGGAAACACTTTGATGACCACTTATTATCAGCACTTTCACAATGATTCTTCCCACAACAAATATAAATAAACAATTGAATAATTGATTGAATAAATAAATAAACTAACAATTCAATCAATCAATCAATTAAATAAATGGATAATAAAATGATAATAAAGGAAAAACAAGATTTTTTTTTCCATCTGTGGATGTATATGCATGCATGCATGTATGTGCAATCATGCATGTGTGTGTGTGTGTGTGTGTGATTGTAATGTGACTTAATTACTGCAATCATTTCCTCACCAGAGTTAATATCCTGTGTCAAGTCCCAATGAACTTTCACATAACTAGCTGCAGTCACTATGACTGTTGCATGTTTTGTAATGTGTAATCTTAGCAACTAGTGTCTGTTGTGTGTTCATTTGTGTTGTGTATTGGTTACGTGTCTCTGTTATTTTTATGTCACTTTTTCTATGGGCTGAGCCCTGGATATATTTACCCTTGTGCCTAGCTCAGTCACAGAGTATTTTCTCATGAACCATTGCTTACTTGGATAAGACAAAAACCTAAATTTCTCTGGTTATTAGTCAGGTCGGGCAAACCGGTAGAGAAAATTCTCCTATTGTGGTTTTCTCAGCACTTGGGAGTACCTGAGCAGCAGAGGAGACCCACATCCTGGGAGACAGTTAATTTAAGACTTCCCTCGGGGACAACTCGTACATTTCAAGACATGCTTCAATAACATAGACACAGTCTGAGGGATGCATGTCTACTGCACCATGGCAACCATAATTTACATTCCTTTATCATGACAACAATGCTAATTCATTCCTTTGCTCAGCAACCGAGAAAGCAGCTGGAAGTTACACAATCCGTGATACTGAATAAGGGAGGTCAGGATATAGTGTTCCACCCACTCAACTGCACATTAACTTAGTATGGCTGTTCTCTACTTCCTTAATCCTCTAAGTTGTGGATTGCATTTCAGTAAACCCTCACACTACTGCTGGAAGTGTTCTATTAGCTAATCAAAAGATAATTAACTAATGTCGTAGATTTTCATTGCTACTATATTTCTAGTAATTCAATATTTTTAGCTTAGCTAGTAGCATTAAAATTTATATAATATTCACAAAACATCAACCATTACAGAAGACCAAAAAGTATGAATTCCAACAAAGAAAATGAATCCAAATTTTTTGGTTTTACCACACATCAAAGGCATTAGCGAGAAAATTGAGCGAATTTGCAGTCCCCTGAACATAAAAGTAAATTTTCAGAGTTCAACAACTCTTAGAAAATTACTTGTACATGTTAAACAAGCAACACCAAAGGAGAAAAAGAAAGGAGTTGTTTACAGCATACCATGCATGGACTGCAATTCAGTGTATGTGGGTGAAACTGGCAGGAATCTAGAATAAAGATTGAAAGAACATCAATATGCAGTGAAAAGAATGGATAACAAAAATGGCATCTCAGTACATGCATGGAAGAAATCACACAGAGTAAACTGGGATGAATCAAGAGTTCTGAAAATGATACCAAATTACTTCCATAGGAGGCTAACGGAAGCATTAATTATACAGAGCAGTAACACTACCTCTAATTTAGACAAAGGCCTCGAGCTCAACTCTACGTGGACTCCGTTCCTGCAAGAACTCTAGCGTCAATTGACCCACGGCTACGTGCATTTTTATAGTTGACAATTTTGTTTATTTTATTTTATTTTAAACGGTCATACCTCTCACCTCACAACTGAAGAAGGCTTACGAGCCGAAACGTTTTGTGAGTATTATATAAATTTTAATGCTACTAGCTAAGTTAAAAATATTGAATTACTAGATAATTAACTGTTTTTCACTTTCTTTAGGGCAGAGATAGACGTTACAAAAATAACTTTAAAGGGGAAGTCCAAAGTTATTGCATTGGGTTATTGCGTCCCCCTAAGCTTTATTTTTACGCTTATTGCGTCCCCTGAGGATCTGATAATTCTATAATACCATTCTGTGCCAATTACATTAATTTGGTTAAATAAAATAGCTTCATATGAATGCAGAGACTTTTTATTACTAGCTATGAGTAGATATGCTGAGATGAGCTAAACTCAGAATCTATTATGATGCTATAATGGTTGTGATGGTCTTTTGTCAGATGTCTATCCAAACTTCTTTGAATGGCGGGAGTAAGAGTGCTCGGTTCATACAGACTACCGCTTGCACTCCGCGAGGAGTCTGTCTAATTCTTTGGGTGGAATATTCTCAATTTTTCGCTTTTCATTTATGAACGATAGTTACCACATTCTCAAGTCGGGTAATGTTTTATTTTAAGTATTATAAATTTTTAAACTCATCTATAAACTTCCGTAATTCGTCAAGACTAACTGGTTGTACACTCTCAATGCTATAAGATGGCGATATTTCTAGCCTTTTACATTCCCTTTCTACTCCACCTCGAATTTTAGAGAAAAGATTTTCAATTACTTCATCAGAAGAAAAAAAAAGGAAGACTTCTAGGCAGCATCCATTACGTTAGCCACTCGGTTTCTATGCCATTCACGCATGATCAGTACACAATAAATTGATTAATCATTGGATACCGTGGGAATATCACTCGTCTAGCCGAAGACTCGTGATATTCTGCGATATTCAATGATTAATCTATATTTCATGAGCTGAACAGGGTCCTCCTTTTTTTTTTTTTTTTTTTTTTTTTTGAACAGGAAGTCCTGCTAAGAGTTATCCTAAATTGATGAATGGGTGAAAAAACAAAAAAAACAAAAAAAAAACAAAAAAACAAAAAACAACAACAATACAATGAGGAAATAAACAAAATATACTTACATGCTCAATTCTGATGAAAAAGAGTTTAACGGTGAGAGTGTGCCTGATGTAAGTATAACAGACCACACCCCCTGGCCGGCTAATTCTGTCATGGCATGACCAGGACTGAAGCACCAATATCCAAGAGTGCGCACTGAAAACAATAACCACAAACAAATTAAACACTCTATATAATAATACGCTTTTGTGTCAGTAACAACGACCAACGGTAGGTGCACTCATGAATAATTCATGAGCTTAAGTGGTTTGGTAAAGCATCGTCATCCCATTGACTAGGGGAAATGGCGTAGCTTTCAAAAATGAAGGCGAAAGTACGAAAGAGAAGGTAAAAGGCGATTGCGGGTGGAATTGGCAACATTTAAAAAAGAACGGAAGAGAAGGCAAAAAGGTGAGTGATTAGTTGTAACTAAAAAGCTGGTGGAATCGATGAGTAAAGGCAGGGGTTAGTCTCCAAAAAGGAAGGCACAAGTACGAAAAAGAAGGCAAAAGTTTCGCAAAGAAGTTTACAATCATGATCAGGGTTTCATACAGGATTTGCGTTTAGGGGGGGGAAATTTGGGATTGTATGAAACAGTCCTGATTTTTTAAGTACTTCAATGAAACTAGTAAATGTAATATATTTAACAGCGTTTAATCTAATGAGGGGACATAGGAAAAACTTCTCTCCCCCTTCCCCCCACCTCCCACATCCAATCCAGAATTATTCTTCAAAGATCTTGGCAAAATAAGCAGAATTGCAATGAAAATCAGGTCAATTAACATAGAGCAAACAAATTTTGTAGAGTAAATAAACTTTTCCCTCCTCCCCCTAGTGAACTGTGTTAAGAACGCTTGCATCTTTTGTCAGTTCTCTAATCCTAACTTCTAGGTATATCATCAGTGATGTTTGCATGACTCCATGATAACCCACAACCACTGCCAATTATTATGTTCTACTGTTTGTTGGCATAAGGTGGAGCTTATACTTCTGTAATAAGGTGGTAACCACTTAGCCACTGCATGGTAGGCTAGCTGCTTTTTCAGTTAACAACAGACTGGTAGTGGTAGTGGTATCTAGCTATGGATTTAAGGAAGTACTTTAGTAGAAAGAGAGCTTTGGATGTTGATGATGATGAATCAGTTATTGAAAGTAGTACCTTTGTTGAGAGCTCTTCTGGTGCTGCTGCTCAGAGTTCTTCTAGTGTTGCTGCTGAGAGTTCTGGTGCTACTATCGAGGATTCTTCAGGGAGTTTTTCTGGAAGTTCAGGCACTAAGAGAGTGTCAGAGTTGAGCTCAATACCTAAATCTGGTAAGAATTGCCTCTCTAAAAGTGAGAAAAAGAAAGCATATAAAGCCAGACTTAGCTACAGAAACCAGTGGGAAGTCCAATATCCTTGGGTGTACTGTACAGATGTTACTCAAGGTATGTTTTGTAAGCTTTGTCAGCAGACAGGGAATCCACCAGTAACTGCTAGAGGAGCATGGACGGCTAGGGGCATCAAGGATTGGAATCATGCTACAGAACTTTTGAAGTTGCATAGCGAGTCTACTTGGCATAGAGATGCCACAATGTATTGCAGGATGGCTGAGCAAGGGAAGAAGGAGAGTGTATTGCAGATGCATTGTTCTGCTGTCGCCAAAGAATTGGAAGAGAGAAAAGAAAGAAATAAAGCAGTGTTGCTTAAACTTTTTCGATCTCTTTATTTTCTTGCTAAAAATCGTATTCCTCATACTACTACCTTCAATCAATTGCTGGATTTACAAGTAGCCAATGGTGACTTGGTTTTGGATAAGCACATGAAAGGAGCTTTGAATGCTCAATACACATCCAAGTTTTCTACGGTGATGTTACTTGAATGTATTGATTCATGGATTAATTCAAAGTTATTAGAAAGTCTGAAATCTAGTTCCTTTTTTTCAATTTTAGCAGACGAGTGTGAGGATATTAGCACGAAAGAAGAGCTTACAATTTGCTTTAGATGGATCAAGAATGGCAAACCAGAGGAGCATTTTGTCAACATTCTTCAAGTGAAAGCATTGGATGCTGCTACTATTGCTAATACTCTCCATTCTTTCATGGAATCTAATAAGATAGATTGCAAAAAAATGGTTGGCCAGGGATATGATGGTGCAGCTACTTTTTCAGGATGCAAAACTGGAGTTCAGAAGCGAATGCGTGTGTATGCTCCTCATGCAGTTTACATCCATTGTGCTTGCCATCGTCTCCAGCTAGCAAGTGTACAGGCTGCACAAAACATTCCTGAAATTAAGAAAGTTTTTGTGATGATGGGAAACCTATGGAAGTTCTTTTACTATAGCCCCAAAAGGGCTGAATCTCTTAAAGAAATTCAGTGTGCCCTAAACTTACCTGAATTAAAAATTACTAAGCCAAGTGACACAAGGTGGCTTTCCCATGAGAGGTGTGTGAGAGCAATTAAAAAAGAACTTCCTGCCCTCATTACTACATTACAACACCTTCATGAAGTTTCAGGAGATGCCGAATCCTATGGTCTCAGCTTACTCTTAGCTAGTCAGGTAGGAATAGCTAGTATTGTGGTTCTCTCTCGAGTTCTCCACATTCTAGCCAAAATGAGTGCCTCAATGCAGATGAAAGTGGCAGATTTTAGCAAACTGCCCATTCTTTTGGAAGCAACTGTTGACTCCTTGAAAAGCTTAAAGGAAGAAACTAGTGATTGGTTGTCAGAGGTTAAATCTACTATATCTTCCCTAGAAAATGACTACAGCATAACAATTGGCAATGGTTATGGTCCATTTAGGAGCCATAAAAATATCACTGATGTCTCCATATATCGTACCCACGTCGCACTTCCCTTTATTGATGTGCTATTGGAGAACATTGACAGAAGGTTTAACAGTAATGCTGTGAAAATCTTGACAGCAATGTCAGTGTTCAACCCTTCTCTGCTTCCAGCAAAGGAAGACTTAAGTTCTTACGGAGTGGACAAGATAAGTTGCTTAGGAGACTTCTACGGTAAGCCAGCTGAAGTTGAGTTTGATGGAATAACTTATTCCTCAACACCTCTGCTAAACAAGGACGATTTAATATCAGAGTGGGCTATATTCAAGAGAGCATTGCTTCAAGAAAGAGATGAAATTATGAAGTCAAAATCACTGGAGAAAGCACCAGAGTTCCAAGAAGTATTAGAAGAACTGAAACGTTCAGCTGCTTACACGGGAATTTTTTCAGAGACGTTTAAACTGATTGACATTATGCTTTCGATTCCAGTTGGTACAGCCACAGCTGAGAGATCTTTTAGTGAAATGAAACTCATAAAAACTAGATTACGAAGCCGGCTGACAGAACAGAACTTGGCACGGTTAATGAGAATTGCCATTGAAGGTCCTGAACTGAACGAAATAAACTTTAGTGAAATATTAGATATATTCAAACAAAGCAATCATAGAATCATACTTTAAGAGTGACTTTATTTAACGTGTCTTTGTTCTTATGGTATTGCTATTATGAAATTCAAATCTATTAAATAATTGAATGAGCAAAATCTTTGGGGGGGGAAATTTTCTTTTGGGGGGGGATATCCCAGGTTTCCCCCCCCCCCTCTATGAAACCCTGATGATAGTAGGACAGAAATTCGGGAGCGGGAGAGATAGACAAAGCCAAGGGATTCCATGACTCAAGAAAAAAGAGCTGAAGAAAGGAAAGATGGGGGGGGGGGTAAGAAAAGCTCAGATAGTTCAGAAAAAAGAGAGCTGGAGAGGGAAACTTATGTAACCTTAACCAATGGTAGAGAATGATAACTGAGCAAGATAACATGTGCTAACACATTCTTTAAAATACATCAAGCGCCAGTTGTGGCGGGGTACTTGCTAGTATTTAATAATATCAATAGATATTTAAGTAGGTTACCATGCTATAATTTCCTAACTAACACAACTAACCATATATTAGCTCTTACCCTGGTATACCCTATATCTCAGCTAGTTTGTCCCTGTGGCCTCTCTTTACCTTCCTTCTTATTGGCTTCAGATGATGGAGTCGCCCACGAGTCCAGCTTTCGAGACTTGTGATGAGGCTCTTCTGCCTTTATAAATATTTTGTATTGGTGGGCGGAGTTTGTAGCTATGTGAGGACCATGACTGAAGCTGGGAGTAGGAGAGGCAAATACAATCTAACGTAAAAAAAAAAAAAAAAAAAAAAAGCACAATCCAAAAAAATGCAGATTAATTACTGTGGACAAACAACATCCATAGAAAATCAGCCTTTCAAAAGTATTGCCCACAATCTCAGCTTATAATGGAGTTAACGGTCCCGATAACTGAGGTTAACGGCCAGCAGAGTTGGTGCAGTAGCATTAGAATTCCTGTCTAGGGTACTTGCATGGTAGTCATATGCACACACGCATGGTATTCATACGCACACACGGGCTGCCCGCGCATGGGCGGGTATACCACACACAAACATGCAAGCTAGTACCACCGCGTGCAACCTGTAGCTTCTGTAGCTCTCACAGAAAAGTGTCTGTTGATCTTATCTAACCCACCCACCCACTTCCCAATTTAGTAGGTTTAATTATAGCTTCAAAGAGGGGGGTTCCTACTTCATGAGCCAAGCACCTCCAGCTTAACGCTGTGTCAGTGCGATCAGCTCCAAAGGTTGAAATGTCACCAGCAGCACTCTGACAGAGAATATGCTGTGTTTACCAATTCCTCGCCGTAGAGTAGGCTCCACCTCCTCACTTCCCCAAACTAATATTACCTGAAGTTGTATGTGTCTGTCACAACCACCATACTCTGACTAGAGCCCGTTAAAGAAATGTTAACTTATTTCTTGATATAATAACTTCGTAAACATGGTGCACAGACAGACATGTAGCATCCTGGAAACTCTTCAATGAAGTCTGTTGTTGTTTTGTTTTGTTTTTTGCTGTTTTTTTTTTTGTTATCACACCTATGTTTGAGATATTGGTTAGCACGATAGACTTTGACATACTCAAATGCTTATAGCTAAAGTCATGTGACAGAATGCAATCACCACACTTGTAATTATTCCTCAGTGAGCATACCCACTACAGTCATGTAACAGGATGCAACCAGCAAATTTAATTAATCCTTAGTAGCTATGTACACTTAATTAAGTCTCGTAACCAACAGATGTAATTAATCCTCAGTAAGCACGCAAGCAAGAGTTATTGACAGGATGCAACCAACAGATGTGATTAATCCTCATTAACTATGCACACTTAGGTCTCATACCAACATGTAACTGTCTACCTAGTTATCGAGCAAGCGAAGCAAGTGAGATACAATTAGGGGTGGATAATGCAAAATCGGGTATATGTTATATATGTGTGTATGGATGGTACGTATGCTCCTTAAACACTCGTGCGGGTGCCTTTTTTCTACTAAAACACGGCTTTTCAGGCTTGACCCCAGTTTATTCAGATACTACAGCATTAAGAAAGTCTTACTTTAAACTTAGGCTCAAAATTGTGAGAAAATTCCTGCGAAATGCTTGTTTTTCAAGTCACAAAAAGTTGCTGCTGGTTACTATGGCATTAGAAACCCTTTACCAGACATAATTTCAAAACTGCACTGTTTTTGGGGGGGGGGCTGCTAAGTGCCGCTTGTTGGTTGTCAAGGGCCACTGGTAGTCAGAATTCAGAATGGCTTAATTAATACTAAGGAAGTTACCACTACTCGGGAGAAGCTGAGGTAAGTAATAATTCCATATTTGACTAAAATTACAAAAATAACTCGGGCCCATTTTTGTTTTGTAGCTGAGAGTTGTTCAAGAGTTACTGGTAATTGAGGTAGTCAGAATGGTTTAAATTTGATACTACAGAAGTTACCATTACTCATGTAAGAGAGTAATTCTGTATTTGTTTGCTAAAATTAATGGTCAACTGCTATTATACCTTTTTGCATGAACTAAGCTAAAATATAAATTATGTAAAATACTGTAATTTTGTTACCTAACTAGGCAGGCTCGCTCGATATGAACAGTGTTCAAACACCATGTAAACACAACACGAAAATCTTTCCTTTCTGGACTGTAACGATATGTTAGGGATAAATCATTAATAATTCTACGATTGCAACTAATGGATACGGTTGTAGGTGTGGCTAATAAAATTTCCTTAGTCTATATCAAACGATTCAATTATAGCCAAAGCAAGTGAGTATAAGCTCAACAAAGGACTATTACCAGGCTAAATACACCAAAAAAACTCAGAAGTAGAACACACACTGCATAGTCCCAGATATTGGTGAACTCCTTCACTGCATAATACTACTCTTGGGAGACAGTTCTTTACCCATCTGTCTGCATAACCATGCATGGTATGTCAATGATCAGCTACAATTCACCAGATTCCTATAAATCACAGCAACAAGGTCCAAATAGCATAGTCAAATGCGTGAACATTCACTTTATACATTTGATGTCAATATTTCTGGAATTAATTTATAGCTTCACAAGCAGTAGTTCCGATCACCTAATCTTAATCAACTACCTTAGTAGCATCCACAAATTTCTGTATGATGTTTCCATTCCTGTGGACAGAGTGAGTGTCCGTGGTGAGAAATGTGATTGCCTTGGAGCACTGCTCCTGGAATATAGCACACGTGGATGAAGTGAGGCCGGCTTTTCCTAGGAAGTCAAAGATGTACCTAAAAACAGTAAGAGATAAATTTTGAGGTGTATGGCAAAATAATAGTGCAATAGGTTAGAATTGGAGTAACTAAATGATTTACAACTAAATGATTAAGTGCCTATAAAGTGTCCACATTTTCCAGTATTGATCATTTTCCTCCCAGTTATAAGTGAGTCAGATTTTAGGAAGTGACAGTTAGCTGTACACACAAATGAAAGTATAGAGGGTTTGACGCATACATGCCAACAATGTTCGCCATGCACAATGCTTTGCTTGGCTATTAAAATGGCTGCCACAGGTACTAGTGTGCATGCCAAGTAGGTCTTTTTCTATGATTTTATGGCACTTCACTTGACCCATAATAACCTGATATGTACCAAATGGCGGACTTATAGACCGTGTTAGCCACTCATTTACCGTATGCTACTCAAATATTCTTCTCTGCACAATATACTCTACATTCATCCATCTCTCCGATACTACTCTATTGGTTGATTAGGACTCACTTGCCAGGTTTAACCACTTCTTTCTTTCCACTGTCTGGTAAAGGGACTCCATCTAGCACTTGCTCGACTGCCAAGAAGAATTCTAGAGTACAAATGATAGACAAGCTGACTAACTAGCTGCACCCACACCTGGTACCTGACCTTTCAAGTTGAGATAGTCTTGCAGGTCTTTTTCATCTACAGATGCTGTAACAAATACAACAAGTGACATTTGGCTTGAGGATATCTTAGTATACACACAGCAATCTGTGATGGCTCACTTCGAATATTCCTTGTAAAACTCAACATTTTAATTGTATTCAGTGGTGTAGGAAGATGTTTCGGTAAAGGGGAGCTCTGAGGGCTTTTTTTTTTTGTGGTTTAAAAGCGTTTATGTGAGAAATCACCTTGTTAGATATTACCCCAAAATTATGGAGGGGCTCAAACCAAAGTTCACTCACTTTTACTGTGAGATTGTTTGAGTTATAAAAAATTAAATAAATAAGTTTTCTTACAAGTGCCATACAATCGTCGACCTACCATCTTCTCCCTCCACACCACTCAGCTCTTCTTTCTTCACCATCAGAATGTGGTGTACATCAGCTATACATTGGGCAAGATCTCCTGAAGTTAAGTCAAATGAGGCAGAGTCCTCACACACACGCTCCTGCAAAGCAAAAAAAAAAAAAAAAGTCATCTACTCTAATTATCATGACATTCGAGCAAAATACATATTAGTAGCTATTCTTTTAACTCTTAATAGAATTCTGTAAGCTCCACTATGTAGTCAGTTTAGCCTTTTGAAGTAGGACGGAATCCCATGTAGATCTGCTCAGTAAGGAAATTAGATGTCATTGATGATGCTATCATTCGCTATCACCACTAAATGTGTGTATGTGTGTGCATGAATGAAGATACTTGTATAAATGCACATCTTAGCTATATGTACCTTAGCTTGACTGGGCATCTTTACAAGTCGTGCTAGAATTATTAACATAGTGGCTGTTAGAACGAGAAAAATTTGCTATTATTATAATTATTTCAGCCAAGAATGACTGAATCATTGATAGAATTGATAATTGATAGTGCCATACAATACTTACTATATTGTGTGCCTCATCCAGTATCACTATGGCTCCTTCTACCTCCACTCCATGCATCTTCCGAGTCTATGTTAAACATAAATAATGGATTAATTAAAAAGTAATTCCCACAATTACAGCGACATTATAACTCGCTATATTATAATAATCAGGGCTTCATACAGAGGGGGGGTGGGGGGGGGGGGGGGGGGGGGGGGGGGGGGGTGTGTGGCCCTGGAATCCTCCCCCAAGAAATCTGAATTCTTAATTATGATTATAAATGGTAACTCTAAGCAAAATTCTTTTTATTACTAAAAAATGTAAATCAAAGCACAATTCTTCTATTTTTTTGTTGAGAACTTCATCAAAGTTTACAGCCAAAGCTCAGGGCCTCAATGGCAATTCTTATGAGCCGACGAAGGTTTTAGTCAGTGATACTGTTGTGTATACGGGTCTTAATGAGCTTCATATGTAGCTGGAAGATCTTTCAACTGATGCTGCTCCAACTGGAAGGACGAGGATTGTGTTCAAAAGTTAAAATGATTCTGAAAAAATCCCCGTATACCTCTGAAGTGTAACAGTGGACAAAGCAGCTCATACCAGCATTATTCCCCTCCCCCCCAAACTCGAAGACCCGCACCCTCCCCTCTCTGTGGCCTATTCAGCCTATTTAGCCACATGCTATCCTAGGTAGGAATAAAAAAAAGTCCCCCCTCCCCCCCAGAAAAAAAATCCTGTATGAAGCCCTGATAATAATAACTAGTGATGTGCTTGAGCACAAATGGCGAGCGAGCCTATAGCTACAAATTGTTATATGATTGATTTTAACTTCTAACTCTCAAAGCTATTAAAAATAAGGTCGAGTTTTTTAATTATGTTTATACGGTAAGGGTATTTCAATGCCATAGTAACCACTCACCGCAGAGGCACTACCGTGTGGCGGGGTACTTGCTAGTTATTATTATTATTATTATCATTATCATTATTTTTTATTTTTATTATCATCATCAGAAGTCTTAATAATAATAATAATTATTATTATTATTATTATAATTACTATTATTATTATTGGCGAGTGAGACACTATATGTAACTAACTTGTGAAAATTAAAAGTGCAGTAGCATAAGGTATTTTTATTCATGATTTCACTCTCGTGCTTTTTCTTCCTGAGCCACCCAGTTTTTCTTATTCCTCTCAACTTATGGATTCTCTTCTCCTCCTTTGTCTATCTCTCCTATTCCCTCAGTATCTCTGTCCTTTATGTGTATTTTCTTTCACTTCTGATTGAAGTAGTTACATCAGCCCGTTTTTCTCACCTGCTTCTATATTTCTTGACCCTAGCGTTCTCCTGATTCTCTGCCTTTCTTATACCCATGATTTGTAGTGGAGTATGGATAGCTACTGTAGATGAATACTCTTTCCCAACTCAATTCAGTGACCCAGTGTTCAGGTTTTATAGAGCAGGGGGTGGACAGGGCAAGAGGGGGGAAAAAAAAAGAAAGAAAAAAAAAAAAAAAAAAAAAAAGGAAGAAAGAAAGAAGAGGATACAAAAGGTTAATAAGGCACTCAAAGATTCCTATAGCTATTAGTTCCTGACGGTTTAATGTTAGTGTGTTGACTCTGAAGTAGATGGTCGCAGGCTCGAACCCAACATGGAAGCTTTGTGTTTCTCTGCTTTTTTTTTTCTTGTCAACTACAGAGTAGGTTGAACTTGCATTAAGGTAATGATGATGTTTTACCAACTCTGCTCAGTTCATTAATTACACACTGTCGTCATCGTTACTGACACACAAGCATATAAATAAAAATAATAAAAATAATAAAATAACAATAATTTGTCACTTCAGGTTCCTCAAAACTCATTGCAAGTGGATTATCTAAAGTGTGTGGAGAGTGGCTCTTTAACAAATTAACTTGGCAGTGAATTGAGAGATATAATAGCAGAGGTGAAGAGTTGATAATAGCCTAGTGTTCCTAACCTACTACAGTTCTGAATAGAAACTTGCAATAAGTGAAGTTCTGGCCAATGGATTCCTTCTCTCCATCATCACAGCAATGTGTGAGATTGGTTTCTTTCTCCTTCTATCTGTACTAATATTTTAAGGTCCCTTAATGCCATTGTAGTTTATTTACATCCTATAAACAGAAGTGTCTTCAAAGGCTTAAAATAAGTCTTGGCACCTCAACCCAACCTGGACAAAATTTATAGCAGGATGATATTAGTGAGTCTCCCTTCCTCCCTCCTCCTCTTCCACACATTTGACATTTCTAGATCAACAACAATCTATATTTTGCGCATGTGATACCTTGAGGTCCAGCAAGTAGTTATATGGCATGAAAATAATGTCTGCTTCAGACTTCAAATCCCGAGCTAGGTAGTATGGACACATTCTGGAAGGGCAAAAGAAGAAAAAAAAAGGAAAAAATTAGGGGGAAAATTATTAGGAAAAAACAAAAGAAAAAGATAAATAAACAAACTTATTCCATATGAAAAAATGTAAAATTGATGTTAAAATACACTTTGCATTGTACAAAAATGTTCGAATTTGTGCACTAAGGTCAGGGATCTAGCTACAGAGTGGTAGAGTGGGTTCCCCCCACCCCCCTTCTTTTTTTTTCCAAATTTGACTAATAAAAAGAGACTGAAAGAAAGATATAATACAAGTTAAGCAATGGAAGCTAAAAGATAAACAAAGACAACATACTGCAGCCCCACCTAAACCCGCCTCCCCACTCTACAAAAAGTTGCAGCATGAAAGTATTAACACACGTAAAATACAAGCACTTTATTTCTCTATTTCCTCACTTGTGCCTGCTTCCAACTAACATGAGGTCTTCTATATCCATTACACAGTTCTCTTTGGTTCTCAGTCGCTTCACTACACACACACACACACACACACACACACACACATACACGGTAACTATATATGTTTGATGCCAACATATTTAAAGTTGAACTCACCATCCGTGTTGTTATAAAAGAAACAGCTGTGACTTTTCACTTTCGCTCGACACAAATGCACCTACAAGCAAATAAAAATTTTTAAAAATTAAAAAAAGAATACAAACAAGTTAATACATGCATACACAAACATACTTTCACACATATACACATCCTTATGTAAACCATGCCTTTTTTCTTTCTTAAAATTCTGGTATAGTCCACTAGCAATAGTTTTGTTGCTTTTAATTAAAACAACATACATATGTTTGGGACAAGCAGCATATAGAAGAAACCTTGTGTGTTCTTGTTCTTACATTGTATCACAAAGCCATTTTCAATGGTCATGGACTGGATTAGCAATGGAGATATAACCCTCTACCAGACTAGATCTACCACTTCAACAAAGAGTAATTTGATATATTATGTAAGATAGACTTAATGTTCTCTTAGGATAGTTTAGCTAGAGAATGCATAAATTCAAACAAATTAATTCTGTTGTGACAACTGATGATATTGGTGTTTACACGACAACAACAACTGTGACAGTTTGAGAACTAATTTTGATGCACTACTTTGATAAATTCTCTAAAGAATGACTGAGCAAATTAATTACTACAATGATTACACTACAAAAACAAGTACATATTATATTCCCTCCTAACATTGCCTTACAGAAAATGTTCTCTACTTCCTATTCATCAAATTCGATATTCTTTGCCACTCCCCCCACCCCTCACACACCTTTTCTGAATTAGTTTCCTTTTTTGAAACTTCAGGATGGATGCAGAGCTGCTCCCTGGATCCTATAATGGCCACTTTAGGTCTAGCTCACAAGAAAAATGACAAGATAAATAATAATAATAATAATAATAATAATAATAATAATAACTAGTGATGTGCTTCAGCACTAATGGTGAGCGAGCTGGTCTGACTGAAATTTAAATTTGAATGCTAGCTGCTAATAATTTGTGTTAATTAAATATTTTTGTTTAGTTTACTGCTATTCTTTAGCAACACACAACACTTTTATACATACTTGTTCACTGGATATACCAGCACAAGACCTGCGTTGTATTCTCTTCGTGACTTGACTATTGGACAATGGATAATCAAGGGGTAAGCAATCAAAATTCCAAGGACGATACGGGTAAGGATCGATAAACTAACAGTTTTCGTTTAAGCTAGTTGCCTTTCCAAAGTACACTCCGTTCAAAATGTTCTATTGTACCAGATCTCTAGTAGATATAGCATTACTTTGTATTCTCTTAGTGACTTGGCTATTGGACTTTGGATTTTCAAGTAAGAACAAATCTGTTATGTAAGGCGTATAGCTATGACGAACAGCGCATTGACGAAGTTGACTTACCACCGCCGCTAAAAAATTAATGAACTCGGCTAACTTTGGAAGACCGAACTGCATGCATCTCTCCCATTCTGTTTCCATAACTCTTTGCCTTTTTTTTTTCCTAGCATTATTTCAAAGTCTTTTCTCCAGAATTTCTTGTACCCTCGCTAAAGTTTATGTTTTTAAGTAGCCTCCAGGGGGTGGACATGCATTGACCTCTTTGAACTTTGCCATATATATATATATATATAATTATATATATATATTTATTCCACTCTAGATATCTTCACAATGATATTTTTAGGTTGACGTGATGTGATATCACAAAGTGTTATCTCATGGCTGTATTGTGCAAGCTCATTACCAGAGTAGTTATAGTAACCAGGCCTGGGTACAAGTTTTCTGGGTTTTTACAGCTACCTTTACTCTAGTGGAGCTACCCAGCCAGGTTAGAGCAACTGTTATAATATCAGCTGGGGTTGTGGGGAGCCCCTAGTGAGTTTTCGCTAACTGTACACCATGAGTTACCAAAAAAAACTACTTCAGTGAAGATATCTAGTGTGGAATAAACCACTTATTACACTAGTCAGAGTGATATGGCTAGATATTTCACTCAGGCTTTATTTTCACTAGCCTCTGGCTCTGTGAAAATAAATTAGCCTGCTCATGAAATATGTCACCATATCATCACACTCTGACTCATGTAATAAGTACTATATATACCAAAATCTCAATTGAGACTCATTAGTGAGAGTCTCAATAATAATAATAATAATAATAATAATAATAATAATAATAATAATAATCATGAGCGAAGCGAGCGCAACACTATATAGTGGTATCAATTGAGAATCAGAGATATTGGCTTATATATGTGTGGATGTACCTATGTCATTTGTACTTTGACCCTCGCTTATTTTTGTGTTAGCTCAGTGTTCGACCCCATCTCAAACTTAACTAAACAGAATATTCTGGTTTAGCGATCATTACCCATATCATCCTAGAAATTGAATTGTTTACCACTTTGAGTTCTTTCGCGGTGCAGCTAAAACTTGCCGGAGTTCCATTTCTATTCGAGTTAGTGGCGGTGGTAAGTTAATGCGCTATTTGTCATAGTTATAAGCCCTACGCAACAGTATTTACTTGAAAATGCATTGTCCACCACACTAACCACGAAGGTAAGTCTTGTGTAGGTATGTCCAGTTGTGTGAAAGTATTGTGCGTTTACAGCTACTACTTAGAATATCACAAAGAAAGCATTTAAATAACGTGACTTCTTTATTTTTTTTTATTGTTGTTTTTTTTCTTCTTTTTTTTTCAATTCAAACAGTTGCGGGGAGTGGTTACTATGGCATTGAATCACTTCACCATTTTTTGGTTTATTTTGGAGCTTCTAAGTGCTGTCAAGAGCCACTGGTAGTCAGAATGGCTTCTAAGGAAGCTACCACTACTCAGGGGAAGCTGAGATAAGTACGTAATTCCTTATTTGTTAATTAAATAACTCTGGCCTTTTTTTTTTTGTAGCTGAGAGCCTGTTCAAGAGTTACTGGTAATAGAAGTAGTCAGAATAGTTTAAACTTGATACTACAGACTTTTCACTACTCAAGAAATTAAGGCGAGTAGTTCTGTATTTACTTGCTGTAATTAATGGTCAACTGCTAATATACAGGGTTTCATGCAGAGGTAGGGGCGCCCTTGGATCCCCCCCTCCCCCAGAATTTCATGAAATAAATTAATAATAATTTACTACTTAATGGTACTCTGTGGTTATGATTTATAATGGTATTCCGTGATTTTGTTGTTTGTATATATCTAATGTTTGATGAAAGTTCACTTCAGTTAATTGAGGTCCTTCAATTGCAATATGCATTAGTCTTCCAAGATTGATGTCACTAATTCTAGACCTGAGACAATTTTTAATCAAACGGGTGTGGTTTTAAAAAAGTGGGTGTGGTCAATCAAACGTGTGGGTCCCTCCCTCCTTCTTAAACGCTTCCTTTCCCCCCCCCCCCCCCCCCCCGGGTCTGAGGGCGTGTTACACGTGATAGTCAGGTGCTGCCTCAGTCCTCACACTCTATACCTGTATCTGGTTGACTTCAGCTCCTTGATGACCTGTGATAACTGAGAGTGAGTTCGAGATGCATAGATTATCTTAGGGACTCGACCAGGGACATCTGGAATACAAAATCATTCATCAAAACAATCATCACTAGAGATTTAGAAAAAAGTTTATACTAAATTATCAAGTTCTGACCCTTCATACAAACTAGATTAGCTCAGTGGTTAGAGCACTGGTGGCTAAAGCCAGTGGTCCTGGGCTTGATTCCTGGCGACGTTTTATTCCTTTGCTTTTTTCCAGACCTCTTTAGGTCAGAAAGTTTCAATCAAGTTTATTCTAGTTTCTACGAAGGATCTGAACTTGAAAATTAGCTGGCATCAAGAATCAAGTGGCTCTAGGTTCCGATCCCAGTGCTAGTGATTTATTTATCCATTCTGATAGAGTACTGAATTAATTAATATTTGTTTGCTCAATACTTATTGTTTGGAAGTAAAGAGAACTAATTTTCAATGGAGTAGTAATTAATGTGGGAATGGATCTACTACCCTATGTCTAAATTAAAAAAAAGAAGGTATGTATGTGATCACAGTTCACAGTGTTCTTTATTATAGTAACACTTAAAAACTGAGATTAATTCCCAATATTCACCATGGTTCTGGTCCCCTTGCAAAAATAATGTACATAACATCCTATGGGTTAATTAAATATTGTCTGTTTACAAAACTGGCCAAAGACTCCTCCAGCGCTCAATAGAAAACTAAATACCAATGAGTAGCAAGTCATTGACTTTACACAGAACTTTGACAAGCATGGTACATTTACAAAATAAATAATTTAGCTTAGTGGTTTGCTCATAACTCTCCTGTAGAGGAAAAAAAAAATCTTGGTATATTTATCAGAGTAATCATTAAAATGCTTCTTCACTTGTGAAACAAAAAAACCTCACTCACTAGTAGCTGAAGTTGTAGGGTTGTCCCATGGGTTCAGCTCATCTCCAGCAGCATTTTCTGTCCCCTGTAGGGAGGTAACAAAATCCTCCCTCCAAGCTAGGGCAGCACACAATAGGCACAGAGTCTTGCCAGTACCAGTTGGGGACTCCAGAATGGCATTAGTGTGCTAATAAAAATTAATCACCAAGTGAACTAAACTTGGAGTTGCCAGGGTTACAACTCCAAAATGGTGACTTTAGAACGGCATTGTTACCTGCTGTAGGGCTTGTATTACTTTCTGCATGTATACTAGTTGACATTGATATGGCTCAAATGGAAATTCAACAGTAACGTCACCTAACACTACTTTATAGCGTGAATCACTGTTCTCCATTTCTTGATAATGATCTGATCTCTTCTATAGCTCGTCAAGTTATTGGACCCTTTACCAAAAACTAAGCCGTCAGGCTAGCTGTTCCTCTGTATGGTAAAGAGTCGCGAGATTACAAGTCTCGCGCACCGTGTACCTTACCTAGAGCAGCGCTTTATGGTCTTATTGCCATTCATTTTGCCTCACGTTCTACTTAATGATCGCATAGCCATGAAACTTTAATAATGCCAAGCACCTTATTCACAGCTTAGGTATCTCCTAGTGGCACAGGATGAGTCTGGCGATGAGTCTGGCTACGACACCTTTCCCGTAGGATCAGAATTGGAAGGGGAAAGGAAAGAGCGAGGGAAGAATGACATCACAAGTATACTTTTGAGAGTATCATTTTTCAATAACAAATGACAAAATTTGTTCAAGCAAAGCATGTGATGTACAGCTTCTACAGCTATGTGCACTCTTTTATAAGACGTCCAGTTTTGTGATATGTCTGCATATGTATAACACTTACACATACATAATGTACTACCAAACCTGGTTTATTCCAACGGTGCAGAAAGTAACTACTTAAAATGTCACTTCTTGTAAACATGCTTGCTGGACATTCTAAAACTGTTAGGCATTATGTTCATCCCAAGAATCTTCTTTATAATTCCCATAGTAGCTATCTATAACAATTTGTCTTTCTTTACAAATTAAACTCTGCAAAAGATGGAAACTGATGCTTTTTCAGGATCAGGATTTCAACAAGAAAGTTCAAAAGTGATCTGTCCAGGTCGAATTCCTGGAGCTTCTAATGTCTCTTTACTACCCACTTCAATTGCTACCACTGCAAGAGGAATCGAGATAGTTTACAATTTGTTGATAATAATCTTTGGATCAGTCTTAAATCTCCTGGTCATTCTTCTCGTCTTCAAGTTCAAGAAGCTCAGAATGGTTTCGTCCTGCACCACCGTCCAAGTGGCTCTAGCAAATTTATTTGCGATATTATTTAAAGTTTTCCCTTACTTGGTTGCTCAAGCAACCGGCCACTGGCCATTTGGTCTAGACTTTTGTAAACTGGCTGGATTAGCAAGTCATGTATTCAGCAGTGTGAGAACTCTTATGGTGTTGGCTTTTTCTGTGGACTGTTTTTCTGTCGTCTTTCTTCCTTTTGCCTACTCCAGATATCGGCGTCGTGCCATTGCTGTGGCGTGTATTCTTGTTTGGAGCATTAGTATAATATTCTTCACAATAGGAATTCTGCCAGGCATGAATTGCTATATGTTCAATAGTCTCACTATGAAGTGCTCCCCATCTCCCATGTGTTCTACTCAGTGCAGTGTTTTGTACTATTTCTTAATCTCTGTTTTAATAATACCCTCAACAGCAATCCCAGCTTTATTATTTTTTGCATTGTACATCAAAGGAAGGAAGATTAGGAGAAATGAAGCCGCAATGCTTGGACTTACAGAGAACTCCATGTCAGAACAAGATAAGAGAGCTATGAAGACTTTCATCCTGTTGTTAGTGGGCGTGTTTGTGATAGAATGCACTCCTTTTGTGTTTGTTAAAATAGCTACAGTATTACAATTGGTAGCCGGAGTCATTATCATAAGGCTGAATATTGGTATCATATTCAGTCATCTTATAGTGGCCCCTATTATTATCATGAGGAATGCTGATGTCAAGGAAGCTATGAACATCGTTAAGAAGTCGCTCCTGGATATTTGCTTCAAATGTTGCCGGAAAAAGTAGCACCATGACTCAAATGATTAACTTATTTACTAATACGCTCATTGTAATAACTTAGCATGATAGAATTGTCATTGTATCATTAGTAAGATCATTGTAATTAAATGTGTTTCCTGATTTGTAGTAGCATTGATTATAGTCTGGGTATTTATACCACATCAGTTTTTTTTAGAATGATTTTGTATTATCTATGTATTTTGATTACATGAATATTGAAATAAGGAGAAAAAACTTTGAAGTTTGGGGCGTTGTTGCAATTGACGTGTGCATTGAACGACAAACACAACACTCATCATGCCACATGATTAAAGATATGTAATTTGAAATGTACCTGCTCATACAAACTTGCTGAAATGAACATGCTATCTAATAGGACCATTTTTATCAACCCCAACAACAAATACTACTGAAATGTAAATCTTCCTCTCAAATAGACAGTTTCATATGGAAAAAAATCATGAAGAATTGGGAGGGACGACCAACCAACAATAAAATAATGAACCAATGGTGTCAGCAGTTTGCTAGCTATTGTAGCCAAAGAGACAATGTTATACTTCACAAGTGGAATAGGAGAGTGCAGTATTTCTGTCAAATGTGAGTCCGTGGTGCCTCCACAGACTCCCAGCAGCACTCTGCTTTATCCTTCAACTCTTTACTAGAAAATAACAAGCAGAACAGATGGACACATGCCATCAACTTTACCAACTGGTTTGCCAAAGTGTTCCAGAGATTGACTTTTCAGTTCAAAACTGCCAATATAGCCATGAGCCTTTAAATGAATGGATGAATAAATAAATAAATAAATAAATAAATAAATAAATAAATAAATTGTATTATTAAAAAACAGACAAAACAACATGCTTTGGAGTGGCCTTCATTTCTCCACTTCCCATTGTACGTACAGGAAATCTAGTTAATTCTTTAACTTCTGTATTTCGCACTGACACACAAATCTCTCCTTCCCACATGTGCACGAGCACAGTTTACACATAATGTGCCCAGCCACAGGGGGAAGTCCCCTGTGCTAGTCTTAAAAACAACATCCCAGTCTGACAAGGAGTCTCTGCAGGCTGGTTGGTTCAGTTCTCAGAACTAAAGTGCAATTCCCAATTTGAGCCAGGGACAAAGATGATCTGTTGGCCCAAGGAAAGGTTGTTATTAAGGAGATAACCACCAGTTATTCTACCTGAAGTATAAAATTAGTACATGAATTTCCAAGTAACTAATAGTAACTTAACATTAGACCGAAATTACTTAGAACTTCAACTATCCACTTCAATTATCCAAACACTTCAGTTAATCAAACACCCAAAATCTGATAGTAGCTCATGCAGACAGAAAGGATTGCTTGACCACGCCCCTTCATTAGTGTTTTATAATCTATTTTCTACGGTGTTTGGTTATCTGAACATTTCAATTATCCAAACACCTCTCGGTCCCAACATGTTCGGATAATTGAAGTCATACTGTAACTAATTAGCTATTGGAAGGAAGAAAGTCAAATTCCTCAAAATTTAGTAATTTGAGTAATGAAATTAATAAACTTGGCAACTTAATAAGTGCAACAACAACAACAACGATAACAAAGAGCACACTGTAACATAAGTAATGATTTTTTAGGTTCATTTCAGAATAATTGCAGAGATATAAACTTTAGTCTCTAGCTAACAGCTAAAGTATGTAACAGGTATCAACAATAAATGAGTTCATATAGCTAATAGCTTATTAATATTGTCTAATCGTGGGGTGGGGGGTATTGAACCAAGTCCTTGCAAGATTACTAAGCAGCTGGAGACTCTGTGTAAATCCCAAATTCCAGCCTGGTACACTGCCACCAGAACTGGTCTATGGGTAGTCTGGTGCTCTTCTATCAGCAACCTATAGCTATCCTATCACTTCCTAACTAGCCTCGAAAGTATTCAAGAAAGTTATAATGAAAGTTAATTAGATATTAGCTAATAAGGTATGGTGCAGATAAAAAGAAAGACAGAGACCAACTGAAACTGGATGGAGTGACTACAGTGATTTTTATAGCCATCCACCCACATAGTGAGACATAAAAAGAAAGAGGTGTGCCATGCTCAAAGTGATACCACGTGTGTCTAAAGTTAGTTCTGAATATTTAGTTCCAAAACTTTGAAACCAGTGTGGTAGCTGATGATGTAGCAGCTGACCACAATTACACCCACACAGTCATGCACACCCAGCTCCTCCCCCTGGTATCCCTGCAACAGTTCTGTGGGTGGCCCCACACTAATAGTAGTAAAAATATTACATATGTTTGTACTCCCATTAGTCATACAGCTGACAGTTACAACTTTTTTCCACAAAATTAGGAATGCAGATGTGTGGTATTCTACTAAATGAACAAAGGTGAGCTTGGAATTTTTACCACACAAAAAGCTTATCTCTACCTGATCAATATTAGCTAGCATTGTATAGTTTAAGTGTGTGTGTGTGTGTGTGTGTGGGAGAACCTCTCAATAGGATGCACAATTCCTGTCTCAAATGGTCGCTTGCATTTATATTTTCACATCTCACAACTGATGAAGGTTCATGAGTCAAAGCACATTGTGCTTCCTTACTTCCAAATGTTATCCTTCAGGTGTCATGACTAATGTGATCTAGCTAGTATCAGAACTCTATCTGGCTCATATATATATATATACAGAGAGAGAGTGCTTTATTACATGAGTCATGCATAGTGTGATATGGCCAAAATACTAGATGGCGAAATATTTCACAAGCAGGCCAATATATTTTCAAGTTTGCTACAAGGACTAGAATGCATTTAAAGAATTAACCATGGTCTACCCACCTCACAACAAATGAGTAACCCACCGGCAATATTTGGGCTCTTCCCAGCCTGCAGGCAGAGCCATTGACGTATCTACAGAAAGCCTTCAGGAGAATTTCTCTATTGGCATTCTATTCATACCACCGTAGATACAACGTCGTATTTCACATGCAAATCTGGTGAGAAGTATAACAATTATGAGCTTGGGTAGCATCTATGAGATTCAACACAACTCTCCAGCACTACCTTCTTCACCGGTATCTTGACCCACACACTGTGATGGGTAAAGGATATCTATTGCTTGTGGTCTCCAAAATCCCTCTACATGCATCCATGATACTGGCACCACCGACTACAGCACTAGGAGACCAGCTGAGGAGTAGCTACCCATTTCAAAATATTCTTCCATACTAAACACTTCAGTGTGACGCTACCTAGGCTGTTCTTTTTCTATTTAGAGTTTGTCTTTCATCCATTCTTCTTATCACATTACATGTCTTTTTTTAATACGTGGTTGTAAAGTTAATAATAATAATTAATAATATGTAATAACACACACTGAAGTCAAACCGTTTGGTAAAGGGATTCTCTAACGATAGGCTGTTGTAATAGACATCCCTTTCCTCCTCTCGAGTTGTGCATGGTGATAGCCCCAAGCATTACCAAGGATATGTATCTTGAATGTTTGTCTACTATTGCAAAATTCAGATATTAGCCCCCCCCCCTGCCTTTTGCCATTTAATTACTATTATCATCTTGTAATGATCTCAAGTACATACAGTTTGTCATGCATTAGCTGTAGTAGTATCAAAATTCTTGTGTTTCTGGGAAATCAAATAGACGACATTTAATTATCTATGCATTCTCTGTATTAAAAAATAATCTGGTGATTGTGAAATTTAAAAAATGGTGGGATAATAAATAATGGGTCGAAGATGAAAGGAACACAACAACGAGAAGTTCTGCTAAAACCCAAACTCTATAATAGGAATGGCATCCAATGCATTGGTGAGTGATTGTGTGCAAGATGCCTGCACAGGCTCCCAGTGGCACTCTGCCTTATCCTTTAACTCTCTACTTGCAGCAACGCACAGTACAGAGAAACACATGCCATCGTATTGCCCGTACGGCTTGCCGAGATGCTCCAGGGATAAAAGACCTTTCATTTCAAAACCTCCAGTGTATCCATACTCCTTGAAGAAAAAAACAAAAACAAAAACAAAAAACAACAACAAACAAAACAACAAAAAACAAAAACAAACAAACAAAACAACAACAAAAAACAAATAGAAGTAATAGTTTCTAAATAATATAACCAGTATACAGCAATTCTTTCTTACCTTGAGAGAAGATTTTATATCGTCTCTCATTTTGCATACAGGAAATCTCGACACTCCCCTGGCTCCTGGAGGTCGCACTAACACATTAAACTCTCCCTCCTGCTGGTGCACGAGAACAAGGCGGCGACTGACACATGTGTGCCCCACGGCAGGAGGAAGCCCCCTGTGCTTCTTGTCGCCATAGTACCAAACCTTCCCTTGTTCCATGAGCCTATCTATGTCCCTGGCTCGAATGGGCGTCGACTTCAGTTTCTCAGAGCTGAACCAACCAGCCTGCAAGGATTCCTTGTCAGCCTGGGATGTCGTTTTAAGACTACCACCTATTATTCTACCTAATATAATAATCAGAGTACTAGTAATTTGGAATAAAGTGACAACTAAATGTTTCATAATTATTTCCTCTGATAGTGAACTCTCTAATGAACAAATTATCTCTGTTTAGCAAACTTTCAGCTTGCCCTCTCCAATTAGAAAATGTATTGTCTAACACCTCTTACAGCAAACAGCCTCTGATTTGTGAACTGAAACCCCAGGTCCTGAATTGTTCTCAGTTTAGAGGTTCTACTGGAAACGGGATCTGCCTATTTGTTTCTTTATCAAATCACTGTAGACCCTTTCAAGAATGGTTTGTTTGTTTGTTTGTTTGATTTGACACCCTTGTTTTAAGCATCAACAAAACCTTGTGACCATAATATCCATCAGAAATAATTTCAGAACATTGTCAGTTAAGCATGCCACAACAAAAGAATTGGTTTTACTAATACTATTTTAAGTATGCTACACTGTTAAGTAGAAGACAGTGATTGAGAATTGCTCATCAGATATTAAAAAAGTCTAATGCTTTCACAATTTGATAATGCTTTCACAATTTGATGATCCTTACCTGCAAATGTAATTCTAATCCAGGTGCCATGACTATTGTGTTCCAGCATCAGAACTGCCTCAGGCTCAAACTCCAAGCCAGCCTCTTCCAGCACCTCTCTTCTTACTGCCTCCTAAACCCCACACACACACACACACACACACACACACACACACACACACACACACACACACACACACACACACACATCAATGTTTATTTTTACTTTTGGGCTCAAAAGATTGCCCATCTGAAGCTCTTCAAAATGAGCTAAAAAAATGGGAGGAAAACCACACCCTCCGAAATCCTACGATTTCAACGTCAAGAAAACCCGTACCCACTCCAGGACGACTTAACCCCTCCTACTTCAACATTAAGACTTCAAACTTCACACACACATTCCTTTATAAATTATTTAGTGCGTGAATTGAGGGATTTTTCTAAATATTCATTGCCCCACACACACACACACACACACACACATGCACTTTAAATTAAGCCAGTAAAAAGTAAGAACTTGAAATGGCAATTCTCTGTCTAACTTGTTTTTTTTTTTCTCTCCCCTAAAAATTAAATTAATTAGATTTTAGAGATATATTGTTAAGATATTCAGTAGTTGTTTAAATCATGTTGCCCCCTACCTATTGGTCTCCACCATCAAACACAGGTAGTGAGGTTAATAAAAAAAAAAAAAATTACATTGTCCTGTACTGATGCAACTCAAACCTTTGAAAATTAAACAAAACAAACAAAATACACAAAATTATTAATGAATGGCCTATCTATGGTTGTTTCAAACAGGAACACCCACCAGCATGACTCCATTAGCATAAAAATTAAAAAAGGTTTTGTCCGTACTCTTAAATTTCTTCTCTTTTATGTCCTATTAAAATTATGATTTTTCACTTATTCATTTCAACTGTGTAATCATCTTTCATTTACTTGTGATACACCAACCCCCAAAACGATCTTTCCATTACATTTTCCTAAAAGCCCCCAAGCAAAACTGTCTACACATTCACCAAGTCAATGCATTTTTTTTTAAATCTTCTCACTTTAAAAAAAAGTCACTGATGAAGGCTCCACGGAGCCGAAATGTTTGAACTATTATTATAAATACTACGGAAATTACAATAAGCACTATTTAGTCGCTATATATTTAGCGTAGTTAAAGTGGATGTTTATGAAATACCCACCAGCATTGTTTCATTAGGTTCCGCCCGGCCTGCGGGTAGATACCATCGACCTTTACAAGAAGCCTTGGCCTCTTGAATCAGGAGAACTTCTTCATTGGCGTTCCATACCACGGCGGCCACAATGTAACCAACGTTGTATTTCACATGCAAATCTACGAAAAGAAAACAAGAAGAAATGATAAGGATAGAAATGAAATAAATAAATACAAGTCAGGGCTAATCCAAATGGAAAGGGGCTCAATGTGTGTCATGTATGTCATGTAAGCCCCTCCCCCTTGGAATAATTATTTGATTTCTTACTGAATTGTAGTAAATCAAATTACACCTTTAAAACTACAGCTCTTGGAATTAAAAAAAAGGGGGGGGGGGGAAGGAAAAAAAAAAAAAAAAAAAAAAAAAAAAAAAAA
>WLWD01002714.1_pt1 | contig 81668 bp, 73 predicted proteins | sample 6712731 | NCBI WGS metagenome assembly WLWD01 (sample SAMN12718690, study PRJNA576275) | sponge metagenome | isolation source: marine sponge | host: Mycale hentscheli | place: New Zealand: South Island, Marlborough, Capsize Point | collected 2014-11-01 | reverse complement strand
TCGAGTGTGAAGCTCCACTACAACACCACAAAACACAGACAACGACAACGACAATAACAATACATATTACAACTTTTGGGATGTTCAGGGGGGGGAGGAGCAGCCACAAATATCAAAGTCTGTGGTCCTTCACACAAAAGATTATGGAATATCAATGGGTGTGTTGTCATCTTTCTTCCACTCTCCCCCTACCTCATCCACCCGACTCTTGTTCTTTGATTCCCGCCTTCTCCGACCGCGAGGACGTCCAGAACTCGGAGCAGGAGGAGCCACTTCCTCTTCTTCATCACTGGAACCTGCTGCCTATTCGTGTTTCATCATTGGAAGACTCAGGTCCGGTATCCTCTCCTTCATCACTGGAAGACTCTGCTCCTGTCGCCTCATCTGCGTAATCGGGGTCGGTGACTGCATTCACATCTGGTCCTAGTAGTATATGTGGTAAAAAAAATTTTTTATTTTTTTGAAAATTTGAATTTGTTCAAAAAAACCACAAGCCACTTTCAAATCTCAAAACTCAATGAAATATATATATATTATAGCTAAACAGCTTACTCTATCTCAATATAGCTATAAATAAGTCCTTTCCACAACAGAAGCTTGCTATTTTTCAAGAGAAAGACAAGAGAAAGACAAGCTTACCTCGATCATCTTCTTGACTCCCATTTTCAGTATCAGAGTTGACGGGGTCTGGTCCACCAACCCTGATACAGGGCCTCCTATAGCCCTAGATGTCGTCTCCCTTCTCTCCGCTTGATCCTGAGTCGCTAGAGTCAGCATCAAGCAAGTCTAAAACTTGCACCGCATTGTAATTTCTAGACGCCATCTTCCAAAAAATGACTTTGAAAAAAAATTTTTTTTGCATAGTTACCGGGGTCACACGACACGCTCACTTTTATCCTATGATGTAATAAGCATTACCTAAGACTGTACGTAATAGGGAGGTCCCCAGTTGAACTGGCGATTTTATGAAAAATGGAGAAGACAGTAAGTCAAACCGCAAAGTCTTGGTCGGCAAAGAAGCGGTTGTTTCAATGTGTTATGGAATGCTACTGAGCTCAAGCAATTTTTTGCTGCTTCTACAGCTGCTGTGAAGAAGGTAACTTTTTTTAAAATTCGACGGAGAACCGATGTTTGTTTTTTTTGCCGAGGAAGAAATAAACGCAACTGCTGTGAGGTACTGTCGGAGCAGTCCTGGCTGAAAGCTATTTTAGATGCTTCTCCAATGCATTGGGCACCTGTGTATGCAATCTGAAGGTTCTAGCTATAATGTAACTATTTTAAAAAATTCGGAGAAGCCAACCGGTCTTCACCCGCTTTAAAGCGGGATTGGGAACGAAAGGGTTAAAAACAATTTTATGCAATAATCATAAAAATAAATTAATAATAATGATAATAATAATCAGTGTACAATAATTACTGAAATTCATTTAAAAAAATAATTCCTGATCTAACATATTTGCAGATGTGCCCACATTTTCAGCAATCTTCCAGAGGGAGAAGGAGAATTGTTAGGGAGGTTGTAGGGAGAGGCAGGCCCAGTGGACAGACACCAAAATCTGTCCTCTGTAACATCAGATCTCTTGCTCCTGCTGTAGTCCCAAGTGAAGATCCTAGCCCCAACTTCTTTCCGTCTTCAGTACTGAACTAACTTTGTTGCTGTATTTGCACTGAAGTCACCGTAAACCCCGTTTCACTATCTTGTGGAGAGACGATTTGTTCTGAGTGCTGTTGTAAAAGCATTTTAATAACAAATAGCTTGGAATGACCATGCTGTTTCAGACATACACTGACTAGTGAAACGATAAGTCCTCCCTCATCTTTGTTCATGTCATTACTGAATGACTCCGTGCTGTTCTGTATCAGGGGTTGTGGGAAAATGGTGAAGCTGCAAGAATACAAGCAGCATTTGGATAGCAGGTGCAAGTCCTTCATAGTCAATGCAGACTCACCATCAAAGGTGACACTGAAGGACGTGATCAGGAAGTCGACTTCTACACCTGCAACACCAGCTGAGACCAAGGCTGCACAGAACCTGATCAGACGACTGATCAACCAGGGCAACAGTGACTCCAATACTCGTGCAGTATTCAAGGTGTCCACTAGTGGTCAGGTACATGAAAATAATAATAATAATAATAATGAAACAAGTGCATACATGTACATGTATTGCTTACCAAAATATGCCACAAATACAGCCAATCACCCTTGTCCAAGTCCCTGGCTGTCGTATTTCTAGCAGTGAAGCTAGCAGCAGAACAGTGACGAGGAGGGCTGAAGTTTTGGAGACTGTTAGGGAAGTTGCCAGTGGAGGTGACAGTACCTCACAGTTGGCTGCAGAAGTGAATTACCTGTCGAAAAGTCAGCGTGAAGAGCTTCTCCCGCAGGTCCAGCTCCCAGTAGTCATTCCTGCAGACCATGCTCTTGCAATGAAAGCTGATTTAGCAATTCCCTGGACAAAGTTGCGAGTCCTTAGAAGGTAATTAATGAAATTAACAAAAATATTGCCACCTACCTGTCTAATCTTAAACTACCACATGTATAGATGGTTTAAGTCTCTGAACGTCTCGATTGCTAGTGAGAGACAGCAACGTAAACTGGCGAAGGGAATTGTTGATGAAAATTTCATCGCAGAAAGGGCTCCATTCATCTTTTCTCACAAGTCGAAAGAAGAAATAAGAGAGGTTCCCTTCTGCTACAGGCCCAATCTGATTGCTGCCATTGCCGACACTGTAGAAAAGCATGAGAGGTAAAACCTAACTGGTATTGATTTCTGATATTAACAACATGTAATAGAAGCACAAGGAATGCCGATCAAGTAGGAGAATGATATATCTATAAATTAATTTGACTCACACTAATTTAATTTTATGTAGGAATTGTACAGTTCGCTTGTTTCTTTCCGGGGACTATGAGTTTCTCTGTAGAATGTACAGGCTGAGTGGTGCCAGTGGTACGTGACATATTTTGCTTATCAAAAAATGGATAAAACACTGTACTTACATATACAGGAAGACATAACTGCCTATGGTGCCACATTAGAAGTGCCGACCTGAGTCAACCACTAGCTCAGAGGGGATCATTTCCAGCTTGGTCACTTAGTAGCCTCAGAGAACATCGTTCACGGTTTTTAACCTGGGTCACTCAGCAACATAAAAAAGACATCAAAATAATGAAGATTCATCAACACCAGATTTAGATTCAAAATCTATAAAATGATAACTTTGGGGGTCACAGAAAGTAAAACCTATGATAATGCAATTTAAAAATGGAATATAAATGGTTTAGTGAAATATGAAGGAGCAATGGATCACATACTACACTCCACAATATAGAAATGTCCTATGCCATATCACTGGGCCTGGGCTCATGATAATATTTTGCATGCTCATAAGTGTTTCCCCATATTCTGACTCATGCAATAAGTATTCCATTGGTTACAAATTGAATGAACTGAAAGAATATCATTATAACCATCTAGCTCTGCCATTGTGTCCCTGACTGCTATATTAGTGTGATCATCCCCAAATCAATAATTGACAGATTGCTGATTCAATTAGCTAGTAAAATTAACGAAAGTAATGTCCTCTGAAATTCCACTTTTATTTCAATAAAATTTACAGCATCAACATAAAAATGAATACACAAGTTACACTAGTTTAGAGGACTGTCATAACATTTGCGACAAAACCAGTTTTTAGTCTTAGGTTGGCCCTTTAATCCAACACATCTAATGTGGGACCAAGAGAGGCAATGATCACAAACAATTGATGGCTCTTCATGTAGGTCATGGGAGCATGACTTGCACACAAACAGTAAATTCTCTTTCTTCTTTCTTCGCACATCTGTAACTAAGAGAGCCAAGCGTCTGCAGTGAAATATTTTCTTATTAGAAAAATATCAACACTCTCATCTGTTTCACCATCAGGGAGCTTTTCAGGACGTACTTCTACTTCATTCTCTTGTATTAGCCTCCCACAACCATTAACACAGCAGTGCTTATTTCATCTTCCACAAATATTGCAACATAACTGCAAATACAAAGTGACAAAGCTAGAAATATTGCAGAAAACAATAATAATTTACCTTTTTCTTTTACTGATATATGAAGGTAGAGAAATGGTATCAACTTCGGCTTTAAGGGTGCTCGCACATAGCAACGCGCGTGCACTTTTTTCCGTGAATTTAACCACAGAAATGTGGCATCCTCTTCCGTGGAATAGTACCTCGCGAATTGATAAAGCGTGGGGAGAGTTCCCGCGATCAGGATATTATCTAACTATTCCCGCGGCTTGGAAACCACGCGTGGTTTGCTGTAATAATTCTGCTGGTTTACTGTTACTCACTGTGTGGTTGCTGTCTCTGCCCAAGAGAATATCTGCCAAAAAGAAGCTGCAACTGGCTGAAGCCACCAAAAGGAGGAAACTGCTTTATACTTCAAGCACACAACTGTTGTTACTTTTTATCTCAAAACATATAACAAAAAATTATTTTATGCTTGCACAACAAAATATACTTTGTTATAATACACCAAATAATAAAATTGCAGTAGTGGAGTCTCCTGAGCTTGACCTTGTAGCAGCAAGGGCGAACGCTGAAGGTGATGCTATGAACACCACCATGCCAGTGAGCACACTCACAGCTACAGAGTTACCCCAGCTTGCTGGAGGTGATGGTGGAAGTGTTACCTCTGTAGTTGAGGAGTCCAGCTTGGTGTCAACTTCAGCAATCCCTGCGATTGAGGACCTGAGCAGTTCAATATGTAAGTCATATGATTAAATTAAAAAAAAAAAAGTGTAATGCTATTCTAGCCATAACTACCAATTAAAAAAAAAAAATTATTGACACACAAAATAAGCAAATAAATAAATAATTATTTGATATAACACCATTGTGAGAAATAACAGGGAAAGTAGTGGGAGAATACATGGGAGAGGGCAGGGGTGATATCAAGGACATATATGCTGACCTAGAAGATGAGCATCAGCAGAATTTAGGAGGGGGCAGTGATGAAGCAGGTGATTCATCTGTAAATTGGTGATTCTCGTTCCCCCCCTGGTTCTGTTTGATTGCAAGACAACTGGGTTGTGCATCTATGTTGATCACATCACGGACATCGCTGCCAAAGTGATGAATCCTCCTCCTATCACCCTCAATGATCCTACGTTCTAAGCCTTGTGAGAACTGGCCGAAACATTTCATCTGCTGGTAATAATGTACAGATATTTAACTAGTAAATTACAACTACATTTACAATGATAATTTGAAATCAATTCTATAATTATTAATTAAAATAATACTATCGATAAATTTATAATTTATATAGTTTCCAAGGTTACTGGCATAACAAATAACATGCTAAGGCGTGAGAATCCTCTCTCATTGGTGCTACCGCTATTCTTAGAAACCTCATCATCCTGGTAAAAATATAAATTTTAAAAAAATGAAGAAAAAAAATTTCTGTCTCTGTCTATTAGTGCTAGTAGCTCACAATGGGTTTGCATTTGACTTCGCTATCCTTCTGGCTGAGGTGGAACAGAAAGCAGAACTGCAGCTGACCCTCTTTCAATCAGCCAATATGCATTTCAGTGATACCCTTCCTTTGCTGAGGAAGGTACTTTACTACTACTGTAGCTAAAATTAGATAGTTACGTACATGCACTTATATATTAATTTGCTTTATATCAGGATCGGGAAGTCATTTTACAAGGCTCACCTTTAGGTTTGGAGAAACTCCACAAAAAAGTCACTGGAGATGAAGTTGCAAGCAAGGCACCTCTAAAATTAAATATAAAGCTTAATAATTATAGTTATTTGTATAAATTGTAGGAGCACACAGGGCCCTACCTGATGTATTGGCTATAGAGAGAGTCTTCAAGCACCAAGACATCAGACCACATTTGGCAGCTCTCTCCATTAGGTTCCCCCATGAGCAGACTAAGCTGTGGATACTACAGCAGAAGAGGATTTTCATGAGAGCAGCATCGCTGATCAAAGCCATTGGAAAGCCTACACTTACCTCTACACAGGCTAAGAAGCTGGACTCTCTGGGCTTCACATTCGACTCTTGTCCTCCTGAGAGAGAAGCTGACAAAGGCCATTCACAAGCCCCGCTAAAGTAGCCTCCCCTGCTGCTCCGCTGCATCGGGCTGGCTCCAGCAGTGCCGATATCTGCTTCAGTTTGTTTTTTTTCACGCCCGGCTCTTCTCAGAGAAGAATAAACAAAAGATTTCACCTCCTCCGTATACTAGGGCGGGGCTAAAATTGGGGCGGGGTGCATGGAATTAATGTTAGCGTAGTTTTAATTTCTGTTCTGTAAACTACTTTGGACTTTATCTCAGGAATGGGGAATGGAAATGACTTCAAATTTGGAACAGAGCTCAACCAGAGTCTAGTCAGCAAAATGTTCGATACACATTCCAAAAAAAATTATTTTTTGACAAAAAAAAGATCTAATAGAGCGTGCAAAAGTCAATAAGTTAAAAGCAATATTGAATAAAGAAAAAATGGATCGAAGCTATTGTAGGCATCGGGTCGGAGAAGTAGTAGGCGAAGTATGGCCGCTCTAGGTGCAGTACTGGCGAAGGAGTTATAGCTTTTGTATGAGAAGGTAGAAGGGTCATATCTCTTGAAGCGGCCACTTGTTACTTCTGAATTCAGGTATGTAGACTTCTACGGTAGTAGTAAATAAGGTCCACCTGCAGAAAACGGTCTAAACACAACAGAAAAATAATAATTCTTCCCTAGCAACCAGACTCAATTAACCGCGCGGGAGGTGCGTGGGAAGTGTGCGAGCACCCTTAATAACCACATGTTACTAACACATTACAACCAGAGCAGTCGATTGTGACTGGTCTTTAAATAGATCAGATCTTCCTAACATCTTGTATGTGCAGTAACACCTCTCTACTCTTGGTAGATACAGACACTTTCACTATCTGGGAGCTAAACGATGGGTTACTAGCTCATTCTCTCTGTTTTATTCCAGTCTTATCCTGAAACCTACGTCTAGCCTCAAATCCTGATCCCAACTAACACACGCACGCACACACCAATGTAAGGGTCTAGCCATGCCTAGCTTCAGGCCAGGAATGACACTAGACTTGACACAAACCAGAGGAGATTTATAATTCCCCCAATTCCTTGATCTCACACTTGAAGGTGGGAGGAGTATGTTCCCACAGGAAAGGAACTAACCCACGCCCACAAGAAAGGAAGACACACACCCACTCACAGTAGATTATAAATATTACTTATTTCTACTTTCAGCCCTTAAGCTACCAGAAGGTAAACTAGTTATTGTTGTGGCTATGATAGCTTCCTGCATTAGTACCTTCATACCCAGCTCCAGGGCATCTACACCCTGGACCTCTACCGACCACACCCCCTTTAATCAACGTACAGTCTATCTTGGCGTAGACATATTTGTAGTTGTGTAGAGCTGCTTTCTCTAGCATGTTGTTGAGTACGGTCTGAGGGACTGGATTAGATGCCTGACGAGAGGAGTAGTTGATGGTAGCCACCTGACAGGAGGAAGAAGATAGCAGAAAGGAAGGGTAAAGAACAACAACAACAACAACAACAACAACAACAACAACAACAATAATAATTTAATTCACTATGTCAGTATACAAAATGCTATATTTTGTAGGCCTGGTGCATTTCATCAATTTCCCACAGCTGAGAACCACGACAATACAATAAGCTCTTAGCTAGTTGCAGTAACTAGCTTAACCCACAGCTGCTTTCATTAACTGGCTATTTTTGCATTAACTGTCCAGGAAGTGGGTGTGGCTTTATATACTAAGGTTGAAATTTTTTAATGGAAATATATATTGCAGGAATAAGTTATGAAGTCAATAAGATGAGAAGGAAACTGCCTGGGATTTTAAAAAGCAATACAAAATACATGGCTTTCGCAAGTTTAAATTAGTGCTCACCATGTCAAAGAGCTTCAAAGTAGTTCTGAGGTCTCCCTTAGGACAGCAGAAAGGGAAGATGGTCCTGAAGTTCTGAATCTGATAAGTCACTACTTCTTCTATTCTCTTACAAACATCCACAAACTGGGTCCTCTCTTCTGTGGTTACTATGACAGCCTTGTCAGGAGGACTGAGGAAAAATAACAACAACAACAAGAAAAACAATAATACCAAAACATAATAAATAAACCGCACGAGAGTTGGTGAATGTCTGATATAACTAGCTACTGACTATCCCATCAACACTCACTTCATCCCGCCCACATGCATCTGACAGAATCTGAAAGATGATTGGATCATAATAGGCCAGATGGACACGCCCCTCTCCAAGTGGCCCAGCCACTCCTTCAGACATGTCAAATGGCGGAACGGGTCTCGCACGCCGTAGCGAGCACAGAACTCGTCGAGGATGTACATCTGTGAGGGAGAGAAGAGGCCACGACTGAACATATCCTCCTCCAGTCGGAACTTGAGGGTGGATTGAAAGAGACGCATGAACATCTGGTGAGGATCGAGCGACTGGACGGCCACTACCTCGTCCACAACTTTACTCAGACCGTATCTTTCTAGCTCTGTGGAGCCACCTAGGGAGGAAGAGAAAGGGAAAGTGCATGGCAATAATGACAGGAGTGTTGATATAGTGAAGACTTCAGTATACCACAGTTAATTTATCCAAGAATTCAACAAACAAACAAACAAACAAACAAACAAACAATAGACAATCCTCAATGTGTTACTACCACCACGCCCACTCTCTATGAGCTGGTACTGAAAATATTGAAGTAAGCGCGACCAACCAAATGCACACACCTCCCCCTCCAGAGAGGAGCCATAATTTGTGGATTAAAAAGGCTTTAACATCGACACCGAAAAGGTGTTCTGACTGCTACATAATTGGTGGTCTGTTGAGTATGAGAAACACCACCCCCTCCGGAGAGGAGCCATAATTTGTGGATTAAAAACACCGAAAAGATGTTCTGACGGCACATAATTCATAATTGGTGGTCTGTTGAGTACGAGACTGCAGCAAGTGGTACTGCTCAACAGTATAAAAGAAAAATGTGAGAGTCTTGGAAGTTGAGGGTTGTCGTAGCTCAGTGGTTAGAGCACTGGTGGCTAAAGCCAGTGGCCCTGGGCTCGAATCCCCGGCGACAACTAAGATTTTTTAACATTTTTCCTTTGCTTTTTTCCAGACCCCTTTAGGTGAGTAAGTGTCTATCTAGTTTTTATGAAGGGTCAGAACTTGATAATTGAAATGCTAGTATTCACACACATTGCACTACGTGTGTGCTCTGATGCTTACTTTTGATGACCTCAGCTGTCCCGAGTTGCTGAGGCTGTGAACTTTGACCTGTCCCACGTACCATCCACTCTATCCAGCTCTGTCTCTCGCCGTCATCACGACAACCAAAGTGGATGCAGCCCATCTCTGACTCGTCAAATATCAAATCAAACAAACACTTGGCATCCGATTCACCTTGGAACTGACCTGAGAGAGAGAGAGAGAGGGAGAGAGCAGGAGGAGGAGATTGAAGGAAGTTAAGAAATACAATTACAAACAAACAGTAGTGTTCGGGTTCAACCCAACAGCAGCTGGACTCTATAGACTTAGTTGTTGCTATTCATCTCCCTATTATCAGCCTATAGTTGTTCAGTGTATGTCCCCATACTTCACCTGCTGGGTGGGGCCTTGTGCCTCTGGTAATGATTGCCATTCTTTATGTATCTCAGCCCCTTTCTTACCCACTGTAGTTTTATGTCATAGCCACCCGTATATGTTGTAACCACCTATTACTCTATTACTCGATGTTCCAAACTTCTCACTACCAGTCGCTGGTAGAAGCCTCTGTCAGACTGTTAAATTGAGTGCGCAAGTGCGGGACCTGGTCCTTCGAGACTTGAACTATTATTAGCTGATTGAGAGGCATGCAGCCTGATTACACGGGGCTGTTTCAACTACTACACCAAATCAGACATCTAAGTATCCAACAGTGAGTTGTTGTTGTTGTTGTTGTTGTTGTTGTTGTTGTTGTTGTTGTTGTTGCTGTTGTTGTTGTTGTTGTTGTTGTTGTTGCTGTTTGTGATCTGCTACATACGTAACACATGCGGTACAATTTGTATAGACACCACCATCTTTGACTACCCTTACCATCATTAGTGGCATACTCCACTGTCAGTCCCTGGTCCAGCATTAGAGTCTCTTTCGGCAAGGTGTCTTTAGGGAGATAAGAACACAAGACAAACTTGTACTGGGAGAGTTGGATCAGAGTGAAGAAGGTTCTCTTTCTCTGCTTGAACATTGTGTCTCCCACACAATAGAGATACCTACCAAACACACACATCGCCATTGGTAAAATTAAACAAAATTCAAAATCCTAAGCGAGAATATGAAACCAGTCATAGTCAGATACCGTAGATGCAGGTTGTTAAGCGCCCGTTTTCTGCAGACTTTAGCACTTTTTATTAAGTGCTGCATGCGCCTCGTCTAATGCTGATAGGTGCTCAGTCCAGTTGTCAGGTTACCACTAGCTGTTAGGCGCCCATATTTTATTAAGCGTCCATTGCCTTCTTACAGTTTGGAGTTACAAGTGGGGGCACTCAACAACTGGAGTCTACCATGTAATTCATATGAGCTCTCCAGCCATTACTCCTACAAGGAGGGTTACGGTCCAACTCACTCGCGCCCGATCAATGTATTTTCCTTTTACCTACAATTATGACCACACCTTACCTAAAGCACATAATTGTGACCACGCCTTACCTACAACCCAGATATCTCACTGCCAGCTGCTACAGTTGTAACTTGCAACCCCTTGTGACCACGCCTTACCTACAACCCCTCCCTCTCCCCCATTCTCAGATTTAGATACTAACCTTCATAAAGTATACATATCACTATGAAGTGGGTGTGGCTATTGTCTAATGTACTTGTCTGTCCGGGGTACACATAAGCTAGATCCTACTACCATGACGATCCTTACCCACACTTCTTCATGCTGCTGGGTCTCTCCATCAGAGTAGACACCTTCAACTTGGCAGCGGGAATGGTGCCTTCTTTAGCATCTTTAGGCACCAAATTCACAGCAGTCATGATCTCAACAGGACTAGGATATGTAGTGTGAGAAGACTGAACACACGCACACACACACACACACACACACACACACATTGCTAGCAGATATTCTAAGAATAGTTTCCATGAGAAAGTTTCTTCATGAATGGCTTACAGTTCACTTACTTTGGCTATTTTGCCTCCACTGAAAATCCCTTTTGATGTGCTCCTAAGTTCAAAGTTCACTTGAGGCAATGGAGAATTTATCCAAAACTCATTCTCTACTCCCAATCTAAATACAAACACACACACATACATACACATATACAAACACATACATACACATATACAAACACATACATACACATATACAAACACATACATACACATATACAAACACACACATACACACATACATACACACATACATACATACACACATACACACACATACATACATACACACATACATACACACACATACATACACATACATACATACACACATACAAACAAACAAACACACTTACACACTCAAGTGGCACACTAATTTTTTTTATTTGGCCAAGTCAGGAAAACTACCAGAATTAACTCAAACTAACTGGTAAAGGGTGGTTTGATGAAATGTGCGTCCCTGTGGCTAGTTTCTAAGTGTGCAAATGGTTGCATGCATAAGCACCTCATATTGATAAGGTAAAGAGTGGTCAATGTAAAAACACAGTACTATTGAACTCACGAGACAGAAGTGGAACGGACTTCTTCTTGAGGAGTCCTAAACTCCTTCTCCTTGCCACTGGCATCTTGCAGCTGGAGACACACACACCAACACATGCTGAATTAAGGTACCTCCTAGTGCAACCCACCCACACACATACACCTAGTCTGATTAGTGACTAATGATTGTGTGATGTGTTTGACCTGGAGGTTAAGTTATAGCTAAGACAACATTACTCAAGATAGTAATACACTTCAGTAGTTCTAGAATTGTACATGCATGACTGGTACAATATATCCCATAATCTGTCTGACATAGTGCAATAACTAACATAGTGATGGTGTGTGATAGTTCATATAACATCTACAGAACCAGTCAGAGCACTGTGGGGGTGGGGGGGGGGGGGGGTGGACCTTATGAGCATGCTCAAACATTTCACAAGTCTAGGAAATATCTCACAAATATGTCTATGGTATCAACAGTAGCAGAAAACTAAAAAAATAATTTTACATCGCTGTGCCAACCACAACAACTCCCGCTCTCTCACCATTATGTGCAGCTTAAAATATTATTACGACAAATTAATTAATCAAGAACCACCACCCCCCCACAGAAATTAATTATCAAAACCACACCCACACCACAGCAATTAATTAATCCAGAACAACCCACCCACTACAACCCACCCCCAACAGCAATTTAGTGCACTAGCCCACATAGAATAGTGAATAATTGAGTAGAGCACAGCAATGAATGATGGAGTAGGGAACCGCATGATGATGGAGTAGGAGCAGCAGCAGAATGATGGAGTACAGCAATGAATGATGGAGTATGTAGGAGTACAAGCATGAATGATGAGTAGGAGCACAGCATGAATGATGGAGTACAGCATGAATATGGAGCACAGCATGAATGATGGAGCACAGCATGAATGATGGAGTAGGAGCACAGCATGAATGATGGAGTAGGAGCACAGCATGAATGATGGAGTACTGCATGAATGATGGAGTAGGAGCACAGCATGAATGATGGAGTACTGCATGAATGATGGAGTAGGAGTACAGCATGAATGATGGAGTACTGCATGAATGATGGAGTAGGAGCACAGCATGAATGATGGAGTACTGCATGAATGATGGAGTAGGAGCACAGCATGAATGATGGAGTACTGCATGAATGATGGAGTAGGAGCACAGCATGAATGATGGATCACAGCATGAATGATGGAGTACTGCATGAATGAGAGTAGAGCACAGCAAATGAATGATGGAGTAACTGCATTAATGATGGAGTAAGGAGCAAATCACAAGCAGAATGATGGGGTACAGCATGAATGATGGAGTAGGAGCACCGCATGAAGATGGAGTGGAGCACAGCAATGATGATGAGTACAGCATGAATGATGGAGTAAGGAAGCGACAGCATGACTGATGGAGTAGGAGCACAGCATTAATGATGGAGTAGGAGCACACATGAATGTGGAGTAGGGGCACGCTTATGATGAGTAGGAGCACACAGCAGATGATGGAGGAGGGCAACAGCATAATGTGGAGCCAGCATGAATTATGGAGTATGAGCACAGCATGACGATGGAGCACAGCATGAATGATTGAGCACAGCATTAATGAGGAGTCGGAGCACCAGCATGAATGATGGAGAGCATGAATGATGGAGTAGGAGCACAGCATGAATGATGGAGCACAGCATGAATGATGGAGTAGGAGCACAGCATGAATGATGGAGCACAGCATGAATGATGGAGTACTGCATGAATGATGGAGTAGGAGCACAGCATGAATGATGGAGTAGGAGCACAGCATGAATGATGGAGTAGAGAGCACAGCATGAATGATGAGCAGTAGGAGCACAGCATGAATGATGGAGCACAGCATGAATGATGGAGATGGAGCACAGCACAGCATGAATGATGGAGCACAGCATGAATGATGGAGCACAGCATGAATGATGGAGTATGGAGCACAGCATGAATGATGGAGTAGGAGCACAGCATGAATGATGGAGTACTGCATGAATGATGGAGTAGGAGCACAGCATGAATGATGGAGTGGAGCACAGCATGAATGCATGAATGAGTATGATGGAGTAGGAGCACAGCATGAATGATGGAGTAGGAGCACAGCATGAATGATGGAGTACTGCATAATGATGATGGGAGCACAGCATGAATGATGGTGCACAGCAGTAGGATGATGGAGTACAGCATGACAAGCATGAAGGATGTAGGCGCACAGCATGAATGATGGAGCCAGCATGAATGATGGAGTACATCATGAATTATGGGCACAGCATGAATGATGGAGAAGCACAGCAGGGAGTACTGCAATATGATGGAGTAGGAGACAGCATTGATGGCTGGACCAGCATGAATGAGGAGGAGCACAGCATGAATGATGGAGCACAGCAGGAATGATGGAGTAGGAGCACAGCATGATGATGATGGAGTAGGAGCACAGCATGAATGATGGAGTAGCTGCATGAATGATGGAGTAGGAGCACAGCATGAATGATGGAGTACGCATGAATGAATGATGGAGTACTGCAATGAATGATGGAGTAGGAGCACAGCATGAATGATGGAGTACTGCATGAATGATGGAGTAGGAGCACAGCATGAATGATGGAGTACAGCATGAATGATGGAGTAGGAGCACAGCATGAATGATGGAGTAGGAGCACAGCATGAATGATGGAGTACAGCATGAATGATGGAGTAGGAGCACAGCATGAATGATGGAGTAGGAGCACAGCATGAATGATGGAGTACTGCATGAATGATGGAGTAGGAGCACAGCATGAATGATGGAGCACAGCATGAATGATGGAGCACAGCATGAATGATGGAGCACAGCATGAATGATGGAGTAGGAGCACAGCATGAATGATGGAGTAGGAGCACAGCATGAATGATGGAGCACAGCATGAATGATGGAGCACAGCATGAATGATGGAGCACAGCATGAATGATGGAGTAGGAGCACAGCATGAATGATGGAGTACAGCATGAATGATGGAGCACAGCATGAATGATGGAGTAGGAGCACAGCATGAATGATGGAGTAGGAGCACAGCATGAATGATGGAGTAGGAGCACAGCATGAATGATGGAGTAGGAGCACAGCATGAATGATGGAGTAGGAGCACACGTCCAGTCCATCACTTACGCCAAACGTGCAGAAGACTTCCTTTCCTTTGTGGGAAGGCTGGATCTCCACCAGATCGTGGAGGGTCACTTTAATCTTTATGTTGAACTGCAAGTCTCTCTTCGATATTTGGAAATTAGCTCCATCACCTTTCCTATAAACAACACCAACTAATTACAAACAATGTATGCCACAGTTAAAAACAACAATAACAACAACAAGTCTCCATGACACCCTGAGTCAATAGATGATGTGATGTCAAAGGAGACACCCCATCCATTCATGACTGCCTCTACTGCATTCTTCATGAATTGAAGCTCAACTCACCATGACAGTTTCAAAAGTTACAAAGATACATCAACAGGTAACCAACACACACACTTCACACGTGAGCTCTGCCACTTCCCTTCCATCAAGCCAGTTCACTCACTTCTTCTTCTTCTCCAGCGTGCTGCTCACGCCAGATCCTTGGAGGGACAGCAGATCCAAGTTGTTGTTCAGATGTTTGAGCATCTTCTGCTGCTCTTCACGATAAATCTCCTCCACCTTCTTGCTCCCAAACTTGCCCTCATTCAGGCTGGACATCTAAACACACACACACACACACACACACACAAACATATTAAAACCACCAATGAGTGAGTTTATGGCCACCAAGTGCCACTCCCCCTTTGTGACACATGCGTGCCAGACAATACCGTATTGTCAGATTGACATTACAGTGTTGCAATCTAAACAGAGTAAAGTTAAAATAATAAAAGTTAGCATACTAGCAGCATCTTCATCCTGAATGAGAGACTCACTGTTACTACATAACTTACTAGTTTAATTGAATCTACAGCAACCGGTGGTAAACAATGGAACACAAGATACTATTGAAGGTACACACACCCGGCACGGCAGCTCAGGTTGGATAATTGGAGAGCAAGGGAGATGCTATCAGGAGCAACACAATCTTAACTCATTATATTAGTTTATAAACATGTTTGGATGGACATAAAAAGTTGTTTTAAGTTCTCCAAATTACTAACTGCTTTTTAGAATTGCAACATGAAAGTACGTAGTAGTAAGCTAGTCTTATTTTAGGGTGACGCTCAAAGCTGTACTATAATTCCCTAGAAATGCTTGCTTTTTTTTTTCAAGTCACAGGAATAAACGCATCTCCCAGTGTCTCACTCATTAAAATACCATTTACAAAATATACATATGTATGTTGCCATGGATACTACAGAATAGATGTAACTCCATCACATGTGCCCATTGTGGTCCCGCCCACCACACAATGTGTGTCTTACTGGATCTATTAGAGTCTTGCTCCTCATCTGTAGTTCCCTGCGGACTACAGCCTCTTGTTCCTCCTGGTCTCCCAGCTAACACACAAACACACAAACAAACACAACAAGGCTTGCATGTTAGTCAGACTGCAGCAAACATGACGTCTCCCTCAAAACTTTTTAATATTTCGTATTACAAAGTATTTTTAATTTTCGTCCACATCAGACATTGGTATGAACTTCATGCCTCACACACCCACGTTCATTCATTCATTCATTCATTCATTCATTCATTCAAGTTCCCAGTACTTGTCACGAATTAGTAGCTACAGTATGTATCCAGGAGCGAGTTCTGGGAGTAGTTGGGTCATTTGTTGATCACATGTCACACACATGTGATACGCCCACACAACTAATGGCTTTATAATTAAAAAATGTTAAGAATTGCTTATTACTGTAAAATGTACTGTTTTTTGTGTTCTACTGGAACTCAAACGAATCCTTTCTCACAGAGTATTAGTAGGTAGTAATGAATGAATGAAGTTGGTTAGTAACTAGTTTCCTTCCATCTCTGTATTTCACTAGCCAACAGAGCAGGATCTGCTAAGCTGACCGACTGACTTATATCAAACAAATGACACAGAAAAAACATGCAATCACTTTCTCTCTCAATAACTCATATAACCACACCCACAGCCACACCCACCTGGCATTCCCTGTACAGAACCTGGTGCACAGTGGCTGGTATTTTGAGTATTTTCTGGAACTGCTTGTACAACTGGTCCTTCACTGGACCAGCCACCGCATTCCCGGAGGAACCGGTCTTACTCCGGCCGTGCTGCGGACTGAGGTCTCTACACAGGAACTCCCGAGCCCCTTGCTCGATGATCTTTCTAAACGTGACACACCACAGCGTAATGTCCGCCTGACTCACTTCCTCGCACTGGCTCTCCTTCGCTAACTCAGCAGCCACCTTCACCGCGAATATCGTCTCCAGCTCCTTCACGGAGAACCCGCCCTCCTCGCAAACGCTCACGATCTCCGGGCGCGGGAACACGACCTCCAGCATCCAATGCACACTGTCATGGAAACCCTGCTTCTTCACCACGTCCTGTTCTTGTTTCGACAGTCTCGTGCTGTGCATCTGCTCTAGTTTGCTGTAGTCTTCCAGAGCTTGACGCAAAATGCGTTTGATTCTACCGAACCGTTCAGAATTGAGTTTAGTCCTGGGTGGGGTGTTCTCTATTTGGAATTTAGCGTTGAAGGGATACGCAATGCACTGGGCTATTAGGAGGTAGAGCTTCTTCTTCTCAAAGTTCTCCACGTCTCTGGCGGAATCCTCCACTCCGCTCTGCTCGTCTCCGCTGCGACCTGGCTCCACCATCGTCCAATCAAACAGAGTCGCTGACCCGCGACGTGATCCTAGACACAGAGTGGGGGACACGGAGGTAGGAGTGGTCAACAGATAGAAAGAGCATGTGAAGATGGAAGTCAGTAGTAATAAGTTTATGCAAGAACCCACAATCTCACTCGCGCCCACATATATCCTTAGCACACGCACACACATACATATACCTGTTGAGCTCCTTGTGTGAATTAATGGGGGAATTTTTTAATTTATCATCTCAAGTCACACCCACACAATCACACCCACACAATCTAGAGAATAGTCACACCCACACAATCACACACACACAATCTAGAGAATAGTCACACCCACACAATCACACCCACACAATCTAGAGAATAGTCACACCCACACAATCTAGAGAATAGGCAGAACATATATGTACAGCATTATTAGTGTAAACCACACACCCTACAGCATCTCAATGAATATTGTTAATAGAATCTCTCCACACATTAACCATACGGTCTAATCATCTGGTGCCCCTCACTAATTGGTGCCCCTCACTAATTTATTGGCTCCTATCATTTCCAGCCAAGAACCGTATCTCTATTATTTGTACATCCTAACTTTGAGCAGATGCTACGTGAAACTAACAAAACAAAATCAATGGAAAGAGATACAAAACAAGTCCTAACAAAATCTCCCGCACACACAAAGATAAAGTAAACACAATGCCAGGACAAAGACCAACTCTGACAGCTGCCCTTCTACAAACCAAGTTAAGAATACCAACTCCATAACTAGAATAAACTACTTCACGTAAGTAAGTCATGTAGGTAAGGGTCAACAGTAACAAAAGAACATCAACAGAAAACTTGTTCAGTGTTACGCATGCATACAGTAAAACCATGCATCAGAGGAAAGAAAATGGTAACCACACACACACACACAGGACTACATGTGTCTGGATAGAGAAGAGATGGAGATAGAAGACTGAATCGACTACTGCTGAGGTCCTCCAGTGGCACAAAGTACAGAAGCTCATAGTTTATCTTGCCCCTCCCTACTCTGGTAATCACCATGATAACACTGGATCTCTTGAATCTAAATGATCCCAACTCACAGAAGCCAGCCTGCACGGACACTTGTAGAACACAAGGAAAGAAAGCCTTAAGCCCTGACTTCCTCAATGATAACTGATAGCCCTAGTAAATAGATTTGTAGCACAAGGGATAAGGTGCTTTTCTGCTACTATGACAACAATTACAAAATGGCCGCCGTTTAACAATTACACACACACACACACACAACTGACTCTTTGGTAACATACTCTGGAAAGTCTGAATATGGGACACAATGCAGTGGAATCAGAATCAACTTGAATATGGGACACAATGCAGTGGAATCAGAATCAACTTGAATATGGGACACAATGCAGTGGAATCAGAATCAACTTGAATATGGGACACAATGCAGTGGAATCAGAATCAACTTGAATATGGGACACAATGCAGTGGAATCAGAATCAACTTGAATATGGGACACAATGCAGTGGAATCAGAATCAACTTGAATATGGGACACAATGCAGTGGAATCAGAATCAACTTGAATATGGGACACAATGCAGTGGAATCAGAATCAACTTGAATATGGGACACAATGCAGTGGAATCAGAATCAACTTGAATATGGGACACAATGCAGTGGAATCAGAATCAACTTGAATATGGGACACAATGCAGTGGAATCAGAATCAACTTGAATATGGGACACAATGCAGTGGAATCAGAATCAACTTTTTATAAGACAATCACTGACAGCAACAATCCAATAGTTCACGCCCACAAAGCTGATAGGAAAGGGATATCACAGAAACACGTTGAACTGTTTAAAAATATAGTAGAGCCAGTAATATCCAAAATATACAAACATGCAAAAAAACGTCAGAAGTTATGAAAACAAAAAACTCCCTCTCTCTCTCTAATTCATAAACATCAACAACTCACTGCTCCACACGGAAGCCCTCACTACCTCCAGAACTCCGCTCACCATGGTCAACAACCATCTACATCTCTAACTCCACCCACCATGTGTCAATCACCATCAACGAGACGTTTCCTACCTACTTGACCTGCCAAGGGCCAGAGTTGTCAATATGGCAGGATACTGGAGGGAAGATGTGTTTGTATGGGTGTTAATTAACTACAGGCGGTAAAGGACGTACTGAGGTGTAAAGTCTGAACAACAAACTCTTGTGGCTATTTCCAAGACACTCATAATATTTATTTTGAAAGTAACTGCTACAATATTAAAATATACTCCATATCTGTAAACATACACACACAAACAAAAGAATGTGTGTGTAGGTATGTATGTATGTATGCATGTAATGTGTATGTATGTGTGTATGTATTATGTGTGCATATTCTTAATCAAGCTGGCAGTTTTCTAATTAACTAACACTATAGTTCAACACAGTTAGCACCTAGGGCTGAAGATTATAACTTCCAAAAGGGAAAAAAAAGTTGTTGTTTTTTAAATCCGCCTCACAAGCATTAAAAGCAAACCGTCATTTATTAATTTCGTAAAAACTCAACTAGGCCACGCCCACATCTACAATGCCTCCCAAACAGTAGCAATGCCTCTCGATTTGCTGAAGTTTTTTGCCCGTGTGCCAGTCTTCTCGTCTGCCTCTGCAGGTACTGTCTACCGTACTCTATCCACTGAGACTCCGCCTTCTGATACTCCGTCTACTGCTGATACTTCGTTCATTGCTATTGAAACTCCGCCCTGTCCTCCATCCTAGTCCTTCCTGTCCTCCATCCTAGTCCTTCCTTGCTGGTGAAGGGAATGATCAAGTTATTCCCAGAGACAACAAAGAAGATTTTAGATGTGCTGGAAATTGATTTTTCCTCAGATTGAAATTGCTATGGTAACGACAAGCTGTACTGCCTAGAATGAACATATGTTACTTGAAACTTAAATATATCTAACTGGCCAATACTCGCCTATACTTCATACTGATCAGTGTTTGGTCACATGACTTTGACTGGGTGGGGGAAATCCCAGGGTCGGCCCCCTCTGAATGAAACCCCTGATGATACAGTTTGAACTTGCAGCACAGTAAAACATTTGCACACACACACACATACACACTCTCTTCCTGTCTAATTGAAGCTGGTGAGTTGTTGTTGTTTTTTTGCATGTAATAATAATGACAGAAAAGACTTTCAACCATTGTTCCTTTGTTCTTTGAAAACTCTACTTTTACTGACATATAAACCATGTCATTTCACACCCACACACACACAAACAAGTGCGCACACAAACACATGCACATCACTACGTTCGTTCAATTTATTATTAAAAACAAACAGCTAATGCTAGTTACATTGTCGTGACATAATACAGGATAGCCCTCACTCCTGAAGACACACATCACATCTGTGTGGAAACTATTAACACAACATTGTATACATTTGACAGCAGAACTTCATGACTGACCCACGGTTGGGTGGTTGGGTAGACTGAAAGTCTCCATACAAAACTTTAGTTACTAAAGACCTCCACAACAACCAAAACTCACGCCACCTTGTATAGCTATCAGGGTTCTCATGAGAATATTATGTTAGAAAGGGAGGGGGAGGTCGGGCAAGTCTACTTCCCTTTTTATATATATATATATGTATTCCAAAGTTATGAGTAAAATGGACGAAAAGGAATATGTTTGCTCATAAGAACCCTGTAAAGTTACATTTAAATATAATGAAATTCATACACCAGCCATGTGGTGACTGCTCCCAGCCTCAATTCAACCACTCAGACTACAATAGGAGCAAGTATTTGACCAAAACATGAAGGATGGCACTTACTGCAAACCAAACATACCTTTAGACACCACCACGAAGTCACCAACTTCACCTGGCTCTGGAGAAACGGACCTTGAATGAGGGCCAATGGAGCTCTGCCTTGATGAAGCTGTGTCATAGCCTCCTGGGGCACACAGAAAATTGCTATCCTGTGGAGGAGCGTCTCCTAAGTCAAAAGTCTTGTACTTCTTAGGTCCATCAGCACCATTTCTGCTTAAGCTGCCCCTGGGGTTATCTGCTCTGCTAGCCTGAGGGACACTGACACTTCGATCGGTACTTCTGGGTGTCTTTTTGGTCGTCACCAAAAAGCCAGCGTCATCGTCGCTGCTGGAAGAGCTCTCATCGTCGTCGTGCAACATAGTGGTAACCACCACACTAAAATTGACCTATCTCATCTAACCAACTGGATTTGACAATTGTATTTGTACGTACCCATTAATATAAACATCCTCTCTTCACACCGAATAACGATCCCTTCCCAACCCTCACACCATTTCAGAGCAGCAGCTCGAGGCCGCAAATAAATCCTTGCAAGTCCGCCCAGCTCCCCGGGGGGCGTGGTTTCACTGGAAGGCGTCGTGCCTTCGCACTTACTTGTCTATTTTTTTTTTATAAGTAGGTGTATGTAAGAGGGGGTTAGAGGATGGGAAAGAAGAAGGGAATAATGCGGCAGGAAGTAGAGTTCTCTTACGATTCGGAACCTCCCGACGGGAGTTCCCATGAAGAGTTCTCCTCTAAGATACGGTAAGTCTTACAACCCCATAAAATTTACTTTGTGCATGCAGTTAAAATGCATTTTCTGTTGCTAGGTCCTACCTGAACGTAAGATTCGGTTCCTGTGAAGTTGTGGAGGTGTTGAATAATCTAAATAAAGAAGGGAGCATAAGAAAAGGCTGTGATCACAAATACAGCATAGTTCTGAAGTTTGATAGTAACAGCTTGGCCAACCAAATCAAACAGAAGTGAGTTGCTTGTTTTGTGTCGGCAATTTTTCATAATAATGTCAAGTGGCCAAGTCAAGAGGGGCAATAGTGCTGATGATCTTTACCGAACGTTATTTGTTCCTATTAGCGTATTAGGGTGTGCATGCATATGTGAATTTAGCACTAATCCTGTACAATGATTCTACAAGTTATAGTTGTTGTTTTTTCTGAAATGTATTATCTGCTGTAAAATTATAAGTATAGGAGTGTCTTTTATTCCATGTAAGGTCTAAGTAAACTGCAGATTGCAGTAATAATGTTGGGACTACCATTTATTGAATAATTGCCAGTTGTGGAACATGGTCACCACTTTTAAACAATGAAGTCCCTAATTTTTATTATCAATATACTAACAGTAGATGTGTAAAGTAAGGAGATGGTTACTGGCTAAAGCAATTGTATGATGTACTGAACTGTTGAATATTGGTGTATGTGGTTTCCCATACAATTATGCTAGTGGTATGGCAAGCAAGCTGGCCTGGCTGGATTATTTTATGCTAGTGATGTGCTTGAGCACAAATATCTAGCGAGCCTGCCCAGTTAGGTTGCATAAAACTACACTACTATTACATAATTGATTTAGCTTAGCTCAAGCCAACAGTATATAGCAGTTGACTAGCAGACAAATACAAAATTACTTTCTTACCTCAAATTCTCAAGTTCTGAAGTCAAGTCATTCAGACAATCTGAATTGTTAGTAATTCTTGTCTTGAAGACAAGCACTCTGACTCAGCTGCAAAAAAATAAGTCGGAGATTGTTTTTGTTTTTTAACTTTAGGTAACAAATACAGAACGAGTACTTACCTCAGGTTTTCCTCGAGTAATAGTAACTTCTGGTATTTAGTACTACCAGTGGCTCTCAATGACAAGCACTCAGATGTTGTAAAACAACTAGCCTTAAAATTCTGAGGGGAGGGGAAACGGCCAGGTTTTTGAAATTACATCTGGTAAAGGGTTTCAATACCATAGTAACCACTTGCAATAACTTTTTGTGATTTGAAAAAGAAAGTAGGAAATTCATACAGTTTTGAGCCTATAATCTGTCCAAGTTGAGTTGGCACGACCACAAGCGTGGTAAACGAGGAATGCATTTAGTACTTAACCGGAAGCAATTTAGTCATGTGAATCCAAGTCAATTAAGCGTGCAAATGTCAATGATGCACGTGAAAAAGGGGCGGTTAAAAAGGGGCGGTTACACAGTAGCTGCTTCCGTTCAAAAGTTATTCAAGGTTTTTTCTGGCCAACTCAACTTGGACAGACTAATACTGTAGTACCACAAGAGACTGAGGGTAAGCCCAAAAAGCCGGAAGGGGGAGGGGGGGGGGTTGAGAAAAAAAGGGAACCCGTGCACATGTTTAAGGGGCATGCGTACCATCCATATATACCTGATTTTCAATTGTCCACCCCTAATAGTATCTTGCTCGCTTCGTTCACTCAACAATAAGGATTTACTAATTTCTTTTTATTTAAATTTTATTCTTACAGGTCAGCTATAACTAAGTTCAGGTGTTTAGGTTGTACCAAAGGCAATCTCCAGGCCCACAACTCATGACTGAATGGCAGTCTCCAGCCCACAACTCATGACTGAATGGTCGATAGGTTCATTACTTGTTCCTTTCATCAAATCGCTTTACCAACTCATGTAATTAGTGGGCGGGGGATAAGGGCACATGTACCATATAAATAAGTAAATCACTTCACTCACTCACCAATTATATACTTCACACATTTAGAACCTAGCTGATGTAGTTCTTGTATTCACACATTTAGAACCTAGCTGATGTAGTTCTTGTATTCACACATTTAGAACCTAGCTGATGTAGTTCTTGTATTCACACATTTAGAACCTAGCTGATGTAGTTATTGTATTGTGACAGAGGGAGCTTTAAACTGTTTAGGTCCTTCACAGAGGGACATTATTAACTTAGTGTCCCCACCTTGAGGGCAGGGACACTTAGTGTCCCTCCGATTGCACTTAGTGTCCTGTTGTTAGGAGAGTCACTACGTTCTAAATTAGTTAGGCACTGCGCAGCCATCGTGAACTGCCATTTTTAGGGTACTTCAGGCCCAAGTAACGCCCTCGACCCTCCGAGGCAGCGCCTAACTATTATTTATACCTGTGCCCCTCCCACCACCTCTCCTTTCTCTTAATAACTATGAGGTAATTCCACTCGGGCATAGAGGAGTAGAAGTTAGTTAATTAAGGTTACAGGATGGGAGGAGGCAATATGTTTGAATACTTCTACTACAATGCAATCTGGGTGTTGATTGTTTCTCATTCAGCTGGCATTTGTCCAGCATGTGTGTGTGTGTGTGTGTGTGTGGTTACAATTACATTATAATCATTACGATTGCCAATTGCATAGTTAGCCAAAGTAATCATTACAATTACAATTATTAATTGAGGGGCCTCAATGATTACAATTACAACAATTATAATAATAACAAAAATTAAATTAACAATAATTGGCTGTTAGAACGAGAAAAATTGCTATTATTATAATTATTTCAGCCAAGAGTGACTGAGTTACAACAATTACTTTTCAATTACACATACACTAGTACCAGAAATTTGTATTTTATGAACTTTTCTCAGACTCTCATGTTTGAAATTACACTATTACTGACTTGGACACCAGCTGGACAATGTAAACCACTATATCTGGTTGATTGTGAGATGATAAATGATTTGTGATGCAAGTAAAGAATGAATGAATGTTGCACAGGCTCACTCTATGTGGGTCTGCAAGTCGGTCCCTTTCAATGCCCAACCTCAAAAGCTTAATGTCGCCCAGGAAACTTCCCTCTATCACAGAAGCTCCTGGACTTGGAAGGGTTGGGTACACTGCAACCATACTCCTGAGTGGTCACTGATCTTCCTAATACTCTAACTAGTCCCTCTACCTAATCCCCGAGTTAGGGTGAAAGGTTGCTTGAGGAATAACTAATATTTTTTTAAAGTAAAAAGGTAATACAGAATATGCAGTGGTGCACAAACTGAGCAGTGACTAAAATGGGCTTGCTCAAGGCCAGAATATATACAACCAAGGCAAGCCCGGTGGGAAACCAATAGAAACAACAATGTAAGCATGCCCAATGGGTGAGCACATGGCACTCTAACTGTTCACACACACATTCCACACAACACAGACTGAAGACTGCGTAAGAACATAAAACATAAAAATACAATAAACACAAATGACAATGGGCGTGCATCCCTTAGGACGCCCCCACACTCTTGTGCATCCCTTAGGACGCCCCACACTCTTGTGCATCCCTTAGGACGCCCCACACTCTTGTGCATCCCTTAGGATGCCCCCACACTCTTGTGCATCCCTTAGGATGCCCCCACACTCTTGTGCATCCCTTAGGATGCCCCCACACTCTTGTGCATCCCTTAGGACGCCCCACACTCTTGTGCATCCCTTAGGATGCCCCCACACTCTTGTGCATCCCTTAGGATGCCCCCACACTCTTGTGCATCCCTTAGGACGCCCCACACTCTTGTGCATCCCTTAGGACGCCCCCACACTCTTGAATGTTGCAGAAGTGGCTTTATGTATCATATCTTAAAGAGTAATTAGTAATTGCCATAATAATTACAGGAGAAACAATTACAATTACCAATTACTTAGTTATTTATAGTCCAATTACAATTACTAAGTATGTAATCATTGTAATTCAGCGAAGTGAGCGGAGCTGACTCTCTCCGCCATACGAAGTAGCGATGCCCAGTAGACAAAACGTTAGAAACGCTCGGTCAAGAGCTTTGAGGGCGTTAGAAACTCCTGAAGAAAAATTAGTAAGGAGAGCGATAAGAAATGAAAAAGACAGGGCAAGGAGGAGGAGAGCTAAAACGAAACAGAAACAGGTAGCAAAGTAAAGAATCTGACAGTATTTTGTAGCCACACCAAGCATGCATGGAGGAATAGCTGCAATTACAGGGAACAGGCATCGCTCGCTTCGCTATTTTGTGCTATTAGAGCACATCACTAGTTAAATGCAATTACACAACACTGGTGTGTGTGTGTGTGTTTGAAGAGGGCAGTTTATTGAGCTTAACCTTTTGCATGTTGTTATCTTGCATGAGTTAAATAAGTTTGGTCCTATGTTTTAGCCAGCATCAACAGTCATCGTTGCCATGCTATTCATATAGTTGTTTTGTATGTATGTGTGTGTGTTTTTAATAGGTTCCAAGGAATGCCCATATACAAGGTTACTTTCTTCACATCGTGGTGGCCTAGGAAGAGCCAGACAGTAGCTGTAGAAGAAAAGCCAATGGCTAGCCTGAGTAAAGGGCGTGGTAGAGGACAGAGGGCGTGGAGTACTGAGAGACAGCCTGGAAAATTCTCTTCTTCTTGGAGAGACTCGAGCTATAGTCGATCTACTTACTTCAAGGGATCTAGGGACACTCGGCAGTCTTATCATGATGGATACTCTAGTAGTGCAGGGAGGAGTGGTCATGGCATGTTTCGTCGATCTGAGTACCACGGCAGCCAGGGATCGTTCAGTGAACCCCAGAAGTCAGACAGAGAGAAAACTCCACTAAGCCCTATCTCGACACATTCTCAATCTTCTTCGTTGTCTCGAAACCGTTCTCCTGTGACAAGAAAGATAATATCTCTTAACTCTGTGACTGAGTCTCCAAAGAGAATTCGGAGAATATCTCTGGCCTCTTCCGCATCAGAAACTTCCGAGCACGGCAGTGAGAAGAAGAGTGTCTCGAGTGGGTCTTCCGTAGTCCCTTATCGCATTATCACATCTCCCATCAGAGTAAACACACCCACTTCAGAGATGAAAATGGTGGAAGGTAGGGTGTTGCGTTCACACTCTAATCAGGTGGGTGGAGACCAGCAGAGGAAATTATCACAGACTAAGGCAGCTTCCACGAGCTCTTTGACCAATCTGTCCCGGTCCACTGGGAACCGGTACAACACTAGGTCCAAGAAGAGAAGTCTGGAGGAGAAGGAAAGTTCTCATCCTAAAAGACACCAGGCAAGATATAGCAAGAGCAAAGAAACGGAGTACGATAGTGACTCGAGGAATGGAAGGAGGTCTGCATTAGGAATGAGGAAGAAAGACCGCAGTAGTGTGGTGGCATTAGAGAGAGTTGTCACTATAGCAGAAGATTCAGACTCTTCTCTGCCTAGAGATTTGCTGTGTGGAACAATGTCTGGCACTGGAGAGGAGTCTCGAAGTGAGGAGGAAGTGTGGGTGGAAAAGACAATTGACATGGCTGTGAAGCGCGAGCTACCAGGAAGTTCTGCCAACACCGATAACGAGGCTTCACGTAATTTATCCATCAAAGTAGAGCCGACCAATGCTGACGACACATCCATGACAGTGCCACGTGTAGACCAAGTGGAAGGCAGAGTAACAGGAGACAAGGAAGCAGAAGTCACCAGAGGGACTTCTTGTGTATCTGGCAGTGACACTCTGTCTCAAGAAATGCTTAAAACAGCTGCAGAAGGACATCAAACTGAATACCAGCAAAGCATAGATCCTAGAACATTATTGCTGTCTCCTCATGAGGACAGAGACGAGACACCACCAGCTGAGCTTCTGGAAGCCACACAGCAGTACATGATGCAGGGAGACTATTCCAAGTGGTACCGAGAAAACTTCCAGAATGACCCTCAAGCGTGGCAACGCTATTTGGAGTATTACAATGCTATCATGATGGGCGGAACTAGTGACGGAGACACCAGTGTAGCCACCGCCGAAGATGCGGCTACGAGTCAGCCTATAGCAGCTGCTGCTAGGGGTGATGGCGATGTTAATGAAGTCTGCCGAGTGATGGAGGCTGATGAAGGCGCCAAGCAATCATCAGCATGTCCTCAACTTCAAAGAACACAGTCTTTACCACCAGCAAACTCTGAAGTGAATACTCCAAACCAGACCAGATATTGGAGGAGTATGTCTCCTGAGCCAGCCAGAAGAGCAGGGCAGAACTACTATGAGCAGATTCTGACTGCTATGACCACTCCAACTCGTGGCGTAGAGACGGTGCCTAAAAATACAGAATCGCCTGTGGGGTCATCTACTGAAGTTATCGATGTAGTGATAGCTAACGATGACAAGACGGATTGTGGCTCACAGACAGGCCTAGTCCCATCTGATGTGAAACTGGAGTTACGACGAACAAAAAAACTTAGAAGGAAGTTAACCAGCAATAAGTATGGACATCTTCAACGACAAGCTATGAAGAAGTTTTTTCTTACAGCAAAGCCTCTCATTTTCAGCACGGATACTTTAATGAGGTGATAAAATTAGATTGGCTGGTGCTTAGTTAAATCAGTATTTTAGGATTAGTAGAAAGTAAAATATTAATGAAAACCTTTAAAGGTACTCTACTTTAAAGCGCCATGAGGAGGGGCGGATGTGTGTATGATAAGGTAGTTAGCACTGCCTAATTACTGTGTATGTATTAATTATGTCCTCTGACTTCATCAGTCTAACGCACTCCATCTTCTGAGGCTTCCTCTGAACCATGTGTTTATATGGAGGCTGTGCAGACCATCTGTGAGAATGAGAAAAGCTGCAAGTGAATTGGCTGAAATTATGCTAGTCCCAACTTAGTCGTGGGAAAAAGAAATTGGTTGAGTGGAGAGAGACTAATGTGAAAGAGGGAAGAAACCAGATTTCCCATAGTCTGCACTCTCTTGCCATACTGAGTTGACAGCTCATCCGACAAAACAGAGTTTATTATTAATATATTTACACTGTCTGTAACATTCCTTTACAGGCACAGTCCTGCTGCCAGTGAGGATACTCTAATGTCTGCTCTAGAAGCCAGTCTTGAAAACCTTGCCAATGAAGTAGTTGATGAATTTTGGATCAAAAAGAGACTGCAAGACTATCACTAACATTCTGTCACAGCTATCATTGCTCTCTCACTCACTCCTCATTATACTCAACTGGCAACATCCTTAAACATGTTTCATCTTTTGATACTATATTTGGAACTGTGAAATGTCTAACCACCGGTGTTCTGAGGTTATTATGTTTTACAGAGGTAGCTATGACAATAACACACACACGCACGCACACACACACACACCTGGAATTCCACCATACATACACGATACATTAAAGATGGTATAACTGGAGTTTAATGGTATCTTTCGTTGACCCTACGAGTTTCTCATATATTCTCTCATCATAAAGCCACCTGCTAACTTCTGATAGCTACATCTCCCAATCTTAGAAATGGGGCAAATGGCACAATAAATCATATGAGACTGCTTAGTACTTCGTGTAGTAGTCGTAGGGATTATAAGTGACTAGAATACTGTAGCTATTTAACTTTTAAAACAGTTATATTCAAAGTGACAACTGTATTTGTAATGAAAGAATGAAACATATCATTAGACTACAAAAAATTAACTAACAGAGACAGTATGAATAAATTACTGTCTGTAAACAATGATAATATGGAAATGAGTGATTGCATCTTTAAGATACTGCAGGTTATAAGAAGTAGATGTGAAACAGTAAGAGACTGTAAGATACTGTAAAAATTTGACAAGGAAACACACTGCTAAGACTATGCATGAGGCAGTAAGAAGAGATTGCAAGATAGTATTGCAGATATTAAATTAAGAGACTAAAGACATTAGTCGAGAAACTTCAGAAGTTACTTAAGAGACTAAAAGAGACTAAAAAAAACTAAAAGACTAGAAGAGACTAAAGAGACTAGATTGACTAAAGAGTCTAGAAGTGATTAGAAGAGACTAAAGAGACTAGAAGAGACTAAAGCGAATACTAGAAGAGACTAGAAGAGACAAGAGATTGTAGAGACTAGAATTGACTAAAAGAGATTAAATAGAGTAGAAGAAACTGAAGAGACTAAAAGTGACTAAAAAAACTGGAAGAGACTAAAGATACTGGAAGATACTAGAGCGACTGAAAAGACTAGAAGAGACGACAAAAGAGAGACTGATGAGACTAGAAGAGACTATAGAGACTAAATTAAGAGACTAAAGAGACTAGAAGAAACTAACGAAATGGTAGAGACCAGAAGAGACTAAAGAGACTAGAAGAGACTAAAATGACTGGAAGAGACTAGATATTAGAAGAGACTAAAGAGACTGTAAGATACTATCTACTGCTACTGATCCTTAATAGAACAGGTTACCCTGCTATAGTAGGCCAGTAACTTTCTCAGATACTTCCCGATGGCTCCCTTTCTAATCTGTTGAAAAAAATCCGTTGCTTGTGCATACCCGTGGGGGGAAGGAGGTATGGTGAGAGCTCCACATCGGATTGGTACTGGAGTTACTATAGTGGCGCCCAATCAGATTGCAGTATCGGTAATTAGTGGCATTCCTTTGAGACTGTACTAATGCGCGTAAGTTTAAAGGGAACGTGCGTCAGCACTCAACGCAAGCAACCTATTATATATACTGTTGTTGTATTGGTTTCACAAATATTCTTTTTATGTAAGGGAGAAACTTTTCGAAGCATTTTGTTGCGAACAGAAGAATTTTGTAGCTTAATCCCTGAACATGCACACATCATGGCACTTACAGCTACAGCTACAGAGAGACTAAGAAAAGATGCCTCAAGATTAATGGGATTAAGGAATGAAGTTGTAGTGGCCATATCTCCTTGCAAAGATAATATCATGTATGTTGTTGTCGAATCTGATGGAATTTGAACCATTAGCGACAAAATTACTTCAAAAACAAGCATCATATCCTCGCACATTAATTTACTGCAGTTCTTTTGCAGACTGTTCAAATGTTTATTCCTTTTTTTAAGACATATCTACAAAAGAATACAGCAGGAACCACATTGCCTGATAATTTAGGCTTGTGGACATGTATATGAGCTGTACAGATCCTGAAGTAAAGGAGAAGATTGGGCAACGTTTTGTAATAGATTCTCCTCTACGAGTAGTGATAGCCACGACAGCTTTTGGATTGGGTATAGACTGTCCTGATGTACGTCATGTTATTAGCTTTGGTTTTCCTAGTGACATCGAATCCGATGACCAGGAGACAGGGCGAGCTGGTCGAGATAGCTTTCATGCACTTGCTACCTTGACCAAAAATATTAGTCTAGTAGATTTTTATAATAAACAGTAAAAGATTATGCAATCAACCAAACAGTTGCAGGAGAGATTTATTACTTTCACATTATGACAACTATAGTCGAACATACCAGGGACCTCTGTGTTATGTTGTAATCTGTGTCAGCAAATTTGCAAATGCACCCAATGTCATACTCAACAGTTTGTACTCCATAATACAATAAAATAATGATCAAAGTATAGCGTATATAAGTTTTCATGTTATATATGTTTAATTATCCAGTCAATAACTGCATTTTTATCACATGAATGGAGAGTGTCACGTGGATTGGGAAAAGTTTGATGTGATCTGCCCTTCTGAAGAGAAGATAGTATACTTTTTCAAATGTTCAATGATTTTGTTCAGGTCTTCTGAAAAGCCTGGTGCATTGTGTAGACCAGATGGTTTCTTGACATTATTGCATTCATCAAAATTGTCAAGCAGGGGTGAAATCATTCTGATAGTTTTGCCAAGTTTGAGAATCATGTTGTCCGTTTTATTCATGTTCAATCTTCTAATATCATCCTTCACAATTCTGTTCAGATGTTCTTGGTGCAGGTCACATGGAATGTTTCTTCCAGGGGCATTGTGTGTATTAACACATCTGTTCCAGATGAGCTCTTGAGCTTGTCTAGGTGGTAGTTCATATTCGAACTGGCACAGCATGCATAAGACTTCAATGCTTTGTTGTAAGCGGAATCGAGTATTTGGCGTTACGTGGACCTAATAGCGGGTACTCGATTTCGAGTATTTGACCGATAATCGGTTAACTACAATTCGCCTTATTGGTATGGTTACCTGCTGTCATCCTCCTAAACTACAGATTGGCAGTCTGAGCTGATGTGAGCCCGCAGTCATGTGTGCGCATGCTCCTTGCATGAGGCAGCGGTATGACCTTGGACCCACCCCCCTGTGTGGCCTTGGGGGTGAGAGACTCGGCAGGTCAGTGGCAATTAGCATTAATTGCCCTGCATCGCCGGAGTCCCCCCAGCTCAAATCACATCCAAAGAAATGGATGGAGTATTTCTAGCTATCCTTAATTAGGTGGTTTGAAATGGGGAGGTGGTGGGACTGAGAACAGTGGCTATCAGTAGCTGCTAGCTATCAGGACTAATATACTGGTGCCCGGGTGCCATTGCTTCACGTGTGACCGCTTAGCGCATGGTCGCCGTACTCACAGGTCCTCTGCCGACCTTTTCCTGGGCGCGTGTGATGCGTGGGCTACATCTTCGTTAACTACGTTTAACTACGTTAAACTACATTTAACTACAATTCGCCTTATTGGTAGGTTACCTGCTGTCATCCTCCTAAACTACAGATTGGCAGTCTGAGCTGATGTGAGCCCGCAGTCATGTGTGCGCATGCTCCTTGCGTGAGGCAGCGGTATGACCTTGGACCCACCCCCCTGTGTGGCCTTGGGGGTGAGAGACTCGGCAGGTCAGTGGCAATTAGCATTAATTGCCCTGCATCGCCGGAGTCCCCCCAGCTCAAATCACATCCAAAGAATTGGATGGAGTATTTCTAGCTATCCTTAATTAGGTGGTTTGAAATGGGGAGGTGGTGGGACTGAGAACAGTGGCTATCAGTAGCTGCTAGCTATCAGGACTAATATACTGGTGCCCGGGTGCCATTGCTTCACGTGTGACCGCTTAGCGCATGGTCGCCGTACTCACAGGTCCTCTGCCGACCTTTTCCTGGGTGCGTGTGATGCGTGGGCTACATCTTCGTTAACTACGTTTAACTACGTTAAACTACATTTAACTACAATTCGCCTTATTGGTATGGTTACCTGCTGTCATCCTCCTAAACTACAGATTGGCAGTCTGAGCTGATGTGAGCCCGCAGTCATGTGTGCGCATGCTCCTTGCGTGAGGCAGCGGTATGACCTTGGACCCACCCCCCTGTGTGGCCTTGGGGGTGAGAGACTCGGCAGGTCAGTGGCAATTAGCATTAATTGCCCTGCATCGCCGGAGTCCCCCAAAGGGCCGCAGGAGGCGGCCTACACCCCCAAGGCTATAAGTAATAGGTTAGGAAAGGGGGTTGACAGCTCTCTTACCAATGGTAGTAGGCTGTATACCTGTGAAAGTAAGTACAGACAAGCATACACAGTGAGAACTGAGCGTTATGACAAGAGTAATGCTGAACTACCCTTGACCCCCAACCTTCTCCCTCTCACTGGCTTTGTGATGTGGCCATCCAGTGACTACGTATTGGTTCCTTAGAGAAGGGAGTGGTGCCACCGACCTTGGAGTTGTGATCAGTGCCTGGTACCTGGATGACTCCAGCCACCATGTCTGTCTCGGGTAACCCGAATGGGCACAGCTTCAGTAAACCAGGACTGGTGAGTACTGTATACTCCCAACTCACCTGCTTTCACTGCACACTGAAGTCTAAGTAGACTCTAGGAACACAACCAGGGTAGTGGCCGTCGGGTGAAGGAGACAGTAGTGGTTAATACGTGACGGACCCCATACCCCAGGTATGATCTGTCTGACCGCCACACCCCTATTGGGTGGAGAATCTAACCTTACGTGCTAACAGTACCATCACTACTCTCTACACCACTCTTGCCATAGTCAAGTGGCGTGTGACTCCAAGACTTACTCCTGTATCCTAGTACTACTGTTCAACCCTCCCCAAGCCGGCATTAGCTATTCAGTCAAGTGACCGTGTCTTAGTAATAACAGTGGGTGTGCCTGGTGGAGGCAGCAACAGACACAAGTGAGAAGGAGCATGTCCTGATTGCGTAATGGGGTAATTGAGTGAGCGCCGTGTAGATGCATACGAGAGCCTCAGAACAAATAGGCAGCGAGCCTGAGAATACATAGGCAGTGAGCCTGAGAATACCTAGGCAGTGAGCCTGAGATTACATAGGCAGTGAGCCTGAGAATAGATAGGCAGTGAGCCTGAGAATGCATAGGCAGTGAGCCTGACAATACATAGGCAGTGAGCCTGAGAATACATAGGCCGTGAGCCTGAGAATACATAGCCAGTGAGCCTGACAATACATAGGCAGTGAGCCCGAGAAAACATAGGCAGTGAGCCTGACAATACCTAGGCAGTGAGCCTGAGAATACCTAAGCAGCGAGCCCCAGATACATAGGCAGTGAGCCTGAGAATAGATAGGCAGCGAGCCCCAGAATACATAGGCAGTGAGCCTGAGAATAGATAGGCAGCGAGCCTGAGAATATATAGGCAGCGAGCCCCAGAACACATAGGCAGTGAGCCTGAGAATACCTAGGCAGCGAGCCCCAGAATACATAGGCAGCAAGCCTGAGAATATATAGGCAGCGAGCCCCAGAATACATGGGCAGTGAGCCTGTGACTAGATAGGTCGTAAGCCTTAGAATAGATAGGCAGCGAGCCTGAGAATATGGGCAGCGAGCCTGTGACTAGATAGGCCGTAAGCCTTAGAATAGATAGGCAGCGAGCCTGAGAATAGATAGACAGCGAGCCAGAGAATAGATAGGCAGCGAGCCTGAGAGTATATAGGCAGCGAGCCTGAGAATACATGGGCAGTGAGCCTGTGACTAGATAGGCCGTAAGCCTTAGAATAGATAGGCAGCGAGCCTGAGAATAGATAGGCAGCGAGCCAGAGAATAGATAGGCAGCGAGCCTGAGAGTATATAGGCAGCGAGCCTGAGAATACATGGGCAGTGAGCCTGTGACTAGATAGGCAGCGAGCCTGAGAATAGATAGGCAGCGAGCCAGAGAATAGGCAGCGAGCCTGAGAGTATATAGGCAGCGAGCCTGAGAATACATGGGCAGTGAGCCTGTGACTAGATAGGCCGTAAGCCTTAGAATAGATAGGCAGCGAGCCTGAGAATAGATAGGCAGCGAGCCAGAGAATAGATAGGCAGCGAGCCTGAGAGTATATAGGCAGCGAGCCTGAGAATACATGGGCAGTGAGCCTGAGAGTATATAGGCAGCGAGCCTGAGAATACATGGGCAGTGAGCCTGTGACTAGATAGGCCGTAAGCCTTAGAATAGATAGGCAGCGAGCCTGAGAATAGATAGGCAGCGAGCCAGAGAATAGATAGGCAGCGAGCCTGAGAGTATATAGGCAGCGAGCCTGAGAATACATGGGCAGTGAGCCTGTGACTAGATAGGCCGTAAGCCTTAGAATAGATAGGCAGCGAGCCTGAGAATAGATAGGCAGCGAGCCTGAGAATAGATAGGCAGCGAGCCTGAGAATACATGGGCAGTGATCCTGTGACTAGATAGGCTGTAAGCCTTAGAATAGATAGGCAGCGAGCCCGAGAATACATGGGCAGTGAGCCTGTGACTAGATAGGCCTAAGCCTTAGAATATATAGGCAGTGAGCCTGAGAATACATAGGCAGTGAGCCTGAGAATAGATAGGCAGTGAGCCTGTGACTAGATAGGCCTAAGCCTTAGAATACATAGGCAGCAAGCCTGAGGATACATAGGCAGTGAGCCCAGGAATACATAGGCTGCAAGCCTGAGAAAGGATAGGCAGCGAGCCTGAGAATATATAGGCAGCAAGCCTGAGACTATATAGGCAGTGTTCCTGAGGACAGATAGGCAGCGAGCCTGAGAATACACAGGCAGTGAACCTGAGAATATATAGGCAGTGAGCCTGAGAACAGATAGGCAGCGAGCCTGAGAATACATAGGCAGTGAGCCTGAGAATAGCTAGGCAGGGAGCCTGAGAATACATAGGCAGTGAGCCTGAGGGTACATAGGCAGTGAGCCTGAGAATGGCTAGGCAGCGAGCCTGAGAATACATAGGCAGTGAGCCGCAGACTAGATATGCAGTGATCCTAAGAATACATGGGCCGTGAGCCTGAGAATACATAGGCAGAGAGCTTGTGAGTAGATAGGCAGCAAGCCTGAGAGTACATAGGCAGTGAGCCTGAGAATAGATAGGCAGTGAGCCTGAGAATAGATAGGCAGTGAGTCTGAGAATAGATAGGCTGCGAGCCTGAGAATACCTAGGCAGTGAGCCTAAGAATACATAGGCAGTGAGCCTGAGAATACATAGGCAGTGAGCCTGAGAATACATAGGCAGTGAGCCTGTGACTAGATAGGCCGTAAGCCTTAGAATAGATATGCACTGAGCCTAAGAATACGTAGGCAGCAAGCCTGAGAGTACATAGGCGGTGAGCCTGAGAATAGATAGGCAGTGAGTCTGAGAATAGATAGGCAGCGAGCCTGAGAATACATAGGCAGTGAGCCTGAGAATACATAGGCAGTGAGCTTGAAACTAGATAGGCAGCAAGCCTGAGAATACATAGGCAGTGAGACTGAGAATACATAGGCAGCAAGCCTGAGAATACGTAGGCAGTGAGCCTGAGAATACATAGGCAGTGAGTCTGAGGATACGTAGGCAGTGAGCCTGAGAATACCTAGGCAGTGAGCCTGAGAATACCTAGGCCGCGAGCCCCAGAATACATAGGCAGTGAGCCCGAGAATACATAGGCAGTGAGCTAGGCAGTGAGCCTGAGAATATATAGGCAGTGAGCCTGAGAACAGATAGGCAGCGACCTGAGAATACATAGGCAGTGAGCCTGAGAATATATAGGCAGTGAGCCTGTGACTAGATAGGCCGTAAGCCTGAGAATAGATAGGCAGCGAGCCTGAGAATACATAGGCAGTGAGCCTCTGACTAGATATGCAGTGAGCCTAAGAATACATGGGCAGTGAGCCTGAGAATACATAGGCAGTGAGCTTGTGAGTAGATAGGCAGCGAGCCTGAGAATACCTAGGCAGTGAGCCTCTGACTAGATATGCAGTGAGCCTAAGAATACATGGGCAGTGAGCCTAAGAATACATGAGCAGTGAGCCTGAGAATACATAGGCAGTGAGCTTGTGAGTAGATAGGCAGTGAGCTTTAGAATACATAGGCAGTGAACTTGAGAATACGCAGGTGAGCAAGCCCGATAGTGCATGCAAGAATATATAGGCCCTGGGCCTAAGTGCGAGATTAGGTAGGCAAGTCTGATAGTGCAAGAACAGATGGCAGCGAGTTTGACAGTGCACGAATAAAGCATGACAAAGTGCCACTAGATAGGCAGCCAGTCTGAATGTGAGAATGGATAAGAACAAGAGTGACAGAATAGATAAGCAGCAAGCCTGCGAGTGAGAGTAGACATGCAGTGAGCCTGATATTGAGAGAATATGAGCCTGATAGAGAAAGACTAGACAGGCAGTGAGCCTGATCATGTGAGAATAGACAGGCAGAGAGCCTGATAGTGCAAGAATAGACAGGCAGAGAGCCTGATCATGTGAGAATAGACAGGCAGAGAGCTTGATAGTGCAAGAATACAGGCAGAGAGCCTGATCGTGTGAGAATAGACAGGCAGTGAGTGTAATAGTGTGAGAATAAGTCCAGTACCAATAGAGTGAAGGGCAGCGTGCCCTACATAGACGCTTTTAAGGGGGCCCCGACGGACCGTCACACCTCTACTAGGTGGAGATCTAACCCTAATTACTAGAACCTACTACCCAAGTTCTATATTATAATGCCACACTGACAATAGTATAGTGTAGCTTAAGAGTCCTAAGACACTGCATCCAGCACTACAGTTCATTCTCTAATCTCATTCATTATGTAACCCCTATTTGTTCCACCTCTTCTCATGTAACACTCTCATGTCAGCATAAATATCAATTACAGCATGCACCTGACTGATTCAGGAGTTTCTGCTTCGAGAATACCGCTCACTTTGACAGAGCCAACCTTAGCAACACCGTGAGAGGGTCTGGCCACATACTGCAGATAGTTACTAACATGCACTGGACAATAATGATCATATTTTTTTTGAATGAAGGTTATAAAGCAGAGAGTGGGAGCCGGCAACACATCCCACACATGTAATGAAGGCCTACACCTGACCATAGCGAGGGTTCAGCGTGCCCTTGTGATCTAGGGGTTGTGACTGTGGGTAGAGAAACAGCATCAGGACTAGAGTCCAACTCTTAACCCAACTGCACAAGCTAAGCAAGGCAACTGAACTGGCCGCATGCCCATGTATTGGTATTGTCGAGCCATAGAATTACTGTTTTCTGCTGAACTGAACTGGCCGCATGCCCATGTATTGGTATTGTCGAGCCATAGAATTACTGTTTTCTGCTGATTGCATCTGTAAGTATCAATGAAGGCCATTCACCACTGACTGGTGGTTTAGATCCCATACATCCAACCTGACCTGCAGAAAACTAATTATTTAGAGTACAATATATCTACAGCCCCTTACTATTCAAATAATACCACCACTGATGAGCAGCCATCCTTAGAGAGCTAATAGTGCCAGCGGTGGATCAGCCATTCCAGGCATACTATTTTACCTGATGAGAATTGCAAGTTGTAAACTCATGGGACCTTCAGGGGGGGGCCCCCAGTGTCAGCAGACTAGCGGTGTCAGGTAGCTGCTAGGCTAGGGCTACCAGCACTGAGAACAGTGGCTATCAGTAGCTGCTAGCTATCAGGACTAATATACTGGTGCCGGGGTGCCATTGCTTCACGTGTGACCGCTTAGCGCATGGTCGCCGTACTCACAGGTCCTCTGCCGACCTTTACCTGGGCGCGTGTGATGCGTGTGGGCTACATCTTCGTTAACTTAGTTAAACTACATTTTAACTCTATCAGAATTCGGAAATCCTATTGCAAGTAAGTAAAACAGGCGGGATCCCGGGAAAGGCTAAAAAAACCGGGATAATCCTGGCAAAACCCGGGATAGTTGGCAACTATGCAGGCCTGTAGCCAGGAGTTTGCACAGGGGGGTTTGGATTTCATAGAAACGCAAGAAAGCCACACTTACTTTTGTTTTCTTAGTTTATTCTTTAAAAAGCGAAAAAAATGGGGGGAAATATGCCAAAACTAATAATTTGTCTGACGTTCTATGTTCTATTAATAAATTCATGAACACTGCTGACTATCAGCAATAAGCGGTAAACTGCTAACGCTATATCGTTCTGGTGTCACCAGGCTTCTAACCACTACGTGAGTTGTACACAAACAGTGAACCATTAATAGGCCTTTCGTACTATAAGCTATCTAAATAAGTACATTACGGCACACCATAAAAATATAGTTGTAGCGTAGCTTGCTTTATCAGTGCTATAACCAGAGCGATGTTTTGTAGTCAAGGAGCACAATGTTTATTTGAAAGCTTGGAATCAGACTAGGCCGTCCACATATAGAGTATGAAGTATATCCGGGGATATATATAGATAAATAACAGAATATTCCATTGCGATTTAGACACGATCGACCACAAGTCGACATACCATAAGTTAAATGTGAGGTGTGGCTAAATAATTTACTTCCGGTCACTCAAAAGGGGGGGGGGGGGTTCGACCGAACCCCCCCCCCTGGCTACGGGTATGCAGAATGCGGTAGTATTAATACTAAGGAAGCTACTACTTCTCGAGGGAAGCTGACACAATTCCATATTTATTAGCTAAATATGCAAAAATAACTCTGGCCTTTTTTTTTTGTAGCTAAGAGCTTGTCAACAGTGACTGGTAAGTTCAAATAGTCAGAATGGCTCAAATTTGGTACTACAAAAGTTACCACTGCTCAAGAAAATGAGGTAAGAAAGTAATTTTGTATTTGTGTGCTAAAATTGATTGTCTTTTGTATTTGTAGCTGAGAGCTTGTTGTCAAGAATTCACGGTAATTGTCAAATTAACTTATATTTGATACTACAGAAGTTATCAATACTCAGGAAATTGAGGTAAGTAGTAATTCCATATTTGTTGGCTAAAATTACAAATAATATAACATTAGTTTATTTTTTTATCATAGCTGAGAGATTGTTCAAGAGTTACTGGTAATTGAGATTATCAGAATGGCAGATGTTTGATACTACAAAAGTTAACAAATCAGGTAGGAGAGTGATTTTGTATTTGTTTGCTGAAATAAAAGGTCATAACTGCTATTATAGTGTTTGCATGAACAAAGCTAAAACATAGTAACAATACTTATTTTTATGTTACCTAACTATCAGGCTCGCTCGCCATTTGTGCTCAAGCACACCACTAGTTTATATATATGTTTGGACGGATGCATGTCATTTTGTACTTTGACCCTCGTATTTTTGTGTTCGCTCCGCGTTCGACCCCGTCCCAAACTTCACTAAACAGAATCCTCCGGTTTAGCGACCATTACCCGTATCACCTTAGAAATTGAATTGTTTACCGCTTTGAATTGTTTTGCGGGTGCAGTTAAATCGCAAAAACTTATGGGAGCTCCATTTCTATTCGAGTTAGTGGCGGTGGTAAGTTAATACGCTATTTGTCACAGTTATAAGCCCTACTCAACAGCATTTACTTGAAAATGCATTGTCCACTAGACGAACCACGAAGGTAAGTCTTGCGTAGGTATGTTCAGTTGTGTGAAAGTATTGTGCGTTACAACTACTATTAAGAATATCACAAAGAAAATTTTAAATAATGTAACTTGATTTTGTTGCTTCTTTTTCAATTCAAACAGTTGCGGAGCCTTTACCCCCTATACCGCATATACTTAATTTAAAAACTCAACTTTATTTTAGTAGCTTGAGTGTTAGTTGTTAAAATCAATCATTTTAACAATAGTGTAGTTTAAGGCTCGCTCGCCATTTGTGCTCAAGCACACCACTAGTATGTATGTATGTGGGGATGGTACGTATGCCCTTTAAACGCGCGCGGGGGGAACTTTTTTTTCCAAAAAAACCACGGCTTTTAGGCTTGACCCCAGTTTATTCTGAAACTACAGCATTAAGCAAGCCTTACTTTATACTTAAGCGCAGAAGTGTGAGAAAATTCCTGCGAAAACGCTTGCTTTTCAAGAAACAAAAAGTTGATTCGACCGGTTACTTGGCATTGAAGACCCTTTTCCAGATTTAATTTCCACGAGAAGGAACGCGCGGGCCATTAGGGGTTAAATTTATGCGTACACTAGCACTATTATCAGGGTAACGCGGATGGGGTAGCCTTTCCAACGCTAGGTGTTTAGCAATCAGGACTAATTTGCGGTAGAAATTCAGGTATAAAGGAGGTGGGGCACTCACCACTTCCACATTCCTCCAGAACAAATTTTGGCCATGTCCGTCCCCAGACCCTCCGCGCGCAAGCCCGATACGTGGGTCTGACTATGATCGTGACCAGCTCGAAGCTAGCTTAGGGACTGCTGTTACAATAGGATTGTCAATCCCATATCATAATCAATTCATACAGAATGACACAGATACAATAGATAGTGTGTGCTTTTAACAGTGACTAGCATCATCAATAAAAGTTTGATTGTGGTTCGGTTAGCAATGTTAATTCAAGCAAATTGACACTAGCAAATTCAATTACAAAAAAAAGATACATCTCTGCACTCTAACATCCGAATTAGCTTTACGCTCTGCATTTAACAGGCTTAGTTTCGTTTCGTGTTCTTTAAGTCTCTGCTCATGGATATTGTCTGCCATATGTTGGTACATCGCTAACTCTTGTTTAGTAAGATTCTTGTAATCGATCACTGCTTGTCTTCTGATGTATTCCATTCGCTCTTCTACCGGATATTGTTTACACCGATCCATTCTCATTACGGTATAACAAGAACACTTGACTGGTTTGCGAATTTTTTTCTGTCGCTTCAACATTCTTATGTTTCTTTTGTAGGTTCTTATGCGACTGCGATATTGTGCCAACTCCTTCAAATAATCATATTTTTCTTTACTATTAAAACCCTCAAAAAACAGCTGGCATTTTTTCTGGAATTCTTCTTGAAGCTGTTGACTTTCTTCAAAATACTTCGACTTTTTTTCAGGACGAAGCCCCTTCCATTTTGCAGCCAGCTTAGAAAATGATTCTGATCCACCAGGCAAAGTTTTCAGCATCTCCTGCATGTAGACCCTATAAGGAGGCATAGGCTGCTTCGGTGGAAGTATTCTCTCGAATACAGGCCTTTTTGGCACAGGCTTTTTTGGCGGTCTGGCCCTCAAACCTGCGCTGACGTTAAAGTAACGGCTCCATACACACCTTATCCTATTGTTAAATAGCAGAAAAGCCACGCTGTGACAGCAACTCCTCCGCTACACACGCGTTCAACACTGGGCGGGAACCCTCAGTGTACACGTGTTCATATAGGAACGCTCGCACGCTTATTAACCCGCGGCTCCCGGATTAACGATACTCACCTAATGGAGTTCACTAAGGTTGATGTTGCTGCTGCTGAGGACTCTTCCATTCCGCGAATGTTAAAATCGCAGGGAATCGTCCTTCCAGATGCTGACAGTCTCCAGCAGAATTTAAGTTAAGATTGCCTCTCTAAGTACTATAGTATTGATAAGTATAATATATTCGTGATTATAGCATCCCTTAATGATTTGTTGGAAAGTTGCAAGAGTCATGCAAGCATTCAGTTGGACACTCAGATTCAGCTGAACAAAGTAGGTCAGACAAGTTTAGTATGCAATGAAAGGAATCAATTTAATTCAGTGTATAACTTTTGGCCTGCTTGTTGTAGCTCAGAGGTTAAAATACTCTTATGTCCAAGTTGAGCTGGCACAACCACAAGCAATGTAAAGGAGGAATGCACTTAATAAAAAAAAAAGGCAATTTAGTGATGTGATGGCACAGAGTAAATCAACCTCCACGTGAAAAAAGGGGCGGCTACTTGGGTACGTATTAATGAAACAACTTTTGCTAGACTTTAGTCCAGGCAGTCTTGCAGTTCTAAATAGTAAAGTTTTTAAAAATCTACAACAAGCACTGCTATGACATCACTTTCCTTGATTTTGCAAGAGCATTTGACAGCATTCCTCATAGCGAGCTGTTATTCCAGCTCTCAATGACAGTATCACTGGTCCATTATGGTTGTTCTGCAAGGACTACTTGAAAAACAAACAACACTATGTAGAAATTAGACGGGTGCGAGTCGCTCTGGAGTTTCTCAAGGTAGTGTCCTGGGTTCCTTACTTTTTCTAATATATGTCAATGATATTCCTTCCGTGTGCTCCTTTTCTTCAGTATTTATGTTTGCCGACGACACTAAGCTAGTATCTGGTGTCAAATCGACTGTTCAGAGTGCACATGCAGGAAAATCTAGACATTTTTTTGCATGGTGTAAGAAATGGCAAGTAAAGTTAAATGCTACAAACTGTACACATGCCTCAGTATCTCTCCTTCCTCATTGACTCATTCCTGTCACCTAGGCGAAGAGACCCTCCAATATTGATCATGTCACAAAGACCATGACATAACAGTCAATAGCTCGTTATTGGCTCTCACTCATAAAGATCACAACATCAATTATTTCAACAAAATTGTTTTGTTTTTTTAATGCACTTACACCAATTGACATCTCCACTTTTCTTTACACAATCTAGAAAACAATTCATACTAAATTCTGGCACTCCTTCATTCACAGATTTGATCCTAACAATATTTTCACTTTCTCGTTATTCTCACTGCACCATTCTTCCCACCTCCTTTATCTACGGTTGTTAGCATTGTTTGGTCACTGAGTAATAGGGACAAAGAATTGAGGTCATTCTACTTTTAAATGTTTTTTTTTTTTTGCGCTAATTATGGTGTCTTTAATAATGGAATACAAGGCTAGAATGTGCTTGTCAGAAAAGGAACAAGTTCGTTGTTTACGAGCTCACTGAAACTTTACACGTGATCAATTGCACCAAACCGAGTGACAAACTTCTGGTGCGTGTAGAGCAGGAATGCTGTTGTTGTTGTTTTTCTCTCATAGACTTTGGTATGAGTTTTGGAATAACACTTTCCCGCCGGTTTTGTAGTGTACTGAGGAAATATTCTTAACCACTTTGCAGCGCAAGCTTTTCAATGGTGCAAACCGTGTGTGTGTAGCTGCTACCGTTCCAAGTTATTCAAGTTTTTTATTGCAGCCAACTCAACTTGGACATACTGGTCCTGAGTGTCACTCAAAAACCACCCACTCCTATCACATTTTTTGACCACACCCTATACAGGTTCATTTGTTGTAATGCAAGTACAGTAGACCCTCAGTTATCCGAACACCTCAGGACTGAGGGTTGTTCGGATATTTGAAATGTTCGGATATTCGAAATAAGTCATTTTGAATGGAGTCTTAATCTTATCTATTTAATGCACAGCAAAATTCCAATGAATATCATTGTAATTCCCAACGAGAGTTCGGATAACTGAGGGTCTACTGTAATTGAAGATAAAGGGTGAGGCCAGTGAGACCGAGTGTATTTCCACATTGCTCTTTGACCTACACCTGAAGGCCTGTTCTCATTGTGGGTGTGAATTTAGATTGTGAAAACAGTGAAGAATTCGAACAGGTCATTTTGACCTCATCAGCTGTTGCAGATAAAGAGGGCTGGCAATGTATTCCATCTATTGTTTTATGTAACCCATATTTCATATTATAAGCATTATTATCAGAAGATTTATCATGACACAAGATAATAATTTTGGGTTGAAAGGTGGCACACTGCTTATAGCATCCAAGTATGCAGACAACTTGAGACTTCTTTCACATGATTTTCTAGAATGACTCACATAACTGCATTTTCTGAATAATGCACTGCACTTCACAATGTGCCATGACTGCTGGTCATCGTCCACACCCTCTCTTAGAACAAGTTTGACATGACATACATAATTATGTGAACCACTAACTTTTCCTTTCTTCACCAGCAAGGAACACATAACCTTTTGACACTTTTAGTATATACTCGAGCCATATACTAAAATACTCGTATTATACCAATAAATATTATAATAAGAAGTACAGCATAATTTAATAAGTATGAATTAATTAAAATGATGACGTATAAGTAATAAGATAAAAGTAAATTTGTTATGTTAAATCAAACCCTATACATAAATCCTAAAACACAAAACTAGTTATGAAGTTTTGTGGAGGGTCCTGCCTGTGTTCATAGTTCATCTCTTTCTGTGTCTGTAGTGATAGGATCATCATCTGTAATCTGAACATACAATGGGAGAAATGCATTTAAGGAACAGTCACTAAACATGTACTACAACAATGGAACAAAATTACATACTTCACCATTATACAGTCTGATTGTAGTAAAGCCTAAAATAAAATTTACACTTACTGGTACTTGTGTGTCACTTGTGTCATCTGCAAAATAACGAAATATACCCAGTAAATTGGAGCACACTCAGCAACATTGATGACATTACTGTAACCTTAACAACCAGGATGACCATAAGGAGTTTCTAGAAACACCTGCTGTACACTTACCAATAATATCAGAGTCATCAGCAGTAGTTTCAGCATCCTCTCCATCTGCTTCAACTTCCTCTTCTTCCTCCTCATCTCCAGTGTCAAACTCTTCTTGCTCAACCTAAAAGAATGACACAAAAATAAGTCATAAAGGAGACAACGAAACTATGACAACGTAAATACTAATAGAACATTCACACACATACCTCTGCACTGAGGTCTACGTTGAGCCCAATTCTGAGCATGCGCTCTATCCGGCTGGCGAAGTCTCCGGAGTCCTTGAGTGCATAGCCAGACCTGAGAATAGCGGCGTCATACATGACTCTGGCCAGGTCGACAGTAGTCTGGTCTGCATCGTTTATATCCACACGACGCTTAAGTTCACGGATCAGAGGGTGGCGAGGATTCACTTCCAACGTCTTCTTCTGGTCGGAATAGAAACTGCAAAATAATAAAAACAGGAGGTTTCATAATAGAAACTGCAAAATTGTAAAACAAACAAACGAAAAGTGGGAGGTGCAATTTTTTCCTTACTCTGTATCTTTGCCTTGAGCGTATGCCTGAGCCTTCATGATGCGTTCCATGTTGCCAGACCTTATAACAAAACATCAGTATGGTTAAGCGCAATTTGGTACATTTGACATTCTCACCATCCATATTGGCCAGCCACCAGAGCACAGGGGGAGTCGGACAGTCTGTTGGAGACGATGGCTTTGTCGACGAGTCCAGAAAGAGCAGTGTCCTTGAGCCAGTCTGTGAGGGGTTTGTAGGTATCTTGCATCTCCTGGAACTGTTCTTTTTGCTCGCTGCTCTCGTCAGAGAACTCCAAACCTTCCTTGGCAACATTCTGGAACTTCTTTCCCTCAAACTCGGGCAAACTCTACAGTGTACATAACAGTTGTAGAAATAAATCATCAAATAATCAATTTGACAAAGAAATATAACTTTTCTTACCAGACCATTACCCCAATTAATAATAATAATTAAATAATAATTTCTTAACACTTACCTGGACAGTGTATTCATCCACTGGGTCCACCATGTACAGAACCTCATAGCCCTTCTTCAATAGTCTCTCAACAAAAGGAGATTTCTCAGCCTCAGACCTGGTGGGGGCAGCCATGAAGTAAATGTGCTCTTGCTTCTCTTTCATTCGCTCCAGGTAGTCCTCCAGACTTGTCTGCTCTGTGGCGTGGTGGCTAGTCTGGAATCTACACACAATCATGGAGTAAGAGAAGATTCTAATAACACTTCACTTTAAGTAATAAGTTTAATAGATGTAAAGCTGTACGAAACTAATCTAACCAGCAAGTCGCTAAATGCTCATTAAAAAAATTGCACACACACACACAAATCAACTCAAAATCTCATTTACACTCTATTAAATACCCACCTGACCAGCTTGGAGAGGCGTGTCTTGTTGCTTGTGTCTTCAACGATACCCAACTTGATGTTCGTTCCATACTCCTTCCAGAACTTGGCATACTGCTCCGGCTCCATCTTTTTGAACATATCCAGTGCCTTCCTCACCAGCTTCTTCTTGATGACTTTGATCAGCTTGTGTTGCTGCAGTGTTTCTCGAGACACATTCAAGGGCAGGTCATCAGAATCAACCTGCAGTGAAGTGACAACAAAACAATGTGTAAACAAAACAACACTTACCAAGTACTGGGAAACAGTAAAAAGTGAATGTTTAACAGCAAATAATTCTGCTAGTATAATTCAATTAGGAACTAGGGGAATTGTAACACACAAGTCCTGTATCTATACTCCCCTTAATATTTATAAATTGGCAACATCAAAAGTGACTCAAGAGTTCAGTAATGAGTTCTCTTCTAATGTTGCCTGACTGTAGTACATTAGTGATATATTAGCTCACCATTCCTGTGATGAAGTTGAGATATCGAGGCATGATGTCCTCGAAGTCGTCTGTAATGAACACACGACGTACATACAACTTGATCTTGTCCATTCTTCGTGCATAGCTCTGGAACATGTCGGATGGAGCCGTCTACACACGAAATATTGGTGGTGAAATATTAATAAAACTACACCATGATATTTAATATTGGTGGCGAAAACTACACCATGATATTTACCACATAGTATACCCGCCAACATGCCCTGCCCATTGCTTACTGCTGGGACAAACAGGATGGATCTGAAGGTGACTTCTCCCTCGGCTGTGAAGTGGGTTTTGGCCATGGGTTCTGTTGAGTCCTTAGAGAACATGGCATAGAATTTGTTGTACTCCTCATCTTCAATTTCCTTGGGGCTAGAAACGAAACACAAGTTATAATAACTTTATTCCGAAATAAAAATTTTGGGAATGAAACAAGGGCAGATGGAATGAAAATGGCTGACTCATGCATGAGGAGAATGAAGTTGTGTGGCCTATCTTTCTATACTAGCCAGTAACCTCCAACTTCACACACCAGCCACCAACAGAGTATGTGCCCAGAAATAACAAATGACCATAAATACCTGCGGAGCCAGATGGGCTTTGTGTCGTTGACTAGCACCCAATCCCAAGTGGTCTTCTCAACCTTCTTGGTCTTTGGCTTGTCCTCTTTGTCTTCCTCCTCTACGACTGCATCTTCATCTCCATCCTCTGTCTTCTCTGTGTCCTCACTTTCTGTCTCAGCCTTCTGAGTCTCAGCTTCATCCTCATCTATAGGCTCCTCCACAGTCTCAGTCTGAACAAACACACACACACAAACAATGAGCAATGATAACAATACTCAAGACTTCATCACAAAAAAGGAGAGATAGTTTGGTGTTCTCCTTGTGTCACCTAACACTTCTTAGTGTCAAGTGATGCAAGTCTAAACTAGGTCAAGAGTACAGCACTTGAAGTCAGGCCACTGAGCCGCACCCTCCAAACCTACATTGACCGCAACCTCTTGTTATTTCCACCCACTAGATCCTATCTACCCATCAAGTCAGCCATCACATCACACACAGCAGCAAAAGTTATCTCACCCACCCAGTTTAGTCCACTTCTGGTCTCCATTTAAACCAATTAATTTTGTTGAGTTTAAAAGACTCTTTCAATCCACCGCATGCAACAACACCCACGCTGTGACAAATTGTTTGAACTCATACATAAGTTAAAAATGTCTGTGTCGTAATACAATTTTATTGAGGGTGATGAAAATTAAAGAACCACTCTAGTTTCACATAACTGGCAGTACAGAAATTATAACTAGATTTACACCTTGTTCATCCTCTATATACCCACTACAATGTGAAGTCCAGCCACTTATCTCACTCAATAGTACGCACAAACACACACCCACCCTGTATTTTATTAAAACCACTTTTCTAACCTTGCTTTCCCAGAGGTAGATGGGGAAGTTGATGAACTGGCTGTACTTGGAGACAAGGTTTCTTAGCTTGCTAGGTTCAAGGAACTCCTGAGCCTCTTCCTTCAGATACAGAGAGATGGTGGTGCCTCTCTTCAAGGTGGGTCCACGAGGGTCCTCCACAATGCTGAACTGGGAGGCATCTGACTCCCAGATGAATTGCTTGTCATCGTTGTGCTTCGATGTGACTACAACAGTATCCGCCACTGCAGACACGCAAGGTGTGACAATACATCAGAGTGAACATCATAACATTACTAACGGGCAATTTTTTTAAATTTTTTTAAAACTAACCTGAATTATCAACAGTAAATTAACTAAATATGCATTTGATGGTGGCTGAGTGAGCCAGCAGCAAAGAATTCAATTGAAATTTACACAGTAGATGCTATCTGTACATTTGCTAACTACTACTACCATTTTCAGCATATTCACTGATATTTCAAGTAGTAAATTACCACGAGTGACTATATTTAACTCCAGCACTAAGCAATATCGTGGGCAACACATGGATACATTATGCAGTGTGTGATAACCATTAACTCTTAATTATATAATTTTCTAACATGACAAGTACTTAGAACATCTTCCTCCTACCTCACTCACTCAACAATTCATCAATACTTCGACAAATGGTTAACATCTATTATCCCACCCCTCCCGAATTCTACACAACACATTTTCCTACTATAGTAACCCCAACATTTGCATTGTACTCCTGAAAGTGTATTTCATTTGTGATATAGCACACAAAAGAATAACTGGACACATGTAATATCTGCTGAAGTGCTGACCTAAGAAAGAGGAGTAGAATCCCACACCAAATTGACCAATCAGATCGCTTGCAGAGCTATCCGATGCCATTTCCAACTTCTCAAAGAACTCGGTTGTCCCAGACTTAGCAATAGTTCCAAGATTCTTTTCCAATTCTGCCTTAGTCATGCCTACCAAGATAAAACAACACAACCATCAACATCAATAACCATTTGGTCTTTCATTGCACATGTAAATCCCTGCAACTTGCAAGCATGAATTATGAAATATTACATGCATCGACCACAAACTTGCCTATTCCAGTGTCAGTGATGTGCAACACATGGTTGTCTCTGTCAGCCTTAATTCTGATATTCATATCTTCCGTGGCAGACAACACTGAAGGATCCGTCAATGACATGAATCTGATCTTGTCCAGAGCATCAGAAGCATTGGAAATAAGCTCACGAAGGAAAATCTAGAACATGTAGAAAATACAGTAATGTGCAAAACACTTCTATACCCACAGGAATATGTTTAAGCTTTTTAGGGAGGCATTTAGTCCGTCTCCCCCTGAAAATTATTATGATCTTCATGGTGACATTTGCAACAAAAATTTCCCCCGAAATAAAAAAATGTTAATTCACCCACTCTAATGTTTGGTTCTAAAAAAAAATACCTATTACCCATACACACGCACACACCTACACACCCCGCCATCCTAATCCTCACCTCCTTGTTCCTGTAGAGAGAGTTGATGATGAGTTTCATCATACGACTGACTTCTGCTTGGAAGACAAATTTCTCAGACTGTTCTCTCAATTGCTTCATTTCAGCTACACTCAGTCCATCCAGTTTAATAGCCTCTTCCTCCCTGTAATAATAGACACATCAATAGCTACTGAAAAAAGGATCCAGTCAATAATACTACATCCACAGGAAGTCTTTGACCAGCTAATATAATCTGTTCAACTAATTTCCTACAAGTATGCTAAAGAATCAATACACCCTCTTGTATGTCGAACTCATACTGCTGTAAAACTGATGAAAAAGAAAGGGAACTAGGTAAGAAGGGAGTATGTGTAAAATAGTGGTTGGGACCCGAATGAAAAAAGAGCGAAAATGCTAGGAGGAAACTAGAAGGGCAAAGTGATAATCAGCTGGGTGTAAATACCACTAAATATGCCTATCCAATACTAAACCAACACGTACAAATGAAGGAAGTCTCTGGTAACAGAAGGAAACATGACCTCAATTTAATTTTATGCAGTTAACAAAACTAAGAGGTATCATTTCTAGAAGTAATCTCAACTTGACAACTGAAAACCACGAGAAACTGGCTCAACAATACCCAACACTATAAGTTATCTTTTGAACAAACCAATATTTTAACAACATTACTAAGTGAACTGAAAACTTTCAAAATTATCTTATGGTTTCCATAAACAACAGCATAATATCTTCTTAACTTGCAATAGAACTGATCAGTAGTCATAAAAAAAAGCAGCTCAAACCCATTGCATTGACTGTAGTGATGTGCTCACTTTGCAGAATCCACTGCATTTAAGTATTGAACCGTGTTCCCTTAATACAACAACAACTACACCCATCATATCATTAACGCCTAAACATTAAACTGAATGTTTAACTATGGTGTACATTTCAGACAAACTTATACTTATTTTGAAAATAGTCTCATTAACTATTAACACTAAATTATGACATAAAGCTTTACTACCTCTACAATTAATTAGCACCAATTAACAAAACTAGTAATACAAAGTGACCCACCCCTCGAAACCCACCTATCCACAGCCTCTGCATCTGTTCTAGAACCTTCCCTGCTGGAGCCCAAGTCGTCATTGACGGTTGGAACGTCTGTATCTTCATCCTCCTGCGCACTACAACCTGCAGTAAATGCACAAATATTATCATAAAATTTAAAATGTTCCACACTTTAACATTTACTACAAAATTTAAATAACAAGTGTTCTCTTACAAGCTATGCAGAGAAGCCCCACAGCTAATAAGACCCATAACTTCCGGCCCATGTTCGCTGTAACTTTCGTTCCTCTTCTTCTAGCTTTCAACTCTGCCGCTTCGCACACCCTCTTTTTTTCCTGCAGAGTAACGGTTTTAGTTTATATCTCCTCCTCTCCGAAATCAACAAATTCCACGTGGTGAGTTGTGAGGATCTGATTGGCTGAAAGATCGGGTTGCTAACCATTCGTGCATTTTTTCTATTGGTTGCATTTCGCGCGGGAATTCTAAAACTCGACATTACTAGCGCGCGCTGTCGGTGGGCCGTCGTTTTTTGTTGGCGAGCATTATAAAGGTAAGGAAATGGTAAATGGTGACGAATGTGTTTATAAACCCTTGCCCTGAATTCTAAAGAAGCGTTCCTGAGTTAAGTAGACGGATTCTTTTTGGTCGGGAAATTTTAGAATGATACGGCCCCTGCTGGTGTTGTGTCTTCTATTCTATGCACAAAGACCGTGCGCAAATTCTGCGAAGATTACGTGCAAGACCTGTAAAGAATTCGTTGTGTCATTCAACAAGGTAAGTCTGGTATCACTTGCAACCAATAGCTAGCCTAGAATTTCTCTTGAAAAAAAAACTTTCCACAAGTCAAAATTCTGCAAACTTAAGTTAGAACCTTATGGGGTTTGAAAAATCACTCTTGATATTTTTGTATGGCAATACTGTTGTGGGTGACCCCATCAGTAAGTAAAGAACCACAGCTCTGAAAAAATTGGTGAGGAGTCCTTTGGTTTTTGCTCAGTTCCACTATCATTGAGTTGAATAGCCTGTGGTGGCACGTGGTTATGATGCTAACATTTGTGTCTTGTTGTTTCAGGGTTTGGAGAAAACTGCAAAGTCCAATTATGCAGGAGGAGATACAAGTTGGGAGGAGGAGAAATTAGGGTCTTACTCGGACAGGTAAAGGGTAGTTTAGTAAAAAGTTAGCTAGCTATAATCTAAGTAGTTATGTCATTAGCACTCTGGGGTGTGTACTTAAAGAATCCTTTGAACCTTCAGTATTGCCTACATGAAATATTTCCAATGCATCGTCTCAGACCCATTTTTCATTTCCTTATCCACTTCCTCATGTATTTCCCACAGTGAGGTGCGACTGGTGGAGGTGTTGGACACAGTGTGCTCCAAGTCTGATTATGATGTGAGTTTCCTTCATTGTTGACCATGTGATGTGTCATGTGATTTCCATGTGACTGCTGCAGTGTAGTCGACTGCTAGAGGTGACAGAAGAGGATGTGGAGCGATGGTGGTTCAAACTGTAAGTGACGATGTTCTTATTTTTGAGAAAGTCCTGTGCTGTGAATCTCATCATATTGAGTCACTATTAGAAGAGATATCCTAGGAATTGTGAGGTTCTTTAGCAGAATTTGCGTGTGTGTGCAAATACTTATTTCAGAATGTGATTCAGACTATCTGTGGGAACAAGCTTCACTAACATCTAGAGAGTTATTGAATTAATCTATTAGAGTTCAAGCTATCCTTTAGTAACCTTGCCTGTGGACGTATGGCTCATGTGGTATATTTGTTTGTTTGTGTTTGGTACAGGAGAAAGCAAGACCAGCACAGAGACTTGGAGGTGTGGTTGTGCCGCAGCCATCTAGATGGTGGGTTTGTTGTTAGTTGGGGTCTCACCTGGGCTCGAGTTTCCATCTAGATGGTGGGTTTGTTGATAGTTGGGGTCTCACCTGGCTCGAGTTTCAGAAGTCATTCATTTTATAGATGTACTATTTATTTGTTTATTTATTACCTCCTTGCAGTGTGTTGCCCTGACAACACATTTGGCCCCAAATGTACAGACTGTCCCGGAGGGCCAGCCAACATCTGCGGAGGTCGCGGAAAGTGTGAGGTAAGGTACAATGAAGGATGTCTGCATTAGGAGCTGTGCAAAACTTATTGGTGAAGGATTGTTTCAATTAGTGTGAGATCTATCACAGTTGCTGGTGCTTATCAAGTGAGGTCTAGTTGTTTCTAAAGATACCATATTCCTTATTTCACAGATATAGAGTTATTAGCCCAGGCTAGTAACACCTTCATTCTCCTTAATTAGATTCATTGGTTAACCACTGCCTGTCAAAGCCATATTAACTAACTGGAAGTTGTGGAGTGTCTTGGGCATCCTTCCCGAACTACCTGATACAGTTAATGTGGTACAGCATGTGGTGATGTGGCTACTTCTACATTGAAAAAGTACTTGTCAATCAAGCTACGATATTGAATCTGTTTGTATTGGGTTTTTTAAGTAAATGTCATTTTTTGAGGTGTATTAATTTCAGAATAAATACCTCTTGCATTAAAGTTTGCATCGAGCTTGAGAGAAAAGCCAACCTATTCTATGGCTCTGTGTGTGTGTGTGTGTGTGTATGTGTGTGTGTGTGTGTGTAGGGTGCAGGCGAGAAGGAGGGTTCGGGTAAATGTGAATGTGACCGTGGCTACACAGGAGACATGTGCCAGTCATGTGACTCAAAATATTACCATGACGATGATGATGAAAGCAATACTACTGAGACTCAGACACTGGAATGTAAAGGTAAGCATTTGCAGTTGTGGTAGGCAATTGTAGATAGAACTATTTAATATGCTTACTGGAGCGATAAATATTTTAGTTGCACTAATTGATATAATTAATATTCAAAGTACTGCTGCATTTTATCAACTTCCTAGAAAGTAATTCTCACTAATGGAGTAATGCAGAGGTGATTCCATATATACATACTTCTTAGTACCATCAAATACATTGACAGCAATAAACCTCAGTGTAATGATGTGCCGATTTAACTGCATACAAACCCAGTGCTGTCCCCTTACCTGTTAGTCCAGTGTGGTTCTCAGCAGGGACCTCATAAACTGCAAGTGATAAGGGTGGGTGTGTTTATTAGGAACAACTCAGTAACTATCATCCAGTCATAGTTGTGATGGTGGGGAAAGAAGGTAAATGTGACTAGCTACCACCAGGGAAGGGCAGAGGCAGCCTGAGAGTGTAGGAAGCCGAGGTATGTGTCCTCACTGCAGGTAAGATATCAACTTCCTCCTCGAGAAGAAAGAAAGATGAGAATTCACATAAAGTTCACCCACTCTGTATTCTACTTGCAGAAGGAAGCGTTCACCCTCCCCCTAGAAAACCTTTGCCCCCTAGAAATTAACATTTTGACTATAATACATACAATCAGCATATTTTTTCATGTTTTAAGTATTGCAAGAGGCCTTGGTATATATATAACCCACAGCACATGGTGTTGATGAAAGAATACAATCAAGAATAAACTGCTGCAATGCAAAGCATGGGAATGTATATGGTCATATAAATACATTATCTACAGCTAATTAAGCAGTAGTCTAGTCAGTGCCTTCCTCCAGGTAGTGGTCTACACTTAACTTGTCATAGTGGGCGTTCCCACAGTGATTATGTCCATTGTTATGGCAGTCTGTGGATTTTCCATGTAGCATGTGATGCAGCTTGCAAGTCATGTGACGGCCCGGGTCCAGGTGACTGTAGAGGCTGTGCCACTGGCTATGAGGAGAAGGAGAGTGGTGTGTGTGAAGGTAAAGAGAAGTATTGTTTATTTCTTTGTTAATTGTTGTTTGGTGTTTGGTTGTATTTTCTGCCATGAAATACTTGGTATAATTACAAGTATTAATTTTCCCTCTTGATGATGGTGTTATTATCATTGTATACTGATGATGATGATGTTTAAGATATTGATGAGTGCAAGACAGATCCAGATTCAAGATGCAGGGAAGGAACATTCTGTCTCAACACTGCAGGAAGTTTCAGATGCACTGGTTAGTTTGCGATTTAGTTTGGGAGACCCTTTACCAAATTTTTATCATCCATGCCATTGCATAATTTTTCATTTATTAATTTTTTTTGCTAGATTGTGACAGAGCATGTAAGAAGGTCTGCAATGGACCTGGACCTTCAAAATGTGCCGAATGTGCATCTGGGTACACTAGAGATGACCAAGGCGCCTGCACAGGTGAGAATGAATATTTCAGCATGCTCGTATCATAGTGATCATACGTAATATATGTCTTATTAGATGATGATGAGTGTGCAAAGGGCGTGGCTTCCTGTCGAGATGGCACTTACTGTGACAACACTCCTGGAAAATACATTTGTAAAGGTAGACCAGTAAATATCATACAGGTTTCTGCTGGTGTTATGCTTGCTGTCTTTCATGATGATACTAAGCACGGCATATTGGCAAATGGTCATCACTGAAAACTGCAATTCTGTAATCTGTTCCAATAAGACTTTTTGTCATTAAGGTAAATTAAGTGAAAACATTATTCTCTATGAGTCAACATTTTTTAGCCAAATTTCGGAAAGGCACAGATTTTGCTTTTAGTAATAAGAATTTCTAATTGTGAATTGTCGCATTTTATGGGCAAATATATAAGTGACCCTTATTCCTTCACAGCTTGCCATGTGTCCTGTCTGGGTGGTTGCCATGGAGCTGGGGAGGCGGGCTGCGTCGCGTGCAAAGAAGGCTACAGAATGGACGACACAGATGGATGCAAAGGTGTGGTTAAACTAGCAGAGTTAATAGCATTACTAGTGGTGTGCTTGAGCACAAATGGTGAGCGAGCCTAATACTATACCATTGTTAAAAGTTTGGTTTTAACTTCTAACATTCAAGCTACTAAAAAAAAGTCCCGAGTTTTTAAATTACGTATTATACGGTAAAGGCGTTCAATGCCATAGTAACCACTCCCCGCAACTGTTTGAATTAAAACAAAAAACAAGTGACATTCTTTAAACTTTTTCTTTGGGATATTCTTAGTAATTGTTGTAACGCACAATACTTTCACACAACTGAACATACTTAAGCAAGACTTACCTTCGTGGTAAGTCTAGTGGACAATGCATTTTCAAGTCAATACTGTTGCGTAGGGCTTATAACTATGACAAATAGCGTATTAACTTACCACCGCCACTAACTCGAATAGAAATAGAACTCCAGTAAGCTTTTGAGTTTAATTAAACTGCACCCGCAAAAAAAATCAAAGTGGTAAACAATTCAATTTCTAGGATGACACGGGTAATGATCGTTAAACTGGAGGATACTGTTTAGTGATGTTTGGGACGGGGTCGAATGCTGAGCTAACTCGAAAATACAAGAGGGTCAAAGTACAAAATGACATACGTACGTCCAAACATATATAAACAAACAAACATCCCCAATTTTCAATTGTGTTACCCCTGAGAGTGTCTCGCTCGCTCGCCAATTACTCTGAGCTCAACTTGCTTCAGAATTAAAAAGCCCTTATGTCAAATTATATAATTTGCTCTGTCATGTGAGAATGCATTATTTTTAAGAGCATTTTGTTTAAATAGTGTGTAGCAATCTTAGATAGTGAGGATTTCATCTGACTGTGTGTTGTGGACTGCTGGTTAGTTGGTGTGGTTTTATCATGTGGCATTTTCCTGTGCAGATGTGAATGAGTGTGAAGGTGACACGCCCCCCTGTGATCAGACCACTGAAGTATGCTCCAATATGATTGGTTCGTACGCGTGTAAGTGTGCGGATGAGCTTGTCCGTGGGGACAATGGCGATTGCATAACAGAAGAAGAAAGGAAAAAACAGAGAGATACTGTAAAGGAAGAGAAGAAGAAGAAGAGAAAGAAGAAGAAGAAGAAGGCAAAGAAAGGTAAAGAGTACGGCGATATGGAGAGGAAGCATTATCCATGGTATTACATCCTCTCTCCTATGGTCATATCCTACCTCATCTATAAGTACTGGAAGCCAAACATTGTGACATCTGTGGGCATGATTCTGTTTGTGGGTGTGTCTGCCACTCTGGCTCCGTCCTTGTGACACACCCACTGAGGTGGAGTAGGGAGCAGTATCACCATAATGCTTTCCTAGGGACAAATATGATAAGCTTAACCAATATTTAAACTTTATGAGGTATCATTTTTAAGTTCCTGACTGTTTTAATTGTTGATATTTTTTTTATTTATGTTTTTATCTAATATCACTATCAAAATTTGATGACTGCATTTTTTATTTAACATACATGAACTCCTCCCTCCCCCTCCTCAACATAACTTGCTGTTGGTCAAGCTATTAATTTCTTTTTCTTTATTTTCCTGCAGCCAACAAGCAGCCTGAGGGGGAGGGGGAGAATGGAAATGGGAAAGAAAATGGAGTGAATCAGAAGAGAGAGAAAGAAGATCTGATTTTGAACTCGTCTGGGCCAACTGGAGATGAGGTGTTAGACCAGCCAGTTCACTTAGGAGAGAGTGGCGTGCCTAATAACCAGGAGGAGCATGGCACACACACTGGCGTGGAGGAGGAAGGAGACAGTGATCTGTCTCAGAAATTGCACCAACTTCTTACTGAAATGGATGAGCCTAGTCATGATGTAGTGCATGATTTACTAGAGGACAGTGACAGCCACAATCTTCATTACATAGACCAACCTGATGCAACTGGAACTGTGGTGGACTCCATGGGTGAAGGTGGGGCTCAGCGAGAGGAACTCTGACCTGCTTCTGCTGCTGTGACTGCATTCATTGCATGCTGGCTTTCATTTAGGGGACATATTTCATCAGTTCACATCAAAGAAAATACATTACAGGCTTTTATACTGCAGGCAGAAGAGATACTGCTAGCTTCTGTACATCTATTTATAACTATTATGATACTATTACATGAACAGCAAGCAATAAGTTTAACTATGCTCACACATTTGTGACCTTTACCTAATGTAAGGCACTGGCCTAGCCGTGATATGATGAAGTCGAAAGAGTGCGAGTTACAGCTGTAGTAGTCTTCCCGTCACTACCTGCTCCAATGGAAAATAGTGTAAAGAAAACGATGTCCTGTTTAGCCGTGTATTGCGGCGCAAGGCATGGCAACCAACCTATCTACGGCCAAAAAGCTAGGGGTAAGACATAGGGTATGCTGCTAACAAGTAAGCTAGTAAAAGTATTAAATGTAATGTGTTGACGCATTCCTTTCCCTGGCCATGTCGATATCGACTTGTCTTAGCTGCAGAAACATCCGTTTATATTTTTTGCAGCCTGGAGCTTATAGCAGAACGTGGAAAGTGTTGCTAATATAAATAATTAATAATAAGAACAAATCAAAATAGTGAAATTATTTGTATCCAGAGGAATCATGTTCATATTAGCCTGAGTTTCATGGTTTACTTTCTTTAGAACTGGGGTCATACTTAGCAGAGCAGAAGATAGCAGTTCTCTATGGAGGGAGTATGTTTGGATGTATGGGCAGACTGGCTCAGAGTGTACTCGACGGAGGAGGCAAGATCACGGGCATCATTCCCAAATTCTTTACCGGTGAGAATTTGTTTGCAGAAGGCATTAAAATTTTATCCGATGGGGGTATAGTTACAGCAGTGGCGTAGGAAAGGGGGAGGGGCTTAGAGGTTTGAAGCCCCTCCCCCTCCCTGTAATTTTGTGGCATAATCTAAAAAGGTGCTATGTCGATTAAACTACAAGACACAAGCTCTTTAACTCTTTCGACGCTGACTTTTTTCAACACTTTGGGCATCTTTTAGAATTCAAATTTGATTTTTGAATAAAACAAATACGAAATCCATAAACAGACCAGCCAGGCATCCAAAGTAGGTTGCCTTATATAACAAGCAAAAAAGCGTCTGAACGCCTGATAAAGAACCGGAACAGTCCATCTTACAGCAGATTTCGAGGAGACTGTGAGAAACTAGACCCGGTTGATTGCTCGTGATGTCCGGTAGGAAGAACTTTATCCATATTCTTCCTGTGAGACTCTCTATAGCTCCATACTTTCTATTCTGAGTGTTTGAAGTTCGTAACCAACAAAAAAAAAACTTGGGCGTTTGGCACCCTGGAAATTCTCAGTCAAAAAATTTTCTCGATCTCTATTTTCAGACAATTAAACAAAATACGTAACTTGCTTGTTTAGTTTGTTGTTGTAGGAAGTGCAACACCTCCTCTATGTATAATAAAATAGCATAATAATCTTGAATATTTTTAAAATTGCAGAACGTGGCCATTTCCTCACCCGCATATGTGCGGTTACGGCATCAAAAGGGTTAAGCCGCTGCCCCTCCCCCTTTTCCCCTCCCAATACCAACACTTCTTGTTAGCTGTGCAACCCAATGTTTAGTAATGTCCTTGAAATATTATGTATGAGTTATGTGCTGGCTATCTAACTATTGCCTGGTATGTATGTGTGTGTGCGTGCATGTGTAGTAATATTGCAGCTGTTCTCTCCCATATAATGATGTCTATTCTGTATGTGAAATAGAGCACACTGGATACGTACCATCCACAGAGGACGAGGTAATAGTCCCTGACATGCACACAAGAAAGAAGATGTTTTTTGAACAGGTAAGAAGTAATCCAGTCAGCTTCAGTCTGTCTCTTTCAATTATGAATAGCTAATTTGACTTTTTTGTTTGTTTGTTTGCTTGTTTGTTTTATGTTTGTTAAGGCAGATTGTTTTGTAGCTCTGCCTGGTGGTATCGGTACAATGGAGGAGCTACTTGAAATGATGACTTGGCAGCAACTAGGTCTCCATAGAAAGCCAGTTGGACTGTATAACGTGAATGGCTACTATGATCATTACTTGGAGTGGGTATGTTATAGTCTCGCATAGCTAGACCCTTTACCTACTGCTCTGCTGGGAATGGGCTGGTGGCTTTAGTGCATTGTACCAGTTCAAAAGGAATATTTAGTCATGTTACCAAATAATGTGATTAAAACACAACTAAATACCACACACATGAATTAAACATCTCATTCATTCTAAATAGCTTGCAAGTATCCATGTTTTGTAACAAAAATTTGTTTGGGCAGCAATGGCATTATTCCATTAGTAAAATAACTGAGTCTTTCAATACCAAAAAGGTTGGTATTATTTTTTATTTTGAAATACCACAGCAGTGGAAAGCTGTAGTGATCTGATTGGTCACGGCAATCTCTCCGTGACCTCACTGGACTTCTTCCACCAGGCCATGTAGGAGTGGTCAGTGCTATTTTAGCAACAGAGAGAATATTGTGAACAATGGCAGAATCAGAGTGGAGTGGTTATTTGATGGAAACATACTTCAACTTAATACGGTGAGAAATTTGAACTTCTCTCACACACACTCGTGCTATTAATCTTGAATACCAGTTTTGCTTCACAAATTGTCTGTTTTTCAAAATGCACGGCTTTCTGTCATCCAAGCTCTTGTGTATCTGCCACATAGAAGCCCTGAAATTACTCACCTGCAGCCCTTCCATGTATCCTACATTAAGTGTTTGCCACGTTATCTGCAGCAAGTTTCACAGCTATGTAGGAAGTTGTGGAACCACAGAAAGCTCTGATTGAGTGGCTGTGGTGATTACCACAACTGGAACTTGCCCCGAGATCTGGAGGGTTTTTAACTAGGAACTGGTACTATGCAATATTTCTACCAGACCCTTCCTCGCGTAGCGATAGGTAAAGGGTCTGGTTACTGATAGATGGTTTGGGTTCATATTTGTTTCATTTATTCTTTGCTTTGTGTGTTAGTTGAAGCATGCAATGGAAGAAGGCTTTGTCCCCACTCCCAACAGCAAGGTTGATGATTTACTTGTGGTGTGTGATGACCCAAAGACTTTTGTGGATCAGCTCCGTATCAAGTGGGAGGAGTTTCAAAACGATTAGCAATGTTCATCTACTTACAATATTAATTTCTTGTGATGTTTTTAAAGGCAGTTCACTAGAGTGGCTATATGTTCAGTTCTATGGCTAACTATATAGTACACTAATCTGACAATTCAATTCACGTTTGATAGATGCACATAACTATTTTATTCTATCAAGCTAAATTCCAATTTGGCTCACTTAATCATACTTGTATTTGCGACTGATGATTTATTGTAGCTACAGCTACACAACTAGCTAATGAGCTGTCTGACGAATGAAGTTTTGTTCGACTAATATCTCATTTATTGCCTCCCACACCAGTGTGTGTGTGTGTTGACTAGCTATAGCTATAAACACATCATACACCCTACTGTTGGTTGCCTGTCTTACTTTCTGAATCTTGAGTTTTGATCATACACTGAAATTGGCTGCTACATCTTCAGATAATCTACTTGCTCCAGTAAACTCATAGACATTATTGCTGCAGTCACCTCTTTTGGCTTTGAAATACCCGAAACCAGAGTTTAATTAAGTCTTGACAGTAAAACTTCTATTAAAGACCTCTCCAAGAGGCGATTGACCTCTCTGGAGAGACCACATCATGCGCCTGCGCCGCGCCCCCCCCCCCCCCCCCCCCATTGCAACTACAACAAATATAGTACATTTAGAACCTCCGAGCAACCACCTCTTATTTCCTACCAGCGACCAATTTCCCAGTGGTCAAATAAATACATTCGCCCCTCTACGAGCGACCAAAGACCAATTGCGGGTACGCGTAAATAAGAAATAGCATACTAGTGATGCGCTTGAGCACAAATGGCGAGCGAGCCTAAAGACTATACTATTTTTATATGAATGATTTTGACTTCTAACACTGAAGCTACTGAAAACAAGGTCGAGTTTTTAATTACGCATACACTGTAAAGGGATTTCAGTACCATAGTAACAACTCGCTGCAACTGTTTGAATTGAAGGAAAAACAACAACAAAACAATACATGCTATTTAAAAGTTTTCTTTGTGATATTCTTTAGCTAAATAGTGGCTGTAAAGCACAATGCTTTGACACAACTGGACATACACCTACACAAGACTTACCTTCACTGTTAGTCTAGTGGACAATGCATTCTCAAGTAAATATTGTTGCTAGGGCTTATAACCATGCCAAAGAGCGCATTGACTTACCACAGCCACTAACTCGAATAGAAATGGAAGTCCTGTAAGTTTTCACGTTTTAACTGCACCAGTAAAAGAATTCAAAACGGTAAACAATTCAATTTCTAGGGTGATGCGGGTACTGATCGGTAAACAGAGGATTCTGTTTAGTGAAGTTTGGGACGGGGTCGACCACCGAACTAACACAAAAACGCGAGGGTCAAAGTACAAAAATGCCTTGCGTACGTCCAAACATATATATAAACAAACAAACATCCCCGATTTTCGATTGTGTTACCCCTGTAAGTGTCTCGCTCGCTACGCTCGCTCGCCAATTATGACACTACTACTAGTGATGCGCTCTAATAGCACAAAATAGCGAAGGGAGCGATGCATGTTCCCTGTAATTGCAGCTATTCCATGCATGCTTGGTGTGGCTAGGAACATTTAATGGCTTTTCAAAAAGAAAGATCTTTACTTTGCTACCTGTTTCTGTTTCGTTTTAGCTCTCCTCCTCCTTGCCCTGTCTTTTTCATTTCTTATCTCTCTCCTTACTAATTTTTCTTCTGGAGTTTCTAACGCCCTCAAAGCTCTTCACAGAGCGTTTCTAACGTTTTGTCTCTCTTTCGCAGAATTTGTTTCACTGGGCATCGCTACTTCGTACGGCGGGTAAACAAAACTAAATGTTGCTAAGAAGGTTACCCGGCCCGCGCAAGCGCGTAGGAAAAAATGTGCACACGTACGCCCACGCAAGAACAAAAACAATTCCTAGACCTAACAAAAACTAACAAAAAAAATTACAAAAATAACTAGTGATGTGCTTGAGCACAAATGGCGAGCGAGCCTAAAGACTATACTATTTTTATATGAATGATTTTGACTTCTAACACTGAAGCTACTGAAAATAAGGTCCAGTTTTTAAATTTAGCATACAGGGTAAAGGGATTTCAGTGCCATAGTAACAACTCTCTGCAACTGCTTGGAAGGAAAAAACAACAACAAAACAATACACGTTATTTAAAAGTTTTCTTTGTGATATTCTTTAGCTAAGTAGTGGTTGTAACACACAATGCTTTGACACAACTGGACATGCACCTACACAGACTTACCTTCGCAGTAGTCTAGTGGACAATGTATTTTCAAGGTAAATACTGTTGCGCACGGCTTATAACCATGACAAAGAGCGCATTGACTTACCACCGCCACTAACTCGAATAGAAATGGAAGTCCCTTAAGTTTTCAAGTTTTAACTGCACCCGCAAAAGAATTCAAAACGGTAAACAATTCAATTTCTAGGGTGATACGGGTACTGATCGATAAATCAGAGGATTCTTTTTAGTGCAATTTGGGACGGGGTCGACAACCGAACTAACACAAAAACGCGAGGGTCAAAGTACAATAACATTAGCTTTTAAAAAGGGAAAATGAGAACAATCACTCCATATAATCCATAATTAGCTATAGTTAATAGTGTTTTTTCCCCCCCTTTCTTATATAACAGAAGAACATAAACATTATGTGGTCATCATAAGGTAGATCTTTATTATTTGATTAAATAAGCTGGGTTTATGTTGGCCACTCTGTTATTGTACTCCAAAATGGGAAAAGTTAGAAATACTGGTAGCGCTATCAGCTAGCTAAGGCTCAGAGTCAGTAAGTCATCTGGAGGATCATGCTAGACAGTTTCTCTTCTGGAGCAACAAATTTGAAGGGAAAATAAAATTCTTTAACTCTTTAATCCACATCCCCAAATCAGCAGTGTAAGAAGATGTTTCGGTAAAAGGAATTCAAGGGCATGTTTTTTTTGTTGTTTTTTGTTTTTGTTTTTTTTGTTGTTGTTGTTTGGTTTGAAATGTTCATGTGAGAAATCACCTTGTTAGATTGTGCCCCAAAATTATGGGGGGGGGGGGGGGGGGCTCCAGCATCCCCACCCCTTCCTGCTGTATGAAGTTGGTACGTTATAAAAAGAATGAGTAAAAGTATCAGTCTCCCGTTTGAATTACTCAATATAGAGGATTCACTATAGTTAGCTAATTTTTCAGTGTAAACTTTGAATGTCCCCGTAAAAATATTCAATGAATGAATGGAATAATACCATAATATTTTTGGAATTAAAAAGAAAAGAATAATTCTAAAAAATTCGAGCGGGTTCATGCCTTCACGAGTTCCTTATCTAGGCAAGTTCTTCGCCGCGTGGCAATTGATTAGCGCGCATGCCCGAGCGAACGCTGACATCTTGTGCTGGCGTCTCTCTCTCACCCGACGCAGTTTGGGTTTGTTGGTAATAAGGTGTGTGGAAGTTTTCGGGGAAGCAAACGTACTTGCGAGTGAGTATTCTGAAGTAAAATCTAGCTACAGCTTAATCTGAGTAAGTTGAATGGTATAATTGGAGAGCAAATTGAATTATTTGTTATCTTGAAACAGAATTTCATGGCGGTGGTGGAGCCAAAGTATTCCTATTATCCCAAGCTTGACACCTGGAAGGAGTCTAGAAGATTCTTGAAATTAACAAGAATCCAGGAATACCAAGGAGGGTAAGTCACCTTCATAGCTACTATTAATATTAATGAAGGGTAGCTATATCTACAGATATGGAAATATTTGAGATACTTACAAAGATAACTGGGACAGTGAAGATGAAGACCTATTGGCAGAAGTATTGTCTGATCTCAACTTCTTCTCCGCTGAGAAAAGAACTTCAGCATCCTCTAAAGTTTAGCATATTATTGAGTGCATTGTGTTTATTCTCAGTTTTCAGGTGGTTGCAACTTAGAGGACATGGAATATGTCAAGGTATATTATTTATGCTTGCAAAACAACCATTATGACATGGTATTTCATGTATGTAGCCTGGAGGAGCTAAGATAACCCTGATTCAAGAAGATAACATGGTGAGATAAAACAAGCAAATAAAGAATATTCAATATGTCCGTACGTATTTAGGTGCCTCCGCCCTCAATGGTGCGTTCTGCCTCGGAGTATTTATTCTTGCCCCCTCAGGATAGTTTTCCCGAGGAAGCATACGAGGAATGTTATGCAATGAAGGATGAGGAGGAGCTACGTGTTCAGGATGAAATGGAAGTCACAAGGTCAGAGAAAACTGGCAGACTTGATATGAGTGAAGCTACTCCATCATGTCTTGGAGACAACATAGATCAGTGTACTGTGTACACAGTTGGGCAAGATGCAAGGGAAATGGAAGGGAAATGGAAGGCACAAGGGAAGATAAGAACTTAAGAGAAGTGGAAGATGGAGTAGAGTTGATGGACACTGTAATGACAGAAAATAGTGTGATGGAAGTGAGGGATGTAAGGGAAGACAAACATGAGAGGGAAGAGAAAGATGAGAAGGATGAGAGGGAAGAGGAGGAGGATAGGGAAGAGAATGATACGAGGGAAGACAAGAATGATATGGAAGACAAGGATGATAGGGAAGAGAAGGATGAGGAGAGGGAAGAGGAGGATGAGAGGGAAGAGGAGGATGAGAGGGAAGAGGAGGATGAGAGGGAAGACAAGGATGAGAGGGAAGAGAAGGATGAGAGGGATGAGGGGGAAGAGAAAGATGAGAGGGAAGAAAACGACATGCGGGAAATGAAAGCTGTGAAGAAAGAGGATTTTAATACAAAGAAAAACATTAGGGGAAAAGAGGACATAAGGGAAGAGAGGAACGCAAAGGAAATGAGAGAAAATATTGACAACAGAAGTGTGGTGGGAGATGCCGTATGGACAAGAATCAGTGAGACGGGAGTCACAAGGAAGGCATGGAAAGTGTTAGTTACCAGTACTACAAGGACCGGAGATGCTACTAATAATATGCAAGCAAAAAATGCATTGCTGATATGCTGTGGAAAGAAGGACAACAGGTCTAGGAAGGTAAATAGTGAAAGTAACATGACACAGACAAGGAAGGAAAAGAAGACGCCAAAAGATGAGAAGAAAACTGAATCGACACGAACATTAACACAAAGAATGAAGGCAATGAAAACATATAAAGTTAAAAGATCGACAGAAACTGTAAATTCAAGCAAAGGAGAAAAACTTGCTCATGCCAAGGAAACGAATTTAAAAGAACTAAAGCCAGAGAAAACAAACGAGATGGAGGAATCACCCAAGATTGAAGCCGTAAGATCAGAAAATGAGTGCAATAAAAACAATGTAGACAAGAAACTATGGAATGCAATATTGTGTGGATTAAGAAAGAAGACAAGAAACTTAAAACTACTGCTGGATAAACTATGGCGTGTGATCTCCATTGTTGGACAAAACACTGAAATAATATCTAAATAATATTAACTCTTTCAATGTCAGCTTTGGAATCTAAAACAGTTGTCTATACATTTAACATTAAAATGAATTAAAGTAAATAAAACAGAATAGCTGTCAGTTTGCTGGCCCTGCTGTTTGAAGTTAAGTGTAACTAGTAAATAATTGCCTCAGGTTTGCCTGCTATAGCTACTAGCCAGGCAGTACAGGTATTATCAATTACTGACCTATATGTATTTCTCAAGCATTGTGACTGCATTAATTCACCAGGTAGACAATTTAAACAAAAATTTGCTTGAAACCTGTGACCTTTGGGTCCTACCGGATTATGCTAGCATTTTTCTAGAATAATAGACACGAAATGGCATAGTGGAATAGTTCTAGAATAATATAAGCATTTAAAAGAATAATAAAGGGAAAACAAGTATAATCAGCCCATATAATCCACAAATATAAAAGAGAGTTTATTTCTTTTTCTTTTATAACAAAAGGACAAAACATTAAGAAATGTGGTTAAGGCTGATCATGATCTTCATTATCGGCCGAGAATCATGCTAAATAGATTCTGTTTGAGCAACTCAACTATCATATTGGATCATAATTGACAAAGAATGTAAACGGCTATTACTAATTATGAATTTGAAGAGAAGAGATAAAGAAGGTGGATCCACTGCTGAGCATATAATTCCCTAATTCACTTTTTACTCCAAATGTCTGGTTAGGTTTCTCATAATTGAACTTTTTTCAGCAGCAGCAGAGCAAGTTTTCTCCATTCATTGAACATTTTTACTGGGGCATTCAAGGTTTTCACTGAAAATTTAAATAGCAATATTAAATCTTCCATATTGAGTAATTCAAAATAGTAAGAGAAAGTGACACTTTCACTCATTCATTTCATAAAGTAACAACTATATAGCTACTGTAATAACCACTATGTCACTTATTTCTAATTGGAATAGCTAACAAGAGAATAATAAGAAAATATATGGAATAGCTAATATATGATTATTTTTTAGAATAAAAAAAAGAATAGCTAATTATAAAAATTTCGAGCATAATCCGGCAGGCCCTATCAGTGTCATTATCAATGATGTTAGGAAATGAAGTATAAAAAAACTTTCTTGCCTCTATTTCTCACATGAACAAATTATTGATGATGCGGCATTAACACCTTGGGTTGGAGTACATCTGACATTAGTTTGCTCTTTATAGATTGAAGTCATTGTTTGGAATTGATAAAAAAAAAGTCAAACATTTTCTCCTGCTCTACTTCGCATGCTAGCTATATAAGCCAAGTTATTACAACGTGCACCAGCAAGTTATCCTTATGCCCAGAAATGTTTGCTAATTTCCTCACATATTCCCTTTTAACAAGTCACCCAGAACCATGAATCTAATCTCATTGTACAATATTCCAGAGTATTGAAGAGGTGTCTACATAGTCCATGTCTTCCAACAGAGTGCATACACTTCCCCAAGACACTGGATAGTCATCACCGATCTCTTCCTCAAGCCAATAGCGGAAAACACTGTGACAACATCGTTCAACATCATCAGTGCAATTACGCTTTATAGATGAAAGAACGTCACTAGAAAGTCCCAAAAGACAGCCAGCCTTTTCCCATTCAGAACTTATTGTCTGCTGTATGTTCAGCTTTTGAATGCATCCATTCTCATTTTTCCACTTAAGAAGAATTAGTTGTGCCATTGTGGGAGCATCGGCTAACAACAAATACAACAACAATAATAATTATACTAATAATTGAGTGATAATGAATGCTAATTATAGCAAACTGCCATAGAAAATATTCAGGATTGTAAATCTCAGACCTGGCAAATATGACAACTAGCTCACCACATAGATTGATGAGTCTTAGGTTTTAAGAATAATTAGAATTTATAACTCACTTTTCAAAAGTGATTTCATGGAAGACTTGATGAGAATTGGCTGTAAATAAAATAATTAGATAGCAATTATAAATGTTTATGAATAATAATCCTTGAAGTCTTCTTACTTACTATCATTTAGATAAAAATTAATTTTATACTATATAGTGCAGACAGCTGAAAATTAAGAATTTATTCAACAATATTATTGTGACTTCATTTGCAAATTATTACTCTTTTTTTTTTTAAACAAACGAACTAGTGCTGAGGGTTTGCGTTTTTAGTGCTCTAGTTTTTAATACAATTTTAAATATAGCTCGCTATTTAAATGTTCAGTTTATAACAATAATGGTTTTGTTCTATTTATATATATAGGTATGACACTTTGAATCAGTTATTCTATGCTCCAAGGACTGATCCACTTTTATACAAAGCTCTTTTACAAGCTTGACACTCAGCTATACAGTTTATTAAGACTATTCTGAGGACTTCATGGCATTTTCTAGTATCAACCTTGGCTTGGTAGGAAAAAGCATCGGACTTTCTGACATGGCACAGAAATGAATTATTAACCAAATAGAATGAATGACAAAGATACTACTAAACCCTTGCATGCATGCGCTCTGAGGGTTAATGACTTGTCCTTTGCAAAGAAATGTGAGCTTAAATCTAATTTTCTTATAAAGACTAAGTATAGAGTCCCGGCATTGTACCTGATTTCCTATGGACATCTATGGACTCATCTGCTACAAAGTCCGACAGAGAGGGCAGTTTTAAAAGACCAATTAATGACAGGCTGCTGTTGTTTTGAGGGGGAAAATATGTCCAACATTAAATGTAGAGGTTGCATATATATTTCAATGCTATTCTCCATATGTTAATTCTGTGGCCTCGTTTACCACATTCAGAATTTCTTCTGGAGGTCCGAGTATAAAAAGGAAAATCCCCAGCATGCACTTAGACCTCTAGCTCCTTCTATTCAAAATATAAAAAATAGTAGCCACGCAAAGAGAACCCTCTAGAATAGCTCACTATTCTTTCAATTTGATCCACACCACGTTTAGAGTGCCCCGACATACAAATAGCTAGATATAATAATCATTTTTGTGAGTGATACAGTAAATAATCAAGTCTAGTTCCTATCAATGCCATGTGTGTGTGTGCCAAAGTACTTCTTAATTGAAGATGACCCCTCAGGACAGAATCTAGCAGTACTCTGACGGTACGCTGTATATCCTGTGCAGTTGAATTTAGCTGCGCCAATGGCAGACAGTACTATTCTCTGCTATTTGTTGTTTTTGTTGTTGTTTTGTTGTTTTTTAGTTTTTGTTTTCCCTTCTGTTAAAGTGCTCACAACTTATTTCTTACTAACTTATGTGACGTTTCCCAGTTTTTTGTATGCTAAGTTATTGTAATGTGTTCTAAAATGGTCTCTGAGAAGTTGGTGACAAAAACAGGCAGCCGCTATTTTCCACTTGTCACGAAATAATGTCCCCGGCTATACCCTTTTATATGTGACCTCCTCGTTCAACAGTTATTGCTGCAATATTATATTATATCTCCTGGCTGGAATTTGTATACACAATGATGTTTTCCTCACAAATAGTGAATACTCATAGGATACTAATATTTAAGTAAAAGTAAACATACCTTGCCATACCAGACTGAGTGAGATGCTAGCATATTCCTTGGACCGCACTCTTTAAGACACAACATCTTTTGAGGTGACTGCACCTCAGGGTCAATAACACACAGATGGCCCACTGTGGTAGGACATTCAAATGCAAACTGGTAATCATTGTAACAACTATAGTTCATCTGTGAACCCACAATGCTCAGACAGGCTGCTATTTCTTCTCTTACTGAAGTGCACACTTCATGAATGAATTTAATATCAGCTTTTCTATCAATTTGGATCTCATAAAATGTTGGTCTAGCAATTACAATAATTCTTATGTAGTCTGAGCTGAAGTAAAATTGGACACAATTCTTTTTTATTCCATTTAGAATCACTTTTAGTACGTTCCTTTTGATCACACAAGCAATTAAAGCTGGAAAAGCTCCAATGGGTAGGAAGCCACATTTGTGACGAATTATGAGAGGATTAATCAGAATCTCTTTTCCAGTACAGCCTGGACAACTATCAAGTTCTTCTACTGGAGCATTTTGAAGCATGCAAGGCATGACATAAATATCTGTGTCATCAATCCATGATGGTTTGGAGTCAAAGTGGATGTAGGCTATTATATGAAGGTATTTTAACAAAGCGATAAGCTTCATTGGAGGTAAGTAGTCTTTAGAAACCTTGCGTGAAATACTTTGTAAGTGCTTCATTGAAAACATTCCAGTTTTCCTGAATCTTTCCGCTGCTGCTTGGCGATTAGGATATTTCGCACAACTTAGTATTAGCTCTGTTACACTGTCATACACTGATTGGGACTCTATTATAACTATGTCTTTTAACTCCGGTATGTTCGGGAAGTACATAATGATGCCTGCATGATGATGCAGAAACCATAATGCTACTTTAGTCTCGTGGTTGGACATGTTAAGTTTCTCTGAAAGTTTCAAACATGATTCTATGCTGACTATCTTTAAGCCTCTTCTTCGTAAACAAAGGCTAAATACTAACCAAACAGCTGGAATTTTCAGTTTTTTAAATTGATTTTCAATGCAATCTTCCAACAATTTACGAATTTCTTTTATTTCTTTCACTCCACCTTCCATATTGTTGACTGGAACTATTAATTGGTCCTCGGTGTAAAACTGCACGATGTCTTCTTCAAAAAAACTAGTGGATCTGATAATTTCTTGAAGTTGTTGATCCAATTCTGCTACATCCTCATCTTTAACTTTGTCTCTGTAAGTTCCCACCAAGTGTGCCACAGACTTGGATGACACTAAGATATCTTCAAGTTCTGAAGTGACACTTTCCTCTCTTTTCATCTCCTGAGATGAAGCGTTGGAACAGGAGATGCTAGACAAGGCAGACAGAAACATTTCCTTCACTGTGTAATTAGATTGCACCGGTAAGGATGACTCTCCACTAGCACTGCAGTGAGTCAGTGTGCAGGGTTTATTCAGAGGGTTTTGTAGGTTAAAGAATAGCAAGTACAATCCAGGCCCCACAGTTAAAGCAGGTAACATGTCCATTAGCTCAGGTTGACCTCCAGTGTCTTCCATTTTTATATATGCTTTAAATGTATGCTTTATATCCTGCCAGTATTTAGATTTTACTGCTTCTTTGAAGATTGCTGGTATATCAACTTCATCCCACACCTCTGATTTGACTTCTTTGGTAACTATACTAGCATCAGTCATTTCAGCGTTAGACTGTTCAGCAGACATTTCTGGCATGAGAGCTGAAGAATCACCAGCTAATGTAGGAGGTGATAATTTATTTCCACTGCTAGCTTGACGCATTTCATTCTTAGTAAGTTGAATCTTGCTATTCAGAATGCTGGAGAGAGTCTGGAGCAGGAAGCATGCCTCATCTCCAAGAGCAGAGAATCCTGTCCATTTGTTGCCTATGATAGCAGCCGTAGTGTGAGATAAACATCTAACAACCACATTGGGGCCTGATTCCACAGCTCCAGTGCTTGCATGAAATACGTCTGCTTCTCCAGCAGATACTAGATCTGATATTTCACCATTCAGGCGTCGTTGTAACGACGTTTTACCAAGATGAGGGGGACCAAGAAACAGTAACTTGAGAAATGGCAACTCCAAAGTATCTTTGGTGGTAACGAAGTATTGGTAGGCTTTTGCATACTCGTCTTCACCTAGTGATTTGAAATTAAATAATGACAACTTTGAGAAATTACTACATTATTTGAGAGAGGGAGGGAGGAAGTGTGATATTCTGTGTTCAATTATTCATAACACTGTTAATGAGTGTGTTGTGGTATTTTATGTTTCCTGTTGTACTTACCAGTTGATTCAGAGAGAAAATTATAAAGTTATAGTTATAAATTATTGTGGTGTGAGCTTAAAGTCGTGAATCAGTAATTTTTCGATAGTAAGTGAAAATTAGTAATAATGAAGCACCAAAGGTGCGAACCCTCAGCACTACTATACAGTGAACTACACTGTATTACTAAATCATTTCTCAGACCAAAAGAATAATTTATTGGCTATTCTAGAAAGGTATCAATATAGCTCAAGCAATGAAAACGGTAAATATAAATGCTGTCTTCATAAAAGAATAGACTAATCAGGCCAGGGACACCCACCAGTATATATTTTCAATGCAAAACTCCACTTCCAGCATTCCATTACCTTCCCAGAATAAAGCAAAACTACCATGGGCAGCAAGAAATTATTTGCTGACGTGATTACGACGTGATAAGGTTGGGCGATATTGGGGTATATTGTATCACGATATTTTGGCAGGACAATATTGTGATATGACTATATATTGAATATTTTTATATTATTAATTATTTAGGAAAAAAATTTAACAGCAAGAATTTTTAATGATGATAACATCTAATGACAAGCCAAACTGTGAATGATGAGGAAAAAAATTAAAAAAAAAAAGATCATTGAAAATTTGAATGATGAGGGGAAAAAAAAAAAAAAATTACTGAAACTTTGAAGGGTGGGAAAAAGAAAATATTGAAACTTTGAAGGATGGGAAAAGAAATTATTGAAACTTTGAATTATGAGAAAAAAATGGAGAATTATGGGTCCAATTACAAGTTTTTCGAAAGAAAGGTTAGCATCTCAACCTTATCTGGCTTCAAATGAGCTCTCAGAGGCGTCACTACATTGCCTGCTGCACTAAACAATCTTTCTGAGCTAGTACTTGTTGCACACACACACAAATACTTGCGAGCTAGTTGAGATAAAATGGGCAGGTTGAGGCAGTTTTGTTTCCACCAGATCAGTGGATCTTCTTCAAAATCAAGGCTGATGGAAGACTTGTAGCGTTCCAATTCTTCCTTGAACTTCTGTTCTGGGGATATTACTGGACGAACATCTTCTATGTCATTTTTTCCTTCTACATCTTTAAACAAGCTGCCTAAATTACGCTTCTTCTTCAGTGGAGGATGACAATCTTGACTAGATGTAGCAGGAGGAGGAACACGAGGTTGTATCTGGACACTCTCCATTTCCAGTTTACTCTCAATACTGGCAATCTGGTCGGAACAGATGTATTTTGATTTGAAGCGTGGGTCTAAAAAGGAAGCAAATTTCAAGAGCATACTGGACTTTTCACCCAACTTAGTTACTGTGTACCGATTACTGATGTCGTCTATAATTTTTTTCTTTATGTCACCAGTAAGCTTTGAGTCGGAGATGCTACTCTTTAAAATATCACACTCTATCAAGTGAAGCAATGGCAGTACAGCAGATATAGTTACATATGTCTCCCCAGATAGTAAATCAGTCAGAGATGCTAAGGGGTTGAGAGCTGCATCAATGGACTGAAGAACATCTATGTCCTGCCATGTTGGAATGAGGTGTGTGGTTTTCCTGTCAGCACTCAACACACTACGGATGGCTTGTTCTTGCTGAAGAATACGCTTTACCATAGCTCCAGCCGTTCCCCATCTTGTGGGACAATCCTAAATACATTTAACACAACTGTTACCAACTAATTACTGTATTAATTATTTCATTAATTGTTTTGAATTCATATTCTATTATTGTTATTGCATTTAAATTGTATTAACTATCAAAAGAGTATTTAACTTACTGATATCAAAGAATGTTGTTCAAGTTTAAAGTTTATTTGAGATTTACTTAATTCTCTCTTCCTCTTCCAGCTACCAGAAAATGCCGAAACAATTTTGTGGCATAACCCAATGCTCGGCTACACCGTGAATCATCAGCCAGTGATTTGGTTACACTTAAATGAAGGTTGTGGCCAAAGCAGGAAAGTCTCAACCAGTCAAGCCGTTTAGTTGCATTGATGATATTTGCAGCACTGTCGGTAGTTATGCATACTTGACACTCCACTGCTAAGTTCCATGTACTCAAAGTATCTTCCAACGAATCTGATAAAACTTCTCCTGTGTGATCTTCAGGGAGAAACTTTGTCTGAAGGCACCGACTTTGAAGTTTCCAATCATTGTTCAAAAAGTGTACTGTATAGCTAATGTATGGGGTCAGACTATCATCACTGGACCAAAGATCAGTAGTTGCTGAAAAATATGTGATAGGCTCTAACTCGGCCTTTACCTGGTCTCTCACTTCAGCATACAGCTCAGGAAGGGCAGTTCTTGAAAAGTATGATCTGCTAGGTAGATCATAACGACTGTCAAAAGTGGACACAAGATTTTTAAATCCTGGCTTTTCAACAGTGTAGAGAGGCAAGCAGTCTTTTGCAATATAAAACATCACAGCATCAGTTAATTCTTTCCACTTTTTGCCCTTTCGTTCATACCTCTGTACTCTATCCACTGACTCTGCAAGTGACAGTTGATCAGCAGGCCTCTTCCTTGAAGTTGACGCTCTTAGAGTTGCTAGCGATTCTTTCATCACAGCCTCCTTTACATGCAAGTGAAGATTGCTATGGGTAGTGCGCAAATGTGCAAGCAAGTTACTAGTGTTCCCATTCTTGGTTGCCACTCTTCGATAACAAGTGCGACAAATTGCAGTCTCCTTCTGAAACTCTCCATCCTTTTTCTCCAAGCCAAAATAGTTCCACACTTGACTCTTGCTTCCAGGCTTCTTGTGTAGCTCCAGTACTCTCGTCGCAGGGTTTGCCATACTTACTTCTTGCGAGAATAAAAATACAGCTGCTCGACTATTGCGTGCGCGTCACTTCCTGCGCATTATGCGCGCGAAGGTAAGTTTTGGCGGTTTTTCTAGATTTTCATTTCATATTTCAATATTGCTAGCCAACACGATACCGCTAGCCAACACGATACCGCCAGACGGTTATTGACAGATACCGCGATCATGACTATATACCGGTATATCGCCCAACCTTACGACGTGAGGTCTGACCAAGTTCAAACCTAAATCATCAGTAATCTCCAAAATCAGAGCGTGACAGACAGACAAACAGGCATAGACAGACATGATGACTACTATAACTCTCTTAGCAAGAACATCACAGAAAGAGAGAAGAGAAGCTGGAAGTACTGTATTACTTCCACTCTTTCTGTAACACCTTATGTCAAGACACCATTAGAGTAAACCAAGAAGTTTAATAACATAAACTTAAACCTGTACATATAGATTTTTTTCCAAACACAAGAAGTTGTTTGGCTTCCTTGTCAGCATCATTCGATTCATACAACATTTACATTATTATGTCATAGTTGATTTAACTAAACTCAACAGGACACTATACCTGTCCAGTATCACCTAATATAATCTAGTGTCCATACATGCTGTGGTACATAGGAAATAATCGTTATTACCTTTCATGAATTCCTCAATATGCTGACTAGCAGTTTGTAATCCAACTTCTCTCAAGACAGCAATTAATTGATTCCAAGTGGGAGGTCTTGAACTATGCTCCGCCTCCCACTGGGAAATAACTTCAGCAACATATTTTTCTGGATATTTCTGAGGATCAGGTAACAGCTTCTGACGTCCTTTACTGTCAGTTTCCTGAAGCTGCACTCCACACGCAACAACTATGTCTGCATGAACTCTCGCCACCTCAGACAGTATACCAATTCCCATAACAGCTTCCAGTCTACAAAGTGCATTTGAAACAAAGCTGTCCTCCAGGTGGAATGAACCAGCTATAACAACAAAAAAACAACAACAACAACAATTATAACAGGAGTAGATAAAAATGAGATGAAGTTTACTCAGGATTTACATTGATAGTTCTTTTAATGATTGTCTCTATATGATAGTAGGTCAGATCATGGCACACTGACTGATGAATTAATTAACTAATGATATAATATGCAAATATATAAACTCATAATGAAGACAATAACCTGACAGGACTTCATGATAGCCCATGTCTAGGCCTTGCTCTCTGGATTGGAAACCTTTTTTTAACATTACGTGTATATTCTTACTCAGTAACTTGATCTTGTTGAATCCATAGTAGCGATGAACAACAGTGAATTCTCCAGATGGAAGAATGGTTGTAGCAACAAAGGGAGTGTATTTGTCTGTTCTCAACTTTGTGTTAGTTGTCTCTACCCAGACTTGTCTGATAGTATCATAAGCTCTGACAATGCAATGCTGATCAATGCAAATAAGACGTGATTGAAATGATCCTGGAGTCACTCGTTCACCCGGTACTTTAAACTTCTGCCATAGCTCTGTTGATGTGGAGACCTTTTCACAAGACAAAACCAGCTGGGCAGAGCTACATGTATATGCATAAAATCCTTGACCCCACCCTCCCATAAAATATAAATTTCCATCATGAAGTATAGAACGAACATTCCAACAAGGGCTTGGTAGAGCATTAACAGAACACCAGGCATCACGAAATAGCACTTCTACAGTATCTGCATATATACTTCCTGTTCTTTGACCTCCAGCTACAACTAGAAACTCCTCCGGGCATGTGCCACTAACACATGAAGCGTGACATCGTCCAGTCGGCATTGGCGGCAACGATGACTGCCATGATAGTCCATCACTGCTTGTCCACAGTTTATTAGTGACCTCATAACTACAAGGATGACGCCCACCTACTGCTACAAACCTGGACTGGTAAGTGGTGAAGGACATGGACTGCTTGGGTAAAGTGATGGATGACCAAGAGCACAGATTGGAGCAGGTGGTCACATACAGGCTGTCACAACATTCTAGTTTGCCCTGAGATAGTATTACTACTGTGTCATTCAGTACTTCACATCTCGTAGGTACAACTGGATCTGTCCACAGGTGGCAGCATTCCCACTGGAGAGTAGCCAACGGATGTAGTGGATCCATCTACAAATACAAAGTAAATTAATTAAAAGAAGTGTCACTGCCAGCTAGTGATGCATTGCAGCATAAATGACAAGCAAAGTTGACTAGCCATATTTCAAATTGCAAAGAATAATAATCCAATACATTTATAGCTTCATTGAATATTATGCACATGAGCAATGAGCTTATATTTAAGCTATTTATCGTAACTATATAACATGCATGTTTTTAAAACTGAACTTTTAAATTTGAGTTGTGTTCTGTTGAACATGATCTGCTCTATCAAGTTATTCAAAGCTATAATGCTGTGTGTGTGTTTGTGTGCATGCACATTGCCACACAAACAGCATCCTTGCTGGTACCATCCAATCAATACAAATGAGGGTGAGAATTGTATCACCTTCGTAACTGAAACCCAGTCCTAATTATCACAATGATGTCTCAATGGCTACTGCCATTATAAAGAGTTTTCCAGTGGTCATATGTAGATAGTAGATATCCAAACAAAAGGTGGAAAGAGTGAGGTTTTAGTTGGAGACACACTCAACGCCTCTAAACCTACTCTTTCTAGCTAGCATTTGCTAGAGCGTAAAATAAACTATACGTAATGGCTAGCTAAAGACAGTTTTGTGTTGAGATGTAATGAAAAATCTTAGTCTACAAAAACGCCAACTGCATATTTATAGTCTGGGAGTCTGACCTTAATGAATGAGTCACTTTCCTCACACCGGACAAGACCGACCCATTTCTCTCAGGGAGGGAGAATGAACGCCAAAAGCAACCTCACCACAACTTGAAACTTAGTTTCGAATTCGCGTAGTATGGAATGTTCATTTCTCTTTCGTCGCCACCACCGGAAACTGACAAAATGTAACTGTATTTTTTTTTTTGCCTCGGGCGAAAAAAAAACAAACTGCACAACGCTCTTTACCTTCGACTTACCCAGTTTTTCGTTTCGTTCTTGCTTAGACTTTTGCCACTTTTTTGTTGAGGAGTTGCTAACTAAGGTAGAAGCTGTGGGTGGAGATGGAGCAATGATGGAGGAAGATCACCAAAATTTAGAAAATGTTGACGATTTGAAGCCTCCTGTTAAGCGCCCTGCTCTGCAAGGAGAGAGTGAGGATTTTTACTTATCAGTAGAAAGTTCTTTATTGTCAGCCTAGGCATTACTTGCCAGCTCTCCTCTATATAGACTAGCTTTGAGTTGTGAATTTTATGTAACAAACAAGATAGTATTACTGCTAGTGATTGTGTATACTATTTTATGAATACTTTCGAAGATCTGACACAGAATTGTTAATACACTTCATTTATTGATGTGTGTGTGTAGGTGGAGCTGTTGATGTTCTCACTACATATTTAACTGGTAAGTAATAGTTATATTTATTACTATAGTTGAGCTATGTCATAGTATGCAATGTAGATTTTTAATATCAGGACGTTTTATTAAACCATGACTTCAGGCTTCAAGGATTTATTGCTGATAATTGTCCCGAAGGCAAAGCATGAGGAGAGGGAGGTTATCTAGCAATACTTCCAAGACTGGCCATGGTTTAACTATTTTATACCATAGTTACCTTTTTGAACAGAGTAGAAGACCAAATAAAAAGATCAGATATTGTTGTTTTGAGGGGGGGGAATGTGCCCAATTAAAGCAGCAAGGGTCCTTCTGAAACACTGACAACAAGATAAGTGTACTTTGTTACCTTTCTGCCACCTTTTAACAAAAACACAGTGGTAATTGAATGACGATATCCAGTGAGGTTCACAAGTCAAGACTTTATACTCCAGTAAATAATTCTCCAGTAAATAATTCTCCATGTAATTTCTTAATACAGGGATAGGGTAACACCTAAAGAACGCTTCATACAAGTAAAGAAAACTAGATTTTCATTCGTAGCTTAAAAAACATGATACATCACTCTATCCCATAATACATGATGCACCACTCTATCCCATAATAATTTATGCATCTCACTCTATTTTGTAATTTCTTCCGTGGTCAATTAAAACTCGTATGGTACAAAATTTTTTCCGCAGGCGATTGGAAGGGAATAAAATTTTTAACCCATGGCTGTTACCACAGCAACTATGGTATAAATTTGTATAATCAATGGGTTTACAAGTAATTATAGGAGAACTGCATAAACACAAATATTATAATATCTACACGTTTTTTTTAGAATCTTGTGCTACGTGTTATTATCTAACCTAATTAAGGGTTATCATTGTTCTCCCCTTGTTTAGCTCCGAAGGCAATCCTTCGCCGCTTCCAGCCCGAGCTGGTGAAACTGATAGACTTGAACTCACTCCTCCCTTACTTGAATCAATATCTGCTCCTCACTGACACAGAGAATGAAGAATTGCAGAACGAAACTAATGTACGGAGTGTGCGTGTGCAGAAACTGCTTCAGTTCATGGAACGAAAAGGAGAAAGAGGATTCCAGCTGTTTCTAACTGCTATTGCAAAAGAGCCGGATCATTTAGGCCACAAGGAACTTGCTGAGACCTTTGCACCTTACAGTGAGTTGCTGAGACCTTTGCACCGTACAGTGAGTTGCTGAGACCTTTGCACCTTACAGTGAGTTGCTGAGACCTTTGTACCTTACAGTGAGTTGCTGAGACCTTTGTACCTTACAGTGAGTTACTGAGACCTTTGCACCTTACAGTGAGTTGGGAGCAGTCAACTTCATAACAAAATTTCATAACATCTAGCACTACATCTCTGAGCCTGTCAAGCAATACCATATCTCATCAAATATTTTCCTCCAAATATCTTTTAGAGAACAAATTTTATGCAGAAAGTAGCATGATATTTTGATTTGTGTGTGTATATGAAATTATAAGCATAGATGATTGGAACTGGTTTATGTCCAGGAAGTCAAGTAACATCCTGTTGTTGTTGTTGTTGTTGTTGTTGTTGTTTTCCCCCTTTCTGTATCTGGTCACCTATTTCACTAAGGTGGGAAGTTTACTAGTTAATTGCAGTAATGACTGGTATTGAATTCTCTGTCAGTATTGTAAGTGACATACAACTGAAACTGAAATACACTTTTGTCAAGTCGTTGTTGTTGTTGTTGTTGTTGTTGTTTTCACCAATTGGTTTACCTAACTGTTTGGTGTGTAGGACAGCCTGTTGATATGCCATCAGTTCTGTCATCCTTACAGACGTCTGAGTCAGCAGTATCAGGTATGATCGTGAAGCTCTATCCTGTACACTTTGCCGTTACAACATCCTTACTTATTTACTTACTATTTCAGTGCCTCAGTCGTTTCTCCGTCGCTATCAACCCAAGTTAGTAGAGTGTATAAACTTGGAGACTCTAGTTCCTCACCTTAATAGACTCCTTGTTCTCACTGACCACGAGAATGAGATTCTGTTGAATCAGCACTTCACTCATCGCCAACGGTTGCTACACTTGCTGGAGCGTATGGAACACAAAGGAGACACTGGCCTGTTGCGCTTTCTGGAAGCTCTAGCTGCTGAGAGGAGTCATTTGGGACACCAGGACCTGGATGAAGTACTAGCTCCTTATCGTAAGTCATGCAACTAGTCGAGTGTTGTGGGGATGAGTGGACATACACTAGAGAGAGAGACGGCAAGAGGAGTCGTGGTTAATGCCTAAATCTAGTATACTAGCATCTCTAATCTAGTATACTAGCATCTCTAATCAGTATACTAGCATCTCTAATCTAGTATACTAGCATCTCTAATCTAGTATACTAGCATCTCTAATCTATAGGCCATCTAGGGGCGTGTTTTGCTCCCCTCTGCCCTTGAAAATGACTATGACCTTCATGGTGACTTCATGTAGTTTACTAACACATATCTACATCTTTGCCTACACCTAATCTGTGCACTAATTCACTGAGACTGAACTTACTATCAATATAACTGAACAATTGAGATAGGCCTTGTGTCTTATTGCATCATGACTACAGAGTGCTCAGATTGGTAGGATAGCTCATATGTGTTCATTACACAGCTTCATTGCTCTCTCTCTCTCTCTCACACCGTTCCACTCTATTCTATTGAGAGGTACAGACTGCATGGTGACTTCCAGGTTAATGCTGCCTGATGAAGCTGAACAGAATGTTGTT
>WLWD01002300.1_pt1 | contig 81671 bp, 45 predicted proteins | sample 6712731 | NCBI WGS metagenome assembly WLWD01 (sample SAMN12718690, study PRJNA576275) | sponge metagenome | isolation source: marine sponge | host: Mycale hentscheli | place: New Zealand: South Island, Marlborough, Capsize Point | collected 2014-11-01 | reverse complement strand
AGAAGACTGTTTACCACTTGCACTTAATTGTAGTAATTTTGAATACAATGGATATTATATTTTAAGTTAAAATACTTAAGTAATGGGCATCCTTAAGTTTCTTTCCTGCCTAAAAAGTGCTAATGAAAAGTCTGATAAGTTGTAACAGGAGCATAGTCCTAGATGTGTTAGCATGTTCATTGTAAGCGGTAATGTTAATGGAGAAGATGCAATTGAATAATTAGAGTAAGAGGATTAGACACATTGATGTCTTCAGTCAGATACTTGTATATTTATATGTGGTGGACTAGCCCCACACAATGGCAGTAACACAATAACTGCACATCTAAGTAACTACTAATTGGTGATTGTATAGACATTGTATAAACTTAGCTTGTTAATTTGACTCATTAACATTTTGTTTCATTAGTTTTGTGAGCAGAGCAGTACTTAATAGTGCCACTCTGACAGTTATGTTTTCAGTCTTACAGTTACATTGCTATATTGATTAGAATTTAAAACTCTATCAAACTTGGCCTTATTGAAGGTAAAACTTGTAATCTGGTTAGGCAAATAGCTAGTAAGACCTGGTGGCAGCATCTACCTCTCTCTCACACTCACCCAACCACCACACTTTGTGAGCAGCGGTGGTTCTTACTGAAGAAGTCTGAAACAGATTCACTGCTATCGACCGATTCTTCCATTGCTACCACAACACAACAAGGATTCATCATGACACTCCAGCAGAGAAGTGAGTTTTCCATGCAACTGAGGAACAAAGACTATGCTCCACCGGTTGAGCCATTCTGTCCTACAATGAACACTACTGGCAACGTGGACCACTCATCACATCAGTCTCAGTATGCTCTATCACCATCGGATTCTACATATACCAGCACAAGTGACAGCTCAGGTTCCAGCTCTTGCAACAGTTCACACAAATGGCTCAGTTATCAGCAAATGCAGCAACTCTACAATCAGAGACACAGATCCATTCAACCTCATCCACAGCCACACAGAGGAGACACAACCTACAGTGATTGAAGACACATCTGAATCTACCACTCAAGCTAGTGACACATCACCAGCAGCTCAGCTACAAGATGTCATGAAGCACTCCCAAGACACAGCAAAGATCTTTGACACTCTGCAACGAGTCAAGCAACAGGAGGGGGATGTTACACTTTTGATGATGGCTCATCTCATGTCCATGAGCAACGGTCAGGCTAAAGCCAACACTACACCTGCTACACACACACAGGACAGCATTGAACGACGTCTCAGAACTATGGGACCCAACGACAACATCTGCACTGTTTTGGAGGAATTCACAGATGTCATGGAAAGATATGGAGTGCCAGAGTCTGAATATATGAGCTATCTACCATTAACATTATCCGGCATCTACAAGGAGACATATGCAAACCAGAGACGGGCTTGCACATTTGCACAGATGCAAAGAGTGCTCATGGCAGCGGGTGGCTACACTGCACAAGTTGGATTTGCAGACCTGCCACTCAAGTACAACAATAACTCCAACGACTCTGTGGCATCATGGTTCAAGCACTGGACCAACAAGTTTACAGCATTGCTGGCATCACTGTCACCAATGGATCGTCTACCCATAGATTTGCAGCTCAAGCTTTTGCTACTCTTGGTGTCATTGCAGGAATGCCACCATCAGTCAGGGAGACAGGTCAACCTACCAACTATGCCAACTGGAACCAGATTATAGATGACTGCAGCAGACACCTCTACTCTTACGACAGCGCCAAGCTGAGGCATAACAATGGATCACACTATCAGGGATTCCAAGGACAACAACCAGGCAGCAGAGACAATCATCAGCAACACTTCCACCACAGGCATGGAAACAATAGATTCAGACAGAGACAGCAGTTCCAGGCACCACAGCAGGCTATGGAAAACAAGCAACCACTCCTTGCAACGCCACAGACAACACACACTGGTCACAGGGGAAACACAGCAGAAGTGTTTTGTTACAGATGCAACGGCCAAGGTCACTATGCAAGCAACTGCTCATTCAATCAACAGCAGCAGTTCAGACCTCAGCAGCAGCCACAGCAGCATAGGCAGCCACAACAACAGGAACGTCATGCAGCCAAGCCAGTCCGTGTTGTTGAAATCAAGCAGCAGGATGTCACACTAGCAGCAGAGGAGCAGATACTTAACCATTATGATGATTTGGCAGAGTTTGTGACCAAGGGAGCAGTTAATGGCATTGATACTGATATCCTGTTGGACTCTGGAGCAGCCAGATCCGTAATCTCCAAGAACTTCATCACTCCTGACATGCAACCTATGGGCACAGAATTAATCAGAGGCTTATCTCAGATCAATACTACTGTTCACACATATGATGTTCACGTCAAGATGCAAGGACTTGATGGCATTTGCAGAGTTGCAGTTCAAGACACATTGCCCAGCAACACAGTACTGCTAGGATCAGACCTGGACTCAGGAGTGACGTCCAGAAACACATTCGAGACTGCAAGAAATGCCAACTTAATAACAGATCAGGTGGAACCAAAGCACCATTGTGCCAACCAGATATAATCACAGACAAGCTGGACAAGTTAGCTGTAGACATAGTGGGTCCACTACCACTATCCAGGAAGAAATACCATTTCATCTTCACATGCATGGACCTGGCTACAACTTTCTGTTTGCCATTCCAATGACCACCTACACAGCAAGTGAAATGGCTGAGGCTACACTTTGCAAGGAACACTCCACATTCAAGGACAGGCTTCACACCTTATGAGATGATGTTTATAAAACCAACACCATTCGTTCTGCATACAATGAAATCTTTGTGGACTGGAGATGTGCCAATCAAGCTCAACGTGCCACAGTTCATTGAAGACATGAACAACCAACTGGCAGTGCAGACAGATGTTGTGAAGAAGTCACTGGCATCCAAAGTCAGCAAACACAGGATCAGCAAAGAGGCTGATATCATTGGCAACTTCAAAAGTGGGTGAAACTGTTTTGAAGAGAGCACCAGGACACAGCAGCTGCCTAGACAGTTCATGGGATGGACCCTACATTGTGCAGCAAGTCATTCCACCTCTGAATTGCAAGATCACCATGAAATGCAGTAAAGGCAGGAACAAAGTGGTTCATGTTAGTCAACTTAAGAAGGTATCAGATGCAGCTGTATATCGCGTCATGTTGGTTGATGACACATTGCCGGAGTTTGCTCCTCCGACACTGCCACAAGCTGAATCGATTCAACTCAACCCACAGCAACAGCAGATCTTAGACGACACATTGGCAAGTTTCAAGCAAGTTTTCAGTGCACTTCCAGGCAGAACAGAGTTAGTCACACACAGCATCTCACTCACAGACTCCACACCACAGTGGACGCCTTCATACTCAGTGCCCATGGCATACAGAGACGAATTCAAGAAGGAGATTGACACTCTTCTACAATTGGGCATTATTGAGATTTCACAATCTGCATGGTCAAGTTCACCTATACCAGTGAAGATGAAGGACGGCGGCATTCGGTCAGTGGTGGATTTCCGGAAACTCAACGCAGTTACAGTGCCAGAAACTGTTTCAGATGCCTACCATACAAGCCATCATTGCCAAGCTGGGCAGTGCAACTGTGCTGTCCAAGCTTGATTTGGTGAATGGCTTTCACCAGGTGCCTATGGATAACAAGTCAAGAGAATACATAGCATTCAGCTGCGCCTACAGCAAATTCCAATACAAGCTGATGCCTTTTGGCTTAAGGAATGCACCAGCAACATTCCAGCTACTAATGCAGAGAGTGCTAGCTGGATTGGAGGATTACTCAGTACCGTACATTGATGACATAATTATATTTTCCACATCATTTGAATCCACATCGACCACATCGAGCAAGTTTTGGGGAGACTAGCACAGCATGGACTAACAGTGAAAGAGTCCAAGTGTAAATGGTGTTTCACTTGTCTGGAATTCCTTGGACACATGATCGGGAGAGGAAAAATGGCTACTCCACAAGCAAGAGTGGATGCTATGGCCAAGTACAAGATGCCTAAAACTCTCAACCAGATGAGGTCATTTTTAGGATTGGCTAACTACTATGCAAAGTATGTACCAAGTTTTGTCTCCCATTTGTCAGTGTTGTCACCTGCAATAAGAAAAGACCAGCCATCCAAGATTGCATGGACTCCGGAGATGATAACAGTTTTTAAAGGCATCATTCAAAAGATTTGCCAGCACACCCAGTTAGTTGTACCAGAGCACACAGACGAATTGTGCATATTTACTGACGCTTCTACCAGAGGAGTTGGTGGTTCTTTATGTGTGAACAGAGACAACCAGTGGCAGCCATGTGCCTACTATACGAGACAGCTGCTTCCCAGAGAGCAGAAGTATAGTGCCACAGAATTGGAAGCAATAGCACTGTTGGCAACAGCCCAGCACTTCAAATTCTATGTAATTGGGAAAAGTTTTATTGTTTACACAGACCACAAAGCTTTGTGCTCCCTGCTACAGGGAACCCCACCATCCAATCGTTTATACAGATGGAAAGAGACGCTTAGCCTATTTGACGTGGACATAGTGTATCTGCCAGGCAGCAAAAACAGTGTTGCAGACGCCCTGTCACGTCAAGGTTGGAGTGATGATTCAGATAACCTATGTTCTGCTGAAGGAAGGGGAGGTGTGGTGGACTAGCCCCACACAATGGCAGTAACACAATAACTGCACATCTAAGTAACTACTAATTGGTGATTGTATAGACATTGTATAGACTTGTTAATTTTACTCATTAACATTTTGTTTCATTAGTTTTGTGAGCAGAGCAGTACTTAATAGTGCCACTCTGACAGTTATGTTTTCAGTCTTACAGTTGTATTGCTATATTGATTAGAATTTAAAACTCTATCAAACTTGGTCTTATTGAAGGTAAAACTTGTAATCTGGTTAAGCAAATAGCTAGTAAGACCTGGTGGCAGCATCTACCTCTCTCTCACACACCCCCTACCACCACATTACATCATTTTCATTCAAATAGTATTTGAAACATGTGGCTGATTGAGATATTTTAATATACTTTTATTTTATTTTTTTCCAAGTGTGGTTCACATTTACTGTTGACAAACTCATTATTTATTCAATTTTCAATATTTGCTGTGGACAAGAACAGAAGTAAAGTCTAACAGTGTAATGAGCAAATCAATAGCCAACATTAATAACATAATAATCACAATAGTGGCACAATATTTATAAAAAAGGGAAGGATTTGTTTTTTCCTAAATTTAATTCTGTCTTGATATCAAGCTAAACAATTTAACTTAAAATAATAACAACATACCCTATGTATGATGTATAAGTGGTTAATGAGTTTTGACTACATTGATTTAGTACAAATATAAGCAAAGAAACTGAAAGCTATGGAATAAGGTAAACATAAACTATTTACAAGCAACAAACAAAAATGAAGACATAAACCAGAATATTAATACTAAACATAATGTTGTAACAAGTCTGCATATTCAGTTAATCTAATGGTAATATATTTCACTACCTAATTATGTGTTTTCTGATTTTTTACTATTAGAAACTAATTATCTCAGCATATTATTAATTGCATAAATTATGGATAAAGTGAATAAATATATAATACAGCAATAATTCTGTGAGATGGAAATAAAATAAATCATAGTGAACATACTATATAAGGTCAAACCAAAATCAAACGGCAGCACATAAAGCATTTTCACCATCACTATTTGCGCAGCAGTGCCGAGCCGTACACACAACGATGAGGGGAAGGACTCAAAGGTTTTGCTACTTGGGAATGGGTCACAAGAATAATTGCGTGGGGCTGAGCATCAAATCTTATGATTGTTCAAGTAAGCAGTAGAGGCAATGTATTCTTAGTACTCAGTGTTCTCTAAGGTGTTGTTAGTTATTTGACCCAAAAGAGAATATGTGATGAACGAGTCATTTGCTTACTAGAAAGTGCTGTTTTGATTTAGAAATTCCAGATATTGTTAGTTTTTATTACTCATACTAAAGGCATTGTTTTGAATATGCTTTATTGTAGTCCCCCCATCCCCAAATTTTCACTGAACATTTAGTTAGTTGTCATTATTTCTACATTATCATGAAAATATTTGGTTAGTTTTACCAGCAATTGACATAGCTTTAGTGTTGTTCTTCAAATGCTTAAGAATTATAACTAGCTGATTGCAGTATAAATGAGTTCTTTGCAAATACTTTGTTTATCCTTACAACTTTGTATAAACTTATAAAATTATACAAGCTAATTAGTTAGATTATGTATGTTAGTCTTATCGTCGCAATGTAGTGTCATCTTAATACAACATGGTACGTTGACAAAAAATAACATGTCTTAATTATTTACGTGAGTTTTGCTTTTTTAGGTAAGCAGACATCATACTATTAGAAGCAGCAAAAAAATAGGCATTGAGGTAGAGCATCCAGGTAAGTTGTTGATGTTTGACCCAGTCAGATTAGCTTTGGCGAGCTGCTGGGATAATTACGTAATTTCTTCATAGTTGATCCACAGTTTGTAATCATTGAGCAAATAGATAACTCACTTTTTAGAAATCAAGGCTTTGAATTCAATGTCATCCTTATACCATGATTTACCAGCACATCTAAGGGCACAATGTTGTGATAAATATTATCAGTAACAAACAAAACCATTATTGGCCATTATTCACTAACTAAACATGATATAAAGAAATATGGAGCTATGCACCACTCAGTATTTATAAGGTCAATTTATATATGCTTTTAGCCTCCAAACCATTTTTAAGTAATGCATCATGATTAGTGACACTAAGTGTGCCACATGCCCTTATCAGATAGTTGCATGACATGTGATTGATAGTAATCAAATGAGAATTTCTTCCAAGCCCTTTGCTGCCACTAAGGCATGCAAAGCGGGAAAGCTGTGGTTTTTTCTATTCCCATAGATGTTTATATTGGATTTGAAAGAGCACTTTCTTTCCATTTTCGAGTATACCATTACCAAATGTTAATTTGAGTATGAAGATTTAATAGGTGAATTTTAGTCTTTTTGAATGCCCAATTACAATGCATTTACAAATTATCTATCGTTCAAATTTTTTAATTGTAGGTGATCAAGTCAAACCAGTAGAATTCAAGGTATCTGACTTTTATGACAAAGTATAATAAAATAGATGAGTTCTTTGGTAATGATGTCAACATTAATAGACACAATCTATTATGTATTTAATGTACATATTAGTACTCACGACCCTATCAACCCTTTACGGCTAGGGTTCAATAACTGATCCCTATGCCCACACCGTTAAGTCAGGGAGGGGGAAAAGAAGGGATCCAGGGGCAACTCACTATAATGTTAGTCATGTCATGATGCTCAGTTCTCACTGTGTGCTGCTTGTTATGTAGTTACTTTTGCAGGTACTACCAATGGATGAGAGCTTCCAATATCTTTCCCTAGCCTTTTACTACTAATCTTGGGGGTGTTGGCTGCTTCCTGCAGCCCTTGAGGGACTCTGGTGATGCAGGGCAATTACCACTAATTGCCAATGACTCGCCAAGTCTCTCACCCCCAAGGCCACACAGAGGGGTGGGTCCAAGGTCATACCGCTGCCTCATGGACAGAGCATGTGTACGCATGACAACGGGCTCACATCAGCTCAGACTGCCAATAGTTAGATGACACCAGGTAACCATACCAAGAAGGTTCATTGTAGTAAACGTAGTGACTGGTCTTAATTATTTGCAAAGTATTTATTTGGCTATAGCTAAATAATACATAAATAAAAGCTTTAAAATGAAATAATTAGTTGATTTATGATTAAACTGAACTAATAATTTTTTTTTAAATCTACTATCTGCACACAACTGCGACTCACCTATTATGTTTTTAGCAATTTGAATTTCAGTTAAATGGCATATTTAATATTTCTCAAAGGTGAACTTTCAACATTATACTAACAATGCATTCCTATTAAAACGTGGATGAATTGGGTGGTTGGTGGGTATAGTGTGTTGATTCACTGGAAATTATCCAGACCCGGCCCGATGTTGGGGGATGTATATCATCATCTGGGGACTTTCTTTGTGTTTGCAAGATATTTTGCTGTGGTATAAAATCACACTTAGGAACATATGCAGAAGCTAGTGTAAATTATATAATTTTCCATGATAGTGAAATTTGGCCAACTATCTTACGTCGAGTACAAAACATAATTCCACCAAACATTTTTACGGGACAAATATACAATAGAACTGTAATACAGAAAGACATAAATGGTCAATGGTGCATGCGGTGAGATTTAAAGCAGAGTTTACCATAGTGGAGATGCCATATAGTGTCAATCTATAAAATAAATAGAATGGTAACGTAATAAAACTTTTGAGTATCACCATCTAGTGTGTAGATAAGATGCACTCCCGTACTTTTACTAAAATATTAACTAGTATTAATCATTTACCCAACCCTTTAAAACTACACTCAAGCATTCTGAACTTGGTGCACTCATCAGTCCTGTATGTCCCCAGAAATATATGTACATATGAGTGAGTGTGTGTATGTGGTTGTGTGTGTATGTGTTTGTGTGTGTATGTATTTGTGTGCATTGTAGCTTGTATGTGCATAATAATGGATGCTGTGGCAGCATGGGCTTGTGACTCCATTATTTCTGTAAATTATTTGTATTTTTACACATGCTAGAAAGCAATTGAAAAAGACCAAAGAAGATGTATAAAAAAAACAGATTTGAGACAGACTAATTGTATAGCAAATTGATTAACGGAAAACTAACAAAATAACTCATCTATGACACATGTTCCAATTTGTTCATCACTCCATAACTTCTACACAACAACATAGTGGAATCTTGGAGTCATAATAGCTAATAGACTGTATGTAATAACCACCATCTGTTGATATGTGTGTGTGTATGTGCCATTTGTGTATGTATGTGCATGGTGGCTGTGTGGTGTAGTGGTTATGTCCTTGGCTCTTAGCCTGGGGTCCAAAGTTCAAGCCCCAGTGTCTGGCAATTATCCATTTAGTTTTCCATCTGCCACCAGCCCCAACCATTTTAATCCCGCCGTGATTTTGGGGAATTTGCTGGGGTGCAAATTCAAGGCCCTTTCTCATGAAACAGCAATGGTCCAGATGGGCCTTCTGGTGCCCATACCAACTTACTGTGAGGAAAGGCCTGTTCTCCTGTGAATTCATAGCCTGGCTCCAGGAGCTTAGCTTGCACGGCTCACAGTGCCTGCTTTGTGCATAGGCATCCTGACTCTGCCAGGTGCGCATAACCTCTAGCAGTTGCAAGAGAATATATGTATGTGTGCATGATTGATGCCCTGTGACTCAACTTTCTTAGTTTTGTCAAAGAAACAGCTAAACCAAAGAAATAAACTCTTTCCTGTCTCAAAATTTAGTGCAGGCGTATTCCTAACGTAGTAATGTAAATGATTGGTTTCTAAATGAAAAAAATATGACATAATACAAGGAAAAGGATACTAAAATACATCTAATAAAAAATAAATCACAATCTGAAAATACTACTAAGTAATTTCTAAGTGAAAAACATTAATGATACCAAATAGTAAGTTTATGCCTTACTTATAAAAATTCATTGTACTTGAAGCTATTTGTTAATGGAATGAATTTCATACACACTAGACTGTGTCATGTGAAATGATTCTTCTTTTATATTATCTGGATGCTCGTATATTACTTTGTTAGAAACAGCATGAGATAACATCCTCTTGTATGTCAAAGCTGTTATAATAGCCATAAAAACGACTGCAATGATTAATAAGGTTGTAATAACTGATAACACAGAGAGGGCTGCAGTAAGAGATGTGTGGGTCGGACATGAGAGGTGAGGCATCAGCCCCACCTCCTAATTCGCCGAACTTAGAACTATCTTTATTTTACTTTACGCATTTATTACATTTGTTCTATATTTAGCTTGTGTTCGTCTACCTTATTTGTGTATCATCATATGACTTAGTCGTGATTGTCTGTTCTCGTGCCACGTGTTGTTGTGCCTGCATTTTGCACACGAACTTCGCGCTGCAATGCAGGAAGTCATGTAATAGAGTGTCATCTTGTGGGCGTGTTCCCCATTTTCTTTATAAGCATTGTGCTTCATTTTAAGTTTCAGTTCTACCTCGTGCTCCCTATATTTTTCGATAAATAGATTTAAAACTCTATTGGTCAAGGTGATTAGGTTGAGTTGGGGAAGAACTCTGGTGGCAGTGTACCGCACCACACCAGCGTATGAGTAAACTGCGTCTCCTCTGAGGCTTGGTGTGTGTGTATCTCTCTCTTTGCCCCGTACGCCCCACAAGATGTAATAATGGATTTTTCTTTATGGCATAACTCAATAGTTGGCACTTCTGATTTTGGTAAAGTATTTATAGTTGTTGTAGAATTCATATAAGAAACATAGTCCTCAAAGTATGTCGAAGCTATTGTTTCTGCAATAAAATATGTCCTAATGGTAAGGACAATATAACTGTATCCTAAGTGCATATGTATTATTATTAACTATTTTCACTTACGTCATTACTTACTTAGATGGAATATTTAGTTACAATTACAAATAATTTAGGAAAAGAAAAAATAATACATTACATAGTAAGTGTGAACAATAGCAGTGTTTACAGGTAACTGATGTTAAATATAATAACACAGTAGTAGTATTAGTAGTTGTATGTGACACTTGAAGAACCTTACATTTTTATATGATGATCACATGACATTAGACTGATATGAATTCTAAGAATGCTTTTATGGAAAATACAAAAGTAACCGCTCCAATTACATAGTGAGAACATACTGTTGTTTAGATTAGTTATAGCCAATACATAAACAATAGAAATATTGTACTAACAAGATTTAGTACACAATTTACTAGTTTATTCCAATGTACAATTTATTCTTTATGATACTGTACGAGCTAAATTGATTACCAGTTGACATAACAATGAAATCAAATATACTGTACATATTTACTAATGCATTATGCTTTACCCATTAGTGATATTTTCTTTGCAAATAATAAAAAAAGTGATCAATATGGAGTATGTGATACTAAGCATTAACAAAATAATAGTTGTTTTATTACTTTGTTTAACAACAAGAATAAATTGCTGTTTATAGTCATGTTAAAAGAGAAAGACATTTTACTGTATTTAACACATCAGTTGATCACATGACATTAGATATGAATTCTAGAAATGTTTTATAGGAATGTAAAAAGTAACTGTTCCAATTGTATACTGAGGGCATTTACACATAATAATGTTTAGGAAGTTATAACTGATACGTAAGAGATAGAGAATTAATGTTTGTACTACCAAGATTTAGTACATGATTCACTTGCTTAGTCCACTTTACAAACTATAATCTGGTAAAATAGCATTGAAATCTGATTTCTGTATTAATGCTTGTTGTTGTAGCTATATTCATATTGGAGTAGTTGATGATGAAGATGTCTTAGTAATATTAGGTAAAAGAACTATTTAATCCAGAAATGTATAATGTTACCTCAGCAGGAAGTTCATCATTACGTGTGACTAACCATGATAGTAATGGTTTTAGTAGTTATGAGACTGAATGAGCCACACCCTATTAAATGGTCGCATCACATGTGGTCAATATTTACACTTCTCAAATTTTTCAAAACTCAATTTTTACAGCATTTACTGCTCCTATTTCTACTATAAGTCTATGATTACTCATTTAATAATTATATTACCTGGTTGTAAATCCTGGCATCCTGAAGTAGTTGATGATGTAGGTGTGTCAATAATGCCAGATAGAAGACAATCTGATGTGGAATTATAAAATGAAATTTCAGCAATATAGTATGCGAGAGGAAATTGTGAAGTGGTACTGACTTCAAATGATAAAGTAAATGTATTAGTAGGAATGGGATAGAATATGCCACATGCTCTTATTAGGTGGTTGCATGACATGTGATTGATACGAAGTCTAAGTGTATGGACTCCAAACTGAAGTATAACCATTGCTGCTCCTATGTTGTTTTCTTGGGGACAATTTAACATCACTATTTCAAATGTTGTAATACCAGAAGAGGGATCAGAGAATTCAAATGTAATAGTAGTACTAAAAGTAAGTACTAGTACTTGACTTGCCCAACACGTGTTGTTATTTCTTTCAGTGAGTGAGGGAATAACTCCATAAAATAAAACACTGCTTCGTGGAGTACTGCATACTTGACTACAATCTATATTAACTGTAGTATTAGAACAGCTGCCATCCTCAGATGATGCACATCTAGATAGTGGATAATTTCCAATCCTGTATTTTGCAGGATACACTATGATTAAAATATAATACTTATTACATGAGTTAGAATGTGATGTAAAGTAGTATTTTATGAAGTGGCTAATGTATTTTCATGAGTGAAAGGTGAGTGACAATACAGCTAGAGAGTGAAATATTTTGCCATATCATTCTGAGTGTAATAAGTGGTATATTCTCTGCTGGATATCTTCACTGCAGTTGTTGGTACTTGGTTAGATAACTCATGTTGTTATAAAATTGGCTATAAAACTCTAAGTGTAGTTTATAAGAGCATTCCATACCACGAAGTGATATTTGCAGCTTCTCTGACCCATTGGGTGGCCTCACTAGAGAAAAGATAAAACTGGCAAACAAGGTTTAACGATAACTAACATAATTAGAGCATAATGAGCTTCCACTATACAGCATAAGATAGCACCCGCGTGATATTGTGAAATATTGCACGGGTGATGTACTTAAAAATGACATGATAATATACAGCACAGAATAAATATATTTATTATGTACTGAACAGGGCATAAAGCTCGTTACTATGGTATTTAAGCATCAGCATTACCTAATAAATCTATTATTCATTGGATTCTGCAGAATATCACTCGTCTTACTATCATTTAATTTACTCAATACTACGATAGGTTAAGAAAATGTGTTCAGTTAACGTAGAAATAATACATTGATAGGTTTCAGGAAACTGAAATGTTTTGCTATCTATTTTCATTAAATGTAGTAATAATATAAGATTATCTTGTACTCTAATTTGTAAGAGATAAATTTCATGTGTTGTCAGCGTGTTAGTAAGATAATTACATTAATGTTAGGCAAGAAAATTTACAAATTTAAATGCTCCCTCAAAAAGTAAGATAAACTACTGATTGCAGCTCTAGCCGGAATGAACACTAACAAGTATAACAATGGACAATTCAAATATATACTTAGCTATGTGCTTCAAGCTATAATATCTTACTATTTGTAGAGCATGTAACAAGGTTGTCTGCCTTGTTGTGGTTTTGGCCTCCAGTAAGGGAAAGGAGAAAGAGAGAAAGAAAGAGCAAGGAGAAAATAGAGATGAACGAGACTTATGAACTTATTTATGTCATTGTATATATGCATATTTTTAGTGTTTAATTTATGTGTCATTCAGTTAGCTAGGAAACGGTCATCAGTATCCTTTGTTAGTATTCTTTGTTAGTGATCTCGTGTGTGCCTTTGAGTTTTGCTCCCCGGTGTAACCGGATGTTGTACCTTTTTTTGCAGAGCACTGCGTGGCCTTGAACTATAAATAGACGAAACACGCACGTGCCAGTCTGTCTTGCTAAGTTTCAAGTTAGTTTAAAACCTAACCTGTGATTCGAGCGCCTGTGCGTCGGACGAGCCCCAAGGACCCTCTGCATAAAGGGATTGGCGGCCTCAGTGACGATCAAGAGCCACAGCAAGATTCTGATGGCAGCGTACCTGGTTACCACTGACTGAGAGAGCTCAACAGCCATCCACTACCAGTGCAAAACCAGACTGTATTAGAATGGTAGTGAAAGATTTCAACTGCCATACTGAAAGCTAACTATAGTCATTGAATTTTCTCAACCCAAAAGTTGTATAGTTGAATCAGTAGACATACATCATGACAAACAGAAAATGACAATAACCACAAACAGGATGTCATACATTAACCACATTAAATTTTAATTACATGTACTTTAGTAGGACATCTATTTCATAGAAACATGCTATTTTTGAAGTTATTTGGGAAAACTACCCATATTACTTTCTGTAAGGAGTCTCATTATTCAAGAATTTGAGAGACAACGTAAGTTAACCAAAACAAGTCAATTGATAGTATAACTAACTAAATCTTCTACTTGATATTGAAGAAAAACAAAAAACTAACTAAATCTTTAGGGAGAATTTGGGGGAAAAACTAAAACTAAGCATTCAAGATATTTTTTTAGTAAGAATAACTAAAACTAAGAAGTCTGTAATCTCTAAACTAAAACAACACTACTATTTATTCAACCAAACCATTGATTATAAATCGTCTATATCTATAAGAGATCCATATGCGAAGATTGTCATTTCAGTTTTAAACTTAAGATTGAGAGCTCAGATAACTTCAACTTACAATACTATTTCCTGTGTCCTCTCACTACAGTTACCCTATAGTTTGGGTGTGGCTCATACAGTTAGATAATCATTGGTTTTACAGTGTATGAAAATTAGAAAACAACTTTTATTATGTGATTGCCACCCTAGCAAACCACCCCACCAGCTATAGTATGTATATAAACAAAGACTTTCATAATTAAATGCAGTATACCTTCTCTTCTCTCTTTGTCAGACAAAAGCAAATATCACTGTAGAAACAAAGAGGGATATAGCTAAATCTCCGCAACTTTGTAAACTTGGCCCCAACAAAGCCTGGTAAACTACTTACTCTTGAATGACCACACCCTCTCCCATTACCACATACATGAGAAGCGAGATATGGATCTGAGGATATTGGGGTACTTCCGATACAACAATACATTGCCTGTGAATTTTTATTACTTTTTATTATAATTGTCTTATTCATGTCTTTGTTAGTAAGTAAAATATTTTGTTTACCTTTCTACTTAGCATTCAGTTCCTGTTGCTTGTTATTCACAATATTAGTTTAGTGAAGAAGACTGTTCACCACATGTGTACTTAATTGTAGTAAACTTCCAATGTAAGGACATATTGTAATTTAAATATTAAGTAGCATGTTGGCTTCTGTATTTTGTTGCCTACCTAGATAATGATAATAAAGTCCAATAAGTCCTAGATGTGTTAATGTTCATCGTAAGCATCTTTAGTCAGATATTTGTACATCATTTCTGTTCTTACAGTGTTGAAAAGCATTTGGCTGATTGGGACTTCTCACTTTGCTATCACTTTACATACTATTGAACCATATAACATTTTAAACAACACTCTATCTTAATTTCTCTCTTGTTGCCAGAAAACAGAAAAGACTGGAGTAGAAAATAGGGACAAAATGAGATGTAGCTACACCTGTAATAATGATTATTGAACCTCAAATACCAACTCAAAATAAACCTCAAAAGTAAACCACCTACTCTGTGAGTAACTATGCCCTGACGTTCCTCTTGATATTCTCATTAAAACTTTGATAGAGGTGAATTTGATGCAAGCTTGAGAATACAGAAGTCCTGCAGGGGCTGAAAATAATAAAATTCATCTTTACGTAATACATTTAATTTGGGTGTATATACATTATGCTAATGTGGATATTTTTATATAGTTTTATTTGTTTTTTCCAAGTGTGGTCCACATTTTACCGTGGACCACACCCTCTCATCCACAATGCGAGAAATATGACAATATTGTGGGATTGCCCCCGTGATGTTGGCTACTACCAGGTGGGTTAAGTAAGCCATTATTAATATTTTTATCATAATTGTCTTGTTAATATACCAGCTAGTAAGAAAAATAATTTTGTTTATCTTACTAATTAGCTTTCAGTTCTCTTGGTTGTTTTTCTACAAAATTAGTTTAGTGAAGAAGACTATTTACCGCTTGCACTTAATTGCAGTAAACTTTCAATATTATATGGATATTATGTTCAAATAATGAAGTAATGGGCATCCGTATGTTTCTTCCCGACCTAATTAGTGCTGATGAAGTCTAATAAGTTGTAACAGGAGCATAGTCCTAGATGTGTTAGCATCTTCATATTATGTGGTAATGTTAATGGAGAAGATGCGATTGAATAATTAGAGTAAGAGGATTAGACACATTGATGTCTTCAGTCAGATACTTGTATATTTATATCATTTCCTTTCTAAAGTATTAAAATCATTTGGCTGACTGAGAATTCTCAAACATCTCTCACTTTACTATTGTTACTCTATTACATTTTGTAAATGACACACTGCTTCTAACATAGCTAATACCTTTACCTACCTCCTATGGCCAGAAAAAAGAAAACACTGCAGTAGAAAGCAAGCACAAAGAAGATATAGCTACACCTGTAACTGTTTATTGAATCTTAAGCATAAGTCAGAACTGAATTAGAAAAATGTCGAAAATAGTATATATATGAATGAATTAAGTGGGTGTTATGCATATGTTCATAAATTATCTAGTCCATAATGGGTATGTCATAGAGTGCTTGGCAGGAAGGTAATGATGAAATAATGGTGTGCTTTTAATGGTAAATATAGTTGAAACATAAGAGTAAAACAAAAGTGAATAACAGTTTTTTTGATTATGTGGTGGTGTTTACTACCCCCCCCCCCCCCCCCCCCCTCTCAGGAGTCATCATGTCCATCCAAAGGAAATCCATTCTGGACCAGCAAAGATGAAGTTGGCCATGCTTGGCGTGACAGGGCATTGGTATAACGACATTGAGACATCCTTCAAATCAACTATTCGAAAGTTGGAGCAGCTTCACTTTCCAACCCACAGCCTGTTGTTTAGTTTGGGAGACCCAAACAGGTGGACCAATGCCTCGTGGTCTGTAAAGGCGATAAACTCGACACCTTGGAGACAGTAAGCAATGTGTTCCACGGTGGTCAACAAAGTCAGGACTTCGATTTCGGTTGCTGAATAATGGAATTCTCTGGGCATGGAGTAGAATGACATAGGTTTCCACTCATTAGACCGGTAAACACACAATACTCCACCAACACCAGCAGTGGAAGTGTCAACTAAGATGCAAAGAGAATTCCCATCGGCAGGAAACATCAATTTAACATAACTCACAATAACATTAGTAATAAAATAAAAAGCACAACACATAATATCATTCCATAGAACATACTTGGGAGAGTTTTTTGCTGATGTGTGGTGTGAGAACCTTAGACAGGTCAACATATCTTGGCACAAACTTTGAGTAAATGTTTGCCAGACCTAAAAATGACCTTAACTGTGACATAGTCTTTGGTTTCACATAAAGTCCAAAGTGCTCAACATGTGTTTGTGGTATCAATAAGCTAGCTATAAAAAATGCTTTGTTGCATGTACTGATGTGTGTTGATTTAGTTGTAGTTCAGTCAACTATATTTTCACTTGGAATGATTTGTTTAACCATTGTACCAATAATGAAATTTTTTATTTCATTTATATAATTGAATTAGTTATCAATTACTTAAATATTAATAATAAAGCTAAGTTTTACTCTACAGTCACCCATATCTATGATGTTGGTCATTTAGTCCTGAAACATTATCTCTTAATTTACATGAGCATCACCTTTCATAAGATGAGTTTTTCTTAGTGGGCCTAAAAGCACTTAGTAGAAATGTCAGTATTCAGACTCTTCATTATTGTTTGCTATCTGTTTTCTTAAAATTTCTCAGCTTATTATTCAACTTGACACTGAAGAAAACAATCAAAGCTTTTTGTTACAATACAATATCACTATGGAGTATTAAGAGTTTTTTTCTTTTGGGAGTCATCACTAGCCTCAACTTTTTATATCATTTTCATTATAGAAACTCTGTCATTATAAAATAAATATTAAATCAGTTTTACAACCATTTCAACAGCTTACCATTGTGTATACTGTCTCACTGTACTTACATTGGATTGAAATAAATGTGAAAAATAATGTTTGTTTATTAAACTTTACCATTGACCTGTTAATTAGTGCATAAAATATGTCAAAATGTTATTGCTAGAAGCTTAGAACTAAGGTTTTGCTTTAACCTGACTTGCCCCTTTGTTTATTATATTAGAGTAATGACTCATATTTATTATTTCAAACAATACTATCAGTTAGCGTCAATTTATTTCGATCATATGGCAATAGTTGGAGTGGTAGAATTTTAACTTTCTCAGCATCACATCAGCGTGAATAAAATTGTTTAACAGGCTAGCCTGTCCACGGTTGAACATCAGCCAGGTCATGCATTCAGTTCGTTTGACGTTCTATAATAGTTCCTGATTTTGTTGTGCTCTTTTACTTGTTGTGTTTGGTTAAGATTTGTAAAAGAAAGTACGTACAACTTAATAACCAAGTTCAGGTGAAGCCCCTGGATGGCCTACGTTTATAGTCAGGGGAGAGATTATTAGTCAGCATGCAAGGCCCAATGGGTTAGTAATTCTATTAACTACATGCAATAGTGATATACTAGATTAAGTGACAGATATGTCTTCTAGTATTCTAATAGCTACTAACATGTTATAGCAAATGCCGGTGTTTATTCTAGTGAAGTTAAGACAGTTTAATTTAAGTATGACATTTTAATAGATAAATTTTACCATTGCATTTTACTTAATGGTATCCATTGCTTCCCATGTGATAAACCAATTTTCACCGCATACTCCTAACTCAATAGCAAGTACAATGAGAATTTAACGTGTCAATTCAAGCAGACAAAGCACTGTGGCCAAACACTCATACTCTTACTGGTAGACTGTTGAGGAATCCAACAATCCTTGTATTCAGCATAATTTGTAAAACCCTAAATTTAGTAATCAATTCTATCAACCTTTGAAGCAAAGTTTTGTCTACAACATTTTGAAATCAGTAGTGAATTTTGTGAGGCTGATGCACCAACCATTGACTCCTGGAAAGAAAGGCTTCCAATGCTTTTGTATAAAAAAAAACAAAAACATACATTTAGATAAAAGTGGGTACTGGAAATTATATTTACTATTTGGGGGGTTGGTGGGTTGGTAAGCACAGCTTTTAGTGTGTTGATCCACTTGAAATTATCCAGGCTGGCACGATTTGTGGGATGTACCTTGTCATCTGGAGATTTCCTTTCAAGATTTAATTGTGGAACATTGTGTTTGCAAGACCTTAATTTGCTGTGGTATAAAATCACACTTGGGAGCATAATGCAGAATTTAGTGTAGCTAATTGGAGATGTTATTAATTGGCTAACAAGCATTTTAATGTATAATGTGTCAGCTTAAAAAAATTATATAATTTTCCATGATAGTGAATTTTAGCTAACTGTCTTACTTAAAATAGAAACATACGCTGGGAAAAAACTTTAATTTCTTTTAGGAAATTTCATATTTTCACCACCTTTCCCATAGAGGATAGGGCTAAATGCCCAGCACTGTAGGACATTTAGACTGATACTCTAACCAAACAGTAGAAAAACATGAAAATTTCTAAATACTTGACCACAAGAAATTCAATTTTTGCTCAGCATTAATTCCCGCAAACATTTTATGGGACAAATATACAATATAACTGTAATACAAAAGACATAAATCGTCTATAATGCATGCAGTGAGATTTAAAGGAGAGTACACCATAGTGTAAATGCCAAATAGAGTCAATCTATTGAAATGGTAGCGTAATAAAACTTTTGAGTGTCACCATCTAGCATGTAGATAAGATGCATTCCTGTGCTTTTACTAAAATACTAACTAGTATTAATCATTTTCCCTACCCTTTATAAATACACGCAAGCAATTCTGAACTTGGTGCACTCATCAGTCCTGGATGTCCCCAGCAACATGTATTTATGAATGAGTGTGTGTATGTGTTTGTGTACATGTATGTACGTGTGTATATGCAGAATGGGTGCTGTGGCAACACATGCTTGTGACTCCATTATTTGTGTAAATTATTTGAATTGTTACACATGCTAGAAAGCAAATGAAAAAGACCAACGAAGAGCTATAAAGAAAACAGATTTGAGACAGACTAATTGTATAGCAAATTGATATACTGAAAACAAACAAATTAGTCTGTTTGCACAAATTACTCATCATGACACATGTTTCAATTTGTTCATCACTCCATCACTTCCACACCACTACACAGTGGAATCTTGGAATCATAATAGCTAATAACTGTATGAGATAACTTTACCTTATATTGATGTGTGTGTATGTGTGTGAGTATGTGTCATTTGTGTATGTATGTGCATGGTGGCTGTGTGTTATAGTGGTTGTGTCCTTGGCTCTTAGCCTGAGATCCCAGAGTTCAAGCCCCAGTGTCTTGCAATTTTCCATTTAGTTTTCAGTCAGCCTCCCACTAGCCCAACCAGTCCACCAGCTGTGACTCTGGGGAATTTGCTGGGGTGCAAATTCAAGGCCTTTTCTCATGAAAACAGCAATGGTCCAGGTGGGCCTTCTGGTGCCAACACCACTTGCTGTGAGGAAAGTCCTGTTCTCCTGCGAGTTCATAGCCTGGCTCCAGGAGTTTTGTGCTCTACAAGGTGTGCATAACCGCTAGCAGGTTGCAAGAGAATTTATGTATGTGTGCATGATTGGCGCCTTGTGACTAAACTTTCTTATTAATAGCATATTTTTTTCTTTTTGACAGCCAATTATTGTTAATTATAACTTAACCCAAATTTATGTTTCAACTTCCTGTCGAAGTTTTCTTCAGGGGTCAACTGAGGTCGAACTCTCCATGGTGATATAATAACATAATATAAACAGCAAGATTTCTGGAGGGTACACTTACTGTTTATTGTATCCTGAAGGGTGATTTGCACACAGCATGAATAGCCAGCATCCTGGAAGCTGTAAACCTATGTCTCTGTTAAACTTGTTGTTGTCAGGTGTCATCTGTAAGTGTAGAGCTTCCTTGATCTTCAACTCACGATTCTTACTGGCTCTGTGTACAACTCTTACCTCTGCCCATTTAATGGGGTGAAGCTGCTGCCAAGCATGTTCAGAGCAATGGCTGAAACCTTCTCATCATCTTTCTCCTTTGACTGTAGTAAGATGTTATCATAGTGCCTTACACGATTTAAATGCTGTTTTAATGTCAAAGTCTCTACACACTCCCTCAATGTTCTCACTCAATCCTGCTATATGTATGTATGTAATGCTTTCTTAATGTTAATAGTTTAATAGTCAAAGAGACAGCTACATCAAAGAAATAATTTTTTCCGGTCTCAAAATTTAGTGCAGGAGTATTCCCAATGCAATAATGTAAATGATTGCTTTATTAATGTTAACATTATGACATAACACAAGAAAAAAGATACCAAAATACAGCTAATAAAAAAGTAGATCACAATTCGAAAATACTACTACGTAAATTCTATATGCAAAACTAGTGGTTTTAAATTTAATAATCGATACTAAATAGTAAGTTAATGCCTTAATAATGATAAAAAAATCATTTAATACTGGAAGTCATTTGTTATGAATTTCATACACACTAGACTGTGTCATGTGAAATGATTTAGATTTTATATTATCTGGACACTCATATATTACTTTGTTAGAAACAGCATGAGATAACATCCTCTTGTATATCAAAGCTGTTATAAAAACAACTGCAATGATTAATAAGGTTGTAATAACTGATAACACAGAGAGAGCTGCAGTAATAGATGTAATATTGGATTTTTTTTTATGGCATAACTCAATAGTTGAAACATCAGATTTTGGTGAAGTGCTTACAATTGATGTAAATGTCATAGAAGGGGAATATTTATCTGTCGGTAAAGATATTATTTCTGAATAAATATGTAATAATGATAATATAACTACATCATAAAAGCAAATGGCCTTCCCCTCCGTGTCCTCACCAAACGACTATAGTGGAAAGTTGGTACTATATTTGTAGGAGAAGGGTAAATGTGAATAATGCAAATAGTTATTAGCTTCATTTTATTGCAAAAAAAAACCCCAAGTTCTTTTGCTTCGCAATTTGTGCTTTCTTTTTGTGGCTGATTGGCTAGCTATCACTTTGCAATATTAGTTAACATTAGTTTACGAGCTAATTGTAACCATATGTGTATCAATCCAATAAGTTTTTTTACAATATATAATATCACTATCAGCAAATGGTAGTCTGAACAAAAATTATATTATGCTAAAAAATGGTAGTCTTAACAAAAATATGTGTGAAGTGAAGCTAAATCCGAATAAGAAATAATGTGACTAATAGCTAGAACTTGTTGGAGATAACGCTATACAATTTCTAATGGCTATATCCTAATGTTAATAAAGTATTAGTTGTATTTTTTTTAAAAATCTATATGATAAGTATCTATAAAATCTTGCTTTATTTCTTGCCAAGTGATGCTTTTCCATTCTGGTGGAACTTCAGGTGGTTCAGCAGCATATTCAATGGCCAGCTTTTCTTTGAATTTACTAATAAACCATTTCCAATATAAACTACTTCCAGAAGTCACATCTGGAACAATTAACCATCTTTTATGTACAGTCTTATACTGCTTATACGGATGATATTCACCATCGGGCATTCGAAATGTTAAATCAGTTTCGATAAGAGCTGGGCAAGTGTCTAAAGCCATTTTTCTTGAATTTGAATATCTCCAACCAATAAGACAGTCTATTCTGTGAATTTCTGCCCTGTGATCATGACTTTCATCATGTTCTATTTGTTCACATTGCTCCCCACAAAAAGGGCACTGTTCAGTGCACCCTATAAGATTCTTCTTCAGCAATTCATAAGGTTTTTCTTTCAAGTTTATAGATTTTGTAGTTATGTGACAGAAGTGATCCAAAAGTGACAATTTGATTTTGTCAATTACATGTTTCATTCTAGTTTTGAAGTCATCCAAATTGAACTCTTGTGAAGTAGAAAAATCTTCCAGCAATGTTTCAGTGACTATAGTTGCACCTAACTCACTCCGAATGCATTTGTCATCACTAAATTTTTGTATCCATTCAGTAATGCTGGAACTACTATTTTCACTGATGATATTAATAATTTTTTGGATTAATTCTATTACTTCATCACGACCTGCATTTTGCAATCGTGTTAAGTTGGTATTTGGTATTATTGCTGCGCAATATGCTAGGGTGTATTCAATGGTGTGACTTTTGATACTACAACTGACATCCTTTAAATATTCCATGTACTTGTCAAAATTTTGGTTAAGATATAAATCAGTTAAAATTTTAACTTTTAAAGCTTTCTTATGAGTAAAGTATGGCAGTGATGCTCTCATACTGTCTGCAATTTTCGGTCCAAGTTTTAGCTCCACTTGTTCCTTAATAGGTCGCTTGAGATGGGCACAAAGATACTCTGCGATATATTCTTCTGCTTCCGTCTGCTGATACTGATTTTTAAATTTGGTAAAGAGTGGTTCTCTGACATTGTTTTCCAAATAAGCCATAAGGTTATTTCGTTCTTCAAAAGACTTATCTATTTTAGTAAACTCTGAAATAGCATAGCCGGAAACTATTACACACATGTCATGAACGTAATCTTGAGTGATTTTAATACTTTTTTTAGATTGAGCCTCTTCATTGATTTGTTTACGTGTCAGGTTGAGAAGTTCAAAAGATTGAACTGGCTTGAAGCCAACATCCATCTGTCTAACATTTTCAATGTATTGTCTAACTTTTTTAAACACCTCTTCTGCAATGTCTGATGCTTCAATACTGCAAATATCACCATTTGATCTACCCATTAAGTTTAAAAAACCCTTTTGGACAATGTCTTTCATTGTGCTGGTTTTATTAAAATGTTCATTAAGTTGTGGATGAAATTCTAATTTATTTTGTAATAACATGTCTTTATCCTGTAGTTTAGCAATTATAGTTGGACTACTTGCTGCACTTGATTTTAATGCCTTTTCTACTTCATAGTGTATATAACTTTCTGCTTTAGTTTTATCAGCAGGAACAGTTGTTAACACATCTTGCCAAATTTTTTCAAATTTTTTCACGAGGTACTGAGTAGATTTTTTTTGCTCTTTTAATATCAAGTGTACTTGATCCACGGATAATATCTTATCTTTAAATATTGCACGTATGCTTTCTTCTGAATATTTGTTGTTGCTATTTTTATACTTTTCGATTTGAGCTTCTTTATCAGCTTCAATAATTTTCTTTTTTACATAACCCTTTAATTTTACTGAACTAAACAAATCCATGTCTGTTACATTTTTTAGTTGCTGTGAATCCATAGATACTTCCATTACACTTTTTTCTAGCATTTGATGTTCTTTTTTTATCTCAACAATGCATTTTGCCACTTGAACTTTGATACGCTTTACGCTTTCAGCTCTACTCTGTTCAAGTTCTTCAGTTAATGTTTTTCTTTTTGAAATTTTATCACAAAGTTCTTCAGCACTATTTTCAAGTTCTGTTCTTAAAAATAGCAATTTTTTTTCAAATTCACATTGCCATTGCAACATTATCTCATGTTGAGGCTCCTGGAAAAATTCTTCCATTTTTAACTTAGTTGGTAAGTACAGTTCATTAGATATAAACAGACCTAGTTCCGATTTCATTTGTAAAACTTTTTCTGATAATGATTTTACTGGTTCAGTTTTGATTTCATTTTCAGCTTCTTGTTCCCATTTACTCATTTCAAGTCGAAAGTTAAGGTCCCATTCACTGTACCTAGTTTCTAAAGTATTAAAAGCACGTATCTCAAGAGTATTTTTAAAACGGAATACAAAATTCTCTTTCAGTAATGAAGTCCATAAATCAGCTATCTTTAGCTGAAAAGAAGAAAGTTTAATGTTTTCTTGCTGTAGCTGAGATTGACTACTGTTGGATAAATTTTTTGGAATATGAAGTATTTGAAGTTTAAGTGATTGAGCCTCTTGACTGTAATTAGGGTTAACTGGGCCCATTGGGGGATCACCATTCCATAATCCCGGAAAGTAATGTACATCAGTGAAATCATTAAATGCTATAACTTGGTCAAATTCATTATATTGGTCATCACAGCCTTCTTCCTTTGCAGCATTGACTGTAAAAGAGTCGAGGTTTTTTACAAATCTTGCTCTCTCAACTTCAGTTTTTACATTATTGGTAGCATTTTGATAAACAAAATGACAGCTAGGATGATACTTTACCATTTTCATGCGTAGAAATGCATGAACTGATGTTTGCAAAATATCATCTATATCACCAGGAACTTCACCTTTTATGTTAATTAATGTCAAATTAGCCAGTCCAATAACAAATGTAGCTAATTCATTATCCATTTTTTGTATTTTTAATGGATCCATTGATAAAGCTCTCAATCCTTCAGTATCAACTACCAAAATGAAATCACAGTTTGTTTGGGCCTTAATTTGCTCATCTAACTTTAACAATTGTATAAATGCTCCTCTAGTGCATTTTCCTGGACTAACTTTGAATTGCAGACCAAAAATAGTGTTCAGCATTGTAGACTTGCCAGAACTTTGTATGCCAATAACAGAAAAAACATATATATTTGGATTGTTTAATATTTTTACAACTTCTTTTAAGACAGCTGTTACCCATTCTATAGGAACATGAGCAGTTTGACCATCCATAATTTCCAGAGGGTATCCTTCTATTAATAGTTTAGCTGCAAACTTTGGGAAGAAAGATGCATTTTTAAATGGCAAAGCTTCATGTACCTTTTCCAACTTGGGTACCCTTCTTTGATCTTGCCATGGAATATCATGTAACGAGCTCATTTCATAACTTTCTTTTGCTTCATGTGAGTGAGAATCTTTGTTTAAGGCTTCTATTGCAACTTGCTGTGCACATGGCCTATATTTGCCATCACTTTCATTTTCAAGAGAATGTATACAACTTTGTTCTTCGTTGGGTTGAATTAAAGCCTCATAAAGCTGACCCATTTCTCGAAAAAAATGTTCCAAGCCCAATGAAGACATTGCTATTTGATTTTGAAGGAGGCTTAGTTTCTTGTTAAGACAATTTATTTTTTCTCTATTATTTGAATCTTTATTTTGAGCTTTACAATTGGATAATTCCATTTGAATTTTATTGTAAGTTTCATGGCTCTGAGATGTTTCTTTCCTAGATAGTGAATCAAGCTTTAGCTTTAAATATTGCAAAAAATAGTTCATCAACACATCATTTTCAGTAATTTGAACATAATCAAAAAATGTTTTCATTACTGGTGTTAAATTTTTTACACACTGGAGCTGTTCTTTTCGAATTTGTTTCTTCTTCATTTTCTTTTTCAGTGTATATTCACGAACTGTTTCAGTTTTAACTTGAGTATGCCTGTACAATTCTTTGTCTTCAACTGCCCATGCTCTCCACAGTTTTTCACCTTGCAGTGGAAACATTGTTTCTTTAGTATCTGATGATATAGATTCATGTTCCAATATCAGTGACACTATATGTTGTGCATATTCATTTGCTTTTTTTATCATGTTTTTATCTTCATCAATAGTTACACTTTCAGGCTTCCTTTTACATACATCTTCTATTGTAATATACTCAGATTTGGTGTTTTTTAATTTTTTTTTAATACATTCACAAATCTTTGTTTTTGCTTGAGCTTCATTTAGTTTATATACACTAATATGATTTGTATTGGTAAATGTTTTCTTAATTGCCTCCTTGTTTTCTTGTTTTACAGCATATATAACATTTAAACCTCCACTAGATGAGTGCATCTCTTTAAAAAGGGCTGAATTATGATTTTCAAAACTAGAAATATCTTCATTGATCACAATGAAACAAATTGTCGAGATTTGACCAAGAAATTTTGTCTGGTCGGGAAGATTTCGACTATCACCATGAAGATTAAGAAATACAGCTGTATCACAATATTTTTTCTGGTCAGTAGCTTTAGGAACATACCAACACATGTCAACTAAGCCGTCTACAAGTTTAGCTTTAAGGTGTCCTCCGGGACAGTTACGGTGAAAAAAGCGATCATGATTATCATCACTTATGATAAGATTGAGTAACCTAGATTTGGTTTTCTCATTTAATTGTTGTGCCCCAATTCGTATAAATGATATTATTGGCATAGGATAATTAACAATGCCAACGGATTTTTTTAATCGAGATGTAGAACAATGTAAATCACTAAAAATTGTACGTAAAGACCAAAGAGGAATTACCAGTTCCTTCTGGAAAACATCAAAAAAAATGAAAGGTACAGCAAGTTGACATTTTGCTAGTCTAGCCAGTAAATCCTGCCGAAGAAAGTCATCGGCACATATTATTACTGCCAGTAAGCAATCCAGAGGATGTATTTCATCTGAATCATCAGAACTACTTGAAGATGCATTAGTATTGCTCTGACTACTTGCACTGTAATATTCTTGACTGTTGCTACCACCACCGGTGGATGAAGTTGTGGAATTTGCTATTTCAACCATAAGATTTGATCTACATTTAAAATCATATGATAATACTTTGTGCAGCAATACAAGCGGCAAATCAGTCATACTTTTCATTGGACTATTACCTACAGACATTTGTATAACATCTGGTCGAATACACAAAGCATCTTGCATGGTCATTTTTTTAGTTTTGTATTGATCAAGTCCCATATCTGTCATTAGATTACAATCACTTTCACGTGGTTCTGTTAAATTCCAGCGTTCTGTCATCAAAGAAGATAAAATATCTTTTGAAAATATATCTTTCAAGTCAGCGAGTGAAAAACTTTTACAAAAATATTTTTCAAGCTTTTCTGAAATTTCAACGTTTAATGGAGGAATAGCTGTCCGCATCATTTCAGCTACAGTTTTTAACATGGCAACCTTTTGTCTGTCTTCACGCTCAGACATTTGTTCAATGAGTATTACAAATATATATGATTGCAAAGATATATCGTTTGTAGAATACTCTTTAAATTCACAACTCTTTTTAGAAATCTGGTGTTTTAGCTTCTCTAAGTAATCAATAGTTATAGGCCGAAAAGCAATATTGTCTGGGGAAGTATTGGTCATAAATGGACTTATTAAAGCATATAAAAATATGTGGTCATATTTTTTGTCATCTTTTAATTTCGACAATTTATTCATGGCAATTGTTAATTCAGTTGTGAGATTTTTTTCAAATAAATGATGTGTTATATCATTTCTCTCTGCAAGGCATTTTGTTATCAATTTTTCAAAATCATCAATGCTTTGAATCTCATGTTGACACTTTTTGTTTTCGTGGTCATCATCATATAAAATTTTAAGTAAATTTTTAGCTTCAATAAACTTGCTAATTTGATTTAACTCACATTCTTTGGCAATGTTTTGCACCTTGGGCAATAAGCATTCTCTATTATCAGGAGGCATGCTTTTTAAGACTGACAACAAAAATGTTTGCAGGATGGGATCTGACAAATAGTTGGCTACCCAAATAGAATTATTCGGCAACTCCCGCTTAATTTGTAAGACTTGCTCTAATCTCTGCTCAATCTCCTGAAGGGGTTTTTTATTCCAATTGTCAATAGTTCGTAAATCACTAGTTATACCAGCACTTTCCATGTTTGTTTCCAATGATTTTTTCTCCTCATCTAACAGTGTACTGTCAATTATTGGTAAATGAAAAAGCTTAGCCAGTGCATCAATTTCTTCTTTTTTTTCGGTAAATTGAATCATAATACTATATAAAGCTTCATTCCCTTCAGCTTGTTTCAGTGATTCCCTTGAATTCACTCCTTGTGTTTTTAATCGTGATACCCAGACTGCAGTATCATTTAAACCCACCTCTTTGAGACAAGGAACTATCTCAGAAATATCCGCCATAACCTAAAGCATAATCAATATGTTCTTAGCTCTATCTAGTTCTTAATAAATTATCTTCATTAACTTAATTTTATTAAATTGCTATACTTATAAATCATTACTGTTATTAATGCATAAATGTACAATGAATCAGAACCTCACACATATTAAAAAAAACAAAGAATTCATTTAATGAACTAGTTAGGAGATATAACAATGTAACATTTTGGCACTAGTGAATTCATACCATTATAGTTGTATAATTGCCAAATATTGCGCAGCTCACATTATTCACCCTGCATGTAGCACAAACTTAAGCACACAGTCTTCCATATAGCATACCACACAGTGGTGGGAAGTATAGGTGGAAAAACGAGAATGCTCTGGCAAAGAGTTAAAGAAAATCAGAATTCTTATAGGGAAGGTGATGAGAAGGTTTCAGTCATTGCTGAGCATACTTGAGAGTACCATGGAGGTAAAAATTGCAGCGCCATTAAGAATTGTGAGGCATAGATTACAGAAGCTCTATACACTCAGATAACATCAGAAAACAATAGAGACATAGCACATGTAAGTAACAGAGGAAAGTCGACAACAAAACTGAGAAGCACAATGGGTTGAGATGTTATATGCTTTTATAACAACTTGTTGGCATCACCAGTTAGATTTGAAAGTAAAAATATTACCTTTTAACACATGAAAGTTGCTGACTCTATTTTGTAGTGAAACATTTTGCATTAGGAAATTCTAATATGGCTAAATTGTTAGCTATTGAATATTATTCTGTGACTTTGGAGGCTACAAAAGGCAATTGTAATTATTACAATGCCACGATTTTATTTCAAGCATGACCAATGCTTGTTATGCAGAGACAGTAGAGACAATCATTATCTTACTGTCTTCAATTATTGCTTGCCAACAAGGTACATTGAAGTTAAAATAATGATCATGTGTCACATAAAATAATAATTTGCATGAAGTATTTTTGGGGTTTCCTTTGGGAGGAGGCAAAGATAAATCGGATAGCAATTTTATACTCAATTATTAAAAATAAAGGCTGATGTTGACTTATCATAAGAACTAGCTGAATAATGTAAAGAAAATAACTATTCCAGTCTAATAGACCCCTTGCAGTAGGTGTGGTTTTGACGTCACGAATTCGTGGCGGCCATGTTGGTGTACCATTGATCGTGTGGCGTTGATAAGTAGTATGGTCATTTGTGCTATCGTTGGCTGCGTGAATAGGAGTGGCAGGGATAAAGAAAATAGTTTTTTCAGACATCCCACTGTTCTAACGCATCAAGGCCCTCAGACACAAGAATTGAGCAAGAAAAGGCAAGAACTGTGGGTAGCTAGAATCAGGAGAGGCGATCTGAAGACTGAACAATATCCTAACACTAGAGTTTGCTCTGATCATTTTGCTGGTGGTTCTCCTGCACGACTTTTCGACGTTAGTAATCCAGACTGGGCTCCTACACTGAATCTTGGTTATAGCTTTGGACATAGTGATGAAGGCTCAAAAGAAAGGTATGAAAGAAGGATGGCTAGGAAGAGGGGACATGCAGAAACAGAAACTGCTGCCACAAGTGATGCCTTGATAGTGGAAGATAATAAAGAATAAAGACGGGAAGCTTACGTAATAAAACATTACGTAACTGCAAGGGGTCTATTGAGCTTGGTGGTCATGATGTGTTTTGTACAACGGCTGAAAAAGCCAGCAAGAGACGGCAGTTTGATTGTTAGGAAGGCCTTTATTAGCCATATGATGACTAGCTGGCTATATTCTGTGTGCTACATTTCAGCATCAAATTTGCAAAAACAAAATAAAGAAAGCTCGTCTAGCTATGCTTCATATTCCTAGTGATGTGCTTGAGCATAAATGGCGAGCGAGCCTATCTACACTATTGTTAAATGATTTGTTTTAACTTCAACACTCAAGCTACTAAACATAGTTTTCAAACGGTAAAAGGAATTCAATGCCGTAGTAACCACATGCCGCTACTGTTTGAATAAAAATTAAAAAAGTCTCGCCAAATCAAATGCTGACAGACGGACAGACAAATGCTCTACTATAACCTCCTGCCATGCGTGCTGAGGGCTAATATAATGGTGTTCAATTGCATCTGTGCAATAACTGATATAACTATAAACTCTATCAAGAAAAGAATCCACCTATAGTTGCTAAGGTGTTTGACCTAAACTATTAGTTAAGCAAAAGTAAACTTCATAGCATAGTGTAGTTACTATAGCTAATGATATGCAGCAACTATACCAAGTTATATGGCTACAGAATTTGTTTATTATGATTACTTCACCTCTGTAAAAAAATTTTGATCAATATCCTTTATACAGAGATCCGATATATCTTTTGGCTACCATAGTTAAGATTAGTAAGCTGTCCTGTGCCCCGCCTCCCAATATTTTTGTTCTTCCACTGCTGGAATTGCACCTAAGAGTGTCTCATTCACATTTTAAAGTTGCCAATAAAAAACAGATTCACTTATTTCATAAATAAACCTTCATAATTTATTGGCTATCAAGGAAGATCTCATAAAAAAGCTCAGTATGATTTAAGCCCTAAGCATCAAATTTTACATTCTTCATCTCTAAATTTTCTTGAAAGCCAAAGTGTAATATTTAGCTGCACACTGAAGTACATACATTCCTTTGACTAATACATGCTGGAAGTCAAAGTATATTTCCAGGTGTAGTAGTAGTAATACACTGTCAAATTTAACTGTGCTGTAGAGAAGTAGCATCTCATATAATATCCCGGCTTCTGGCATAACCTAACCCTTTACAAATCACATTAAATCTATTTTCCATGTAGCAATTGGTAAGGAGTCTCGCTATGCAATACTTTGTAAAGCGGTTTAAGTAGTTGAACTCTTTGTTCGCTATTAACACTCTCATTGGCAGATAAAATGCATTGATCCATTTTTCTAGATGAATATTTGTTTAAAAAATTTAGGACTTACTGTGGGGCTGGGTCTTCCCCCAAAGACCAGAAGAAAGAAGTGAACAAGAAAGTTGTTTATTTATTATTTGAGTTTTATGTCACAGTAGTTAGCTGTTGTATTTTCGTTGAGTTTTATGTCACAGTATAGTATTCATTTTTGTGTGTGTATGTGTGTCACCGCTGCCGCCAATTGTGGGGGTCCTGGTCTCCAGCGAGTTGATAGCCGGTCGGTCGCTCTTCATCGCCTTAACAAGCAGATCGAGGAGTCAAGACAAGCCCCCACGACATCGTCCAAGGCTACAAACTATATTTTGTGTCTCGTTATTTCTATTTTGTGTGCACCACACGTGGTCGCCGTCTTTGTCAATTAATTTTTGTTACTGTTATGTTTTTGTTGTGTTCGTTTTCTGTAGGCCTCAAAAATCTCCCGAGTTTGTGATCCTGAGTGGATGAGCGGGAGAGCGCGGCTGCACAGGACCTGCAAAAAGTTGAGGAACGAGAGCAACAGAGTTGAACTGTTGATTAGAGAAACCGGGAATCTGCAATCCCCCGACTCTGGAGCAGTGCTTGCGAGCAGTAAGGGTGAGGGATCAGAGATTGTTGCTAGTAGTATTGCTAGTAGTGGTAGTGTGGTTTGTGAACCAGGATTATTAGTGCCTATTGATAGTAGTGAGACTATAGTAGGCAACATGAGTGTCTTAGAGCATGATATTATTGAGGAGGTTGGAAGAGATGAGGAAATAGTGGGTGATGGAAGTGTCAGAGAAGGGACAGGAAGGAATGACAGGGATGGTGGTGAGAGCGTGATTGACAATGATGAAGATGTGAGTGAGCCAACAACTCGTGAGCTAATGAAGTTATTTCATGGGTTAATGACAGGGTTTCAGAAGGTGACTGATAGAGGAAGTGATACTCTGATGGATAAAGGGAGAATGGTGAGCAATATTCCATCTTACAAGGTTGGTAGTGAAATGAAAAAGATGTGAGTTTGGTAGGCGTTATATGTCGTATTTGGGACATCAAGTTGGGTGTGGGCGTGTGGCAGTGCCAGAGGCGAGAGTGCAAGCTATGGCAAATTATGGCCGACCAGTGACAAACAGACAGATGAGGTCATTTCTGGGATCGGTAGGCTACTATCGGAACTTCATCGATGGTTTTTCCCGACTCTCTACAGTGCTCACCCCAGCCGTTGCTCTCTCGGCTCCACAAAGAATCTGTTGGACTCGGGGAGATGGATGAAGCATTTATATGTTTGCGTGAGTCTCTATGTAATCGTGTCATTTTGTATGTGCCTGTTTTGCTTGATGTGTTTATTTTGTGTACGGATGCATCTGGAGGAGGAGTTGGCGCGTGTCTCCATGTTGTACGAGACCAGCAGGAGTTGCCTGTAGCCTTTTACAGTAGGCAGTTGAGAGGGGTGGAGAGGACATATACAGTCACAGAACTGGAGTCATTAGCCATTGTAGCTGCAATTCTACATTTTGACTTTTACCTGTATGGTGCCTCTTTTATAGTTTATACAGATCATAGAGCCTGTACGTCCCTATTGTCGAGCAGCCACCTTAACAGGAGACTAATGAGGATGGCACTGAAGCTGCAGGGCCGTGAAGTAGACGTACGATATCGTCCTGGAAAAGACAACACGAATGCCGATGGGTTGAGCCGCCAGGACTGGGATGAACATGACTTGCAGGAGCCCCAGCCTGGTGGTTCTCAGCCTGGCCAGATGGGCTCAGGCTTAGCGGAGGGGCCTGTGGGGCTGGGTCTTCCCCCAAAGACCAGAAGAAAGAAGTGAACAAGAAAGTTGTTTATTTATTATTTGAGTTTTATGTCACAGTAGTTAGCTGTTGTATTTTCGTTGAGTTTTATGTCACAGTATAGTATTCATTTTTGTGTGTGTATGTGTGTGTGTGCTGTGTAGTGAGCCTGTGCACAAGCAGTGGACTTTACGTAAATACTGTTATTTGTACGCGTATTGTTCAGTTCTCTCAAAATTCAATTCTTAGTTTAACACCTGAGACACTTGAGTGGGCTCCTGGGTAGCTAAGCGGGTAAGGGCTAGCTATTCACCGGTTGTCCCTGAGCCTAACCATCGCCCAGCGAGCAGAGAGTACCTGGTGGCAGCATCTACTGGGTGCTGGATATCCACAGAGCTGACGACCCAACCGGCTATCAACTCGCTGGAGACCAGGACCCCCACACTTACATCCATATATGATGTGAAAGTACATGCATTGGTCCCATTTGTTGTCAAATTTGGTCGCCTAGCAAAAAACCACAGAGTAGTTGTGGTGACCACAACATAATTGTATCGTATAAATGTGAATGTGTATGAATTCCAGTGCAATATTAGCAATTACGTCTTTGTGCATGATTGAATGTTCCTTACTACTGTACTTATGGGCTGTCATCTCAGTCACTCGAGCACCCGGGAGGTAAAACAGAGAGTTTGGCAAAAGAATGAATAGAATATTTCACCAACAATTTCAGTACTTGTTTTCAAATGTACATTCCTCCACCTAACTATTCCCTCTCTAATAGTTCTGATTTCCCATTCATCACTTTGTCTTCAGTAAATTCTACCTTCCTTGCTTCATATTCAGTATGATCATCTGAATATTATGAGCTAAAGAAGGGAAGACATCAGCTTCATCAAAGGAACAGAAGAAGGTCCATGTAAATAAGAGAGCAAAGGCAGCTTACTTAGATCATCACTTACTTGTGCAGGTAAAAGAAAAACTAATTAAAGTTATGGATATGACCATATTAGCTCCTTCTTCCCAGGAAAGCTGTTGGGCAAGATAGGGAGGGGTGGCCAATGGGGGGGGGGGGGGGGTATTGGAGTTACCAGTAAACCTTCTTTGAAATTAATGACATTCATATATTTGCTTTTCTGGCAGATCTATATTTATTCTTTAAAAGCTGTTATATAGCTAGCACATAGGTGGGCTATAGATTTATTTTAAAGATGTAGTCAATTTGTGCAATACTGAAGCTATTTGTGTACTCCCCTTAGCTTACTTTCATGCGAAAGAGGGATACTTACAGTTACATTTAAAAAACCGTTTACATAATTACATGAGATCAATTGGCTATTCATGTTAAATTTCTCAGACTTAAAGAAAATAGATGAAAACATTTCTAAGAAAGAAACCATTCAATCTTACAATCATGGACATGGCAACTCGCAATCCGGAGGTGAAGGCCTTGACAAGAGTTGACATGCAAACTATCCTTAAACCACTTTTATAAAAAAAATTTCATGATTTGGATTTCCTGCACAAATATTGTCGGATAGAGGAACAAACTTTACCTCTAATCTAATGAAAGCAGTGAGTGAACGTCGGCAGATCAATTAGGTATTAGCTTCATCTTATCATCCAGAAACAAATGGGGCCTTTGAGCGATGGCATAGCACTCTTAAAGCTATGGTTTGCATGTCTGGAAAAGATTGGACTGACTGGTATCTCCTTTTACCTATGTTGCTGTTTGCTTACAGAGAGGCAGTTCATGAGGCTACAGGTTTTAAACCTCTTCATATAGTCTTTGGGCATGATGTACGAGGACCATTGGATATAGTCAAAGAACATGGGAAGGGACGGAAAATTTACCAGTGTCAGTGGCTGAATATCTCTTTAATCTTTACGAGCATATGGAACATACAACAAAATTAGCAAGTGAAAGAAATGATGAAACCAAAATGAAGTACAAGATGTGGTATGACTGATCAAGTACTGAGCGCTCATTTGAAGTTGGGGAGTATGTGTTGGTACTTATGCCTGAGGGTAGCAGCAAACTGGAGGCTGCTTATCATGGTCCATATATGTCATCCTAGAACAGGTCTCTCCAGTCACATACAGAGTGGATGTGAAGGGTGAAGGATAGCAATGGTGTATTGTACACACTAATTTATTGAAGAATTGAATAACACAAATGGCAACTGTGATGGCTGTAGCAATTTTACAGGAAAATGATTACCCAGATGAAGGTACAATTATGACAGTAGACATGGACTCACCACAAGTCCCTCGCCTCAGTGATGATTTGTTGGAAATGGAAATCCTAAGAATAGTTCATGAATTTGGCACTGTGTTTAGCAAAATACCTGGGAAAATGAATTTAGCAGAATATGCGATACGAACGGGTGATTCAGCACCAATTAGAGCACCAACATATCACATACCAATAGCCTACACAGACAACGTTCATGAGGAGCTGATAACATTGCAAGAATTGGGAATTATGTCACCTTCAAAGAGCCACTGGGCCTCAACATTAGTAGCAATGCGCAAAAAGGATGGGAAATTTGGATATGTGGCGATTATCGACACCACCTCAATGCAGTCACATAATGTGACCTATATGTAATGCCAAGAATGAGAAGAGCTTATAGACCAAATGGGACGAGCACAGGTAGTACAAAACAGCTTTTTCATCTCTGCTTAGGAAATATGAGTTCAATCAAATGCCATTCAGACTCAAAAACGCCCCAGCCACTTTTCAAAGGCTGGTGGATACACTATTTGATCAAAGTCAAGGTTTTAGCTATAGTCACTATAATGTCGATGATATTGCAGTTTACTCACAAACTTGGTTGGATCATCTACAGGATTTGTGTGAAGCACTGAACAGAATTAAAGCAGCAAGACTAACACTGTGAGCTGATAAGTGCCTACTTAAAGCTAGATCTTGTGAATTTCTGGGCCATAACATTGGAGGGGAAGTAGTTTGACACCTACAGACTAAAGTGAAAGCAGTGACTAACTTTGAGAAACCTAGGACCAAGAAAAATGTTCGAGTTTTTCTTGGATTAACAGGCTACTATAGGCATTTTATCCCTAACTATGCTGAGAAAACAACTAATCTGACAGATGCACTGGGTGGAAAGAAGCCTGAAAACTAGGTGAATGGACATTTGATATGCAGCAAGAATTTCAAAGCTTGAAATCTATTTTGGAAAGTGGTACTGTTTTACACACACCACACTTTGAGTGTGACTTCTGCCTTTAAACAGATACATCAGCACAAGCTATTGGAGCAGTTTTGTCCCAGAATTTTGAAGGAGAAATAGGCGAAAGACCAGTGGCATAATTTTCTCAAAAGCTAAGTAGATCACTATATAGCCACTGAAAAAGAATGCTTAGCAGTGGTGAGAGCCATACAACACTTTGCCATCTGTTTAGTAGGAAGAAAGTTCTTGCTGCAAACTGATCACAAGGGATTGCATAAATAAAAATTTTTGACAATTCCAACAATTGATTTGATGCGTTGGTCCATGGCGTTACAACCAAATGACTTCAGTATCGCATACCGACCAGGGAAAGAACTTGGAAATGTGGATGGTCTTTCAAGACAAGAGTTCCCACTATCACCTCAAAAGAAGGGGGGGGGGAGGGGGGGGGAGGGGGGGAGGTGTCAGGGCCAGCCCAGACGAACCTCCCTAGTCTATAATTAACCCCTGAAGAGAGGCAGTAGAAACATCCATTCAATATTGTTACAATCACCTCATTCATGCATGAAGTGTTAATTTGTTGTGTCTGGACACACTTTAGCTACATATTCTCTGATGAATGAACAGTTAGCTGTCTAGAATTGATAGACTAGCTGTGTGTTGTGTGTGTTTCTTGATTTTTTCTTTATTAATATTTATCTCTGTCATTGAAGTTCTTGGGTGAGGGTAGCTATTAGTGCCTGGGGAGTAAAGAACTGTGGTGTGACGGCTTCGAATTAGATAAACCCCCATCACAGGGCCTGATATACAATGTAAATAACTGACTGTCTTATCTGTAACAGCTTCTATCTCCTCTTCGACATATCTGCTTATCTTTGCCACCTACAGCATTCTGGTAGCTATCAAATTGAAAACTTTTAGTTGTTCAACTTGGAATGAAGTGACAGCCTTGGTGAGCAAGTCCAACTCACTATTCTCAATAGTAATACTTTCACTCGAACTCTCCCCTTTCTCCTTGCTTTTATTGTTGGGAAAATCATTTTTTTTGTGTGTATTAGAGTGTCGAGGCATAATGATGAAGGACAGATCAAATATGTGCACCTGCCTAATCCAAAGAGCACATTATGCATAGTGCACATGAAGTAAACCTTGTGCACAAATCTTTATTTTTTAAGAATAATAGGGGTGAGAAAAGCTAAGCAATACCGTAAGGAAAGCCATTTACTTACTAGCTGATTGAATGCGTTATTGCATTATGCTGATTGAACCATACAATCTGTGGATTGGACTCATGTAGACATCTTGATTGCAATTTAGTGATACAGATGTTACTTTTGCTAAATGACCAAATTTCAAGTTGAAGCAGAGCATTAGAAGAAGAATATCTGTGGGGATGACCAATTTTGCTCAGATTAGGTCATACAAACCAGTACATATTCAAAGCCTAGAAAGCTGCATAATTGCTAACCCTCTGGGATAAACCTAACTATGTTGTGTGAAGAACAAGATCAGTTCTTTTTTCTCGAGTGAAATATCTTATACAATCTATTAATAAATCATTTCCTGTTCCCATATACAACAAACTTTAGATTTTCTGAATGGTCTGAAATGATTGAAAGTGAATTCTGTTTTAGCTAAACCCGTTTCCAAAGTATGTTCTGTTGAAAATGCTCTATTGTACCAGAGCTCTAATAGAAAAAACATCGTATTGTATTCTCTTAGTGACTGGATTATTGCAAAATGGATATTCAAGTAAGAACAAATCTGTTATGGAAGTGTACAGTGCTTCCAGCTTAAAGAGTGGAAACTTTGATAACACCTTGATGCAATAGTTTTTAGCCGTTCAAAAGTTGTACATTAAATTTTTAAAGCATACCTGAAGTCTTAGAACGATAATATTAATAGCGAAAGGCTGAGAACTGCTCATTTCTCGTAGACTGTAATGCTTTTTTCGCCATTTTATTTGACGTCAGAATCGTGCGGTAAATCGTCACACTTACGCACTAAAATAGTACCGCATACCTCGCAGTGCGTGTATTTTAGAAATAACTAATGCTTACCAGTTAATTGTTCAGGTGCTGCCGTCTCTCTGCTACCTACCCTGGATGAAGCCTACTCTGGATTAACAAGGAGGCTTCAGCACAGCAACGTAAGATTATATTAAAGGCCCCCAAAGAAGACTTGATGCTAGCTCTAATCTCCCCTGGCTTTCATTTGCTCCCTCCATTCCCCTCCCATCAATTACTCTCTCTTACCCACTTTGTTTTCCATTCTTTCAACCTTTATTGTCAGCTTCATCAATAATTTCATATTATGATCATCAAAATAACAACAATTTGTGGGGGAAAATTAGTCTTGTGTGGCCAGACCCTTTACCTAACAGCTACGCTGGGAAAGGGTCTGGTGGCATTAGTACATAGTACAAGTTCAAAAGAAATGTAATTAGTCCTTCACCGATGCTCCGCGGTTAACCCCTTACACTGTAAACCAAAAGGTGTGTAGTTCACACCAAATTAAGCGTGAATCACTTGTAACAATAGTCACACCAAAATATGGTGTGATGCGTACACCTCATCGTTTGGGTGTGAAGTACACACCAAATTTAGTGTGAATTCTCACCACAATCACTATGAACTCATACTTACATTAATGCTGAATTATTTTAAGTTACATTGATTCTAGTAATACATATCAACATTTTTTTTTCCAAACAGAAGATTGGTGTGATCCCAGATCTCATTAATCAGACGACTAAAATCTTAGTCAACTCTCTTATCAAACACACAAGTGTACAAAACATTTATAAGGTAGATTACAATGATAATAGCATTGGTTTTTGCCTGCACATGAACATAATTAATGTTTGGTAAAGGGTCCATGCTATTCCATTGAGTGTGAATTTCACACTAAGTGTGCAATCACACTAGGAAGAAAGTGTGAAGGACACACTATGCATAGGTGGTGGGCATTCACACCACCAGTTTGGTGTGAATTTGGTGGGTTTTCACACTATAATTTTTACAGTGTATGTAAACAAAAATATACCGCACTCACAGAAAACTTCAATGCCTGGCTAAATGCTTGTACAAAATACCTCTTGCACAAAATATCTCTTGCACTGCGAGAAAAGGTGTGATATATATAAGGTGTGCCATAACTGCCTTATGATACTTATTGGTAGCTATAAGGTACAACGTACTAGTTTAGCATATAACAGTGTCACAAAATCACCTGGTTTTTTTTGTTTTTTGTTTTTTTTTGTCATCAAAGAGCAAAGCTTTCTTATATATCCACTATTTTACACACAACCTTTGTTGTTAGTGGTAATCGTATTGGCAATTCACTTACAACTAGTATTTCATTGAAGTGAAAACTCAGTCTGCAAGTTCTAGAGACTACATGAAGAATTTAAGTTATTGAAACTTGCAAAATCGCCTAACTAACTTTGCCAGCAAAAATAAAATCTTCCTAACTAAACTTTGCCAGCAAAAATAAAATCTTACTTATAAATTATGGATTGCAAGGCAGTATACATTTGATTAGCTAAAATCTTACCTCAAACAATGGCCCAGAACTACGGTAACAGCCGTTGCGAACTTGGGAAACAAGGTTCGTTCACCTAAAGCAGGCGTAGCAACAATTAAAGCGCTCAACAAAGTGCGCAGGCGCACTGTTTTTACGTCACGTTTACGTACGCGATTCTACAGTTCCCGCAGTTCCTTATCAAAAAACTCATTTCATTGGTTAATCAAATCATGTGACCAATTATAGCGCCGCGCGCCCTGTGTGCGTGCAACTTACTTTTATCGCGGTTTACATGTGACCGTTCGAGAAAACGTGAAAGCGTGGATATGGGCGTGGCTTTAACTATATGGAATTGGTCGTCATTCGGAGAGAAAACAAGACGGTCTCTTTTTGTTTGTTAACCTCACTCGTTTGCTATGGTATGTTCTGGATCTATATTGTAGTAGTTAGTGAAAATTTGAAATTGCTCACTTCTTAGGCCGACAGAAAAGCCACCAACAAGTATTACCCACCAGCAGCTATACAAAGAAACACCAGGGCAGGCTAGATTCAGGGGGCAAAGGTTAGGGCTGGGGCATGTAAGGGTATTATTAATAGCTAGTACTGGATGGTTGGAGGCTGGGACCCAGGAGGCTAAGGGTTAGAGCTGGGGCAGTGGGACCCACGAGGCTAAGGGTTAGGGCTGGGGCAGGTAAGGGTTTAACTATATAATAACTATCTAGGTAAATGCACTGCTATTAGAACTAGTGAAGCTGTACCACTAGTTAATGAATCTTTGAACGATGAAAATAAATTTTCTGGAACTTCAATTGAAAGGGCACTAAGAATATCAAACTTGGGAAAACGGTCTAAACAGCAATTTCTGAAGGCAAATGCAAAAGAGAATGTCATATTGCAATAACAAAAGGGGAGCTGGAGGATATACAACACCATACAAATGCATCATTATAAAGCAAAGTGAAATTTCACAAGAAGTGATGGAATTGCTACGTATCGGTAAATAAAGGAGAAATGTGTGAAGTTATAATGACTTATTTATATTATAGGAGAGGATGAACTAGACCAGATAGGTGATATTGGAAGAACTGCCGGTTAAGTTTATAGCTATATGCATCTTGTATAATTTTGATATTTCTTTAATTCAAATATTAGAAGTTGTCAGTGAATCAGCTGAACCAGATAGATCTCAGGAAGGCACCACTGTAGATGCAATGAGTGAAGGTTAGCTGATTGTATTTGTAGTAGCAAGCATGAATAACTTTTTGTTGATATTAATACTAGGGATTCCTGTTCAGCTAAGTAGCCAAATTCAGAAAGAATGCACAGCAGATAGCGAAGGTTTGTTGATTATAGTTGTAGCTAAACATTTTGTATAAATTTTTCTGATCTTTTTAATATCAGTACTCATTCATGAATCAATTGAATCATAGGGAAAACAAATAAAGAAGATAATATAGAAGATTTAATAAGTGAAGGTATGTGAATCATTGTTTGTTCAAATATGATATGAAAACATCTTCAATGTTCAGCTACAGAAATGGACCTACCAGAAGAATGTCCAGTTCTTGAACCATGGTCTCCAACAGTATCTGAAGGTATAAGCTAATTAAAGTTGATAAAGGTAGCTATAATATTTTATAACAATTTTGTTGTAGATATACCAGAGTTAAATTCAGTTGCAATAAATCCAGGTAAGAATTATTAAGGGTGCTGCGACAACGCCCACGCACATATTCACAATAATTGGATTTTGGTTGCTAGGGATTACTAACTTTTTTCTTGGTGTTTGTAGAGCTCCAACTAAGGGTGGATCCTAAGGAGTACTGCTAATGGACTAACTAAATAAAAAGAACGGGCCTTGGGAGCCTGTTTCGTTCAAGTTACGAGCTCCTCGGCCTCAAGTATATAATCCACAACTCCTGGCGGGTGCCGTCGCTGACGAGCACATTATTCGTCTACTGCTACATTTGTTGATTGTCTTCAAAACCTTCGTTGTACTTTTTCTCAATTCTTCTTTGTTTTGTCTAGTTGACTGTGCTGATTTGATCCTCACAGCAGCGCGCCCGAATTTTTTTCTTTCAAAAAAAATTGCAAAGAACATTTTGTAGCTAAGGTCATAGTGTCAGCCTGTGTACGAAATTTGGAGTCATTTCTACTCGTAGTTTCTGAGAAGAAACACAAAATAGACTCCAGGACTAAAAATTAGTCCACGCGATCTTTTGGCAGAGACTTGATTACTTTCAAACCACACCCACAACAGATTCAATTAATTCCCGCGGGAAAGTGAGTTCCAGGTGCTCCCTAACTTTCGGGCGCCTACCGGTTAGCAAACCAGTTATCTGGCCGCCTTTCCTTCTCGATGATAGCCCTACTGAAACGGGTGTGAGGAGATTATTGTAGTCTAGTTAATAGTGTTTTTCTCCGCATGGTCAGGTAAGGGAAGCCTTTTATCAAGCTATAGCTAGATGCATATTCAGTGTGTGTATGTACCTATAATAGATTAGTGAACCATTTTTGCTGCTGGAAAACTCTACAGTTTCAGGTTGTGTACAGTTTTCTGTACTTAGCTATTCACTTCATTTGTTTATTCATCCTTACTTAGCTAGCTACATCACAAAATATTCATCTATATTTAGCTGGCTATTTCAAAATATTTTTTATATAAAATAAGTATCATTATTATTATATTATACATTCATAAAAATTATCACTGGTCATCACAATACTGTAAAATAAAAAAATCATGAGTGATATATCGGGAAGTTTTGCACAAGAATAAAAAAATTAAAATAATGGAGTCATTAGTGAGGTATTATTTACCTATCAAAGCTTGGATACAATCTGGGAGCCAGTGTCTGCTCTAGGGAGAAACAATACTGATAAAGTAAGCCAAGAAATACAATATCAAACAGCTGCGCTATTTACAACTTATAGCGTGGGCGGGGCCTCGGTTAGTTTTATCAATTGATTGGTAGGCGGGAAGCTTTGAATTACCCGCGCAAGCTAATTAGCGGTTGTTTTTACTATTGCGAGCGTGGCGGATTTTTGTGGTTATTTGTGGTGCGTGCGGGTGCGCGCGCGTTGCTATGTCGCAGCACCCTTAACAAGCAAAAGGCTGAAGTTGTGCTGACCAATGTGATCATATAATTTGATCACTTAATTTTGACTCAGATTGCACCATGCAATACCACATTATATTAAATATTTATTTTATGTTAACAATTAATTTAAAAAAATTGTCTGGCAAAAAATTTTTTTTTAAATCGTGAGAACAAAAAAAATGGAATAAAGAAATTTAGAGAAACTCAAAACAAAAAAAGAATGGGTACTTGCATACTTTACTAAAATATGTAGCCTCTGTAGCCCTTGTAGTCCTTGTAGCCTCTGTAGCCTCTGTAGCCCTTGTAGCCTCTGTAGCCCTTGTAGCGTCTGTAGCCTCTGTAGCCCTTGTAGCCTCTGTAGACCTTGTAGCCTCTGTAGCCCTTGTAGCCTCTGTAGCCCTAGTAGCCTCTGCAGCCCTTGTAGCCTCTGTAGCCCTTGTAGCCTCTGTAGCCTCAGTAGCCCTAGTAGCCTCTGTAGCCTCTGTAGCCCTTATAGCCTCTGTAGCCATTGTAGCCTCTGTAGCCCTTGTAGCCTCAGTAGCCTCTGTAGCCCTTGTAGCCTCTGTAGCCCATGTAGCCCTTGTAGCCTCTGTAGCCCTTGTAGCCTCTGTAGCCCTTGTAGCCTCTGTAGCCCATGTAGCCTCTGTAGCCCTTGTAGCCTCTGTAGCCTTGTAGCCCTGTAGCCCTTGTATGTAGCCTCTGTAGCCCTTGTAGCCCTTGTAGCCTCTGTAGCCCTTGTAGCCTCTGTAGCCTCTGTAGCCCTTGTAGCCTCTGTAGCCCTTGTAGCCCATGTAGCCCATGCAGCCTCTGTAGCCTCTGTAGCCTCTGTAGCCTCTGTAGCCCTTGTAGCCTCTGTAGCCCTTGTAGCCTCTGTAGCCCTTGTAGCCTCTGTAGCCTCTGTATGTAGCCTCTGTAGCCCTTGTAGCCTCTGTAGCCCTTGTAGCCTCTGTAGCCCTCTGTAGCCTCTGTAGCCCTTGTAGCAATCTTACTCATATAGCTAATATCTTTTAATAAGCAGTAAAAAGTAAAGAAATATCACGTGAACCAACCAATGAAAACCTAGCTTTGATAGACATTCACATGACCTAAAAGTAAGGTTTTGACCAATCAGAAGAATTCTTTGATAAGAACTGCGGGATGGCTCACGCGACTCGCTGAAAAGACCTACAGTCAGTCCCGCAGTTCTTATCAAAAAACTCATTTCATTGGTTAATCAAATCATGTGACCAATTATAGCGCCGCGCAAGGGCTAGGGCTAGGGGACCAATCAGAAGAATTCTTTGATAAGAACTGCGGGATGGCTCGAAAAGACCCAGTAAACGTCACAAATTGGCGATCTTTACCATTCAAATGCAAAAATTAAACAAAAAAGTTACTAGTTCAAAATTTAAGATTAAGTTATGAAATTTATATATAATAATTTTAACCTACTTGGCTATGTTATGCCAGACTCTTAGACATATAACTATATATTTGCTGGATTTCTGGCTTAAACACATTTTTTGATTAATTGCCAAATTTTTGTGAATTAAAAGCATTTATTATGGCACCAAATATTTTGTAATGAAATAATTGCATAAATGCGTATTTAATGATAAAGCATAAAATTTGATATATCAATACTGGTCATCATAATAAGTATTTTAAACTGAGAAGCCACCTCTACTGATTGTACTGGGGTTAGTAAAACATTCCATCTAATATGGGTAGAGCTTCTGTGGTAAAGAATGACATTGTCTCCAACTAGAAACTACTGGAACTGTATCTTTTCAAGGTTAACGCTGCATGCGTGCGCACTTACCCATAATATTTCACTTAGCTACCATGGTATTTTTTTAGCTTGACCTCAGTTTCTTCTGATAGTACTATAGCATTCAACAAGTATTACTGTAAGTTTAGGCTCAAGATTTAAAAACTCCGCCATTTTTTGGCAGTTATGTGCCCCTAGTTGGTTGTCAAGAGCCACTGGTAGTCAAAATAACTTAATTAAATACAAAGGAAATTACCACTACTCAGGAAAGCTGAGGTAATCATCTATTTCTGTATTTGTTTAGCTCTGGCCTTATTGTAGCTGACTGGTTGTTGTCAAGAGTTACTAGTAATTCAGATAGTCAGAAAGGCTTCGACAGAAGTTACCACTAGTTTCAGTAAATTGACATAAGAAAGTAATTCTGTATTTATTTGCTAAAATTAATGGTCAACTGCTATATGTATAATCCACTTTTGTCATCATGAAGTATGGAAATACAAGCTTTTTCATGTAAAATTTATAACAGTAGTTTTATGTAATCAGCTAACAAGGCAGGCTTGCTACAATTTGTGCTCAAGCACACCACTAGTTACAAATGTAGAGGTATTTTAAGAGGGAAAAAAAAATTATTATTAATTTTACCCTTACCCAGCAAGTAGTTTAGTCTTTGAAATGGCTGGAAATGAAGAAATATCCTTGGTGACTCACTAACACGGCGTGGTTTCTGACAATTACAAACAATATAATAGAGACACAATGATATATGTAGCTTTACATTTAGTTATATAGCTATACGGAAGAGGAATTTTTCTTGCTACACTTACGACAATGAGAGTGCACTTACCCGCACAAAAGTACGAGAGGTATCCCCGCTAACCGCTTTTACCGTTATTAGAGGGAATCACTTTTATACGCGAGGTGCAAGCGGAAACTGAATTACTGCCTGCACGCTTTCCCGCTGCGGTCATAACCACGTACTTGTACCCGGAGGAATTTATTTGGAGAAAAATGGTTACAACTTTTTTTTTTGTTGGTATAATATAGGTGGCCAGGTTAGAAATAATATCAATAGAATGAAGCTGAAAGTACAGTATGCTCAGCACAAACCTGTCGTCCAAAGAGTCAGGGGAGCTCCAAAGCATCAAAGAGCTGTGTACTTTACTCTTTGAGAGTCAAGCCAAGAAGCTGTGTCCCCTCTTCCTGTTCCCATGAGCAATATTTTAATATCTGCTGGAAGAGGACAAGAGTACGAGGTTAGCCGTGTTTTTTTTCTTTCTTCTCAAGCAGCAGTTGTGTGTAACAGCCAATATATGTAGCCAGTACAATTTCAGGCATATACAGCACAAGTTTCTCTGTAATAATTACTCGAAATATCACCCATAAAAGTTCAATACCTCACATTCACCAATGAATTAACTAAAATAAATAATTAAATTGAGGGTATGTGAACGCTAACGTTTCCCCTTCCTCCCCCCCCCCCCCCCCCCCCCCCCCCCCCCCCGCCCTCCTCTAATGCATTTATGCAGGGCCACTTCTATGGTTTGGCACAGCAGCAGGTCTCTGAAGAGGTGATATACTCAATTGTAAGTAATTGTTTGGTTTTTGGATTGCTGAAAAGCAGTATTATTTTTCGAATTAAACCAGCCATGTAGGAATCATTCTTAACCTGTTAAGATAGACATTTTGCTACAGTGAATTTAGTAGAAGGTAGCTATAAGTCTTCATTACAAAACTGAGTCCTTGTGGAACTCAAACTAGATTCATGGATAACAAATTTGACTGTGCTATCTTCCCAGTTGAAAAGCCCTTAGTAAATTAGAAAATGATGCAGATTGCTTTATAGCTGTTACAAAGCTAATTACCTTGAGGTCTAAAAGAGTTCTTACAATCTATTTCTTTGCAAGCTTGTTTGGAAACTAAAATGCCATAGGCTGATGAACCTGAAGTGGCAAAAACTGCTATCTGATACATGGCTAGAGAACCCTGTTTTCTTCTGGACTAGTTACTGGATATAGAAATAATAATAATGTGCATGCGTGATTAAACAGATTTAGACTGTTCCCCAAAAGTGTATAGCAGCTATGGCCGCAACAGTCTCCTACACCTACGCAATGTATGCACTAACAGGTAGCAAGTTGTGTAAATACATTGTGTCTGGTATGTTGTCACTTTGCTGCTATCAAATATAATTGTGCTACTTGAGAATGCATATTAGACATGCTCATCTGTGTGAATAAAATCAATAGTCAGTAATACATGGTCTAAGAGAGTGCTTAGCCCCCTTTCTTTAAAAGTGGAAAACCAAAGAACCTCAATCCCCCATCCGCCACCCCCAATCCCCATGGCTATGGCCACTAGTAGGTGACTGACTCCATTAATTTATTTCTTTCCTTTATTCCTTGTCCCTGCATTTACAATATACATACATAAATGCATAACAAGCATACATATATATATATATCGTACATGCATGCAAATTCTCTTGCAACCGCTAGCGGTTATGTGCACCTGGAAGAGCCAGGATGCCTGTGCACTAAGCAGGCACTGTGAGCCATGCAAGCAAAGCTCCTGGAGCCAGGCTAGGAACTCGCAGGAGAACAGATCTTTCCTCGCAGCAAGTAGACCCGAAGTCTCACCTGGACCATTGCTGTTGCATGAAAAAAAAGGCCTTGAATTTGCACCGCAGCAAATGCCAGGTCCCCAATCACAGCTGGGTGGACTGGTGGGAGGCAGATGGAAAACCAGATGGAAAATAGCCTGAGGGGGGACTTAAACTCAGGACCTCAGACCATGAGACAAGGACACAACCATTACACCTCATAGGCATCATACATACATACATACATACATACATATATACATACACATACATACATACATACATACATACATACACACATACATACACGCATACATACATACATACACGCATATATACATACATATGTGTGTATATATGTATATGTTACAGACCAATTACAAACTTGGACTGTTTTAAAATGGTCTAGCCGTTATAAAATGGGCCAGACCATTTCCAAACCTCAGACTGTTTTAAAACAGGCCAGACCATTTAAAAAAACAGGCCAGACCACTGGCCAGACTATTTTAGTACAGGCTGGTCAAACTATTCAAACCATTTCGAAGGGTGTCAATCCCTTTTTAAAAGAATCAGATCAGTAAAACGAGTCAGATAGTTAACCTGGCAAAAAACAAAAACAATAACAAACTGCTAAATGTAAATAGGGCAGATGCCAAAGCAGACCCAAGACACAGAACTCTTGTGTGGTCATAAATATTTTTTTCTGAATAGAACTATTAAAAAAAATCCAAGCAATTTGGCATGCCAATCCTATTAAAAACACACTTGATCGTTTGTGCGTGCATCTGCCACTTGTCCACCTTCTCAAAAGAATGTAACTGAAAAGACCTCGCAATAAACTTCTTTTAAATGAAAATTAAAAAAAATCTCTCACACTCACAAATAACTAGTGCAGGAATACAGAGTAGTCATACCATTATAATTATAGGAAGGCCTACAGTCTATCAATCTATTAGAGCATTAACAAAAGCTGAGTAAGGTGGGTCACAGTCATCTAGGGTGATAACCTATAAGATAGGCAAGGTCATTCAGTAGACATGGCTGTTCTCATGGTCAGACAAAAATGGAAAAAAAGACAGGTACGTACACAAATTACAATGTGAGAAATGCATAAAAATATGTAACGAGTTTTTTCAAACTAAACATTTCACAAATTTGAACTCGCTCTTGGTCCCACTAAAGTATTCACCCACACAAATTTAAAGATCAACAAACAATAGGTTAGATGTTAATGAATTATGATGCTCAGAGTAATCTCTTTTTCCAGCTAGCTCTGATTCATTACAGAAAGGTCACTAAAAATAAGGGGAAATATAATATTACGTCTATGGAATTTTGATAGGAGGGTTTATTTCTCTTTACCAACAATGGAGTGATAATGATCTAAATCAGGCTATTATTCCCATAACCACTTTCTTTTATTAACAAATTCAAACTATATTATAAATTACACAGGACACATTAAATTAAAGAAAAAATACATTTTCTCTTTTTACTCTATGTGTCATATTAGTATAATCATCTGAAGTCCTGCTATTCTGGCTCACTTCCATCAGAAAAAAACAACAACAACTAAGAACAGAAGCCTGCCTTGGTGTCTATGTCCGTGGGCTATAAAAGTTATAACCAATAAGAATTGGTTTGTACTGCAATTCACAAACCCTCGCAACTTGGGCTTCACCCTCGTGTCTTGGGATTTGTAATCACATACGAACTTAATATTGGTTATAACTATTACATATAGTACTGCAGGCCTGTAGCCAAGAGTTTGTGCAGGGGGGTTCGGATTTCATAGAAACGCAAGAAAGCCACACCTACTTTTGTTTCGTTTATTCTTTATAAAGCGAAAAAGAAGGGGGGAAATATGCCAAAACTAATAATTTGTCTGACGCTCTATGTGTTCTATTAATAAATTCATTGAACACTGCTGACTATCAGCAATAAGCGGTAAACAGCTAATGCTATATCGTTCTTGTGTAACCAGGCTTCTAACCACTACCGTGAGCTGTACACAAACAGTGAACCATTTATAGGCCTTTAGTACTCTAAGTTATCTAAATAAGTACGTTACGGTACGCCATAAAAAGAATAGTTGTAGCGTAGCTTGATTAAATAAGTACATTACACACACCATAAAAAGAAAAGTTGTAGCGTAGCTTGCTTTATCAGTACCATAACGAGAGCGATGTTTTGTAGTCAAGGAGCTCAATGTTTATTTGAAAGCTTGGAATCAGACTAGGCCGTCCACATATAGAGTGTGAAGTATATTCGGGGCTAAATAGCAGAATATTCCATTGCGATTTAGACACGATTGACCAGAAGTCGACATACCATAAGGTAAATGTGAGGTGTGGCTAAATAATTTACTTCCGGTCACTCTAAAAGGGGGTTCGACTGAACCCCCCTGGCTACGGGTATGTACTGGTAGCACAGCAGGGTATTTTGATCACGTTGAACCACTGTATCTGTTAAGACATGAGTCAGTTAAAACAGTATGAGTGTGTCTAATTTTTTTTGACAGTCATTTAAAAACTTCACCAAAAATTTGAAATTGCAATGTATTTTCTGTAATTTTTTTTTAATGTAAAGTGCTTTATAGAGACAAAAAAAATGTGTTTGTGTTGTGCAGCTTGGTAAGGATTGTACAATAAACTTGACCATAAATAAGTCATACACTCCCTCCCCCCCATGATAGCAGTAGTATAGTCCTAGTGTTTGCTGTTAGCTCTAGTAACATTTCATACTGCTATATGATGCAGCAAGATGTAAGGACGCAAATGCATGTAAATTAAAGCTCCATGTACTTGCATTGTGCACTTATTTCAGTTCAAATTCTAGGAACAGTGACATTATTTCTCAAAGGTGACAAGGCAACACATTTGTCAGTTAACGTCTGATCGCCAGATGCATGTGCCCGTGAGGGCAGGGGCAAGCTGTCATCCCATGACAGTTGACACTTGAGTGCTGATTGGTGTGAACATTAACAACAATTAACCCTGGGTTGTTAATTCAGATCTCCAAACTGCCCAAACACTTCCCTTGCTCCCCCTAGAGAATTCTTTTCCCTTTCCAGTTTCTTTCTATCATTTCATTAATCGGGTCAATAATTGAGTACAACATGCAAATGACTTATCCATACGTTGTGTTAGCCTTAGTCTTACACTGGTGTTGAAGTTTAGCTTCAGACTTTCACTGTGTAGCTCACGCGTATTGCTATCTACGTTGTGCTGTACTGCTCATGCACTTCCCCTGTAGGGGCCGCCTCTTCCACTACACTGACCCCTATCTCTGCCCCTTTTGCTTATACTCTTGGCTCTTCCATTAACCCCTTAGTGTTCCAGTTCGCCAAGGAAGCTTTGTTCACCAAAAAATGCCCCCCACCCCCCCCCTTCCCATGATAGCAGTAGTTATAGTCTTAGTGGTTGTTTTAACCCGACGTTTCAACTTCTAGCCGAAGTCCTCTTCAGGGGTCAACTGTGGTCGAACTCTCTGTGGTGATATACTAACACAATGTAAACAGCAAGATTTCTGGAAGATACGCTTACTGTCTACTATATCCTACTATATTTGGCAAGAAGTCGAAACATTGGGTTAAGTTTTAATTAGCAATATTATTGGCTGTAAGAACAAGAAAATTTGCTATTATTGTAATTATTTACGCCGAGAATGACTGAATCATTCATAGTTTTTACAAATCTCAGTCACTAGTAATTAATGAAACACTGCTATATGATGCAGCAAGATGTAAATGCATGTAAGATGTGGTTAATTAGGCAGCATTTAGGCTTGACATGAACGTGTTTCCACACACGAATTTGACATTAATTAGCTAGGCTTGAATCTGAAACTTTGGAACCATTATAAACTTATCTTTGAAATTTTTATTTACTGTTTTTTAAGGTTGTTTATATACTTCTATGACGTTTTCTAGCCCAGAGATTTCCTAATTACCCCACATGTTTCCCTCTTACAATTTGTGGGAACTGGATTCAACAAACAATAGACTAATAATTTGTGCTCTTGTGTTCTCTTTAATACCAGAGCAGACTTTGTATCTGGTTGCTAGTTAGGAGCCTGCCTGACTTTCAGGTGAGACTGCTCTTGGTTTTAATTGTACATCACCACTGTAAGCCAGCCAGCAACATTTGTGGCTAGCTTGGAACCAGGCTGTTTTAAAATGGGCTCGTAGTTTGAAAATGATCTGTAACAATATATTTCCTATAAGTCTCTATTATATAATGAACTGTATCAAATAACTGTTTCTCCATAGGGAATGTATGAAAATACACAAACACTTGATTGGTGCAGTATTTTTCCATAGTTATCACCTGTGTTCTTTGTTTTGTGTTGGGTTATTACGTCCCCCTAGGTTATAGCATTGTTCACTGTGCTTTGTACACAATAAATTTATTATTAATTATGTATAGAAGAAAACTCGTCTGATTCGCCATATTTACGCTCGTGCCTGTGGCACTCGTCTAAATACTGAAATATCAGAGTTACAGTATTATTCTGCATCAAATGAATAACATATATATTTAGTTTGTGACCACATTATTGTTGTACTAATACAATTCTTTATTGTTGCAGACCAAATAAAGGAAATCAAGCAATCAGGCCTTGTCCAATTTCAGTAAGTCACCTAATGATTAACCTTGTCATTCCTAATTGCCTATATACCCACGGCCCCCCCCCCCCCCCCCTCCCCCCCCCCCCGCCACACACACATACACGCACCCTATCCCCGTAATCTACCTCCATAACCATTACTGGAAGGAAGGGATTGGTAATGCCAATACTTGGTCCTGCACCTCACCTGCTAGTACATCCTTGCTAGCACATCCTTGCTAGCCCCTGCCAGAACCTCCTGTTCTCCTACCTTCTTCATTCATAACCTCCTCTGCAGTTTGTCCTACCTTTCCTGGTTCCCTATTTTTATTTTTGGGGAGTGTATGTGTGTACACATCCGCTAACCCACGATTTGGACCTGGCCCTTTGATACACACTGCATGTAGCTGGAAGATGAGTGCAATGGCCCCATGCGCTATCACACTCAAAAGAGTGGAGTTAGTGTGGTGTATGCGTATTATGAATATGAGCATCTGTTCACACATTAGTATCGTTAGGTGATCACTGATGGCTACGCATGCGGCCAACTAATGGCCACTACCTTATCACATTACGGCGCGTGGGCGGGCAGGATAGAAATTGTCGCCCAGGCCTACCACTCCAATCAAGCTACCACCCTGACTAACCTCATTGATAGCTTGCCATCTTGATCACGTGCCACATGGATTCGTAGTTTGTTGCCCTGCCCCTTGCATCTCACTTGGCACTCCCCTCGTAGCATTACCTACCTAATTGCCATTCCAATGTTAACCGCATTTAAACTCGTTTAAATCATATTTAGTAAGCTAGTCAACATCATTGAGTATTTCAATGATATCTATTTAACACTACCACTATCCATAAACAATTTTGTTGTCATGTACGTGACACTACACTGAAAAAAAGCTAGCTACTCTTTCAAGCACTGCATACGATGTAAAGCAGCGAACAAGATTGTCAGAGGTGTAGGCATGGGGAGTTTAGGGAATCATACTGAACACCCTACTGGATGGTGGTCTAACATTTAAAAGATTACCGGAAGTGTCTCTCCATAGTTCTTTCAAGAAATGGAATTTATAATGAACGTATAAGAAAGAAGGTGCACTAATGGGTAAAAGATCACTTTTATACCTCATAACAGATGAAAGCTCCGGGCTGAACTGTATTGTGATTTAGTTATAAACTTCATGGTACTTAGCTAATAAATATTAGAACTATGGTAATTGTGTGTGAATTTACAAGTCAAAATAAGCTTGTTAATCTATATTTTGATAATGCTTGCCACCTTATGCGATAATGAAACATTGCCTAATCGTGCTAAGGGTTTTTTTTTTTTAATAAAGTGGGTGATACCAGCACACAAACTTTGCAGCAGTCAGAAATTAGATAATATTGTAGAGCAAGAGTATTAAATGGTGTGTGGGAGAGAAAAATTTGTAAGTATATTTATAGTTCGTGTTATTCCAGTTGTCAGAGAATAATAATGAAATTCATAGTCAACTGTAATTAGCACTAAAAGTAATTAGCAAAGGATTAATTTGATCTAAACAATTATTCTTCTTTCTACTGTAGAAGAATTTCATCATTAAATTAATTAATTTAATCATCCACTGCTAATTGACTTATTTGTTCCATTCTCATCGACCCACCCTCTCTATAAGAACCAACAAGAGAGGGTGAGTCGATGAGAATGGAACAAACAGTTTTTTCTCCCCATTACCTTCAACTTCGTTATAGAGGGCGTGTGCTGGGGCTTTCCCCCATACCCCTAAAATTTTCTAGAGTAAGACCTTAATTGTTTCTAGATTCTCAATGAAGTGGACAAAACATGCACATTACAAAACCTCTTCAGTATTATGCTCATATACAATGCAACTCACTATCAAGCTTCCAAATAATGGGGAAAAAAAATACAGTTGTAGCAAATAGCAGAACATTCTATAGGAATTACCATTATAATTGGTGAGCGAGCAAAGCAAGCGAGACACTATACAGTGGTGTCAAATTGAGAATCGGGGATATTTGTTTATATATGTTTGGATGTACGTATATGTCATTGCACTTTGACCCTCTCATATTTTTGTGTTAGTTCGGTGATTGACCTTGTCCCAAACTTCACTAAACAGAATCCTCTGGTTTAGTGATCATTACCCATATCATCCTAGAAATTGAATTGTTTACCGCTTTGAATTCTTTTGCGGGTGCAGTTAAAACCCACTTACCCGAGTTCTATTTCTATTCAAGTTATTGGCAGTGTAACTTAATACACTATTTGTTGTCATAGTTATAAGCCCTACACAACAATATTTACTTGAAAATTCATTGTCCACTAGACTAACCACGAAGGTAAGTCTTGTGTAGGTATGTTCAGTTGTGTGAAAGTATTGTGCGTTACAACTACTGCTTAGCTAAAGAATATCACAAAGAAAAAGTTTAAATAACCTGACTTGTTTTTGTTGCTTTTTTTTATAATCAAACAGTTACGGTGAGTGGTTACTATGACATTGAAACCCCTTTACCATATATACGTAATTTAAAAACTATTTATTTCAATGGCTTGAATGTTAGAAGTTAAAATCGATCGTTAGTGTAGTTGTAGGCTCACTCGCCATTTGTGCTCAACCACATCACTAGTAATAACATTAAAAAATTATTCATGCTTCAAGCAATAAATGGTAGTGATGTGCTTCAGCATAAATGGAAAGCAAGCCATAATGAATGATCTCCAAAACATTGTTTAACAAAATCTGTCTCTAAATTTTCAGCAGCTTTTGACTGCAAGAATTGAACTACTATAAAACACAGCCAAGTTTCTGAAATTGTGTATGGAAGGGTTTCAAGGTCATAGTAACCACTCATGACAATTTTTGGGACGTGGAAAAATGCCCTTTTAAGGAATTATTGCACAGTTCACTAAATTCTAGAAAATAAACTCCAGTATATGTTTGTAAGACCTAACTATGTCCCACAAAATTCACAAACGAAAAGGTAATGACTACATTTCCTTGGATAATGCGGGTAAAGAGCTTAAAAAAGATTATGCCTAGTGGAGTTTGGGACGAGGTTGACCATTAAGCAAACACAAAATTGCAAGGGTTAAATTACAAAAATAACATACCTTCGTCCAAGTATTTAAATTATAATCCCCAATTTTCGATTGTGTTACCTCTGATACTGTCTCGCTTGGTTTGCTCATTCGCTAATAAAAGACTCAACAGGAATTTGCATGGACAGTAATCAGTTGTTGGTAAAAGTTCTAGACTAATACAACTTTAGCTTAAACATGACAAGCTTTTTATTTCTTAAATAATTAATAGAGATCTTGTTTTTGAAATCCATTTTCTTACATTCTGAATAAATATTTCAATTCCACACTTTCTCAGATGCATTTTTGGTTTAAACTATTGCCTATTAAATTAATAATGAAGGTAAATATCAGTATTTTTCTGAATAAATATGAAATTACTTATTCTTACGTTTATCTTCATTTGTTAATTAATATAGTAATCACTATTGTACAATGGATTGTCTAGTTTGTTTTTAATGTTTTCTTTCTCTCAATATTCTATTAATTGAATGGTGGGCCCTATTTCCATATTATCCTTGTGTAATTTTATTCAAATTCAATGAATATGTTTGTTTGTTTTTACATCAGTTAGAAATGGTTTACAACTTTGTAGAGTCATAACATACACTATCTCCCTGATCTCAAGAGGCTGTAGTACCCTGTGGTGTAGGACCGTGGCTTGTGGCTGAGGATAAATAGTTCAATAACAATTCCAGTAAGACATGAGCCTACATGTAACTGTTAAAATTCATCTCCACTTTCCCCTTATATTTGATACTTCCATTGTCCATACTCAGTTTTTGCTAGCTGTAGATTATCAAATAAAAAATTCGGTTTTGTTAAATCCTGAGACCATGGAGATTGTTTCCCAATCATAAGAAAGCTTAAGCTTCAACAGTTAATTCCTTTACAATAAATTAATGAAGTTTTGAATTCAGCAAGACCTGAAGTGAATTCATCATAATCGATCAGGAATATATATCATTTAGCTGCTTCTATCCTTAGTGACCAATATTATTTTTATACGAAACTACCCTTACAAAAATAGATATGTGCTGCATGTATGCCACATTTATAATGCATTCATTGCAACGCATAGTGCACTTGTGCGTAAAATGTAAGCAAAATGCACTTAACTGCAGCATGTGCCCTGCATGTATGCACAAGGAGAGTAGCATGCACACATGTAGTTTACACATGTGTCACATATTTGCCTTGCATGTGTGCACAGTTTTATGTGCCACATGTATGTTAGGTGCACATGTGCATGTTGCTACTATGCCACATGCATGTCAAACACACATGTGCATGTCACTACTATGCCACATGCATGTCAAGTACACATATGCCTGTTGCTACTACGTCACATGCATGTCAAATACACATGTGCATGTCGCTACTCTGCCACATGCATGTCAAGTACACATGTGCATGTTGCTACTATGTCACATGCATGTCAAATACACATGTTCATGTCGCTACTATACCACATGCATGTCAAGTACGCATGTGCATGTTGCTACTATACCACGTGCATGTCAAATACACATGTGCATGCTGCTACTATGCTACATGCATGTCAAATACGCACGTGCATTCTGGTGCTATGTTGCATGCATGTCAAATACACATGTGCATATTGCTACTATGCCACATGCATATCAAACATGTTGCTATTGTGCCATGTGCATGTTAATTTACCCATGATACCACGATCAATCTCATTTACATTAATGTTATTCATACCCACTCAAACCCAATGCATGTATCATCGTGCGTCATACATAAGTACTGTACTTGATTTCTTACTTTATAACTTTTCATAAAGGCAATAGTATTTGCTTGAGTTGTGTGCGCTCCCACTTCCCGACTCATTCCAGCTCTACAGCGACGGCAGAGTACCAACATCTACCAGGCAGACATGCAGCACATGTACCACCCCTACCAGACATCTACCAGGCAGAGATGCAGCACATGTACCACATGTACCACATCTACCAGACATCTACCAGGCAGACTTGCAGCACATGTACCACGTCTACCAGGCAGACATGCAGAAATATACCATAGTGCTTGTGTGCCACATACACAAAAATTGAAACGCGCCATAGGCATGCAGCATGCAAGTAGAAGGATATCAGAACTTATGAGTGGCATGCATGTAGCTGCATATGAGTAGCACACAAAAACGTACTTGTGTGCCACATACACAAAAATTGAAACGCGCCATAGGCATGCAGCATGCAAGTAGAAGGATATCAGAACTTATGAGTGGCATGCATGTAGCTGCATATGAGTAGCACACAAAAACGTACTTGTGTGCCACATACACAAAAATTGAAATGCGCCACAGGCATACAGCATGCAAGTAGAAGGGTGCACAACTCATGAGTGGCATACATGCCACTGCGCATGTATAGCATACAAGAGAATGCACACATGTGGCATGCTTTTTTGTGCACACATGCATCCCTCATATGCACATATGTGGCACATGTGAGGCGCTGTTTCAATTTTTCTGTATGCAGCATACATGCTTGATAGCAGCATTACGCCTGCAGCACATGTGCTGCATATGTACATGATGAGTGCAGTAAGGCAGCACGAATGTGTGCAGCATGCATACAACATTTTTGTTAGGGTAGTGTCAAGGAAACGTATGACTGTTTGTGTGCATGTCTGTGCAAGTCTTGACTCAAGTCCACAAATTTTGGGCAGTCATTATGGCCAGTGAAACTTAGCATTTGTAACTTACCACCACATTTGTCATTGTGAATAAATGCAAAATATATGGTACTTGGAGGAATTTAATTGGGACTAATAAGAGGTAACATGAAAGCTATTCTCCTACCGATAATTGAAAAGATGAATTCATCATACAATTTAAATTCATACTCTTCAAGGAAACAAAATATTGAAAGCCATGCTGTGCATACAAACATTTGACCCCAGTTATGGCTGCTGTTGTAAACATGAAGCAAAGAGTCACAAAGATGTAGGTTTTATCTCGCTGGTTTGATTTCAAATAAATTATTATTAATCTATGTTTTATTTATTAAATAAGTTGTTCCAATCAATCGTACAAGCTACTCCGAATAAAACTTTCGAATGAATTTTGTATGACACTAAAAGACAATCATCAAAATATTGGAAAGCTGCTAGTTGAGTCTGGCCCATTAATATTATTCTATTCCAATTCTTATTCAAGTCGGTTTTACTTCTGTTTATCTATTATGTTCTTCCTTTCTGGCTACTGCTAGGCACATTTTACTTGAAGACTCTCTAGTTAGACTTTACGAATTTATGCCCTTCTGTATTTTAAAATTATGGGCAGATTTAATGTTCACAGTATAATTCATATACATGTGTGACTGTGCATCACTGGGGTCTTTATTTGAATTAAATAGTTACACATACAAAAAAGCATTGTATTGTCACATGTGCTTCCTCTAGTGATACAGTAAGAATAGTACAAACTCTTCAACTTCAACCAGAAAATAACTAGAACTGAACATAATTTTATTGAGAATTTCTTGTAAAAATTTGTTTGCTGGGAACCACTTCCACCAGCTTAAAGCCAAAATAGCAATGAACCAGACTCCACAACCTTAGGTAATGCTCATAAACCAGGCTAGGTGGGGATTCCTCTTTGGAATAATTTCCATGACATTATTACACGACTCACACTCCATGCTTTTTCATTGCTGCTACAGCTCCGATACAGATAAAATATGAATCGGGAATGGGTACCATGTGTTTGAAGTGGGCAAAAAGATGTTGAGCTTAACCATTGTTGAAGAGACTGCACAAATTCTGAAAGAGTGTTCAAGTTCAGATTTTTAAAGGTACTGCTTAATGATTCAAATTGGGAGTGACCAAAGTGAGTGAAACAATTACGAAAATGAAATTGATGATGCTGTCGAAGACACCAAAAGCATAGTACTGCTTGAGAAGATTGACAAATAACATGGTAATTTGCTTGTAAACTTTAATTTTCTACTGCATACCATGTTTATTCCAGTATTTCAAACTTGTATTTTTTCAAAGCTATAAGAATTGAATTTACTCTCCATTAGAAAACAAATCATGATCACATTTATTACACGTATTGTCAATTTCATTACCCTTTCCACATAAATTGTCCAGAGAATTGAGAATTAATTAAGTCTTGTAATAATTACACACACTGATCACATTATTTGCCTGTTTTCGCTAATTTTTTTTTGCATCAATTACAACTTATTTGTATGATCCCTTGTCCTATCTCACATGCAGCACTGTGATTGACCCACCAACTCCTTTCCAGTGTGATCAAAACTTCCCTTGCTGATTTAATTTTGTTAGATAGTGGAAATTGGATAAAATTTCACATAATTCATTTGTAGAAAATGACTATTCACCATCTTCCTGACATTTCTCATTTGTATGTGTCTATTTAGAGCTAAATTTACGAAACTTTGTTTCACACTTTTTTTGACGTTATCCTAATTTAAAATTGGGGCTGTAATACTGAAATGCTATTAATCTCAGGCTTCTTAGCTGTGAAAGCAAATTTTAATTAACGCAATAGAAGTCATTTGAACAAATGTAAAGGAAGAAACAGTCTGTGGCCTAGGGTCAAACCATTCTTTGGCCATTTTGCAATTCAGTACTTTTGAAATCTTATATTGCCCCTTTCATACAAGTGGATACTTTAGCAGTACAAGCATTATGCTTTATCATTGTAACTATAATTCCTTCTGCTAACGTATAGAGAACATTGTTGTGCAACTTCTGTTGTTTGAGGCCCATCTTGGGTGGTCAGAGATAAGTGGTAGGTGGTCAGATAAGTGGTAAGTGAGAAGATAAGTGGTAGGTAGTTAGATGATTGGTAAGTGGGAAGGTTAGAGGTATGTGTATAGTTGAAATACTTCAATTACGTACTCTGTTAGGCTAATTGGCTTTCAGGATTTGAAAAAGACATTTTTCAAGTTATCCGTGGCAATTTGGATGAGCTGGTTAGCAAGAATAATTTGATATTCTCCCACCTGGTCCACGAATGTGATCATTATTTGTGACCGTCTGACTGCACAACGCGGCATGCGTAGACGTCGCAAAAAGATCGATTTAGTTCTTAAAATTGTATTAAATAAGCCTAACGAAGGGAACGGTTAGGTGATATATAGCGGGAATGGCTAAAGCTACGGCGATAAAACTTGGAGAGCTTAATATCTAATATCTGCTTGCCGAGGAGTGTGTAAGTGCAAAAAAAAATTTTTTTGTCGGGGCCGCGTTGTGCCCGATTTTCCTGTAGACGGTCACATTTTATGAAGCAAATTGCACCATCCATAACCCTGACAGTCACCCAAGAATTACAAAATTGTGTAACACTGCTAATGTTTTTTCCATTATTTTCCATACCACATGTTTAATGGAGTAAATTTCTTTCTGCTTATTAATGTTGTTGAGACAAAATTAAAAAAAATTGGATGGTTGTATTGTATTTGGAGATATAATAGCAAGGAAAATTGCGATATTTGGGATTAATAGCATGAGTGGAGTGAGAAAATTTCACGAGGTGAAGCCGAGTGAAATTTCTTGCCACACGAGTGCTATTTATCCAAAATATCAGTTTTCCATGCTATCTATAGCCAAAGATAACAATTCATTTCTTCAGCTAAGAATGCCATATTCTTGTATTATTATTTCCGTCTAAGAAATTTTTTCATCCCGGTTCTGCTATTTTTCATACTTTTCTTACTTTTGCTAAATAGTGTTCCCTGGAATTTCACCGCGACATTGCCTAGCAGGTAAAAGTGCGGCAAGGTGGTGAAGAAATCGCTGTGACCAATCAGATCATTATTTCAGTTTTCCACTACTGTGGTATTTCAAAATAATACCACTCTTTTTTGTATTGAAAAAGGACTCAGCTATGGTATTATGTGGCATAATCTACACTAATTCGGTCCCACCGACTCCAGATTGCAAATAGAAGCTAAAATAGTGCATCACCTATTGAGACTGATTTTTGCTTTTTACTATCTGCTAGATTTAATTTATGACCAATACCCAATGCATGCTTACCAACTTTACATGACAAAAAAAAAATTGGACACATTGTAGTGCATTTCCAATACAATAGCACCTGCATGAATGAACGACAAAAGACCCCACAAAAAATGTTGAACCCAAAGTGACCAAAGTACTGAAAAACTGGGAAAAAGAAAACACATCAATAGAAACATCAGACTTCATTTTCAACCCCAATACTCTTCTCCACCTCAACACTACGGCGTCCCTAAGATACACAAGACAGGAGTTCCCTTGCAACCTATAGTCTCAGCTATAGGGTCTCCCACATACAACATCTCAAAATATCTTGTGAAGATATTGCTAAGCGAGTAAACCATTTAACTCTAGAAAAAAGTGAGAAAATTGTTACCTTCGATGTAGTTAGCATGTTTACCAAAGTCCCGGTAAACCAAGCCATAGATATAATTTCACACCATCTCCAACAAGACAACACATTAGATGAAAGGTCCACATTAACATCAATGGATATATGCCAGGCAATACAATAATGTCTTCACTCAACCTATTTTCAGTTTGGGGATGCATTCTCTGAGCAACTGGAAGGAGCAGCTATGGGATCATCATTATCCCCAGTTGTTGCCAACATCTTCATGGAAGATCTTGAAGAAAGAGCCCTCAGGGGCGTCGGAACGGGTGCGACCGAGCGGCCATGGCATCACCAATTATTTTTTCTACTTTTTACCTTATCTTGATCTCATGGTGGTTGTTGTGGCACTTGGGCAGTTGAAAATTGAGCGGTTCAAATCAAGTGGTCGAAATTTGCTGTCTTACAACGATCCTCTGCGCACACTGAAACTTGGTAAAATCCCTTAGAGAGATCAAGTTTGTTTGAGGCACAAAATTGTCCGACTTTCTCCATAATCTCACTCATACAGGGCGTGTAGTAAGGCTCTAGAGCCTTACTACAAAAGAGCTCTGACTGTAATACTATTAAGGTGTCTAAAATCTACACATAATCGGATTGAACCATCCGACTTCCTCACCGGTACCAGTGGTGAAGACCATGTACTGGTAGAGTACTGAACAATGTTTGCTTCCAACAACTTGTCAAGTTCATCCTTAACCATAGATTTTAAGTTCATAGGGATTGTGTATGGGGCACATATGAAACTGTCATTCTGTCCTATGTCAATACCCAAAGACACTGTATCAGTTGAACCAGGTTTATCAGTAAACACTTGAGGAAATTCATTTTGAGCAGGTGTACGGCGCCCAGGACAGAAACGATTAATCAAGCGACAATCAAAAGACCAGCTATCTAAAACACTAAGCTATGCACCGAACAGCACTTCTGTCACTACTAAAGCTCAGTCTATCTAGACACAATGCGACTGACTAACTACTACAATGACTAGAACACTAACTGAACTAAGTAGCAAGACAGAGATCTCTAATAGCGAGGGAGCAGAGATCTTGCACTAGAACTATTACTGCACAAGGACAGCTAGGAGAGAGAGAAGACAACTTTGACTTTCACAACTGTAATAATACTACTACTACTAATCAAGAACTACATTACAAGTATATTATGAAGGAAGTGACTAGAACCAAAGTAAACAGTGGGTTTGTATGAGGTAAGTTTAGAATGGAATGCATGGGAAAGAGCAAGATGGTGAATGTCTAAGTCTATAATTGAATGATGCTTGGGAGTGTGTTGTAGTTTCTATAGGTGATAATGGATGAGGGTTTGTGTAATGTAGAAGTCATAGGTGGAGGGGCTCATTAACTTGGCAGGCTGTGGCTGTGTGAAGGTCTAGGACCTGAACACATCTAAGATCTCGTCAACATCAACCTGATTAAGTCTGGGCATCTGTAGAGACGCTTCTTCGCAGAAGCGGAAATAGATGGAGACCATGGGCCAAACAGCGCTGATAAGAGCGTTCCTCGGTAGTAACGCTGCCACTAATTCTTTGCCACTCTCAACCATTCGCGACGCTTAGGGAACTGGTGAAAGCTCCCTGCTACCGTTACTGACTTGAGACAGAGTTGAATGTTAGTTCAATCTTATAACTAGTGGTGTGCTTGAGCACAAAATGGCGAGCGAGCCTTAAACTACACTATTGTTAAAAAATTGATTTTAACAACTAACACTCAAGCTACTAAAATATAGTCGAGTTTTTAATTTACGTATATGCGGTAAAGGGGTTTTAATGCCATAGTAACCGCTCCCCGCAACTGTTTGAATTGAAAAAGAAGCAACAAAATCAAGTCATGTTATTTACATTTTTGTCTGTGATATTCTTAATAGTAGTTGTAACGCACAATACTTTCACACAACTGAACATACCTACGTAAGACTTACCTTCATGGTTCGTCTAGTGGACAATGAATTTTCAAGTAAATACTGTTGAGTAGGGCTTATAACTGTAACAAATAGCGTATTAACTTACCTCCGCCACTAACTCGAATAGAAATGGAGCTATCATAAGTTATTGAGTTTTAACTGCACCCGCAAAACAATTCAATGCGGTAAACAATACAATTTCTAAGGTGATACGGGTAATGATCCTAATGGTGTCCTGACCTGGTGACCATAAATCAATTGAAAGGGACTAAAACCGCTATCAGCATGGGGTATCTGTCTCAATACAATGAGAATGTAAGGGATTTGCTGGGACAACTCAAATTTGGCTTTCACACTTAGCCAATATGTTTTTGAATGTCTTGTGGTCTGTGTGTCTTGGTCTGTTAGACGTGTAGCTGGTAGTGCCGTTCTAGAAAATATCTGCCACAAAGCCTCGGCTATGCACTTGGCAGAAATGGACTTGACCGGGATAGCCTCTGGCCACCGAGTAGCCATGCACACGTATGTCAAAATATACCGCACATCACCTCTGCCCTTGGGAAATGGACTTATGACATCCACAGCACAAATTTCGAAAAATTCAGACAAAATGAGTCTTTCATGATGGGAGTTTTAATTTACTCTGAAACTGGCATGTGTGACAGGACCTGCAATATCTTGCCACATCTCTTGATACTGATGGCCATTTTAAACCGTCTCCTAATGATCTGTAAAACTTTCTTAAATTACAAATGACCAGTCTGGTCATGTGCAGTGGTCAGGATCCGCTTCCTGAACTGCTGTGGGACTACCAACACATCATTAAATTCATTCCAATCAGTGAACTTGGACAGGACTAACATGTTGTTTTTCCAAGATAGACCATGCAGCTTATGATCAGCTAGGGCTCTCCACTGTTTGAGGCTGGGATCAGACTTAACTGCCTCAATGAACTCACTATTGGGTTTTCGCTCACACAGAGGTACTAGCCGAGCTAGGAACCTATCAGATTCACCATCAATAGAGCCCACTGCTTCCTTCCCATCATCTAGGGCTACCACTGGTTCCTCAGAACCAGTAATGACTGAATCTGTTCCCTCCGATTGAGGTACTAGGCCCTCATCTGGTTCCTCTGAACCACTTTCCAACAAGTCTTTTCCCTTACGTAAAGGTACTAAGTCCTCACCATGTCCTTGGGAGACATTTCCCACTCCTGAAGATCCACCCAAATCAATCTCACCTGACTCCTCACGACCATCGGCTAATGTACACCTCGCGCTACTTCCCAACAACTCAACTTCCTCATCCTTATACCCTGAAGGTGTATTCCCTACACCATCATCCTCCTCATCACTCTCAGGATACACACTAATTTCATCATCAGATTCTGACCTTATCTCATCTATTTCACTTGCACTAGCGTCATCGTCAATAACAACATCTCCCTGTTCGTCCATAGAGGAATCTATTACAATGGGATCTTAGTTGAACAATTCAGTCTGTGCTTACCATCTAGTAGTGACAGCATTAACATTACTAGTGGGTAGAATGTTTCTCAGTAACTCAACTTCGTCCATATTATTTGGGTTCACAGAGAATAACACGGGTTCGGTTTCCGACATCTCATCACTTAGTGCAACACATTTGCGGAAGACTTTGCCATGTAAGTTGAACGCTGCATGTCTAACTCTGTAGGGCATCTCGTCACCTTGAACTCCCTTAATGAAACATGTCTCGGCAGTGTGCTGTGACTTGGGAACCCACCTTACAGGGACAACACTAATAGCGGCTCCGGTGTCTAGCAGTACTTGGGCATTGTATTTACCAACCATCACTTTGGTTTTGAAATCTCAGTCACTGCAATGGTAGCTTCACTACATTCACTATCACTAATGTCTTCAATAGAACCACTACCCTTTCCCTCAGAATTACACACCACACAACAGTTTGCTCATTAATTATTCATGAGTTACAACTTTTGTTTATATCACCAACTACACTTATTTTTATGTAACTAAACTTAAAACAATGAAAGTTTGCTGTTAAAAGTTCCTATTTCTTTAGTAGTCAGCTCTTCATAGCGAATAGGCAGCCCAAGATCCACCTCCTGCAAATATAACATTTTCGGCTTCAAATTACAGCATGGTTGTCAACAACTCTGCCGTATAGGCTGCACTATCTAATTGTAGGAACATCATTGCAGGGCCAGTCAAAAAGTTTTCATTAAGAAAGCTGACGGTTGTCGAGAAAATCTCAGTTTTGTCTCCCAGATCAAGATAAAATGGCGTCTCTAAGGCACAAAATCGTGAATATCTGGAGATCCATGGCCCATTGAGCCAAAATCGCTGTGACTGGCCCTCAAGTAAGTCCTAAAGTAGCCAGGGGAGCTGTCACACTAAAGCTAGGAGTGATGATGAAGCCAAGATTTGAAGCCGAAAATCTGCCGAAAATTTGCTGCTCATTGAAAAGCAAGAGCTAGCTAATAAAGAAACTTGAACACATTATAATTTCATGTTTGGAGCATAGTTCATAAAAATAAGTGTAGTGGATGATACAAACAAAAACAGTAACTCATGAATAATTAATGAGCAAATTGTATACCGTAACCTTAACTCATACGGGTCAGACCTTGAGGTGGTGATATCTGTAGGTGGCATGAAAGAAACATCCGAGTCAAGTTTCTCCTGTGGCTGGTCCGCTGACCCACCTTTGTTTTCAGTTTCTCCGCCATCCCCTAGTCAGCACGATGAACCCTGGAGAGAGTAGGCTAAGATACACACACACACACACACACACACACACACACACACACACAAAAAAAAAAAAAAATTGTGGTTACACAAATGAAACGCCAAAACGAGAAAAAAAAAAAGGACACAGATCAGACTGTTCACAAATAACAAGTTCAGTTCAGACTGGTATATGGCTGGTCAAGATCCACAGATCTTATTTCCAGCCGCGGGTTCGAAATCGTCTCCTGTACAGCCTCAGCACAAAGGAGAAACGGCCACCACTTGCCACTAGATGTTGGGTTATGGCTACGTGGTCGATGGATTCATGAAGGTCAAGTACGTATACTGTTCCCACATGTAAGTAGTCGCTGCCACCAGTTCTTTCTCTTAGGTTCTCTTAGCTACCGCTAAAGCCCTCTACCCAAAAGGAATTGTTCAGGGTTTAATGAATCTCAAATTCACAGAAAGAAGAACAAGAAGAGCACAACTCAGTGGCTTTATATAGCCACCTAATTTACAACTACAAGTTTCCCATACACATACATACACACAAACATATAATAATGCTCAGTTCTCATGTAGGCTTATGCCTACAAACCCTTTCACATAAAAATGAATATAGTGCAAAAATACTTTTAAAATTGTCTTAGCCATTTTTAGAAATGATATTATCTCATATAGAACCATCTTCTTTTGAAGGCACAGAGGAGTATGTGCCAACTGGTACTGATACAATGAACATGCAGACAAGTGAAGACACCAACACTAATACAACATTTATAACAAATTCTAGTGCATCCTTCAATTTTTTCATAGTTGAGCCATAGTTTGATCATCATATTATGGCTTGAAGTCGATGTCATTCTCATACCATGAATTTAACAGCGCAGCTAAGGGCACAATGTTGTGATAATATACAAATAAGACCATTATATTTGCCATTTCACTACCTAGAACATAATATAAAGAATATGTAGCTATGCACCACTCTGTACATATAGGTCAATTTATATTTGCTTTCAGCCTCCAAGTGCATTTTTTAAGTAATTGTGCTATCATTAGTGGCACTAAGTGTGCCACATGCCCTTATCAGATGGTTACATGACATGTGATTGATAGTAATCGAAAGAGAATTTCTTCCAAGCCGTTGCTGCCACTAAGGCATGCAAAGCTGGAAAGCTGTGGTATTTTTTTCTATTCCCATAGTTTTTTTATATTGGGTTTGGAAGAGCTCTTTCTTTCCATTTTGGAGTATGCCATCACCATGTGGTTGACAATGTAATTAGGGTCTCACCAACCTAATATCAACATCTACATTAGAGAGAGTCCTGCTAGATTCAATAAAGGTCACCTATGTACACAAATATGTAAACAAAGTGGGGGCCAGTCCCCCTTTCTTGAGACATGGGGGGCCTGGCCCTTGTGCCACCCCCCCCCCCCCTTTTGTACACTTTTTCAGTCCTTTTTATTTTTATTTTTATAAATTATTGTAATCGCTTGCTTCCCTCCAATGTCGTTAAACATTTTTTAATGAAAAACAAGGATATAAACACACTCCAGGAGTGATCTTTATATATTTTGTTCCAAATTTATAAAGTAAATATATTGGGAAAATATTTTTAATATAAATTGCGGGTGAAAAATCATTAGACACTATATATTATGCTAGACAATGGCTGAATTAATGTATGTGCCCATGTGTTTTAAAGTTGAATTAAAATGATAGTCGTTAATATAAAGTTTGAATAAGTAAATGGCACATAGCTTATTGGAAAAGGTAAAGAGGGGGCTGACGATCCTTGTAGTATGTCTACAAGTAGTCCAAATTACAGAAAATAATCAGTTTACTAGCTATGATTTCCTGAAATTATGGCACAATGCTTAAAATTACTTTGAATATCACTCATTTCAGACGGGAAAAATGTAAATGTCACTACTTATAAACAAAATAGTATCAAATGGGTAATCTAACATACATTTTTATAACAGATACAAAAAATGATTACTAGTATCATACAATTTAAGATGCGGTTATAAAATTTCTGTTCTTAGTAGCATTAGCTATGAAATCTTTACTCTAAAAATGACACTTGAACAAAAAATGTTTGAATATGAAAGGATTTTATTGAGCACAAAATGATAAAGTAATTCTATTAGTAGTGATGGGAATGAATATGCCACACACTCTTATTAGGTTCTATCATTCCTAAGTTGAAATCATCACAACCACCTCATTGCAAAGATGCAATCCTCGAGGAACCATCTATCAAAGATCTCAAGTTGGCAGATCCAGAACTGGGAGGCCCTCTGGACATCATCATCTGCTCTGTGGATCGGTGCAAATGTGTAACGAAAGATTTTCACTTCTTCCCAGAAACCAAACTTGCCATCACCAAGACAATCTTTGGCTGGACCATCACTGGCCCCCTCAAGAACAATTCTTCAACTTCAACAACTCCACTCCTCATTGCACAGCCCAAGGAAGACCCACTGCAAAAGTCACTGGAACGTCTTTGGGAGCTGGATCAAGTGCCGGAGGCCTCCTCTTTCACACAAGAAGAGACAACAGTCATGCAGCACTTCCAAGACACTCACCGTAGAGAGCCTAATGGACGATACGTTGTGAAGCTGCCCCGCATCTGTAACCCTCCGGAGAATGGTGACTCTAGATCACGTGCCGTTCAGAGGTTTCAACAGAACGAAAAGTCGCTCAGGCGTAAGAAGAAGCTGAAGGATTTCAACTTGGTCCTCAAAGAATATCTGGATTTGGACCATGCAAAGTTAGTACCTCCAAGCGAAAAGGCCAACACTCTCTCATATTATGTGCCAGTCCACGGGGTATTCAAAGATTCCTCAACTACAACCAAAGTTCGTGCGGTCTTCGATGCTTCAGCCAAATCCACCAATAGAGTATCTTTAAACGACACCCTCGAAATCGGACCCAATCTGTACCCATTGCTACCTGATGTGATCATTCGTTTCCGCTGTCATCGCATCGGAATAAGTGCAGATATCTCCAAGATGTTTAGGGAGATCCTTCTGCACACCGATGAAAAGGACCTTCACAGATTTGTTATGAGAAATATTAATATTAAATATTAATTACCCAGCCTCTGTTGGGCTGGGTAATTAAGTCTAGTGTGTATCTGGTCCTTCGAACTCCGTTTGAAGTCCATTGGGATACCTCTTACAAGGGTATTCTTCATTGGTCCTTCGAGCCGGATCTCTTGGATAAGAGATCCGGGCCTCGACCTCGCTCATCGACCTGAGTCAACGTCAAGTTCCTTCCCCGAACTTTTCCCTTCTGAGGCAGGGAGTGCGCCTTCTACATAAGGCCCTTCGACCTCGAGGCTCGGTGTGAGACTGCCAGACAAAGCCAGCACAGCATCTTCCCGACTCCAGACTGACTGTTTGGAAGCTTGCCTGCGGCAACAACCTACGCAGGCCATCAGCCGCCTACCAGGTATTCCCACAGCTGATTCCTAAATTGGACACTCATTGGGAATACATAGCATTGGGAATACATAGCATTGAGAATACACTCGTCAACGCTCGATGATCATCCCAACCGTCGATTCAACCGATAATGCCTACTGTTGACGAAGAAGTAGCCGAAATCAAAGCTATTGCTGGTGTGGAAGCAGTCCGCAAATGCAAGTCTGCGAGAAGAAGCCAATACACAAGGCTTCAACAACAACTCAACAAACTGATGCCTGTGCCACCAGGTAGAACGCCAACCAAAGAACTTGAGAGAAAGGTTGCTGAGGCAAAGCGTTCATCGGTGCTCCTACACGCCTTACAAGACAGACTGGAGGAGCTCCTCATTGACTCACCAGAAGTCAGGAAAGCCGAGGAAGAAGCAGGATATGTCCTCAGAGAAGAATATGACGAATTGTGGTCACACAAGCCGAGGCTCTAGCAGATTGTAACCTTATCCATCACAAGGCCACACTAGCCCATGATTCTCTGAAAACGCTAGCCGAAGCAGATGAACCATACCTGGAGGTCTTTCAGAGATCTTACCGAGAGCTGTTTCCTCAAATCCAGTGGATCAAAGAAGCAGCTATTCAATACCTTGATGATGATCACTGTCGAGACCACGTAGACAGAATCAACCGAGCAGTAATGAGGTTTCAACAACTCACTGTGGAATCTGAACGCAAGACCAGACCGTCAAGCTCTGTTGCTGAGAAAGCGTCAACCGTTGAGTCAGAGACGAAGTCCAAGTCACGACCAGTCACCAGTTTGGTGTCGAGGCTGAAGTTGGACCTTACTAAGTTCAATGGAGAGCCTACCGAGTGGCTCTCTTCACTGCTGCCATAGAGAGAGATCATTAATATTGAGCATAAATAAATAGTAATGGAGTTAGCCATTTGGAGTGGGGTCGGAGATAACTGAACACGAGAAGATCATGCATCTTCTCTCCTGCATGACATCAATTCCAGCACGTCAGACTGTCAAGCAGTTTTCGACCTCTACAGACGGTTACACTCAAGCCATGAAAGCACTGGAAGATGCCTACGGTGGATGTTGGCGCATCTATCCTCATCATGTCAGCGCCTTGATAAGAGCAGACTCCTATCACTACAATGCCGAGAGTCTGAGACGTATGCGGGAGATCATAGATGTCAGCCTCAAGGGATTAGAGGAGTGCAAAGGAGACTCCCTCCATCAATTCCTGGCTGCGGTCTTCATCCGTCGATTTGATAAGACAATGAGCTCTGGGAAGACTTGGGTACTCTACCAACAATTGGGGAAGTGCGAGACTTCTTCCGGAAGCGAGAACTCCGAATGACAGATCAACAGCCAAGGGTTCAACAGCAGTCACAACAAAAACATGGGCTGACAACGCGGCCAGACAAGACCAAGCGATCCACTGTTGGGGCTGTGACGGTAGCTGTAATGGAGACGACTTCTCCATACCTTTCTACTGCTTCCACAGCAAACAAGTGTCCGGCATGTGATAAGACCAGGCACTCAATCCAGAGGTGTGCATTCTTGGAGCTCACACCAGAGCGACAGAGAGAACTCATCAACAAGGCGAGATTCTGTTTCAACTGCCTTCATCCAGGGCATAAGGTCAGAGACTACCAATCAAGAGGCAGTTGTCGGACATGCCGTTCCAGCCAGCATCATTCGTTGCTGCATCTGAACCCCTCGACCACACCAGCCGACAGCCCTACTCCACAGTCTGGCGGAGAATCGCTAGTCACCTATGGGGACTCGGAGGGAGAGCCAGCCGTTCTCTCAGCAGCGAAGTTCTGTGCCTATAATGGCAGACTTCAACGTGAAGGTCGAGCACTACTGGACAGTGGTTCAGTGCCACCATTGATCACCGACCGCCTAGCTGATCAACTACGCTTAGTCAAGACGCCCTGTTTGAGGTCGTTCACCTGTGCGAGTGGAAACATATTGAGCTCACAGAACAAGGTCACCGTGAATCTGACGCCGACCAGCAAGGACTTGCCAGACGAGTCAGTGATCTGCCATGTAGTAAAAAAACTACCGACCATCATCGCTCCAGATACGCCTGCTACGGTGCTGGGGCATCTATCCCAACGAGGACGATCACCATTTGCCGACCCCACTCTGGGTGGTGACATGGATGTGCTACTGGGTGTCACTGACAGTAGTCGATGTCACAGAGGCCCCAGGGAGTATACTAATGACAATGCTGGATATGCCGTGCCTACAGTCTTTGGTTGGGTCCTAGGAGGCAGACTGCCAGGTGCACCAACGAATCAAACCGTGCTCTTCGTTCAGCCTGCCAAGAAGAGCCAAGATGAAGCGCTACAACGACTGTGGGATATGGATCAAGTGCCATTTAGTGAACAGAAGATGTCTAAGGATGAGACGAGGGCTGTAGAACATTTCCAGGACACTCATCAACGAAATCCAGCAGACGGGAGGTTTTTTGTCAGACTTCCCAGGAAGGAGCCACCGCCACCACTAGGACATTCCAAATCTACAGCCATCAGACGGTTTCTTCGAAATGAGAAATCCCTCAAGGTCAAGGGACAACTTGAACAATTTGAGAAGGGGATGAAGGAGTACTTCACCTTAGACCATGCTGAAGTAGTACCTAAGAGCCAGTTGAAAAAGCCAGACAATCAACTTTACTATGTACTTCCCTGTACACGGAGTGGTGAAGGAATCATCGACAACGACAAAGTTGAGGGCAGTCTTCGACGCTTCATGTAAGACAGCGTCAGGCTACTCACTAAATGACCAGCTGCTCCCAGATCCTAACCTCTACCCTCTGCTTACTACTGTGTTGACACGTTTCAGAATGCATCAGATCGCTTTAACCTCTGACATCTCCAAAATGTTCAGAGAGATCCTGTTGCACAATGATGAGAGAGACTTTCATCGTTTCATTCATCGCCAAGAATCTGGGCAGCTTGTCAATGCTCGGATAAAGAGACTAACCTTTGGCGTTACCACGTTGCCATTCCTAGCAACACAGACTCTCCACTAACTTGCAGAGTTGTGTGAGAAGGACTATCCACTTGTAACACAGTCAATACGATCCTCGTTCTATGTAGATGATTGCCTCACTGGAGCAGCCACGGTAGCGGAAGCCAAGACACTGGTGCCAAGACACTGGTAGAGCAGTTAACTTAACAGTGTTCTTAACAGTGTTCAAGAGCATTGGGATGAAGCTCAGGAAATTCAGATCCAATTCAACGGACCTCCTCCAGACAATGCCCGAAAAACTCAGGGAAACAGCTGACCTGAGCATCGATGATCCTACAACAGCAGCCAGAGCGTTGGGGATCCACTGGAGAGTCAACCCAGATACCTTACATGTGGCTACGCCTCACCAGACAGAGCAGGCCTACACCACCAAGAGAGCAGTAGCATCTACAGCTGCTCAGATCTATGACGTATAAGGAGTGTGGGCGCCTGTGACTGTAGTAGCTCGCATGCTCCTCCAACAGATGTGGAAGGCCAAACTCGAGTGAGATGAACGAGCACCTGAATCTATCACCCTCCAATGGATGACTTGGATGCGTGAACTGACTGAACTCACTAAACATCCCATACCTAGGAGGCTAGTCAACTCGAGCAAGACTTTCAGCCTCCAGGTACACGGATTTTCAGATGCCTCAACCAAGGCCTACGGTGCTGTGGTGTATTTGAGAGCTGTGTATAAAGACTCAACCTCTTCGTGCAACATTGTGGTTGCCAGATCGAGAGTAGCTCCGGTCAAACCAGTGACAGTGCCAAGACTGGAGCTGACAGCAGCTGTGTTGTTGGCGCGGTTGCTAACTTCTGTGATTTCAGACTTGTCTATACCTATCGAGAACTGCTATGCCTGGACGGACTCGTCAATAGTTCTATCTTGGCTCAGACATGCCCCAGAGACCTTGAAAACATATGAAGCCAACCGGGTGATGACTATCTTGGGAATTCTTTCTCGTGGACAATGGAGACACGTTCGTGGAGAAGACAACCCAGCTGATTTGCCTAGCCGAGGAGCTCTTACCTCAGAACTCATCAATTCTGAACTTTGGTCGCACGGACCGCCATGGCTATTGCTTCCACCAGACTAGTGGCCAGTAACCAAGCTGACATTCAAATTTAACGGCGAGGGACTGAAACCTTCCCTGTCTGCTTTGGCAACATCCACTACTGCTACGTCAGAGTGGTCATTTGGCACAGATTCTCTGACTTCGACAAATTTGTGCGTGTTGTTGCATACGGTCGAAGATTCATTAATAACAGTTGTCGTCAAGCCGAGAGCAAGATGAGGAGATTAACTTATCTACTGAGGAAATCAGAACTGCCAGATTCGCTATCCTTCGTCAATCACAACGGATGTTTTTCCCTGGAGTGCTAGACTGGCTCCAGGACAACAAACCCATACCAAGAGCTCACACTTTGAGCAAATTTGACGTCGAACTTGACAGCTATTCTGGTCTAATTGTCATTTGTGGACGTGTAAAAAAAACGAGGAACCTCAGCAGAGACCACAAATCGTGATGTCACTCAAGTCAAACGTCACAAAACTGCTAGTGTCCACAAGACACCAGACATATCATCATCCTGGAACCTCAACCATGCTCAGTCTGCAACGATTATTACATTCCGAAGCTTAGGAATCATCATAAGCAGCTGAGCCGAAATTGCGTCACCTGTCAACGAGCATACGCTCAACCAACTTCCCAGAAGATGGGAGCGCTACCGCCAGCCAGGACAACTCCAGCTCCACCGTTTGACAGAGTTGGGAGTAGACTGTGCCAGTCCCTTCCTGATAACTCGAGGCAACCCGAGAAGGCCTACTCGGGTGAAAGTTTATGCTGTTGTATTTGTCTGCCTGGTGACAAGGGCAATTCATCTCGAGCTCTGCGGAGACCTGACCACTGAGGTTTTCATTGCCTGTCTTAGTCGATTCTGTGCCAGACGAGGCAGCCCCAGTCATGTGTACTCAGACAACATTACTAACTTGGTAGGCACCAAGAACGAGATTGAAGAACTCCAACAAACACTCTTCAGCAGAGGGACTCGAGATGCTATTTCCAACTTCTCGACTAAACAGCAGTTGCAATGGCATCTGTCACCTCCCCGAGCTCCACATTTTGGTGGAATCTGGGAGGCAGGAGTCAAGGCGATGAAGACCCTGCTCCGGAAAAATTTGTCTGCTAAGCCATTGCACTATGATGAGTTGGAGACCATCCTCGTGGAAGTAGAAGCTGTGCTCAATTCTCGTCCGTCTGAGCCCTTCACCTCGACTGACCCTGACTCTACTGAACTCATTACGCCGGGACACTTCCTCATAGGACGTCCACTGCTAGCTCCTCCGCCAGTTCGTGTGAACGATGTCAGGAAACCTGATCTCCTGAAACGATGGGTATTCGTCCAGCAAATCATCCCAGACTTATGGATCAAGTGGAGAGCAACTCACGTACAAGCTCTCAATGCCAGAAGCAAGTGGCAAGACTGCCACCATAATACCCAAGTAGGAGACCTAGTTCTGGTAAAAGATGAAGTGCTTACTGTCAGATCATGGCCACTAGGATGAGTCATTCGTACTTATCCTGGAACTGATGGTCGTATCAGAGTCGTAGACGTCTTCTGTAATGACACACTTACAAAAGAGCAACCAACAGATTAGTGCTATTGATAGCTGTACCTTCTTCGGCCCCGGGTGGATGTCTAGGACCTGCCCTGAAGGAGAGGTGATCGCCACTCGTAATTAACGTGTCTGTGTAAGCTGAGGTTTAGCCGGCTTGCGCGCGCCCCTAGGACCTTTGCTATAACGTTATTCATTTATCCTCCTCCCCTTTCTTACCCACTGAGTTCTATCTCATCCTGTTTCTTTTTATTTGTAATCACCGATTTCAAAATATGCGCATTAAATTCAAGTTATACCGAGTCTGTTGGAGATGCCATATAGTGTCAATCTATAAAATAAATAGAATGGTAACGTAATAAAACTTTTGAGTGTCACCATCTAGCGTGTAGATGAGATGCATTCCCATACTTTTACTAAAATATTAACTAGTATTAATCATTTACCCAACCCTTTACAACTACACTCAAGCATTCTGAACTTGGTGCACTCATCAGTCCTGTATGTCCCCAGCAATATATGTGCATATGAGTGAGTGTGTGTATGTGGTTGTGTGTGTATGTGTTTGTGTGTGTATGTATTTGTGTGCATGTAGTTTGTATGTGCATAATGGATGCTGTGGCAGCATATGCTTGTGACTCCATTATTTCTGTAAATTATTTGTATTTTTACACATGCTAGAAAGCAATTGAAAAAGACCAAAGAAAAGCTATAAAGAAAACAGATTTGAGACAGACTAATTGTATAGCAAATTGATAAACGGAAAACAAACAAAATAACTCATCTATGACACATGTTTCAATTTGTTCATCACTCCATAACTTCTACACAACTACATAGTGGAATCTTGGAATCATAATAGCTAATAGACTGTATGTAATAACCACCATCTGTTGATATGTGTGTGTGTATGTGTCATTTGTGTATATATGTGCATGGTGGCTGTGTGGTATAGTGGTTATGTCCTAGGCTCTTAGCCTGGGGTCCAAAGTTCAAGCCCCAGTGTCTGGCAATTTTCCATTTAGTTTTCCATCTGCCACCAGCCCCAACCATTTCATCCCGCTGTGATTTTGGGAAATTTGCTGGGGTGCAAATTCAAGGCCCTTTATCATGAAACAGCAATGGTCCAGATGGACCTTCTGGTGCCCATACCACTTGCTGTGAGGAAAGATCTGTCCTCCTGTGAATTCATAGCCTGTCTCTCCAGGAGCTTAGCTTGCACGGCTAACAGTGCCTGCTTTGTGCATAGGCATCCTGACTCTGCCAGGTTCACATAACCTCTAGAAGTTGCAAGAGAATATATGTATGTGTGCATGATTGGTGCCCTGTGACTCAACTTTCTTAGTTTTGTCAAAGAAACAGCTAAACCCAAGAAATAAACTCTTTCCTGTCTCAAAATTTAGTGCAGGCATATTCCTAACATAATAATGTAAATGATTTGTTTCTAAAAGTAAAAAATATGACATAATACAAGGAAAAGGATACTAAAATACATCTAATAAAAAATAAATCACAATTTGAAAATACTACTAAGTAATTTCTAAGTGAAAAACATTAATGATACTAAATAGTAAGTTTATGCCTTACTTATAAAAATTCATTGTACTTGAAGCTATTTGTTAATTGAATGAATTTCATACACACTAGACTGTGTCATGTGAAATGATTCTTCTTTTATATTATCTGGATACTCATATATTACTTTGTTAGAAACAGCATGAGATAACATCCTCTTGTATCTGTTATAATAGCCATAAAAACAACTGCAACGATTAATATGGTTGTAATAACTGATAACACAGAGAGGGCTGCAGTAAGAGATGTAATATTGGATTTTTCTTTATGGCATAACTCAATAGTTGGAACTTCTGATTTTGGTAAAGTATTTATAGTTGTTGTAGAATTCATATAAGAAACATAGTCCTCAAAGTATGTCAGAGCTATTGTTTCTGCAATAAAATATGTCCTTATGGTAAGGACAATATAACTGTATCCTAAGTGCATATGTATTATTATTTACTATTTTCACTTACGTAGTTACTTACTTAGATGGTATATTTAGTTACAATTGCAAATAATTTAGGAAAAGAAAAAAATAATACATTACATAGTAAGTGTGAACAATAGCAGTGGTCACAGGTAACTGATGTTAAATATAATAACACAGTAGTAGTATTAGTAGTTGTATGTGACACTTGAAGAACCTTACATTTTTATAATAATATGATGATCACATGACATTAGACTGATATGAATTCTAGGAATGCTTTTATGGAAAATACAAAAGTAACCGCTCTAATTATATAGTGAGAACATACTGTTGTTTAGATTAGTTATAGCCAATACATAAACAATAGAAATATTGTACTAACAAGATTACATGGTGAAATAACAATGAAATCACATTATGCTGTACATATTTATGTGATACTAAGCATTAAAGTTGTTTTATTACTTTGTTTTACTCCATGAATAATAGTCATGTTAAAAGAGAAAGACATACTATTTTTAACACATCAGTTGATCACATGACATTTGATTGATATGAATTTTAGGAATGTTTTATACAAATGTAAAAAGTAACTGCTCAAATTGTATACTGTGGGCATTTACATATAATAATGTTTAGGAAGTTATAACTAATCGTAAGAGATAGAGAATTAATGTTTGTACTACCAAGATTTAGTACATGATTCAATTGCTTAGTCCACTTTACAAACTATAATCTAGTAAAATAGCATTGAAATCCGATTTCTGTATTTTTATGCTTGTTGTTTTAGCTATATTCATATTGGAGTAGTTGATGATGAAGATGTCTTAGTAATTGTATTAGGTAAAAGAACAATTTAATCCAGAAATGTAGAATGTTACCTCAGCAGGAAGTTCATCATTATCTGTGACTAAACATGATAAAGTAATGGTTTTAGTAGTTATGAGACTGAATGAGCCACACCTTATTAAATGGTCGCATCACATGTGATCAATATTTACACTTCTCAAATTTTTCAAAACTCAATTTTTACAGCATTTACTGCTCCTATTTCTCTATAAGTCTATATGATTACTCATTTAATAATTATATTACTTGGTTGTAAATCCTGACATCCTGAAGTAGTTGATGATGTAGGTGTGTAAATAATGCCAGATAGAAGACAATAAAATAAAATTTCAGCAATATAGTACGCGAGAGGAAATTGTGAAGTGGTACTGACTTCAAATAATAAAGTAAATGTATTAGTAGGAGTGGGATTGAATATGACACAAACTCTTATCAGGTGGTTGCATGACATGTGATCGATAGATTTTCTAATTGTACGGCCTCCAGCTTGAAATATAACCTTAATTTCCATCAAATAGGAATATTTCTTTCCCTACATCTTATTTTGCAGTCAAACCTTTTAACTGAGGTGAACTCCTTTTGAAATTGATTGGATGAGTGAATGAAGAAATTTCTAATAGTTTCATTCTTTTAAGTGTCACTGCAAACCATGATAAAATTTTATAAAAATAGTCAACCTGACGGATTCAGACTATTATACAGAATGGTTGTCTGAATTGAATTAAGTGAATGCTGAACTGTTTTACAGGGTTGATCTCTCTATGTGGCAACTATTGAATGCAAAGCACTCAAGACTCAATATAATTGAGAAGGTTTTGTGATTCACAGTATACTGCATCACATTATAAACATGAACTTTCATTTAAATATGTAAAATACTAAGTATTGTACTTTTATGTAATGATATCTAGTATCATCTTCTTTCAAATAAATTTAAATTGATACATAATAGATATGATAACTCTAATATATAAAGTATCATCAGGCAGCTAGTTCACATTATTGCCAAATGCAAAGCTATTACTAATTGACAACCAAGATATAGTCATGTATCTGACAGGTAGGGAAACAAATTAGGAACATTATTAGGAAAAGCTAATTCTGGGATGGCAGCCAGAAAAAAACAATAATTTTAAGTTGGAAAATGAAAAGGATATTTTATGTTACATATATTTATACAGTGGCAGGGGAAGTAGGGGGTGGGGGGGGGGGGGGGGAAGAATGTGATTTCTCCAGAATACATGCAAAATCACAAAACACTGGTCCTAATTGGAGCCCACTCATACTGAAACATCTTCTACACCATGAAAAATGTATATATAATATAATGTACAATGTATTATTACTTAAGAAAATTCCTTCACAGAATACTTTCCAGAACCAGAATGTAAATTTATTTTTCAAAAACAATTACGGAACTGATGGTGCATGTTATTTAGTATAGAGGCGAGAATTTGACGCTCTATACACATCCGTAAAACCTTGTATACTATTTTTGTATACTTTTTATATAGCTATTGTAACAACTGATAAAGCGTATCGATGCAGTAACTTAAACATACCAAACAGTTTTCCTCTTTAAAAACTAGCCATTTAGCTTGTTACAATAATTTAGAAGAACAAAATAAATTACCTTAACAGCACTAATATACAATTACAACTTGCGAGTCATACCTAGATTAGTTTTAAATCAAAATTGACTTCGGCATGAAGTAAAATTGTAGGGTTAATGTTATTATACATGGTTATATATAATAATCAGGGCGGGGGGGGGGGGGGGGGGGGGGGGGGGGGGGGGGGGGGGGGGGGGGGGGGGGGGGGGGGGGGGGGGGGGGTGGGGGGGGGGGGGGGGGGGGGGGGGGGGGGGGGGGGGGGGGGGGGGGGTGCGGAGCGAAGCGAGGAAGTGACTTCAGTCGTGTTCAATTGAGATTTCAAGATATATAATATATATATTATGTATGTATACGTACGTCAAAATATTTCGCCCGCGCTTCTAATTACGTAAGTTAGGTAAAGCGTTCACAGTTCCAGTATTTTTCAATTAACTGGCGCGGAGAATCCTGCTGCAACTTTGTTTCAACCAAAAAGTTTATAGCTACTCTCTTCTTGAAACAATTGTGAAGTCTTTGTCAAGTTTCGCTTCTTTGCCACTGCTTTCGAAGTTTATTCAGGTAATTCTGTTAGTTTAGTCTGGGATCAGAGACTTTAGATTCTCTGATGATGGAAATGGTTACACTGTGCACTACAGTTAGATGTAATTTCTGTCCTATTTTTCTGTAAAAAGAGTCTGTTCGCTCGCCATGCATTTGCGCTATTCGAGCGCACCACTAGTAATATATAATATATATAATATAATATAATATCAGTGTTGTTTTGGTATAGCACTTCCAGACTTTCTTAGTTTTATTTATTCATACTAAAAAATATCTTGAATGCTAGTTTTAGTTGTTTTTTCCAAATTCTCCCTGAAGATTTAGTTAGTTTTTAGTTTTTCTTCAATATCATGTAGAAGATTTAGTTAGTTATACTATCAATTGACTTAGTTTCAGTTAATTTATGTTGTCTCCAAATTCTTCAATAATGAGACTACTTAAAGAAAGTAGTTTATGTAGTTTTCCCAAAAAACTTCCAAAAATGGCATATTTCTGTGAAAATATTATATAAAAGAAGGATATTTGTTATGTAGTTTAGAGAATATTTACTTGATGGCAAATTATATCTTCATTAATAATGATATTATTCAAGGTGAATTGGTTACAATAAAAAATACTTAGTTTTAGTGTTTGTCATCCACTCCACTGGTAGTTTTAGATATCGAATTTTCTGTCTTCTAAAATATTTAGTTTTAGTTTTTTCACGTTTTCCACGGTTTAGTTTTAGTTATTCTTACCAAAAATAAAATACCCCAAAACTAAGGGGTTTTGGTTCAACACTAATATATATATTTTAGTGAAGAGGACTGTTCTATTTAATTGTTGAATATATGGATACTATACTTTATATTAAAATACTGAAGTAATGGGAATCCTTATGTTTCTTCCTTACATAATAAATAGTGCTAATTAAAAGTCCAACTAGAGCACTGAAGTGCAAACCCTCAGCACTAGTCAGCTAGTATGATAAAGAAAATAATAACAAAGGAAAAGTGTAGAAACAAAAAAAAGAAAGAGAAGTGGCATGAAGAGAGGCAGGAAAGAGAAAAAGACAAAGAAGAGGGACCTCTATTGAAGATTTACTGGGGGAGTGCACTTACAATTTGAAAGAGTGCATTGCTACTGAATCTCAGAAGTTAGAAGCCACAGAATATAAATGGATCAAAGAACAGAATATTAAGTCATTGCAGACAATAACAATACCACCTTAACATTCTTCTAGCTCCAAGTGATCAAGGTGAACTAAAAAAACAAAAGACTACAACATTAAATTGCCTTTTT
>WLWD01002159.1_pt1 | contig 81699 bp, 62 predicted proteins | sample 6712731 | NCBI WGS metagenome assembly WLWD01 (sample SAMN12718690, study PRJNA576275) | sponge metagenome | isolation source: marine sponge | host: Mycale hentscheli | place: New Zealand: South Island, Marlborough, Capsize Point | collected 2014-11-01 | reverse complement strand
GGTTATATGTGAGTCGGATTGTTTTAACCATGTTCTACTGTCTGTAGTCATTATAAATTGCTCTTTAGAATGGTTGTATTGCAGGCTCTTGACAGAAGCTATAGTATACATTTTTGTTTTACCGAATTGTGGTATTGTAAAATAAGAGGAAAAAAATATTTTGGTCAGAAATCTGTCAGTGGAGGGATTAAATAATTAGTGATCAGATTTAGGAAATGGATTTTAATGAAAAATTACCAAGTTGTTGCTCTATTTTCAGATGGTAACTGTATGCTGTGAATTTAGTTTGCTTAGTTTTTTGATAATACGTTTGTCTATCACATGTAATTCTGACCATTGTATGTAAAACTTACTTGATGAGGAATACGCTAAACTTTTAAGATGTTCGAGAATTTCATTTCTGTGTTGATATTGTACGCCTTTCATGCCTTTATTCACCCATCTTTCCCAGGCTTGTGCTCGATGGAAATCGCACAAAAGACGAATGGTTGATGGGAATACTGTTTTTATGGCATTAAGCTCAGCATCACTCTTGTCCGTCATTGAATATTTAGGTGACCACTCAGGATTCCATTGCTTGAGAATGCTGAGACCTTCAGTGATCATGTCCTCATTCTCATGTTGAGGAATGATGGTTGCAATGACCATGCCAGTTCCAATGGATGTTCTTACGGTCAGAAAAAAGCAAGGAAATCCGTATTTAGTTGTGCGATAAATTGCATCCATTAGTGTTATGCTGTTGCCATACTTCTTCATATGATCCTTTTGGCTATTTGTTTGTAGAACTAAGAGAAATGAATTTTCAACACTACTTGTGGTGGTGCTGTTGTGGTCAGTAGCTGAATAGTTATGTGGTGAAAGATCCTCGGGAGGTGAAAGGTCCTCGGGAGTGCTTCTGTTACACACAGTCATAAGAATGTCATACTTAGAGATGTATTATACTGGTACATATATATTTTCAAGGGTTGAAAGCGAGAAAATAATGCACATAAATAAAGTATTATATACCCATAAATGTCATGTCGCATTTAGTACTGTCTGTTGATTGTAATGAACTTAATGAAACACGTAATTTTGTTTTAAATTTTTCTCTTGTGAGCTGAAGGGTAGTACTCCAAGTTCTACCAAATCCTCCTTCCTGTTAGAATGTAATGTTTGTTTGTATGCCCCCTCAAAATTAACATTATCTAATTTCTCCCCCCCCCTTGGTGAAAAGCTGAAAGGAACCCAGATTAAGTACTATGAATGCTTCAATTGCTTATGGAATCAATCTAATTAGTGGACTAGAGGCACCTAGCAATAGCTTTGAACTTCCACAACTTAAAACTGTTTCATTATTAATGGATGATGTCAAAAATGTGGCCGCAAACTCTTAACATCCTAAGAGAAACAGTATTTTGTTGTTGTTGTTATTTCGTGTATATTTCCATTTCCAATATAGCTATTTAACCCTATTATATTAGACAATAAATGAAAAATAATTTTAAAAAAATAGCACTTGTGTTGCTGTGTTTGCGTAGGAGGAGTAAACACATAAGTTATGGGAAGTGGGTAGTTTGTAGTGGGGAAAAGGTCTTGCTATAGATAGGGTTACATTTTGCCTATGAGGAGGGAGGAGGCATTTGTTAGGCAAGGTGATTAGTAAACTGACGGTGTGAGTGCGAAGGAGGTAACTTTTTGTACAGGAAAGGGAACTGTTTGATTGGGGGGTGAAAATGAGATTCTGGGTTTCCTTTATTGTGTTAGTTCTTACGTTTCAACTTCGTTATCTTCAAAATCTTGGTATTTTCGAAGGAAATATTGAAACTGGTTGTCTCTTTTGACTTCATCATGTAAAAGTATTTCAAGGGCATCTTGGTCAAAAGTGTTTTTTCTGATTTTGTTGATGACTCCCTTTGTTATATTTCTTAGGTCCTGGGTGGTTGGGTAGTAGCGACGATCAAACTCATTGGGCATTTCCTCAAGTATGCCATTTTTCATATGCTTTGGAATCACCTCTCTGTGTACCCATTCTTTGAGTGACAATTTTAAGCTGATTTGGTTTAAATGGCTGTTGCAAACCAAGGATTCTATCCTTTCAGCTATCTCTGGGAGAGGTTGGTATGCATGCATGCATGTCAGCAAGAGACTTGAGTGAATGCCCGTTGTGAGCTGTTGCTAAAGGAAAATGTATATAAAGAATAGCTGTGTGTTCTAGCTTAAGTAGTCTGACATTCAGTGTTGCTTGACATCCACTTATTCTAGATCCTGGGGCATTTCTTGGATTTTTAGAGGCGTTAGTTTTATGACGTGGGTTCCCTCCTCGAAAACAAGTGTACTGTTGCCTCCAGCTAACTTTATACGTACAGATGTCTGTCCCTTTCTTTAGCATTCCACAGTTAGATTCCTTGTTTTTGTTACTACTAGTAGATAACTTGAGAATGGCCCCTGTTTGATTTTCAAAGCATTTTCTCCATAGCTCCCACTTATCAGCAGTGTAATTCAGTAAAAAAAACCTTCACCATAGTCCTGGGGACACTGGGGCCCAAGATGGGAAATACTGCATGTGGGATCGGTTTCAATGTTAGTATTGTGTGTTGTGAAGGTAACTGATGACAAATCAAAGTAACATGATGGCACTTTATCACTTTTCTGCAGATTCCTCGTCATCCAGTATGCACCTTCCTCCAGATGGCCAAGTGTTATGCGACAGTGAGTGGCTGAGAGAGCCTGTTCAAAGCAAGAACAACATGGTGCTGCCTGCTGTTCATGGTGACTGTGCTGGATGCGGCAATACTTCGTACTTTTTTTGGACTTAAAACAAGAATCACACCTGCCTAAAACTTTACCATGAAAAAAAAAATTTTAATGTAATTTATCTTATATCATACCTTGTATATCATTCATTTTCATTGATTCCATATGGCCAGGCGAACCGCACACGTTAAACGCGCGTGCTATAAGTTACGATCATTACCGGACAAATTTATTAAAGTTGTGCAGAATATTGATATGCGACCATTACCACACAGCAGCCTTGAGCCACGCCTGCTAAACTGTCACGTGATTTCCGGGAACTTAAACGCGCGTGCAAGCGGCTTTCGGCCTGCACCTAACAGGAGCCTATTAAAAATGGCACTCACAGAAATAATCTAGTCCGGTGTGCCGACCCTTTACCTCACGAGAAAGAAGTTAAACTCATGTCAACGACTTGTTCTGCACAATCAGCAAAATCTTTCTGCCAGGATGTGTTTGTCAGTAGTTGGCACTACGCATCATCACCGCATGGTCTCCTGGTTAGCTTTGACTGCAACCGCAAGGGCGTGTTATGACGTAGACCTAACTTCTGTCCAAGAAAAAGTCGGACATTTGGAACAACTCAATGTATTGAGTTTTTCAAGACCCTTTTTTCCCGCCGCAAGTCGAAAAAGGGTCTGGCTCGTGAGACTAGAAAGATTCAATGTCTTCAGATAAAATAAATATTTATCAATGTCACTTGATTTTTAATTAGCTCATGGGCTACAACAGGAATCAAGCGAGTGTGTTAGGCTAACATAGATCCCTGGCTACCACGTGTCGATTAGTCTTGTGTGACCGACCCTAATAGCAGTCAGGTAAAGGGTCGGGCCGCAAGACTAGCTTCGGGACTTCAACGATGCAGATTAGAAACCCTTGCTACTACTTATAATAGCAGCATCGGTTGATAGCAAGATGGTCCTTTAAATACAAATAACTAACACAACTTACAAGTGGTAACTCATTCACAACCATGTTGGGATTACTGAAGTTCTTCTGTAAATCACTCAGCTTAGGCAGATCTCACAACACACACACATACACATACACACACAAAAAAACAACAAAACAACAACAACACAACAGCACACACACACAGATACACACACACACACAACTCACACATGCACGCGCACACACAAACACACAGAGATATACACACACAACCCCCACAGAGTTTGACTATGCTATCATAGCTTGTCGTGTAGTTCAGCTAATTCATGTTTTTATGTGAGTCTAGGGAATTATGAAATCCGGATTACCAGTACAAATTATAGGTTCATAAAAATTTCACATGATGATCAATCAATTGATAAACATTATTGCATTTATCAAATTATCACAGTCTGTTGTTGTAAGTAAAAATGCAAGTTCACAAATCAGGTGCATTCTAGGCAATGCTCAGGTGGAAGCGATTTGCTGCACATTCAAGTTGTGGCCCCCATTAGGCACCATTACATCTTTGGCATCTGGTGCGATGCCTCCAAATAGCATCGCAGAATTGGTGTTGGGCCCGGGGATGGGAAGTTCTGTGGGATTGCCACAGATAAGTCCTGCACAATGTGTGCCATGTCCTAACTTGTCCGTTATATCTCCGCCAACGAAAGATTTGCTGCAAGGACTTATTTTTTCTGACATTCCTTGGAAGGCCATATGTCCTGTGTTTATCCCGCTGTCAAGGATGGCAGCCATAGTTCCTTTGCCTGTTGGTACTACTACAGGGTCCAAGATTCCTTTTTCCTCCAACTGTGAACACCCTGTACCATTTCCACTCATTAACTTCATCTGGCGACTCCCAGGATTGACTTTCCCATACCATAATTTACTAGGTTGAACTAGCTGGGAAGCTTGTAGTTCAGCCTTAGTGTATTGGGCATCTGAAGTAAGGTCCACACCTACAAATCGTAAAGAATTGTTGCTCAACGGTGGTAGGCTGGAATTGTCGCCCAATTTAGAATTCAATCCGTGTCTCTCGGGGAGATGCTCAACGTCATCCATAACACTAACAGCTCCTGGATTTGGGAATCGCACTCCGTACATCACGTGGCGGGTGCTCGATCGTGTGTGGTGGGCATGGGCTCTCGATCGTGAGTAGTGTGGGCTCACCCGCTTCAAGTATTATCCTCGGGAAATTCCCCCGGTTCAGGTACTTTTCCCCTTATTCAGTAAGGGAAATTAGTGGCACTCGCCGCTTAGTTTGAAGGGGCCAAATTGGCACCCGGTACAAACGCGCATGCACACAGAGAAACCAAGACTTTGAGCTGGAAACCACCATAGTAACTGTTAAAACTAAAAACTATTGCCATTTCTACATAATGCCCCACCATAGCGGCTCATTTTCTTTTTCTAAATAATACCTGCCTAATAGTCGTTGCTAGTCATTGGTTTGCGCTTCTAGGGTCCAGCCAGAAAGGTACAGGAGTCTTACGATAGGCACTAGAGATGATTGAAACAAGTCTATTGGAGGAGTCCACCACCTGGAAGCTTCAGTCATTGACCAATGTTGGGCCAGTTGTGGATAGGAAATGTATGTTATAGTCAATACAATATTATTCCATGTATATCATGCTAAAACATGGCCCAAAACCATTTGACCCAAAACTGAGTGGATGCTTCAAAATAGCACCTTTATTTTCAGCTATTTGGGTTCCTTAATTTTCACTTCCTGTTGTGGGCGATGACGAGGAAAATGTTTCCTGTCTACCCACATTGGCTGGACTGTGGATACTGAGAGTGCTTCTAGCAGCCATAGCAGTGCAGAGAGTGATCCCAGCAGTTCTGAGGTTAGCTTAGAATATGATTCCTCCTTCTTTACATCTTGCTGAATATCCCATTTGCTGTTGTTTAGCTAACGTGTAGAAAAACTTTACGGTTAACTGTTTATGTCTGGAAGTGGTAAGTCATACTGCTGTTCACCATGGCCGAACAGTCTGATTGTATGTAGAAACAATATTTGGAACCTAGTATTTGGACACAAAATACTAGGTTCCAAATATTGCACAGTCATTATCATTTAGTTGAACTAGGGTTTCATGTAAGATTTTATTATTTGGTCAGGCTTGAAGAATAATTCACAAGATTATGCTTTAATGTTACTGCAATTGTCATTATGCTATCATCCCTCAGCTTGCATGACCGTGAGGGTTATATAGTAGTCGTCCTGTCTGTCTGTCACACTCTGATTTTGGAAATTACTGACAATTAATCATTGATTTAGGTGTGAACTTACTCAGAACGACTATTTAAACCTCTCATTGTGACACTTTTTTTATTTTATTTCAAGCTGATTTTTGAGAAAATGTGAAGCTTTCAGCTCCATGTAGCTACATAGGTACTAACTTTTGTGGGTAATGCTCCCTATCATTGTGTTACGTGAGCTATTAATTTATTATGGCCAGCAGTAGCTTACTTTATTCTGCTTGGAAGCTCGCGAAGTTGTCTCTTATGAAGATGGCATTTACATGTACCGTTTTCATTGCTTGAGCTATGATGCTTGATTAATAGTCAATAAAATTATTCTTTTGGTCTGAGATTATTTTTTGTAACACCTAGCTATTTTAAGGAGCGCTGAGAGTTCGCACCTTTGGTGCTTTATTTTAAATGGCTATTCTTTGGGAAGGAGACTTTGCATGGGGTAAGATTGAGTGAACTTTGTAAAAAGATGTTTGATACCCCATAAGTGTATTTCCAGCATGTTAATGGCTTTTACATATTTGACTTTTTTTTTTTCCTTTGTTTATTGTGTTTGTGTTTGTTTGTTTGATTCTGTTTTGGCATGCAATGATGGCTATCAATTCAAATTACTGTTTACTGATGGTGAATGTCTATCACTTATCATGAATTTTTTACAGGTTCATGGTTGTTTAAAAAAATCTGTTTATTTACTCAACCAATTTTAACTTTTTTTTCCTGAAATTGTGGTAACTGTACGACCATAATGTTATTGTTGTAGCCATTTATAATTCAATGCAATTCTCCATACATGAACTCTGTGGCCTTGTTTACCACTTTCTGAACTCCTTCTGAAGGTCTAAGTATTAAGGGAGAGTCCCCGGCATGCCCTTTGACCTCTAGCTCCTTGTTTTCAAATTCAAAAAAGTAGCTGTGCAAAGAGAATAGCTCACTATTCTTTATTTTTATGAGTAGTATACATAGTAGAATCAGTCTACTCCTATTACTGCAGTGTGTGTGTGTGTGTGTGTGTGTACCACCACAGTATGTGTTGATTGAAGATGACCCCTCAGTAGTATCTAGCAGTACTCCAACACAGTACGCTGTGATATCATGCAGTTGAATTCAGCAAACAAAACTCTCCTTTTTCCTCTCTTTATATCCCTTTTTTTTTTTGTTATGATTTTTTCCCCCTTTTGTTATGGTGCTCATAACTTTTTATTACTTACGTGACATTGTGCCTTATTCTTTTTTTTTTGTTTTTTTTTTGTTTTTTTGTTTGTTTTTACACAAACTCTACGTTTAAATGAATGACTTCGGATTTTTCAGGAGTGTGAAATACAGTTTTTTTCATTTTTAATTTAGTTTTTGTGTTTTGTTTTTGTTTTTGTTTTTTTGTATGTTTCTTTTATTTATTTTTTTTGGTGCATCCGGTTCCAGTACTTTACTAAACTGCTAACTTTATGCCAAGAGATTTCTTTTAGTAGAAATACTTAGAGCGACTGCATCAGAAGCCATAACAACTGTTAAATAGTATCTTTCTAAATATACGCCACCTAATGGCTCATTATGCATAATTCTAATTAGTACCAGCTTATCTCATTGTTCGGTTTTGCTTCCAGCGTTAACACTGACAAATGAACTGAATGAGAGAACTGAAATATTGAACTGCTAAAATTAACTTATAGGAAAAAATTAACTTGTAAAAATCAATGGGTAAACAAAAAGCTGACAACCAAATGAACGAGTAAGTATGAAGTAAAAATGCGCCATGTCAATGACTTTTACAGAGTTGTACAACTGCATTTGTTAAAGTTGAAAGCTTTTCTGAACTTTGAAAGCTCCACCCACTCTGTCGTTGTGAAGTAGTAGATAAATAAATAAATACATAATGACATCAATAATAATAATAAAATTGTTAAACAAAACAAATAAATTAATAATAGATAAACAAATAAATACTAAGGATTAGGTGGTGATTGCTCCCAGGTCAGGGCCACAGTTTACTTGCTGCACAGCCACTGAGAGATGCTGGAAAAATAGTCTCTAGCCCGTGGGTCTCACTCACTACGAAAGAAAAGAAAACAAATAACAAAACTAACTTATTCCAGTGTAATCTATTTACAATATTTATTGTGTTAATGATTTACCAGTTTTTTTTTGTTTTTGGTTTTATGTTTGCATTTGCAGCTAGATTTTTATTTTCATATTTTATTTTTGTAAAAAAAATTATCCCCAGAAACTTGAGAGACCAGCACATTATGTGGAAGTATACAGAAGTAAACAGGACTTGGATAAAGAGTATAGATGTGACGGGAGCCAGAGGTCCAATGGCGACGGAGAATACATCAAGCATTGTCTTAACCCAAACTTCAATAGATCATCAGAACTTGTTTATTGTATTTTTTATGCCAAGTAAACAACTTCAAATTACATTCATTGTTTCGGGGTTGGTTCAGTTGCGACTTGTCAAGTCCAGGTTGTTAGCTACCACAGACCCAACGGAACTCTCTACACTTTTCTTTTTCAATAATAATACTTTGAATGCACACCACAGTTATATAGCTACAGGAATGAGGGTGATAGTGGAATACAACAATGTTCAAGATAAGTGGGGACTGTCAAACATACACTCAACATACACAACACAGCAGAGGGAGAGCTCAACTCTTGTGAGGGTGAAGCTGAACATTCATGAAACCCACATATACACAAGAATTATACATTTGGAGTGTAAAAGTCACTTGGATATACACTGTTGTACATTAGATAGAGTTCCTGAGTATACCATTGTCTATATCTTTAGTTATTCCTACTTAGATAGAGTTCCTGAGTATACCATTGTCTATATCTTTAGTTATTCCTACTATGTATGTATGGTTTCATTCATGATCCAGACGACTCCATGGAGCTCTCCAGAATGAGAGGGAGCTTAGGCCTATTATTCCTATAGTTTCTATTGCCACAGGCTAGAAAACTTCTATGAGCATGTTTCTCACAATCACTTCTCTGCAATGTGCAGTCAGTAAACTCGCAGTAGTAGCTTGACTCCAGTTGTATCTTGAAAGTGACATAGGAATCTGAACAAAGGGTTGGAATAACCAAACTGCCGAGGTGCTCGTGTTCATACAGTTGTTTACCTCAGAAGGCAAGGTGGTATTTTATTAGCTAGTACATAGTTATGAATGTATTAGTCAAATTAAAAAATTATCATCATCATCATAATAGTATACAATGATAATAATAATAACCACAACACAGTGTGAATAAAATAATTAATAAAACTTTCAGTTGATAAAACATGATGTATTACTGATGAGGTAAGTCCTGCATGTAAACTAGTATTCACTGGGGTCCATGTCCCTGTGCATAAAAAATGTGAATAGTGATGATATCATAATGGTGAGGCTAAGTGTGTTAGTAGCTGATTGGACTGGAAAAATCTTAACTTAGTCTTGAACACATTACACACGTTGGTTTTAAAAATAGCTATTGATTGCCACACACAAAATGTTCAGATGGACTACGTGCATGAGATTTTACAGCAGAATTGGTGTACAATGCTAATCACTTCCTCTTAGTTTTAGATTCTATGCTAATCTGGGAGGTCATATTTTGAGTAGTGTATAATAATAGTGGATCTGTAATGCCACAAGGAAGTGATGAAAAGGGAATGTCAGTATGTGGAATCTATTCATTGCAGCTCATGAGAATGCCTATGGTGAACTCTGTACTTAAAATGCCTATTATTGGTTCCAAACATTTATCATTCAAAGCAATGTTTGTCTTTTTTGTGGTCAGTTTAGATGTTTTGTTTTTGCTTGATACATGGAAAGCATTTTATTTACGTTTGTCATTACACTAAATATATCTAGCTACTCCTATATAATGGTCCATAGCTACAGCTCCGCATGGCGCATGTACATTGGTATATTCTAGATAAAGTTCCAGAAGTATAGCTACCATCTGCATATCATTAGTTGGTGCACAGCTACATATTATGTCTCACACATCCACATGTGGTGCCACACAGCCAGCTCCGGTTGGAAGTTGTATTGGTGTCCAGGCAGGTTGTATCCAAGACGTGTAAACAACCAGACCACCAAGGCACAGGAGTCATTCCATGACTGAAGGCTAGGTAGCTAGCTACAACCATAGGCTAAGTGATGATGCGTAATAGCACATGTCATGTATCTCAGAGTAAAAACTGAGTAGAAACATTGAAATTGTTCATTCATAATTGTCACAAAAACTTGAATAAAATATAAATCAGTTCTGACAAGTTCAGTAAATGACAATGCTTGATGTGCTGTCTTTCACCCAATCTCTGGATTCTGTTGGACGTACACTCTTCATCAAAGTCCTTTACTTCTCTTATTCTGCTACATAATGTGCCGGCCTCTCAAATTTCTGTTAGATGAAAGAAAAAATAATAAATAAAACTATCATTCTAATTCTGTGAAAACAAGAGTTTGATAGCAAACAAAGAAACTTAAGTATCACAATTGTGGGGATAGATGCTGAAGGGGTTAAGCTATCCACACCCAAGTTAGTAGTACTGCCACCAGGATCCTTAGTTACCTACACTGTACTGCACACTGCTCACAAGCTATAACTAGACCCTCAGACAGAGTAAGTCACACTGCAGGTTTGCTTAATGTACACCAGGTTTAATTGGATCTGAATGAAACCATGGGTGGCTCATTTTTATACATTCGCCTCCCACGGGTGAAACACAATTAGAAAATATGCAATGAGTGTGTGTGACACGCCCGGTCATACTCAGATTAAAAGTGCACAAAAGTGGAACACTGACATAGATACACACATACAAACGAACATCAGGAGAATATGTCTGTTTATTGTTATTTTAGGTGTGGTTGCTAGGAGATGGTCCCACAACAATCATTACACCAACAACTTTGATTCTGATAAATCCTATCAGCCAAATCACATAAAAGATAGTATAAAATGAAGGAAAAATAAAAAATAAGGAAATCAACAAAGAAATATTGCAGCCATTCTGCATTGTGCTAACCCATGTCTTGACAGTTATTAGCTTTGAAATAAATGATGTCATTATTACTATTATTATTATTGGCGAGCGAGCATAGCGAGTGAGACATTCACAGGGGTAACACAATTGAAAATATGGGATGTTTGTTTATATATAATTATATATGTTTGGGCGTACGTATGTCATTTTTGTACTTTGACCCTGGCATTTTTGTGTTAGTTTGGTGGTCGACCCCGCCCCAAACTGCACTAAATGGAATTCTCTGGTTTATCGATCATTACCCGTATCATCCTAGAAATTCAATGTTCTGCGGGTGCAGTTAAAACTTAAATGCGCTATTTGTTATAGTAATAAGCCCTACGTAACAGTATGAAAATTATTTTGCCTTAGACTAACCACAAAGGTAGCTAAGTCTTGTGTAGGTATGTCCAGTGGTGTGAAAGTGTTGTGCATTAGAGCTACTACCTAACTAAAGAACTTAACAAAGAAAACATTAGAATAACGTGATTTGTTTCATTTTTTTTTATTCAAACAGTTGTGTTGAGTGGTTGCTATGGCATTCACTGCATACATGTCTCGACTATTTTTTTAGTAGCTCGAGTGTTAGAAGTTAAAATCAATCATTTAACAATAGTGCAGTTTTAGGCTTGCTTGCCATTTGTGCTCAGGCACATCACTAGTTATTATTATTATTGGCAAGTGAGCAAAGCAAGTGAAACATTTTTATAGGCAATGGAATGGAGATTTTACGATATTTATTTACATGTTTGCTTATTTATTATAGTATGTGCAACTCCAATTTTCACCTGTACCTCTACTTGCGTAAGTTAGGTAAAGCTCTGCATGGGGATATCTAGGATGTACATGTACTAGTAGTTATTTCTGCACTTGAATTTTACTTCAAAGAGTGTATAGTGACTACGAGACCCACTGTATGGCTGCACTACTATTCTAGCGCTATACATGCGAGTACATATGGACCATTTCAACTTATACAGCTTAACAAAGCATAGTGGACTATAGGCAAGAGCAGCTGAAAAAATATTAATTGTGGTACATTTAAATGGCAAGTGCACTTTGACTTCAGTGTGCCACTAAATTTCAGAGGTGAGAACTGATAAATTATGCCAAGAGGTGTATCTCAAAGTTTAGCCTTGGTTAAGGGTGCTGGCACACTCTTTGAGCGCGAAAAAAAACGCCAAATAGGCCACGGTTGCTAGGGCGTGTTAAACTTACTTCTGCTTTTACCCGAATTATTTTATTTATGCAGGCCAGCAAGTACTGCTAGAAGAAAGCACCTATCAAGAATCAAGACTGGAAGTCAATCGCATCTCAAGAAATACCCCCATCACCATTTTGGACTTCCTGGTAGTACTGCACGGCTACCGCCGTAGTTAAGAAGCCGATTTTTTGTATATCTTCTTACGCTTGCGTGCATGCCATAACGTTGAGTTTTTGTTGAATTTTATTTTACTTTTCCATTTACTCACCTTACCACGTGAAATATTGTCGATTATTTCCGTGAAATTCTGTATATTAAAAATATCTCAACGTTATAGGGTCAACCCCTTGTGGCCCTAAACTCTGGCAAAATTTGAACCATAGCAGTTAGTCCATTCCCAAGCAGTACGCAAGAGAAGATTCTAGATCCATTACTTTAGAGCGCGAGAATTTTTTATTGTAAGTTGACTCCGCCCCACCCTATCAGTACCCGCGTAGTGGTGAGTGAGGCACAGCTGCATTTCATGGGCGCTAATTTGTTACAGTGCGTAACAAATTAGTGGTAGATAACGCACTACTATTCAGCTGGAGTGCGCTACTAAAGGCGCCCAGGCATTGCTATGTGCGAGCACCCTTAAATAAGCTGATTTTTTTTTAATCAACCATGAACCAGTGAAAAAATTTATGAAGAGCAACAGACATTTACCATAAGTAAGCATTAATTTAAATTGACAGCAACCACTGAGCACCAAAACAAAACAAAACCAAAAAAAAAAAAAAAAAAAAAAAATCAAATAGCACGTTACAGTTAAAAAGCATGCATGAAATACACTTACAGTATACAGAATATCATTATCTTTAATGTTTACTCTATCATGAGGGTTTGGATTATGAATCCAGGGTTTCACAGAGTGGAAGGGAGGGGAAGGGTGGGGGGAAGGGGAGAATCAGGATACCCTTCCCCCTTCCTCCAAGCATCAATTTCTTTTCAAGAAATAACCAACTTTATTACTCAAACAATCTAATAACACAAATAGTGACAGTAGCAGGAAAATTACAACATGATTTTTTTTATCATTCTGCTTGAATTTGACAAATAATTCCATAATTCTCTTGGTTATGCCCGTTTTAGCCTATTTCGTAATCTAGGTCTTGAAAAAGCTGTCGCTAAATAGTACACAGCAAATAATAGCTATGATGTAGCTAGTTTAAATATCTAAAAATGATTCCAAAGAGCACAGAACTTTCCAGTTCTTGTAAAACCTCTTGGAGCCCTAAAACTTTCCAGAGATTTTGATTCCATAATCTTATTATGTCCTTTAAAATATGGGGGAAAAAAGCCCACTCAAGCTGTACTATAAGATGTGCACTATTTGAAATTAAGTATAAGCATTGGATTTGTGCTTATGAGTCTCATTTTCTGACTTTGTAAATATACGTAGCTATATAATTAACAAATAACTTCAGGATACCCCAATAGACCACACCCCTCACTTACAATTGTAGGACTCAGGACTCCTAGTCCACAAAACTTCCCGTCATCTGCTGGAATATTAGTAGCTGGAAGAATTCCAGGGATCAAAACTGGCAGAGAACTATGAGATGCTGCATACTGGTCTGGAGTGGAACAAAGGTACATACATACACTCACAATGGTGTCTTAAAAGTACACGTACCTCTACATTTAGGACATGATTGTAAAGTATTAGTTCCAAATGGCACATGTATTACTGTAAGTAACAACAATGGTGTATGCATTTTTGGGGGGTCGTCTGCTGACATTTCACATAATATTTTGTTCTCTTAAATCAACGCTTTAACTTTGTATGTGTATAATTCATGAATAATTTATCAGCCGAGCTAGGTTGGTAAAGAGTTATCAATAATGGGTTGGTAAAACATTGTTAATGACGATGGTGGGTCAGCAAAAAAAGCGACAAAGACGACAGTGTGAGTATTCATGAATAACCATTAACACTTTCACCAGTGTAACCACCATATGGCAGTCGAACTACTGGCAGTCACAAAAAAATCATTAAAACTGAACCGCCGAAGCTATTGACTTCATTCAAGCATTAAAATAGCTAAAGCTTTGCCTTTGTATTTATATTTAGAATTTAACCTGACCTTTCGACATCTCATCAAGATACTTTTCTGGAACAAGAACTCCGTATGATCATGAAAAACACAAAAAAAAACAAAAAAAACAACAAAAAAACAAAAAAAAACTGTAAGATAATTGGTTGTATATATTTCTATAATAATTACACCTGCAGGACAATTTGCACACACCATAGAAAGCCAGCATACTGGAAACTAATGCGTCTATAAAACTTCAGGTTTTCTAGTAATTCCTCATAATTATAAGGATGTATTAAACAGTGAACACGTGCCACTATCCTGCCATTTATTTATAAAATCTTCACAGAGAACTTGACCCTTGTGACCCCAGAGGACTTCAACAAGAAGTTTGTGGATAGAATGTAGTAGAACTTCAGTTATCCGAACTTCAATTATCTGAACATTTCATCTCCATTTCAGTTAACAGAACCCCCTAAATTTAATAGTAGCACATACAGACATGATTGCTTGACCACACCCCAACATTAGTGCTGCTTTATAATGCATTTGAATGGTGTTCAGATATCTGAAAACTCCAGATATCTGAACACCTCTCAGTCCCTAACGTGTTCAAATAACTGAAGTTCTACTGTATGAATTTATTGGCTGTTAACAGCACAGAAAACTGTAGGCCAATATTATTGCATGACTATATTGTAGGATGTAGCAAGAAAGAGATGGAATCTGATTACATACATACCATTTACTTCCACAACTGGCCCAACATCTGTCTTCTAATCCATTCCCCTCCAATGGTTGAAGCTTCCAATTAGTAGGTGATGGGCTCCTCCAATAGTCTTGTTTCATTCACCTCCAAGTTCCTGAGGAAACGACTCATTTTCTCGGCCTTTCGGTTAGTGAGCTTCCAGCTAGAAACGTTAACCAAAGATGAGCCACAGGCAGGTATTATTTAGAATTACCTGGTGGGGCATTATGTAGAAATGGCAATAGTTTTAACAGTTACTATGGTTTCCAGCTCAAAGTCTTGGTTTCTCTGTGTGCATGCGCGTTTGTACCGGGTGCCAATTTGGCCCCTTCAAACTAAGCGGCGAGTGCCACTAATTTCCCTTACTGAATAAGGGGAAAAGTACCTGAACCGGGTGGGAAATTAGCCAGACTTATCTAACTTTTCTCACGGGTATTACCCGGGCCTCAGATGTTGCTGAGTCGACAAAAAGGCGGTACCACCACCCCCTCGCGCTATCACCTTGGATACTATTATGCTACCAATCCACGTGGCTCAATATACGTTATTGGGATGTCTGGCTATTCGCATGCCAGGCTCTTTACTGAAGAAGAAAGGCTCACCTTAAAACGGGCTTACGATGGGGGCCTCAACTCTACTAAGAAGGAGAATATATCCCAAATTCGAGACATTGCAAAGCGTTTGAAGAGGAGTGAAGAGGAGGTTAAGGTACATAGCTAAGAAAAAAAAGTACTGTGCACATGTAGTAACCCCATTTTTTCTCTTGAGTGATAGAATGGGAGGGCTGGCATACTTTAGCCTCCCTGTGTTTTAACAAACACAGTATGAAAGAAATTGTGTTTCTAATTACAGCACCAGATAAAAATAATTAATATTTGGAAAAGGTTAAATTTAGAAAAATAAAAAATGGTTCTGAACTTAGGATTTGAACTCCTGACTGATTTGGTGGAGCAACATGCTTTCTATTAAATTTGAGTATCCTGATTCATATTTCATACAGGAACTCTTATTAAATTTCTATCTTCATTGAGATATGCCCTTCCCCCTGTATTAAAACAAAAACAAAAACACAACAAAACAACCCTGAGTAGAGCTGTGCGGGGCAATCACAGTATTGATAGAGTTACGACGATTATTACAATATAAGACACAACAATATATAGAACTTAACAAGATGCGGGGTGCAATGGGTTACATGGAATATGAATATAATTATAGAGTACGTGGAATGGGTAAGGGATGACATGGAATGAATGTTCATAGATGCATAAAGTTCTTTCAGTTGTCTGGGAGCTGTAGAGAAGTGTACAGATGTCTGGGAGAATCCCAGACAAGAGCATCTAATAAAGAACAATTGTTTATTAATATGAAGTGTGGCTGTATGTGTTTTTACTTTGGTTGAAGTTTTTTCCAGTCAAGAAAATGTGATATTTGATGCGTTAGTAAATGTAAATTTTGTGTGAAATATTGCCAGATATATCACAAATGAGCAGCTATATTTCAAGAGCCAAAGCTAACAAGGGATATGTCAAGCGGTATTTAACAACCAAATAATTACTTTATTTGATGATTGATGCACGCAAAAGAGTATCCCTTCTTTCTTTCCAAAACGCGGCTTCTTTATCATCATGTACATTATGACACCTATAACAGGGTTTCATAGACTCCGAGTGTACTTGCAGGGATTCATACAGGATTCGTCCAAAACAATTTTTTGGGAGGGGAAATCTTGGGCTTCGGGGGAGGGGGGGGAACACCTTTAATTTTCTATTCGAGAGCATTTCTGTTTGGGAGGGGGGGGGAGGGAACGGCTGTTAGGGGGGTATATCCCCCTTCCCCCCTCTGTATGAAACCCTGCTTAGCCACACCCTTTTTTGGTAGCTTGCATTACTTTGATGCACATCTTTGCATAAGAGTCTATACTTCATACTGATAATCAGTATTGTGTTGTAAATCATATTATGCATTTTTAACCCTCAAGCACGCATGCGCTAGAGGGTTATAGTAGTTCGCTTGCCTGTCTGTCAGCACGGGTTCTCGAATGTGGCGGCCATGTAAGCACTGAAAGTGGCATCAAACTGCAGCACTCCACAAAGTACGTCCTTTTAATGTTTCAGATTTTTTTGTTTGGGCTTAGTTTCCCAGAAAAAAACGAGTCTAACTCGGGCCCATTACTTTTTCTGTGGGTCTTTGCTTTTCTTTCATTTTTTTTCTCTCTTCTTCTCTTTTCTTCCTTTTTTAGTCTCTTTGCTTACTTCTATTACTCTTTCCCCCCCCCCCCCCCCGCCGCCTTTTTCTTCTTCCCTCACTCTAACAGTAAGATTTTGCCAATCAGAACATGGTCTGGTCCCATACTTTTCAGATTTGTGAGGGTCTACTGTACTCATAAAAATTCAACCATAGTTTGTATAAAAAAATAATACCTGTAAATTCTGGAAGGAGGGGGGGAGGGGGGGGGGAATCCCAGTGCCTCTCCCCCTCTCTCTATGAAATCCTGTATAAAGATGCTTTGATGGTCTAAAATATATGCAATGGTGGAATATCGGATATTCTAACTTGCTGTGGCCATAATCCTGGATATTAATTTGGCACTTCAATATTATTCAATATTTATCGCTCCAATCGGTGTACTATGATATAAAGCAATGTGAGTGATCTGATTGATATTTTAGCAGTTCGCTTTTGGTTTCAAAGCCGAAAATAAATTGGGTCATGAATGGTATGTATCATTGGTTCTTTTAGTCTTGCAAACCAGAACCTTTACCAAGACTAGGATGATTTATGTTATGCTAGATCGCTCGCTACACAGTAATTTTTTTCTATGCTGTCATCTGACACCATAGAAAGAGCATGGGTGAACTAAGAAACACTTGTACAAAAGAATTCCTCCACAGAGAGAAGTGTCATAACTAAACCTAGTAATCCCGAACTATTACCCGAAAGTCATAGCTATGTGACTGTCAATGTAATTATCTCTCTACAATAGTATCTTGATCATTGGCCCACATGCATATGATACATAGTAAGCCAGCTTCGCTCACTGTAATAGATTCACTATATTTTGAGTTTTTCTAAGTCTGTACTAAAAAAAAATTGGGTAAAATAATGACTCTAATAAGTGCAATGTATATAGTATGAAAAAAATATTCGCTTTGTATTCATTTTGCGTGTGTTTGTAAAGTATGAGTCTGTAATTTAACTGAGAGGCTGATCTCATGAAAATTCTTCTTTTTTTATGTGTTTGCATAGAATTGGATCGGAAATGAAAGGAAACGGCAAAAAGGAAAAGGTAGACAAGCAACTAAGAAACCACCACAAAAATTAAAGAGCTGCAAACTGCTACAACCTTTTTGTCAAGGATTTTTTTAAGTCACCAGGTATGTGCAATGTGTTTAAGCAGTGCAAACTATAATTTCTAATACACAAAAGATTGTGTTTTTATTTTGCTCTCTGCCCCTCCTAGAATCTCAAAAATCCTATTTCACCCCTCGTAGCTTTTTTTTCCTGTACACAGCCCTGATTTAGATGCACTGTTCGGAGTCAGGATAGTTTTTTTACTGGCTCATGTATATTGCTTAAAAGAACTACGTAGAGTGTCTGAAAGACTACAGACCAAGATGCTTTTAGATAATCAAAACTTAGGGGGAAATTGAGGTTCTTAATAATTGATACTTCACTTGAATATTCAAATTTCCTCTTCATGCTAGATAGTATCCTTTTTTCATTGGTTGCATGTGTAAATGTATTTCCCTTTCTCTATTGCTTAAAAAAAAAGGCTAGAATTGGTTCAGGGTGCTTGGTTTCGGTGGCACAGTCTTCCTCCCCCCTTATATTTTTATGAAATTTAACCCCTTATGTTTTCATGAAATTTAATATTATTTAGAGGGTCAGAGTATCAAAGACTTGAGTGAGAGAAACAGAGTAGCAGGTCAGAAGTGGCAAGAAAGTGATAGCCAAGAAAAGATGAAGTACCAACAGCTTGCAGCTCAGCTGCCCACAGTTTCTGTTGATGAAAACTGTGACAAGTGGCACGAAACACGTAGAGTATTGAAAAATATGCAAGAAAATGTATGTATATTATGTTATATTATTTCTATAATTGAAGGGGTTTTTTTGTTTTTGTTTATTGTTGTTGTTGTTGTTGTTTTTGTGTGTGTGTGTGTGATTGTAGTGTGAATGGGCCCAAAAACTAGGAATTCACCTGTGCTATGTTGTGTGTGATGAAAGTAATCACTATGCTGGTGGAACAGATACGGGCAGAAAATTTCTTGATTCGAACCCTCAAATTCCAGTCTCTTTTATGGTGTCTACTAAACCAGGTTTGTTGGATTTATATTGAATATACTATATCAGGGGTGGGTGTAGTCATTTGTCCAGTTAGTCTATAAGCAATCTGATGAGTAATGATCTTTACTCAAAATAAATTGCAGCAGGAAAATAATAGTAGTTATCAATTCATAGTTTCTAGTTTACTTGTTTGTTTGTTGTTTTCTTATTATTTTTTTACTATCCAACCATTACAAAAGTTCAGTTGGCTATGCATAAATACTTCAGCATGTGCCATGTAGACATGTGAAGTCTTACGAATGGACTAACATAGTGTCAGGTCAAGTACAATATCACTTTGACACATGCACATGTGGTTTACGCCCTGATGTCTGTTGACTGTCAGTGGATCCCAAAGCTAGTAACTAACCGAAGGACTTCCACCATAGGCAGAGAGATCGATATGAATTTTTCTCGAGGTTGTGATGTCAAAGTGGTGGGACAAAATATATTAAACCAAGTATACAAGTTAGTATATGTAGAGTAGAGGAGGGCTGTCCAGAAATTGCCCATCCCGTCCCTTGGGGCCGTGGGATTCCATGAGCTGTATCTGTCCCGCCTTGAGTGCTGTACAGTAATGCCGTCAGTTGTCCCATGGGACTATGGTGGGACCATAGAAGGATCCCATGGGATGTCCGTGCCAAAGTTTAAGAAATTATGACATTTGAAACTTACTCAGCTAGGAACCCCTCCCTGCGGTTGAATAGTCAGCCTGTTGTGTTTGTAGTCACATGAGTGGTACACCCAACATTGGGGCACATCCCTAACAAAAATGTTGTATGCATGCTGCACACATTCGTGCTGCCTTACTGCACTCATCATGTACATATGCAGCACATGTGCTGCAGGCGTAATGCTGCTATCAAGCATGTATGCTGCATACAGAAAAATTGAAACAGCGCCTCACATGTGCCACATATGTGCATATGAGGGATGCATGTGTGCACAAAAAAGCATGCCACATGTGTGCATTCTCTTGTATGCTATACATGCGTAGTGGCATGTATGCCACTCATGAGTTGTGCACCCTTCTACTTGCATGCTGCATGCCTGTGGCGCATTTCAATTTTTGTGTATGTGGCACACAAGTACGTTTTTGTGTGCTACTCATATGCAGCTACATGCATGCCACTCATAAGTTCTGATATCCTTCTACTTGCATGCTGCATGCCTATGGCGCGTTTCAATTTTTGTGTATGTGGCACACAAGCACTATGGTATATTTCTGCATGTCTGCCTGGTAGATGTGGTACATTTGCTGCATATCTGCCTGGTAGACGTGGTACATGTGCTGCATGTCTGCATGGTAGATGTTAGTACTCTGCCGTCGTTGTAGAGCTGGAATGAGTCAGGAAGTGGGAGCGCACACAACTCAAGCGAATACTATTGCCTTTATGAAAAGTTATAAGTAAGGAATCAAGTACAGTACTTACGTATGACGCACGATGATACATGCATTGGGTTTGAGTGGGTATGAATAACATTAGTGTAAATGAGATTTGGTAAGGGTCGATAACATATCGTGGTATCGTGGGTAAATTAACATGCACATGGCACAATAGCAACATGTTTGATATGCATGTGGTATAGTAGCAATATGCACATGTGTATTACATGCATGCAACATAGCACCAGAATGCATGTGCGTATTTGACATGCATGTGGCATAGCAGCAACATGCACATGTGCACCTAACATGCATGTGGCACATAAAACCGTGCACACGTGCAAGGCAAATATATGTGACACATGTGTAAACTACATGTGTGCATGCTACTCTCCTTGTGCATACATGCAGGGCACATGCTGCAGTTAAGTGCATTTTGCTTACATTTTACGCACAAGTGCAATATGCACATGTGTTGCAATGAATGTATTATAAATGTGGCATACATGTAGCACATATCTATTTTTGTAAGGGATTCCCCAGTGAAATTAAGAAATTATGAAAGTTGAGCCTTATTCAGCTAGGAACCCGTTCCTGTGGTTGAATAGTCGGACTAGCCCGTTGTGTTTGTAGTCACATTAGTGGTATGACTATAGGTGGGACAGATGGACGTCCCATGGAATCCCGAGGTCCCATGGGATGATGGGACGGGATGGACAATGGGACACACATCACACATGTATGGGGGGGGGGGACTGTTGTCTTCAAGCTGTTGACAAAATGAATGGATAATGTTGTGACAAGGTGACTAATATAATGCTCATGTGCATGCAACAGCAAAAATACACTAGGTGAACAAGTACATAACATCTGACTAAACAAACATTCCTTCTCTCGTGCACTTTCTACATGCATGATTGCGTTTGATAGACGTTGTAGTGTGATTTCATGAATGTTCAATTATGTTACTATTAGGTATTACACCTGTACCTCCAGAACCAAAGAAATTGAAAGAACTAAGAAATGACATTCAAAGTCTGCTCAATACCAAATATTGTAAGTAAATGCTGAGTATTTGATATCTCTCTTGGGTCCGTCCATATAAACACATTCATTGTTTCTCTTTCATAGCACTTGCAGTTGGAACTCCATATTGTAGAGTTGCGTACAGTAGGCTAAAGGAAGTCCATGTTATAGGATGGCCATCATCTGTAAAGCTTCGACATCCTTCTTTTTTGATGCATGATGAAGTAAAACTTGTTCATGCATCCATTGACAATATCAAGTTTGTCGGTGAGTTATATATTTTATAACTACATACCTGCAGCCGTAATCATTGTGTGCTACATGTACAGGTGTACCTCCGGATGTAACCGCAGCGGTCACTGAGGACCATGACTATTGCAAGTCATCAAAACCAATGAAAACGGCCTCAGCACATACTATTGGTCATAGTACACTCTCTGTTTCTTCCTCATCCGATCATGACATTCACCTTCCTGAGGTTTGCCTTCCTGAAGCAGCAATTGAAGAGGTGGAATGTGGTGGAACTGTGAATATATTGTCTTCGGGTTACAAACCTATTGGAACAGGTGTCACCATATCGGGGAAGATATTACATGGCATGGAGCTACCACACGGATTTGTCAAGCTTGCTGTGCAGACGATTCATGACAATACGAAATCATGGCCAGGACTAAAAGACGATGGGTGTGTGTTAACACCAGGCTCCATTACGGCATGGCCAGTTCGATTTATTCGAAATATTAAAATTTAATCATCCTTTGTTGTTCATGACTATATCTTGTGTTTGTTAATGATATTACTGCTATTGCTATGGTATACTACTATACTAATAGTAAAATATTATGATGATGATGATAAATATATATTATTCATTTGATACTGGAGAATATCACAGTCTGTTGGCTTAGTATTTACATGAGTGCCGCAGGCGAGAGCGTAAATACAGCCAATTAGACAAATTATATTCTCCAGTCAGGGGCGTACACAGGATTTTAAAAGGAAGAGTTATTTTGTGACCACACCCATTATAATTAATACGTGAAACAGCAATAATTATTACAGAAACAGCATACTAGCAAGAAATGTGGTAGAAAAACTTCAATTTTGGATCTCAGGAGAGCAATTCCTGATGGCCTCACTCGGGCGCTTTGGGTTTCCTTATCAGATTCTTGTCATCAAACATTGTGGGTTTTATGACAGTGGCATAGTACAGGTTAGATGGAGACTTGACAGTGAATGCATAACTTCAGATCAACAATGGGTTATGGATATAATTAATTTGAAAGGGAGGTTACCAGTAACCCCCGAACTCCCCTCTGCATATGCCCATGAGTATCCAATGGATAATTTATTATGCACTGCTCATGCTATGACACTATAAACACAATAAACAAGTTTGTAACTTGGGGGGGGCGCGATAACTCAATGTGATCAGGTGATGTGGGAAAATATTGCCCAAATCACATCTTGTATACTTTTATGCTTTTTCTATTGGCAACAGTTATCAGGCCCTGTTCAGTACATTCAGAAGGAAAAAGAGCGCAGAAAAACATTAGTAGTGATGTACCTGAATTTCACATGAGCCACATATTGTTTTGTTTTACTTGGTAATACATACTTCTTCAGTTTTCCCCACAGCATTAATCTTGTTCTCCTGCTGAATGAGAATGTCCATCCTTGTGATTGGAGGGGAGGATGTTGTGCATGATAGCAAGCTGTGTTGGGGATTCTTGTGTGCAGCATGCATTGCAAGCTGCTGGTACTAGTGACAAGCACAGGGCTACTGTGTTTTGACTTGTGATATCCTGTGCCACACCCTTTCTCTGGTCTGGCCTCCCCATTTTCAAACTACTTCAGTTACCCATGGGTTACTGTAGAGTATTTTTTGTTTCTAGCCACCAATTGAGTAGCTCTATTAAGTGTTGAGAGTAAGCCAGCCCAGTTGGGAGTTGTGATAATATAGCAATAATAATAGCATATCAAAGCAGAAAAGTAAGGTTTATGCAGACGTGTGAATGGGGAATATTGCAGGACAAAAATGAAGCAATGAAAGGAGGAATAAATAATATGAACTGCATGTGATCGATATTATACATTATAAAGTTAATTTTTCCTTTTTTTCACGAAGTACGGTCGTACAGGACGCTTTGCACCCTCTCTGGAACTTGCCAATGCCTTCTCTAACTCTTCTTTTTCCCAGTGCAAGTACCCCCGCCTGATTTGACATCCTGTATTAAAAGAATATTAATGACACATAGATAAACTAAAATTAAAAATTCAAATTACTTGAGGGCTCTTTTTCACTGATGTGTGCCAAAATATCTTCATTTGCTGCTGAATTCAGTAGGTTGTCTGGGTTCTTCGCATAGTATTCCTAAACACCAAAAGCCATTGCTACAGTTGGGGCCAAATGATAAAAACATACTTATACCTTCATAAATTCCTCTTTTTCAATTCTCAATAGTCTTCTCATCTGCTCCTGATAACTATCATCTTCACCTTGATTTTTCTGAGTCTGCAAAACAACAACAAACAAAAAACACCCACACATATCATATGTATCCTGTTCTTTCACTGAAAATTACTGGATCATATGAGTGTGGGGACATACACGACATTCTGAACAAGAGGATGTAAATTAAACATTTAGTGCCAAACTTCTAATCAGCCACACCCACACCCAACTAAACAATAAAAATACTGCCACAAAGAATTTGAATTTATTTCAGGCTTTTATCCCGGGGGTGGGTGGTAAAAAAAAATTAGTATGTCACTTAAAATAGCATTTTTGTCGTACCACTTGGATATGGCTGAGGATGAGTTGTTGCTGTAGCTCCAGATGAAACTGTCTTCCTACACAGCTCCACCACGGGTTGAACTCCAATGTTGTGGTGTTTCCCGGTTTTGAGTGAGAGTTGTGAAGGAGCTGGTGGGATAGCCAAGGAAGATGCTGTCATAAGTGAAACAGTATATTCTAATTATATAATTAAGAATGAGTGTGAGACAATGTATTTCATTATTGACACTATACACACAATTATTGTCATACAATAGCTCCTTCATTTACAATTAGAGCCCCATTTCATGTTTTGTTAGACAATATCTCACACACACACACACTTTGACTTGTCCGGTCTTCCACTGCCGAAATAGGTCACGTGCCCCCCCCCCCCCCAAGAGAGAGGGGGAGCAGGACAGACAGCACATATCCCATACTGAGCTTTGCACAGGAGGACGTAAACTCGAGACTTTGTATAAGATACACAGTAGAAAAGTATGGGTTTATGGGCTCACGTAACTCATTAGTTTTTCGGTCGCCGAGGGACAACCGGAAACGAATGAGTTTACTGAGCGCATAACCCGGACTTTTCTATTGCGTATCTATCTTATACTGCGCACACATCGTCCTTAGAAACAAAGTTTTCGCCCCACGGTTCAAAAAGTGTGGATTATGCGGAAAAGTGTGGGTTTGCCGCTACTTAACCCATACTTTTTGACCAATCACATCAATTACAAGTGATGTAATGTGGTATAAATACCAATGCCCGTGCAGAGCCTTTCTGGCCAGCCAGTAACCAGCACTGAGCTGCACGATAGACTGCCTCACTCTAGTGCAGATGGAAAGCTACGTAGCTGTAACAGACTGGAAGTTGGTCCAAGTGGCACCATCAGGCAATGCCCTGGACTTGTACCCACCTACTCCAGTCTGCCTGGTTGGACCATGCTTTAAGATAATTGAACAGTTATTATATATCTATTAGTCTGGAACCTCCCCTCAGACCTGTTCACCATGTGTAACCCTACCAGGAATACTAGATTCCAGGTGACATAGCTCTGAGGTTCATTGGTACACTTAAGTCCCTTCATCATGATAAGGTGATGGACCATGGAGGGGACACACACACACACTCTCTCTCTCTCTTTCTTCACACACACACACACACACACACACACACACTTTTTATCTCCCCACATCTTCTGCTATAACTTTGGACTAGGAAGTAGAGATCAAGTGTTTCCTTGCGTGCAGAATATGCCATGAGCTACTGCATAGTTCTTTGTAGGATGTGGTTTAAAATTCTGCTCTCTTATTCCCATTTTCAAGACGTCAAAAAAAAGAAGGAATTTTAACTTTAAGGCGCATCAGAGTTATGTGATTTCAAGGCACGAGTTTTCTCCTTCGTATGTTTATACAGAGTGATGTATGAAGTAACTATTCACATGTACGTACCACTTGGATGCTGCTGAGGATGAGTTGTTGCTGTAGCTCCAGATGAAACTGTCTTCCTACACAGCTCCACCACGGGTTGAACTCTAGTGTCGTGGCGTTTCCCGGTTTTGAGTGAGAGTTGTGAAGGAGCTGGTGGGATAGCTAAGGAAGACGCTGTCATAAGTGAATCAGTGGCGATATCTACAGTATATTTTAATTATATATTATTATATGCTATTATTAAATAAATAGTTAAGACATACACTTTTCTTGATCTGTATCCATTTCGTCATCCTCATTGAAACTATCCACACCATTGTAGTCATACAATAGCTCATCGTTTTCTTCACTATCATTTTCACTGTCAATATCACTGTCCAGAGCATGCATAATAACGTCTCCTGAAAATGGTAGGAAGTAAAAAGTAAAAATAACACCTCATGTACATGTACAATGTATGCATCAAATCATCAAATGGTTAATGCAGTTATAAGTCTCTAAGTGAAAATTATGATGCATCGGTAATGATAACTAAATAATTAAATGCATAAATGGAAGCATAAAACTTGACATAATTTTGGATAAGAGAGGATTGAATAACGAAATGAATGGTAGGAGTAGGAAAATTTGCCCACACACACTTTTTGTTCTGACAATTTCAAATATTAACTATTGTGCAATAATAACATGACCCAACACACAATTAGAATATTCCATCTGAGCACTCACTATCAGCATCATGCTCATTACCAGTACTGCAACTGCTCACATCACGGACACACTGAACCTCACCATCATCTGGCACTATAGAACACACTGAATTTAAGTTAATGCAGTAGTATGATGTACCTGTGCAACTGTGAACATCATCATGAAGTGCAAGAAACTGGTCCACAGGAAGAGGGTCCACGGACCAAATGACGTGACCAATGTGGTCAATTTAGTCTCGCACTTTAGTCTTGCCAGTTGCAGTATGGCCAGAGCACCATTATTAAATTTGGTACTTGTTGTGTTTCGTAGTTCGCGTATAACTTTTATTATCTCATTCCAATCTTGTACATAAAATGCCAGACACGATCTCATCTCTTCACATAACATTTGCACTTCTTCTTCACAGCGAAGAAGTAGATGGTGATGCTTGATGGCATCAAACTTTACTTTTTTCGGTACAAGTGCATCACTATCCAGGGAACTCCTCAGAGACTGCACCAAAGAAAGGTCAGTAGCCTGAGCCCACGTCAGATGGTCTGCAGGCTTCACACAGGGAAGGCTATTGTATTTAGTTAGTAACTTCTTCAGTAATGAAGATTGGGAGGTTATACTCTTCGACAACCTGGATGCTAAATATTGACCATCTAAGAGGATAGCATTAATTTACATAATTAAAGTTAAATTCATAAAAATTCTACCATTTCCTTACCAGCAAACTTTGACTTTAAGTTCAATAAAAACCATCGCTCTCTAGCACAAGTTGAAATACAATAAAAAAGACCAGCTCTCTTTTCCTCTTCCACAATTCTCTTTACATCCTGAAATACAAAACTAACAATTCTGGAACATTAAAGGGACTTACTCTGTGAAGTGCTATAGTTTGATGTCACTTTCAAAGCCTGGGTAGCCGTACTCTGAATGAATGAATGAATGAACTAGAGCACTGAAGTGCAAACCCTCAGTGCTAGTTAGCTAGTATGATAAAGAAAAGGAAAAGTGTAGAAACAAAAAAAAAAGAAAGAGAAGTGTCATGAAGAGAGGCAGGAAAGAGAAAAAGACAAAAGAAAGAGGAAATGAAAGGAAAAGGTAGAAAAGCAATAAAAACAGTAGGAAGAAAAAAATAAGGCAAGAAGAAAAAAAAAAAAAGAGGATGAAAAAAAAAAAAAGAGCATCTACTTGGGTTCGAACCAGAGACTTCTAGGTTAGCTATTCGCTCACTCAACAGCTACGCCACGGAACACCTCACGCTAAATCTATGTAATTGTTAGCTATTTAAAAGTGATTTGCAACCTGCAAGCTGGCTCACGTGACAAGCAAGTTTTTTAAGGGGCGTTTCCCATTACCCTAACGTACGATTGTAGGCTACTCGCTTTTTCTTGAAAACTAAGTCAAAACTAACAATTCTGGAACATTAAAGGGACTTACTCTGTGAAGTGCTATAGTTTGATGTCACTTTCAAAGCCTGGGTAGCCGTACTCTTCGAGATCCGCTGTTGACTGAATGAATGAATGAATGAACTAGAGCACTGAAGTGCAAACCCTCAGTGCTTGTTAGCTAGTATGATAAAGAAAAAGAAAAGTGTAGAAACAAAAAAAAAAGAAAGAGAAGTGGCTTGAAGAGAGGCAGGAAAGAGAAAAAGACAATGAAGAGGGACAAAAGAAAGAGGAAATGAAAGGAAAAGGTAGGACAGCAATAAAAACCGCAGGAAAAGAAAAATAAGGCAAGAAGGAAAAAAAAAAAAAAAAAAAAAGAGGATGAAAAAAAAAAATGAGCATCTACTTGGGTTTGAACCAGAATCGTCTAGGTTAGCTATTCGCTCACTCAACAACTATGCCACGGAACACCTCACCCTGAGGTTAGCTATTCGCTCACTCAACAACTATGCCACGGAACACCTCACCCTGAATCGATGTAATTGTTAGCTATTTAAAAGTGATTTGCAACCTGAAAGCTGGCTCACGTGACAAGCAAGTTTTTTAAGGGGCGGTTCCCATTACCGTAACGTACGATTGTAGGCTACTCGCTTTTTCTTGAAAACTAAGCCAAAACTAACAATTCTGGCACATTAAAGGGACTTACTCTGTGAAGTGCTATAGTTTGATGTCGCTTTCAAAGCCTGGGTAGCCGTACTCTTCGAGATCCGCTGTTGACTGAATGAATGAATGAACTAGAGCACTGAAGTGCAAACCCTCAGCGCTAGTTAGCTAGTATGATAAAGAAAATAATAACAAAGGAAAAGTGTAGAAACAAAAAAAAAAAAGAGAAGTGGCATGAAAAGAGGCAGGAAAGAGAAAAAGACAATGAAGAGGGACAAAAGAAAGAGGAATGAATGAAAAAAGGTAGGAAGAAAAGAAAAAGGAAGAAGAAAGAAAGAAAAACAGTACAGGAAAGAAAGAGGAAATGAAAGGAAAAGGTAGGAAAGAAATAATAACAGTAGGAAGAGAAAAATAAGGCAAGAAGACCAAACGAAAAGAAAAAAAAACAGAATGAAAAAAAAAATGAAAGTAAAAAACGTCTACTTGGGTTCGAACCTGTGACTTCCAGGATAGAAAAAGACAATGAAGAGGGACAAAAGAAAGAGGAATGAATGAAAAAACGTAGGAAGAAAAGAAAAAGGAAGAAGAAAGAAAGAAAAACAGTACAGGAAAGAAAGAGGAAATGAAAGGAAAAGGTAGGAAAGAAATAATAACAGTAGGAAGAGAAAAATAAGGCAAGAAGACAAAACGAAAAAGAAAAAAAAACAGAATGAAAAAAAAAATGAAAGTAAAAAACGTCTACTTGGGTTCGAACCTGTGACTTCCAGGTTAGCTCTTTGCTCACTCAACAACTACCCAACGCAACACCTCACGCCTAATGCATGTAATTGTTAGCTATTTAAAAGTGATTTGCAACCTGCAAGCAGGCTCACGTGACAAGCAAGTTTTTTAAGGGGCGGTTCCCATTACCGTAACGTACGATTGTAGGCTACTCGCTTTTTCTTGAAAACTAAGTCAAAACTAAAAATTCTGGCACATTAAAGGGACTTACTCTGTGAAGTGCTATAGTTTGATGTCGCTTTCAAAGCCTGGGTAGCCGTACTCTTCGAGATCCCCTGTTGACTGACGGAATGACTGACAGGTTGACTACTATATACCCTCAGGCGCATGCGCACTGAGGGTTAATGACTGACAGGATGACTACTGTAACCCTCTGGGCGCATGCGCGCTGAGGGGGTTAATGAACTAGAGCACTGAAGTGCAAACCCTCAGCGCTAGTTAGCTAGTATGATAAAGAAAATAATAACAAAGGAAAAGTGTAGAAACAAAAAAAAAAGAGAATTGGCATGAAAAGAGGCAGGAAAGAGAAAAAGAAAATGAAGAGGGACAAAAGAAAGAGGAATGAATGAAAAAAGGTAGGAAGAAAAGAAAAAGGAAGAAGAAAGAAAGAAAAACAGTACAGGAAAGAAAGAGGAAATGAAAGGAAAAGGTAGGAAAGAAATAATAACAGTAGGAAGAGAAAAATAAGGCAAGAAGACAAAACGAAAAAGAAAAAACAATGAAAAAAAAAATGAAAGTAAAAAACGTCTACTTGGTTTCGAACCTGTGACTTCCAGGTTAGCTCTTTGCTCACTCAACAACTACGCAACGCAACACCTCACACCTAATGCATGTAATTGTTAGCTATTTAAAAGTGATTTGCAACCTGCAAGCTGGCTCACGTGACAAGCAAGTATTTTAAGGGGCGGTTCCCATTACCGTAACGTACGATTGTAGGCTACTCACTTTTTCTTGAAAACCAAGTCAAAACTAAAAATTCTGGCAAATTAAAGGGACTTACTCTGCGAAGTGCTATAGTTTGATGTCGCTTTCAAAGCCTGGGTAGCCGTACTCTTCGAGATCCCTTGTTGACTGAGAATGAATGAACTAGAGCACTGAAGTGCAAGGAAAAGTGTAGAAACAAAAAAAAAAGAAAGAGAAATGGCATGAAGAGAGGCAGGAAAGAGAAAAAGACAATGAAGAGGGACAAAAGAAAGAGGAAATGAAAGGAAAAGGTAGGAAAGCAATAAAAACAGTAGGAAGAGAAAAATAAGGCAAGAAGAAAAAAAAATATAAAAAAAAACGGGATGAAAAAAAAATGAAAAAAAAAGCGTCTACTAGGGTTTGAACCAGAGACTTCCAGGTTAACTATTTGCTCACTCAACAACTATGCCACAGAACACCAAACCCTCAATCCATGTAATTGTTAGCTATTTAAAAGTGATTTGCAACCTGCAAGCTGGCTCACGTGACAAGCAAGTTTTTTAAGGGGGGTTCCCATTACCATAACGTACGATTGTGGGACTGAAATTCTACTCGCTTTTTCTTGAAAACTAAGTCAAAACTAAAAATTCTGGCACATTAAAGGGACTTACTCTGTGAAGTGCTATAGTTTGATGTCGCTTTCAAAGCCTGGGTAGCCGTACTCTTCGAGATCCGCTGTTGACTGAATGAATGAATGAATGAATGAATGAATGAACTAGAGCACTGAAGTGCAAACCCTCAGCGCTAGTTAGCTAGTATGATAAAGAAAATAATAGGAAAAGTGTAGAAACAAAAAAAAGAAAGAGAAGTGGCATGAAGAGAGGCAGGAAAGAGAAAAAGACAATGAAGAGGGACAAAAGAAAGAGGAATGAATGAAAAAGGTAGGAAGAAAAGAAAAAGGAAGAAGAAAGAAAGAAAAACAGTACACGAAAAAAGAAAGGAAAAGGTAGGAAAGAAATAAAAACAGTAGGAAGAAAGAGGAAAATAAAGAAAAATAAGGCAAGAAGACAAAGGGAAAAAGAAAAAAAACAGGATGAAAAAAAAAAAATGAAAAAAAAAAAAAAGCATTGACGAGGATTCGAACTAGAGATTATTAGGTTAGGTACTTGCTCACTCAACTACTACGCCATGCAACACCTCACGCTGAATGCATGAAAAAGGAAGAAGAAAGAAAGAAAAACAGTACACGAAAGAAAGAGGAAAAGAAAGGAAAAGGTAGGAAAGAAATAAAAACAGTAGGAAGAAAGAGGAAAATAAAGAAAAATAAGGCAAGAAGACAAAAAGAAAAAAAGAAAAACAGGATGAAAAAAAAAAGATGGAAAAAAAAAAGCGTCGACGAGGGTTCGAACCAGAGACTTTCAGGTTAGGTATTTGCTCACTCGACAACTACGCAACGCAACACCTCACGCTGAATGCATGTAATTGTTAGCTATTTAAAAGTGATTTGCAACCTGCAAGCTGGCTCACGTGACAAGCAAGTTTTTTAAGGGGCGGTTCCCGCTGTAAGCCTATGATCGCACGGCTCTGGAAAGACTCGCTTTTTTTCTGGAAAATTAAGTCCAAAATCAAAATTCTGGCATATTAAAAGAACTTACTTCGTGAAATACTGCTGTTTGATGCCGCTTTCAGAGCCTGGCTGGTTCCTACCTTCCAGAAGTGCCTGTTGACAGACAGAGTGACAGAATGAATGACACTAGGACTACTGTAACCCTCTTGCGCATGCGCGCTGAGGGTTAATGACACTAGGACTACTGTAACCCTCTTGCGCATGCGCGCTGAGGGTTAATGACGGGTGACTACTATATACCTCAGGGCGCGATGCGCACTGAGGGTTAAAATAGAGAACTGAAGTGCAAACCATCAGCGGATAAAGAAGAGGAATGAATGAAAATAGGTAGGAAGAAAAGAAAAAGGAAGAAGAAAAACAGTACAGGAAAGAAAGAGAAAATGAAAGGAAAAGGTAGAAAAGAAATAAAAACAGTAGGAAGAGGAAAATAAGGCAAGAAGACAAAAGAAAAAAAAAAAACAGAATAAAAAAAAAAAGATGAAAAAAAAAAAATATCGTCAAAGAGGATTCGAACCAGAGACTATTAGGTTAGTTACTTGCTCACTCAACAACTACGCAACGCAACACCTCACGCTGAATGCATGTAATTGTTAGCTATTTAAAAATGATTTGCAACCTGCAAGTTGGCTCACGTGACAAGCACGTTTTTAAGGGGCGGTTCCCGCTGTAAGCCTACGATCGCACGGCTCTGGAAAGACTAGCTTTTTTCTGGAATATGAAGTCCAAAATCAAAATTCTGGCACATTAAAGGAACTTACTTCGTGAAATACTGCTGTTTGATGCCGCTTTCAGAGCCTGGCTGGTTCCTACCTTCCAGAAGTGCTTGTTGACAGACAGAGTGACAGACACGAAACGGAACGAATTTGATGACACTGCCCCCCCCCCCCCCCCCCCCCCCCCCCCCCCTCCCCCCCCCCCCCCCCCCCCCCCCCCCCCCCCCCCCCCCCCCCCACCCCCCCCCCCCCCCCTCCCCCCCCCTCTCCCCCCCCTTCCCCCCCCTCCCCCCCCAGAACGCAAGAACGAAAATGACTGACATAGGAATCCGTAACCATCTGCGCAGCGCGCTGGGGTTTAAATAGAGCACTGAGTGAAACCCTCAGCGCTAGTTAGCTGTATGATAAAGAAAAGGAAAGGGTAGAAACCAAAAAAAGGAAGAGAAGTGGCATGATGCATGAGAGAGGCAGGAAAGAGAAAAAAGACAATGAAGAGGGACAAAAGAAAGAGGAAATGAAAGGAAAAGGTAGGAACAGTAGGAAAAGGAAAATAAGGCAAGAAAAAAAAAAAAAAAAACAGGATGAAAAAAAAAATGAAAAAAAAAAGCGTCTACTTGGGTTCGAACCAGAGACTTCTAGGTTAGCTGCTTGCTCACTCAACAACTATGCCACGGAACACCTCATGCTCAATCCATGGTAATTGTTAGCTATTTAAAAGCGATTTGCAAACCTGCAAGCTGGCTCACATGACAAGCAAGTTTTTTAAGGGGCGGTTCCCATTACCGTAACGTACGATTGTGGGACTGAAATTCTACTCGCTTTTTCTTGAAAACTAAGTCAATACTAAAATTCTGGCACATTAAAGGGACTTACTCTGTGAAGTGCTATAGTTTGAGGTCGCTTTCAAAGGCTGGGTAGCCGTAATCTTCGAGATCCCCTGTTGACTGACGGACGGAACTAGAGCACTGAAGTGCAAACCCTCAGCGCTAGTTAGAAAAAAAGAAAGGAAAAGGTAGGAAAGAAATAATAACAGTAGGAAGAAAGAGGAAAAAAATGCAAGAAGACAAAAGAAAAAAAAAACAGGATGAAAAAAAAAAAATATTGTCAACGCGGATTCGAACTAGCAACTATTAGGTTGGTTACTTGCTCACTCAACGACTACGCAACGCAACACCTCACGTTGAATGGATGTAATTGTTCTATTTAAAAGTGATTTGCAACCTGCAAGCTGGCTCACGTGACAAGCAAGTTTTTTAAGGGGCGGTTCCCGCTGTAAGCCTACGATCGCACGGCTTTGGAGGAAAGTCTCGCTTTTTTCTGGAATATGAAGTCCAAAATCAAAATTCTGGCATATTAAAGGAACTTACTTCGTGAAATACTGCTGTTTGATGCCGTTTTCAGAGCCTGGCTGGTTCCTACCTTCCAGAAGTGCTTGTTGACAGACAGAGTGACAGAACGAACTAGAGCACTGAAGTGCAAACCCTCAGCGCTAGTTAGAAAAAAAGAAAAGGAAAAGGTAGGAAAGAAATAATAACAGTAGGAAGAAAGAGGAAAATAAAGAAAAATAAGGCAAGAAGACAAAAGAAAAAATAAAAAATAAAAAAAAAAGATGAAAAAAAAAATATTGTCGACGAGGATTCGAACCAGAAACTATTAGGGTACTTACGCAACACCTCACTCTGAACGCACGTAATTGTTAGCTATTTAGAAGTGATTTGCAACCTGCAAGCTGGCTCACGTGACAAGCAAGTGTTTTAAGGAGCGGTTCCCGCTGTAAGCCTACGATGGCACGGCTCTGGAAAGACTCGCTTTTTTCAGTCCAAAATCAAAATTCTGGCATATTAAAGGAACTTACTTCTGCTGTTTGATGCCGCTTTCAGAGCCTGGCTGGTTCCTACCTTCCAGAAGTGCCCTGTTGACAGAGTGACAGAATGAAAAAAAAAGGTCGGCAGCTCACGTGACGTGGCTTGAGTATAAAGGGGGCGTGACCCGCGCAAGGTAAAGCTTGTAATGGCCTAAATTTGACTCGTGTTTTCTAGATATTTAAATTCAAAACAAAAAATTTGGCACATTAAAGGCACTTAAATAATAGAATACCCTAACTTGATATAATTTTTTTAGCCTGAAAGCCGTCCATCATCGAGATCCGCTGCTGACAGAGTGACACACTGACTGACTGAATGAACTAGAGCACTGAAGTGCAAACCCTCAGTGCTAGTTAGCTAGTATGATAAAGAAAAGGAAAAGTGTAGAAACAAAAAAAAAAGAAAGAGAAGTGTCATGAAGAGAGGCAGGAAAGAGAAAAAGACAAAAGAAAGAGGAAATGAAAGGAAAAGGTAGGAAAGCAATAAAAACCGTAGGAAGAAGAAAATTAGGCAAGAAGAAAAAAAAAAAAAAAACAGATGAAAAAAAAAATGAGCACCTACTTGGGTTCGAACCACAGACTTCTAGGTTAGCTATTCGCTCACTCAACAACTATTCCACGGAACACCTCACGCTGAATCCATGTAATTGTTAGCTATTTAAAAGTGATTTGCAACCTGAAAGCTGGCTCACGTGACAAGCAGGTTTTTTAAGGGGCGGTTCCCATTACCGTAACGTACGGTTGTAGGCTACTTGCTTTTTCTTGAAAACTAAGTCAAAACTAAAAATTCTGGCACATTAAAGGGACTTACTCTGTGAAGTGCTATAGTCTGATGTCGCTTTCAAAGCCTGGGTAGCCGTACTCTTCGAGATCCGTTGTTGACTGAATGAATGAATGACAGGTTGACTACTATATACCCTCAGGCGCATGCGCACTGAGGGTTAATGAATGAATGACAGACAAAGTGAGTACTGTAACCCTCACGCGCATACGCGCTGAGGGTTAATGACGGGTTGACTACTATATACCCTCAGGCGCATGCGCACTGAGGGTTAATGACAGGTTGACTGCTATATACCCTCAGGCGCATGCGCACTTAGGGTTTAATGACAGACAAAGTGTGTACTGTAACCCTCACGCGCATACGCGCTGAGGGTTAATAAGCGATCAGGCCACAGTCTGGACACCACACAGAGACTGGAGAAGCTTTACAAAAAATACATAATGTATCTGATGCTGGAAATCCAGATGCCGTTATCATAGAAGGAATAATCTGTGGGCAAACAGTGGACCAAGCTTCAGCTGATTTCTCCTTCCTCACAGTATGCTTTCTTCTACAAGAATCTGAACACCATCATCAGCAGTAATAACTGCATCTCCGGATGGAAAAAATGCAGTAGTGGATAATGGGGGTGGAGGTAGACTGTCAGTGATAGAGTTGGAGATATGGCCACCTGCTCTTCCAGAATCATCATGGGTAGCTTTTTTAAACAGGTATGTCACAGGCTGGATGTTTAATTCACGACTTCCGCTATTTCCAACCACAAAGTTAACTTTTAAGGTATCTGGCTTCCTCTTCTTCCTCACTTTATTCATGGCAGGCAATCAAGTACCACAAGGGCAGAGTGCATGCAGTCGTCCAATACCACCTTACCGTCAGTGCGTAGATAGACTCCACCTACAATAGCTAACATGCTCCGCCTCTCCCCGAGACGAGATTGTGCCAACTCAGCAACATCTGAGGCCCGGGTAATACCCGTGACAAAAGTTAGATAAGTCTGGCTAATTTCCCGAGGATATTACGTGAAGCGGGTGGTGGACTCTCCCGATAGCTTACTCCTCCCCGCCAACTGTTACACCCACCTACCTAGCTCCAATAGTCCGGCGTATGCGACCCTTTACCTCCTTTACTTATGGCTAATTGTATATGAGTATTGTTAGCTATGTCTTTCAGCAGACCTGTCCCCAGCCAGCACAACGAAAGCTCTACTACTGTCTTCTCTTAGTCTTCTTGTCTACTGTGCAAAGGTGAGTGAGCCTGTCTAGTTCTATGTTGATAGTGATAGGCTATCTTGTTACGGAAACAGCTTTTAGAAAGGGTAGGAAGTCTTTCCTTATTTAGGGGTTGTTGCTGGTAGCCATTTTCGCTGTATTTTTATTTCTTTTCTTTTAGCTTTGAGAATATTGGTGCTGCTGCTACCTGCTTATCTAGTGAGGTACCATGGAAGTAGGAATTATAAAGAAAAGATAAAGGTAAGTAAGTCTGTTGTTAATCCAAGCAGTAATTTTAAGTGTTCATTAAAGTTTGTATACCTATGCACTTACAAGTATTTCTAGTGCATGCACGCACATACTATTATTTCTAATCTGTGCATGCACAAACTTGTATTTCTAGTGCGTGCACTCACGTACTGGTATTTCTAGTGCGTTCATGCACGTACTGGTATTCTAGTGCGTTCTGGTATTCTAGTGTGTGCACGCACAAACTGGTATTTCTAGTGCGTGAACACACGCACTAGCAATACCACTGTACACGCACTAGTATTACCACTGTGTGCACACACACACTAGCATTACCACTGTGTACACGCACTAGTATTACCACTGTGTGCTCACACGCACTAGTAATACCACTGTGTACACGCACTAGTATTACCACTGTGTACACGTACTAGTATTACCACTGTGTACACGCACTAGTATTACCACTGTGTGCTCGCACGCACTAGTAATACCACTGTGTACACTCACTAGTATTACCACTGTGTGCACACACGTACTAGTAATACCACTGTGTACACGTACTAGTATTACCACTGTGCGCACACGCACTAGTAATACCACTGTGTACACACACATACTAGTAATATCACTGTATACACGCACTAGTATTACCACTGTGTGCACACACATACTAGTAATACCACTGTGTACACGTACTAGTATTACCACTGTGTATGCACACTAGTATTACCACTGTGTGCTCACACGCACTAGTAATACCACTGTGTACACTCAGTAGTAATACCACTGTGTACACTCACTAGTATTACCACTGTGTACACACACGTACTAGTATTGCCACTGTGTACACGCACTAGTATTACCACTGTGTGCACACACATACTAGTAATACCATTGTGTACACACACTAGTATTACCACCGTGTGCACACACATACTAGTAATACCACTGTGTACACGTACTAGTATTACCACTGTGTGCACACACGTACTAGTAATACCACTGTGTACACGCACTAGTATTACCACTGTGTGCACACACATACTAGTAATATCACTGTATACACGCACTAGTATTACCACTGTGTGCACACACATACTAGTAATACCACTGTGTACACGTACTAGTATTACCACTGTGTACACGCACTAGCATTACCACTGTTTACACACACATACTAGTAATACCACTGTGTACACGCACTAGTATTACCACTGTGTGCTCACACATACTAGTAATACCACTGTGTACACGTATTAGTATGTCCACTTTGCGCACACGCACTAGTAATACCACTGTGTGCACGCCCTAGTATTATTACTGTGTGCACACACATACTAGTAATACCACTGTGTACACACACTAGTAGTACCACTGTGTGCACACACATACTAGTAATACCACTGTGTACGCGCACTAGTATTACAACTGTGTGCACATGCACTAGTAATACCACTGTGTGCTCGCACTAGTAATACCACGGTGTACACACACGCACTGGTATTACCACTGTGTGCACACGCACTAGTAATACCACTGTGTGCACGCACTAGTAATACTACTGTGTACACACACGCACTAGTATTACCAACGTGTGCACACACAAACTAGTAATACCACTGTGTACACGTACTAATATTACCACAGTGTACACGCACTAGTATTACCACTGTGTGCTCACACGCACTAGTAATACCACTGTGTACACTCACTAGTATTACCACTGTGTGCACACACGTACTAGTAATACCACTGTGTACCCACATATACTAGAATTACCACTGTGTGCACACACTAGTAATACCACTGTGTACACACACTAGTATTACCACTGTGTACACACACTAGTATTACCACTGTGTGCACGCCCTAGTATTATCACTGTGTGCACACACATACTAGTAATACCACTGTGTACACACACTAGTAGTACCACTGTGTGCACACACGTACTAGTAATACCACTGTGTACACACACTAGTATTACCACTGTGTGCACACACATGCTAGTAATACCACTGTGTACACGCACTAGTTTTACTACTGTGTGCACACACATACTAGTAATACCACTGTGAACACACACTATAGTATGTCCAAGTTGAGTTGGCGCGGTAAAAACCGTTAATAACTTTTGAACGGAAGTAGCTACGCTTCCGGGGTTTGTACCATTCGAAAGCTCGTGCCGAAGCGGTCCAGAAAATTCCCTTTAAAAACTTCTGAGCCAGCGGGAAAGTGCAGTTTCAAAACTCAATAGAAAAGTCTATGGGAATAAATAAAACCACATGTTTCCCGCGCTACACGCGGCGGGATTTAGTCACGCGCTCAAACTGGGCCAAACACGTGCGCAGTACCTCAGAGACAATTGTAAACAAAAAGCAGTCGTAAGTTTGGTGACTTCGTTTCTACCCTTCTGCTTGACATTCTGGTTCATTTTAGGCTCAGGAATTTGTTGCTATTCAAGGCTACTTAACAAGAGCAAGCTACAATGTGAGGTACGTTTGTATCACGGGTTGCTTGTCCACTCAGATTTTTTTACCTGTTTAAATAGGGCCTATTTATTTAGAAACTCAGCCAATTTACTGTTTGCTGACCAAGATAATAAGATATACAATTCATCATAGACTCTACATGTCACTATTTATGCTTTAGCTGTCCATTACTCCTCATGTCTATATAGGTACAGTTCTCTATGGTTATGGTGATGCTATTTACCACCCTCCAAATTCCACTGCTGCTTGTATCTGCCACAATTTCATGTCATCATAAAATTATATAATATATATATTGTACATGTCATTATAAAATTATGGTAATTGTCATTTTTTTTTGTATAATTTAAAAAAAGTTGAAATTTAACAAGTAGATATAAAATATAGTAAAATCATGATATGAATGATTCAGTGTGAAGGACAAAGTAATACTGGAATGTGTGTGGCCATAGCTAAAGTGTAGGTGATGTGCTGGATTCTTCACATTACTGTTGAGTACTTCAGAAATTCGTCACACCAAGAAATAAGAATAGAGTTTAAATACATGCTTAAGCACACAACAATCAGACTTACTTGAGGAGGCATTCAGCCGCGGTCCTGTGCTGCTTCTTTCCTCTAAGCTTTGTAGCTCCAGATAACCCTTTGCAACCTTCAACCAGTTTTAGCGCACAACTAGAAGCTCGTACAAACTATAAACTACGAGTGATTAGTTATAACTGGGCATATATTGAATACAGCCTCGGAAGAAACTGCTTTAGCTTCTTTTTCATTTCAACAAGTAAACTTATGGTAATAATGCGCACCTTGGACCCGCCCCGTTTTTACTGTGGGCGTCGACGTTTTCGCGCGTTTGAGCTACTACTGTCATGTGACCTTAATTGGTCTCCGGTTTCGTCAAGTGCATTCCTCTTTTGCCACATTTGTGGTCGCGCCAATTCAACGTGGACATACTATAGTATTACCACTGTGTGCACACACATACTAGTAATATCACTGTGTGTACGGCGTACGCACTAGTATTACGACTGTGTGCACACACACGCACACTATTATTACCACTGTGTACATACACTATTATTACCACTGTGTACACGCACTAGTACTACCACTGTGTGCTCACATGCACTAGTGTTTGTTCATTCTAGAGTTTGTTTGTACTAGTGTTTGTTCGTACTAGTGTTTGTTCTTACTAGTGTTTGTTCGTACTAGTGTTTGTTCCTACTAGTGTTTGTTCCTACTAGTGTTTGTTCGTACTAGTGTTTGTTCGTACTAGAGTTTGTTCGTTCTAGTGTTTGTTCGTACTAGTGTTTGTTCGTACTAGTGTTTGTTTGTTCTAGTGTTTGTTCGTACTAGTGTTTGTTCGTACTATTGTTTGTTCGTACTAGTGTTTGTTCGTACTAGTGTTTGTTCGTACTAGTGTTTGTTTGTACTAGTGTTTGTTCGTACTAGTGTTTGTTCGTACTAGTGTTTGTTCGTACTAGTGTTTGTTCGTACTAGTGTTTGTTCGTACTAGTGTTTGTTCTTAACTAGTGTTTGTTCGTTCTAGTGTTTGTTCGTACTAGTGTTTGTTGGTACTAGTGTTTGTTCGTTCTAGTGTTTGTTCGTACTAGTGTTTGTTCGTACTAGTGTTTGTTCATACTAGTGTTTGTTCGTAGTAGTGTTTGTTCATAGTAGTGTTTGTTCGTACTAGTGTTTGTTCGTTCTAGTGTATGTTCGTACTAGTGTTTGTTCATTCTAGTGTTTGTTCATTCTAGTGTTTGTTCATTCTAGTGTTTGTTTGTTCTAGTGTTTGTTTGTTCTAGTGTTTGTTCGTACTGGTGTTAGTTCGTAATAGCTTTCTGCATTATTACTCCTTTTTTTTTGTTTCTTCTCTTTCGTGTTTTTCTAGGCAATGAATGCCCGGGATCAGCCTGTTATTGGGGTTCTTGCTGCTATACAAGGATATTCTAGCTTGAATCTTGATACTGTTGGCATAGTAGCTACAGGTAAGTTGCAATTGTATGTGTCATGACGTAATTATGATTAGTTAATAAGAACTTTAATAAAAAAATTAGTTTGCTCTACTTTTTCGGCTTATTTTGGGTGGGGGAGGATGGTGGAGAGGGAGAAGGAGATGTCGATGATAAAAGTGTGGAGTCATGGTTGTGAGGTGTCTGAGTATGAGGTGGAGGACAGACAATGTCTTTACAAGAATCCGGGACAAAGTCCCGGATTTTATCATGCAGATACTTCTGCCTCTCCTGTGGCAGTCCTGGTGGCTCAATCGCTTCGGGTAGCTGTTCGGGACGGGGCTTCCAGTCTTGGTGGTTCTTTGTGAGGAGGGTGAGTGTCTTCTCCTCAGCATCACATCGCATCTTCACAACCAACTTTGCCTGGTGTACCTGAGGAGAAAATCAGGTGGTGGAATGACGTAATCCCATCAAAGGCTCCCCTCTTGAAGTATGGCTGGAAGTGTTCCGCCCAGTCGTACTGTAGAACATGCACTGTACCATCCTCAGACTCAGAGACAGAGGTTATCATTCCCTATATGCATTAAAAATGTTTTGGTAAAAAATTGATAGAAACCATAAAATTGTTAATTATCCAATTTGGTGCTTGCCACATTGTGCCCGATTTTCCCGTAGACTGTCACATGTGGTGAAATTTATTTTTTATTATTTCATCCCGCGATACCCTTCCAATTAGAGCACACTGTATGTGTTGATAACATGGTGAAATTGTTATTATTATTACTATTATATTATTATTATTATAGCCTTTCCTGACTGTGATGATGATGGCATGCCACAGCCACCTGCATGCAACAGGAAGAAATCTGGGAAAACGAGCAGCTCCGGGTCATCATCCCAAGATGCTCTTCCAATTAGAGCCCATAGTAAGTGTAGATAACATGGTGAAACTGTTGTTTATTATTAACCCTCAGTGTGCATGCACGAGAGGGTTATTATATAGTAGTTGTCCTGTCTGTTTGTCTTTCTGTCTGTCTGTCACGCTCTGATTTTGGAGATTACAGACAATTAACCGTTTTCATTGCTCGAGCTATATTGATGCCCTATTAAAATAGTAAATAATAAATTATTCTTTCAGTCTGAGGTTATTTTGTAATAGCTGGCTATGTAGCTAGTAGCGCTGAGGGTTCGCACCTTTGGTGCTTCATTGTTATTATTATAATTATAGCCTTTCCTGACAGTGATGATGATGGCATGCCACAGCCACCTGCATGCAAGCGTACGTGATTTCTGCTCTATTGTGGAGCAGTGGAAAAAGAATTGGGTACCGAAAGTCCTCAAGCAAGTGGAACTTGAGTGTGGAATCTGGCCTTCTCTTGCCGTTATTCAAGCTGAGATACAGTTAAATGGTAACTATTGATGGTGCACTTTTATTAGACTTTAACTATTCGTACCTGTATGCAGATTGGAACACTTCTCTCAGTACAATGGCTCTGGTCACTAGCCTAATTCCTGACAGTCGACACAGAGCAGACTATAGAAAAATTATTTGCCCTAGCCAGGTAAGCCTAAAGCTAATTACACCATGAAATATCAATTTTAAAATAAGGTCATAACCGTAAAAATCTGAGCTACTTAATGCATGTAAGAAAAATTCTTTTTGCCAGGTGAACATATGTGTTTAACCTTGTCACCTTACTCGTATAAGCACAATCTGACACTTTGTCAGACCACCTTTATTTACCCTCAGCGCGAGAGAGTTATCTGTTGTCTGTCTGTCTGATTTTGGAGATTACTTACAATTAACTGTTTAGGTATGCACTTAATTTGAAGGACAATTTAAAACCTTTTGTTGTGATACTTTTTGAGAAAACACGAAGCTACAGCTCCGTATAGGTACGAATTTTTGTGGGTAACACCCATTTTGTCACATGTTATCATGTGAGCTATTAATTTCTTGCAGCATAAGGTAGTTTTCTTTATGCTCAAAAGTTAAGCACTTGACTTGTGTGTTAAAACTATCTCTGAGTATGTTGGATTCCATTATTAAGACGCATTTACATCTACTGTTTTCATTGCACACCTTTGTTTATACTTGATAGGTCTGAGAAATGGTTTAATAGCTAGCTAGTGTATAGTGGCGCTGAGGGTTCGCACCTATGGTGCTTCATTAAGTCAGAATTTGCCAGTGACACTTAATATTCTAACTTGATTATTATCCTCAGGTGTAGTTTGTTGTTTACGGTTTTCAGCTTATAAAATTGTGTTGGGATTGCGTTGGGTACATTCCTCAGGGTTTTATGGTTGTGAAAAGCCTTAGCTTTGTGCATAATCTATTTTTATTTTTAGGAAATTTGAAGCTGATATAATTGACAAAAGATTTTTTTTTCTTTGCAGGGTGATGTTTCCGGCTTTATCAAGAAGGGACAGAAGTCTCCTTACATTATTGTGTTGGAGTGGGGAGCAAGCTTTCCTTGTGGTGGATAAAGTAATCGTGTGCGAGTGCACTCCTATAGAGAACATACCACTTCTATTGTTAAGTGCTTTTTTTTTTGTTTTAATATACATTATCCCCAGGGGTGTAATAATTTTTATGCATTCATGGAGTATGTATTTTTGAACAAGAACTCTAAATTACCTGCATCAGTCAAGCATTTTATAGCTTGTCTTAAAAACATTTAAACTTGTGTTCTGTGATAAAATCATATTTTTTCATGATTATGTTAAATGCTATTGTGTGCGTGTTCTATCTATTTAATTTGATACAATAAAGTGGGGGAAAATACACTAAATATAGTGGGAAAATTACACTAAAAGTGGGAAATTACACTAAATATAGTGGAAAAATTACACTGATTATAGTGGGAAAATTACACTGATTATAGTGGGACTCTCTCACCTTATAAAGTGGGACATTTACACTTAAATATTGGTGTGATTCTGCCACCAAGTTTGGTGGGACTGTGGAGACAAAGCTGTCCCACCAAGTTGGGTGGGATATTCCCACCACTTTTTTTACAGTGCATGCTTGCCATCAGCTGTTCATAGCAAAGAAGTGGTTTGTATTGATGAGAACGGTAATGATTTTTAGACCAACTTAACTGCTCTAAAAAACAAAAAAAAAATTGTTTTATATATATGTAGGGTTCCAACACAAAGTGTGTGTGGCATTCTGTGCATGTGAACCGGAAGCAGTGACATTAGTTAGACATCACATGTGGCCTGCTACTCCAAAGAACCCTACACTTGCATTCCATCAAGATTTACTTCTGTGGCTGGAATCATTAATCCTTGAAGGGTGTATGGGTGTAGATGCATTTTGTCGTGCTCTGGACTGTAAGAGAGGGAAGTCTATTAGTTCTCAAGTGAGTAAAACTTCACTGACTAGTGCAATATTGAATTATGTGCTGAAGTTTGTCAGTTGTTTTTTTATTTTTCATAACTTTATCAAACATACTTTTGCTTTGTTTAGTTCAGAAACATATATCCTGCTATTATTGAGGCTTTTGAGGAATTTAGGTGCGTATTTATCAGTATAGCCAATGTGCTTGATCTATTTCTTTGTTAAAATTATGTAACTGTACAGGTTTAACCGACACCATCTTGACTCACTGAAGTTCCTATCACCTGAACTTGACACCTCTACAAAATGCCCAGCTTGTCCTAAGGTCAGCTGTGTGTGTTGCAAGATAGTAATTAGTGTGGTGTTCATTTTATAGGAGGGAACACCAAAACATATTTCTTTTGATGGTATATATGGGCTTTGTCGAAAGAAATCGTCAGGAGTGAGTGTAAGGCCACCATTGTTTGCTGGTACTTTCTTTGAGGATCAGAATTCTGTAGACCAGTTTGTGTCATCTTATGATGCAGGACATCACATGCCAGACAAGGTACAATACATATACAATGGTCAGTGTCGTATATTGATTGAATTTTTTTTTGTGGCATCTTTGTTTTATATTATCTGGGGAGGTCACGAGTTCCTAGCTGGCGATGCCTTGCGTTCTAACGATATGCTGCACTGGATGAAACAGCTGTGTTTGGTAGCATGTGCCGTCATCATTTCCCTCAGAGGTGCTTCAGTATGAAGCATGGAGAGAGGTTATACATTGTGAATATTGGAATTAAATATGAAGACACTATTTTCTGTATTCTCTAGATTTGCATATCCTGTGTATCTTCTTCAAAATCTAAAGGACAACATGGGCGACCAACAACTGATGCTATTCTATGATTATGTACTCTTTTTTTGTTACTGTGGTTTTTCATAGTACCAGATATGAGCAAAAAATATAATATATAATAATATGCAAGGTGGCAGCAAGCTATGTCAAATGTCATTGTAAAAATTTCTTTATGAGTCTCAATTTTTCCTGATCTGTTTTCTCAAAGTACTCCAAAGGGTTCAGAACCCCGTAGCCCACTTCATTATGGTGGCTGCCTGGGTTTGTAGCCATAATTTTCAGCATCTCCCTCATGCACCAGACATTGACTTTCCCATACCATAATTTACTAGGTTGAACTAGCTGGGAAGCTTGTAGTTCAGCCTTAGTGTATTGGGCATACTGAAGTAAGGTCCACACCTACAAATCATTAAGAATTGTTGCTCAACGGCGGTAGGCTGGAATTGTCGCCCAATTTAGAATTCAATCCGTGTCTCTCGGGGAGATGCTCAACGTCATCCATAATACTAACAGCTCCTGGATTTGGGAATCACATTCCGTACATCACGTGGCGGGTGCTCGATCGTGTGTGGTGGGCTCTCGATCGTGTGTGTGGGCTCTCCCGGTAGCTTACTCCTCCCCGCCAACTGTTACACCCACCTACCTCCGGCGTATGCGACCCTTTACCTCCTTTACTTATGGCTAATTGTATATGAGTATTGTTAGCTATGTCTTTCAGCAGACCTGTCCCCAGCCAGCACAACGAAAGCTCTACTACTGTCTTCTCTTAGTCTTCTTGTCTACTGTGCAAAGGTGAGTGAGCCTGTCTAGTTCTATGTTGGTAGTGATAGGCTATCTTGTTACGGAAACAGCTTTTAGAAAGGGTAGGAAGTCTTTCCTTATTTCGGGGTTGTTGCTGGTAGCCATTTTCGCTGTATTTTTATTTCTTTTCTTTTAGCTTTGAGAATATTGGTGCTGCTGCTACCTGCTTATCTAGTGAGGTACCATGGAAGTAGGAATTATAAAGAAAAGATAAAGGTAAGTAAGTCTGTTGTTAATCCAAGCAGTAATTTTAAGTGTTCATTAAAGTTTGTATACCTATGCACTTACAAGTATTTCTAGTGCATGCACGCACATACTATTATTTCTAATCTGTGCATGCACAAACTTGTATTTCTAGTGCGTGCACTCACGTACTGGTATTTCTAGTGCGTTCATGCACGTACTGGTATTCTAGTGCGTTCTGGTATTCTAGTGTGTGCACGCACAAACTGGTATTTCTAGTGCGTGAACACACGCACTAGCAATACCACTGTACACGCACTAGTATTACCACTGTGTGCACACACACACACTAGTATTACCGCTGTGTACATACACTAGTATTATCTATAGGTGGGACAGATGAACGTCTCATGGAATACCAAGGTCCAATGGGACGGGATGGACAATTTCTGGCATTCCTGGACATCTATGCCACCTGGTTCCTATTGGCTATTCACAACTTTTACTGTTATGGTTTGCAAGCAGGGGCACTTTTCCACAAGTGTCCACTTATGCATCCTCCCCAACAAAAGTTCTGATGTAGAGATGCCCGTGGTAGTTTGCGGTGTAATTTGATAATTGAAAAGTATCTTTGCTAATCGTTCCTTGATATCTCCAACTGTCTCCTTTTTTAGTCCACGCTTGATGATCTGCACAGCACGTTCAGCAAGACCATTTGATGCAGGGTGGTATGGAGCTGATGTATAGTGTTTGATCCCATTACTCTTCAGAAAAATTTCAAACTCTTCACTTGTAAAGCATGTACCATTATCAGAGACTATAGTTTCTGGTACTCCAAATTGAGAAAACAGAAATCGAAGTTTCGAAATCACAGCTTTGGATGTTGCACTAGCTGTCTTGAATGCTTCAATCCATTTCGAATGACTGTCAATTAGCACTAAAATCATCTGGTTTTCAAATGGACCCGCAAAATCCAAATGAATTCTCGACCATGGTCTGGATGGCCATTTCCACGGATTCAATGGAGCCGGTGGTGGTGAAGATGCTGTTTCTTGACATGCTGTACATAAACGAACTGACTTTTCTATGTCTGCATCAATACCCGGCCACCACACATACATTCGAGCAAGTGACTTCATTCTGGACATACCTGGGTGTCCATTGTGTAGCTCCTGTAGCACTGCATCACGTCCTTTCTTCGGAATAACCACTCTCGATCCCCATAACACACAGCCATCTAGCAATGAAAGTTCCATTTGCTTTGAAACAAAAGCCTTCAAATTCTCACTGCAGTGGCTTGGCCAACCTTGCATAACAAACTGCAACACTTGTGAGAGTTCTGGATCTGTCCGAGTCCAAACTCGAATATCTGCCTCGGTCACTGGGGAATCTTTGAGGTGATCTGCAAGCAATACAATCTTTGGGGGAGTGTTTGTAGTCGCAGGTTCCACAGGAAGTGGGAGTCGACTCAGAGCATCTGCATTTGCATGTGCACTTGTGTTTCTGAAAACTAAAGAATACTCGTACCCAGATAAAAATAATGACCAACGTTTAACTCTCGGAGAGGCTTGTGCAGAAACCGATACATTTTCCTTTAATAAACCCAACAATGGCTTATGATCTGTCACTAATTCAAAATGACGGCCAAATACATAGTTATGAAACTTCTTGATTCCAAAAACACATGAGAGACCTTCTTTCTCTAATTGGGAGTAATTTTTTCTGCTTTAGTCAATGTACGTGAGACATACCCAATTGGTTTCTCCGATCCATCTGACATTCGATGAGCAAGCACTGCCCCAATGCCATACGCTGAAGCATCGCACGCCAGAGTCAATGGCAACTGTGGATTGTAGTGCGTCAACAGGTTGGATGACGTCAGCATCTTCTTTGAGCGTGAAAATGCCTTCTCTTCTTCCTCCGACCATTCCCATGCCACATCTTTGCAAAGTAATCTGTAAAGAGGAAACAAAACGGATGACAATTTCGGTAAAAACTTGCCATAATATGTAAGCAATCCCAAATATGCTTTCAATTCTTGTACGGAAGTGTATGATACAGGCAGGATCTAATATAAGTGATCACAATAATTAAATACCGGTATGATGATAATCAATACAAAGTTACCACATCCATACTTCAAAGTCTGCAACACCGATGAGCAATTATTGTAAACCCTTTACCATTGTGGTTCGTAACCAGAAGGTAATGGACGTCAAAGCAATAAAGCCTGAGTTTGATTTGCACTACTAGTAAGCCACTGTAACTTTGGGCAAACTTTTTGTTTGTGAAGAAATTTTGTGTCTGATAGAATTAGACATCTCTCCAAAAACAACGTTCAGCTGGTCTTCTCCAAATATCAAATGTACTGGCCATGAAGTCAGCAAAAATGAGTGGTTGTTGTGTGTGACCCTTTACCATTTACAATTGGGTTAAATGAACTGGTAATGGATGTCACCATTAGAGAAAGCAATTGCCCCCGAGTTGGACTCGCTATTTCTAAAAATACAAAGCAAAACAAAAATTGGCATATTAAATGGTCTTAAGTACAGTCCTTTTGATAGTTGGAAGGCTAGCAGTAACTACAATTTGGCAGATGGGGGTAGGCAGGGGAAGCCGGCCTACCTACTCTTTAAACTATAATAGAATAGAACTTAATTATTTTGATTGTAATAGCTATTGATTACATTACTGACAGCAAAGCTGTATTCAAACGTGTTATCATGTGCCATGCCTTTTCTCTGATCTGGTCCAGGTGGCCTCAAGTTCCTCTAGAATTAAACTGTGTATGGCCATTAAGTCTGTAAACCCTTTACCATACATCCAGAGCATTTGGTAAATGAATCGGTAATGGATATCACACAGAAAAAGCAATAGCCATGAGTGGGACTAAATACAACGTATAAAACATACTTCATCGAGTAATGCAGTTTGATGCCACTTCTATGCTTCAATGGCTGCCAACTTTGAGACCCGCTGTTGACAGAATGACCGACCGCAGACTATTGTAACCCTCACGAACAAGTGCACTGAGGGTTGATAACAATATGTCTAGGGATAACAACATCTTGCTTCTTAAAAGTGCTTACATAGATAATGTGATTCATTTAGCTCATTTGTAATAATATTCCACTCTGATTCATTAGTCTGTCAGCTAGTACCATATTTCAACAACCCTTACCCATTGTTGGTGTGGTGGGCAACTATCACTCTGAATTCTTGCTATACATTACAAACATGAAGGCATGCAGTAGTCTACTGCACAGTCACCCACTACCGATTAAGTGTCTATTTAACTTCTTTTTCTTTTTTTTTCTTTTTTTTTTACAGTCCAATGTAGCTAAGAGCCCCTTACAGATACCTAACTGGATGGTTGGGGCAAACTATAGTAATGGCCTCATTCCCAGTAGTGTTGGCTGTTTTGTGAAAATATTTCACTATTCAGTGAATACAGAATCAGAAACTTCGAAAGGTAAAGGGTTTGCAACACACATACACACACGCGTGCACACACACACATACACACACACACACATACACACACATGGACCGTCGCTTATCTGAACGCTTATGATGATATTCATTTGAATTTACTGTGCTAAAGTAGATAAGGATTCCGTTCCCCATTCAAAATGGCTTGTTTCTCATATCTGAGCACTTGTCATATCCCACCTATTTCTCGGTACCAAGGTGTTCAGAATGAGAGGGTCTACTGTGTATGTACAAGTAAATCCTGTTGTGCTGTAAGATTAGTCTATTAGTAGTACATAGGCGATGGAAGGGAGCAGCCATGGCCGCCCCACTTTTTGAAGTAATCGAGCTGAACTTAATTATGTTGAGTACAAAAAAAACAACTGTATTATGACTTGTCATATCATGAGACACATCCTTTTTCTGATCTGCTCCCGCCAGGCCTCTCCACTTTCAAATTGCTTCTGTCACCTATGTAGTATAGCAACATAACACTGACTGAGAGGGTTAGAACCTGACTGATCTCTTCCGAATACTGCAATGTTCTTTCAATCAATACATAAAGACATCCAGTAATTTGAAATCAATTTCACAATGTAGGAGACAACTGGTGATGGAAGATATGTGGTTACTGAATTATTGAAAAAGGTGCACTCATAGACTTATGTTCACACAATCTAAAATTGACATGGTTGTTTTTCTGTGTCCCGTGGGCTAATATTACTTCCATTTGTTTAGATGAATTTGTATTGGTCTAGCATTGTACAGCCACTCTATGATATGAGTTAGCAGGGTTTCATACAGAGGGGGGCCGAATGCATAATATGATTTACAGTATATTAACACTGATCAGTGTGAAGGGAATGCTGTTGGGATAATTGAAAGTACTGTAATTGGAGTGAAGTGAATGGGTTTTGTAGTAAAATGTGTTTGCTTTTTTGTGTGTCACTTATTTTTATGCAGGCTTTCCATATTCTGGCAGTGCCATTGATTGACCTGATGCTATTTGGTGGGCCAATGAAAACAAACCCACGGTTCTGTGGCTTGAAGAACAACGATTTTGTGTTTTGTGTGTCATATGTTGTGTGTCATATGTTGTATATTTTCGATTAAAGATTGGATATATCTCACTGACATAATATTATAAGGTAGAAATTTCACTAATAATGATTCTTTACCAAACCCTTCGTGCTGTTGTAGTGAAAAGATCCTTTACCAAATTATAAATGTATAGCCAAACTACCAAGGTATAAGGTGTTCAATATTACATACCCTTCAATGCCCACCTCCATATGTAAATTAATGTCAGGTAACTGGCACCACTGTGGCTATTTAGAGATTTCAAAATATGTAATGCTTTACCAAGCTAGTCTGGCGTAGCTGACCCTGTACCTTTTAATTCCTCCCCCCCCCACCAATAAAAGGTAGGTAAAGGGTCGGCTACGCCTGACTATTACCAAGCGGCTAGTGCGCTGTTGTAGTGAAAAGACCCTTTACCGAATTATATAGATACTTTTTCGTAGCCAGACCCCTTACCTTGCACTAACGGTTTGGAAGATCTGGCCATTCGAGACTAGGTAAAAGATCGCCGACGCTGGAAAAATCCAACAAAAAAAACAAGGGGAGGAGTTCATGACTTCGGGTACGAACTCGAGGAGACAATATTTATTTGGGATAGCCTGCAATGTAGTGTACTGTACATACATAATGATTTCCAGTTCTCCCTGACTGTTAATGTTTCTTAGGAGAGGAGAACAAATGTTAGGTAATTTTGTATAGCTTGTCATGTGAATTCCAGTCTGGGAAGTGTTTCATACAATCTTGCTCTCTCCAATCCTGCAACAAAACAAGTCAATAATAATTAACTGCAACTTATAGATCATGATTATAATATCAACTGTAAAATACCCCTCTGGTTATTATAAATATATATAATGCATGGTTCAGATCAATATGAGATGTTAAGGTATATTCCAATAAAGGTGTTAGCTAAACACCCCATGTTTAAGCACACCCTTTTGAGTGTGATCCTAGAGTGTGAGTGTTACAATACACCCCTATGGTGTAGCACTACACCCTTCTAATCAGAGGTGTCATGGTACACCCAGGTAAAGGTGTAACTGAACACCCCGTTTTTTACAGTGCATCCACAAGAACGTTGTTGATGTGTGATTAGGGGAGAGGAAAGGAATATATATTTGTATTGTTTATTGCATTTTTGATTGGATATTCTTGCGTAATGCAAGTATATTGTATGATTCGTATTGAACGCTTGAGAGTGGGGATCAAAGAATCACTTATGATATTTGTCGTGCAATGCAGAAATAATAGTTTGTCCTCATGCCATATTTTCACTTGCCTTCAGCTTGTGAAAATATTTGGCATGCATTTAAATATTCCCCATGTAAAATGTGGAAAAATATTCACTAGCAAAAGAATTTTGGGTGCACTTGGCTTGCCCCCTAGCGACCGGTTTCCATCTACAACCTGCCTATATCTGTTATTAAACTGTTTTGATTGTACCTGCCAATGGTTGAAGTTAGTTACATAACGGGTACAAATGTCTAAGGGAAGTAGAACATCTGATGGTTAATTTCATCTGACGACTGTAATGGCCTATTTCACATACAGAATTTAATACATGGGAAAAGGGGATCCAAGTAAAAGAATCCTCCCTGAGTCTTTTTTATGATTGCATGCTTGTGAGACACACAATAAAAAGATTAATGATTGGACACATCAGGAACATCACTCGTTGCTTGGCGCATTAGCACTGCGCTAATGCAGGTCCACCAAACTTGCGAAATGATATTTTGCGATATCCAAAAATTAATGTATATATGATATGAGTAACTGGCAAGCCACACTCATACGCAGATGCCATTAATTTTCCACTTTTCTGTTTTTAAAAGTGAATAAAAAAGCACTTTTCTGATTTGTGTCTTTATTGTAATTAGAGTCCTCTTAATTTGTGTTGGGGCCTTTTATATTTTGCTGATAAATTTTTATACTATTGTTTATGCCATTGTTTTCTCTCATCAACAGCATATCTATAATACTTCTACAATGTAGTTTACTTCATTTTTTTAAATTTTTTTTCTTATAGAATTGGATAAGGCGCAAGAACAGAAAGAGAAAGGCTGCAGAAGACCTTTTATCTCATCCATTGCCAAAGAGGCGGCTGACTAAGTGGCAACATTTTGTGAGGAAGTATGGCGAGACCAAAGGTATTAGACAACATGTCTGTGTAACAGTTTTTTCACATAGCATTTTATTTTTATAGAAGGAAAATCTGCCAAGCTTATCAGCACTAGCCACTTCAACCAGACAGCTGGCAAGGTGTATGAAGGTCTTTCTGAGCATGAGAAGGAGGAATTAGTTGGTGAGGCAACCCAAAGTGAGGAAAGGATGACAAGACGCCAGATGAACCGGAGAGCTCTGACAATATTTTCTCATATTCAGAAAAAAGTATGTGTGTAAATTGCCGAGTAGTATTTATAGATGGGAGTTGTAACTGTATGTGTTTATCCCACTATCAATTTATATTTTATTTATTTATACTGGAGAATATCATGAGTCTGTTGACTTAGTATTTACACGAGTGCCACAGGCATGAGTATAAATACAGCCAATCAAACTAGTGATATTCTACAGCAAGGCCGTCGGAACCGCTGAGGCTGGTGAGGTTTCGGCCTCACCACTTTTTTTGCCGAAGTGGGCGTGGTTTTGTTTTCGCGAGCGCTTATTATCACGTTGCTTTTTAGCTTAGGTAAAAATGGCATCGATGTTGGAGTCCAAAGGTGAACTATGATTACTTAATTTTCCACACCATTGACTTTGTTTACCGAACTCAAATTAGTCTTCTATTCAATTTATTCACACTTTCAATTTACATAAACTTATGGAAATCCACCTGCATACAATGTTTATTTCTTTTTGCCTGCGTACTTTACTTGCACCACCCCACCTTGAGCATGCTTATAAAACTACCAGTCATTAAGTCATTTTTTAGTTGTTGTTGTTGTTCTAGTCGTTGTGATTACATTATATTAAAGAACCTCGTGAACTAACCTTACCACTTCTAGCTAATCACCATTGTGAGTGTAGTCAGAGCTAAAATACAGTCAACTAGCTAATAAAATTTAGGCTGCATTCAATCATCCATGAACTAGAAAGCTGCAAGTGCCAGTAGTTGGAACAGAGCCGCACAAGCCATCCTCTCCTCCATAAGGAGAGAATTGTGGAAGAAAAATGTCGTAAAAAGATTATTTTTGCCCCAGTGGTTCCAAAGGTGGCCTTGGCTTCATTATTGTGAAGATGTGGATGCAGCATTCTGCTTCATTTGTGTGAAAGCCTACTCTGAGAATAAGCTTAATTCAGTAAGTAATCTTGAAACCACCTATATTTCATCTGGCTACACTAATTGGAAGGATGCATGTGTTAAATTTCCAAACCATGAGTCCAGTAGATGCCATCAGGATGCAGTACTGAAGACCATTACTCTCCCTGCAACTACCAAGGATACAGGGATAGATTGGAGCGTCGACAGTGTTTTTTTAAATCACTACAAATGTCCGGTTCTTAGCTAGGTAAGCATTACCTCTTTGAGGAGGTGGGGATGAAGGTGATTACAATTACATGCAATTGCTTAAATTCCGTTGGGAAGATGACTCTGGGGTATTTTAATGGATAAAAAAAAAAACAGATAAGTATACATCTGGTGACATGCAAAATGAAATGATTAAAGTAATGGCACTTCAAGTCCTTCAAGAGGTTGCCAGTTCAATACATTCAACATCTTTTGTTACCTTGATGGTTGATGTGAGCAAGTTGTATGGTGTATTCATTGCGTTGATGCTAACTTTGAAGTCCATGAAGACATCATTGGCTTGTTCATGGTGGGTGCAACGATTACTGCAGTAATTTGATATTCTTAGGCGTTCAAATCTTTCTATTGCCAAAGTAAGAGGGCAGTGTTACGATGGTGCTGCTACAATGAATGTCAGGTAACTGGAGTAGTTGCTAATAAAGTATTAAAAGAAGAGCCTGAAGCTTTGCACACACACATATTGGCCTCACCACTTTGTATTTGCTTCCGACCCCCCTGTACAGTATCCATAAATTTATTATATATATACTACTCATAATGTGTGAACACCACAGTTACCATTGTGGCAACTAAATCTTATATGTCAATTCTATCTTCAGTACAAATAAATGGAGTACTTTATAATTATCAAGGATTGCTACAATCTTCTAATGATCAAATGAATTGATGTGTTCAGGGTGGTAGTACAAGATTTATGTTCTAGTATTAGTAGCTAAGGTGTGGAGTTATATCTGCTGCAACCATTCTGTCTAAACACAAACAAGTAAGTACCTGTAAGAGCCCACCTTCTCTTTTTTTCTCGTTTAAGAAAATAAGCACCCATACCACTTTTTTGAGATATATTGCTTTTGATTAATTACCTGAACAATTAATAAGAATGTGAGGACAATGATGAGTTTAACCAGCTCAGAGTGTTGAGCAATAAAAAAACCCATCCTTTCAACTAGATAACTATAGCTAATTAGTGCATAGAACATTCTATTCTTCTGTTTTGTTTTCTTGCATTGTCCTGATGAAGTTACACACAGTTGCGGCAGAGGGAGTGTCAGGTGTAGTTAAGGTGTCATGTGCAATAGCTTTCAGTGCCATGTAGAATACTTTGGTCAGTATTCTAGTTAGTGCCCACCTACCATGGAATGTTTAAGAGCCTAGAGTGATTCACAGGACTCTATTGTATTGCTTACATTCCTGCAAATCAATTGTATAGGAATGGTCTCTGGTCTGGCTTGAACCACAATGGAACTCCACAATGGGATGTGCCTCAATAAAAAACCATCTTCTTTGTTGTCATTAAAATAAATCCATTACTATCCATGTTAAGGGAAGAATCAAATTTTTAAAGAGTAATTTCTGCAGACATGTGAACCTCACATGGTTTGTGCCACAGAGTAGAATTAAAGGTTTATTTTTGGCTGGTGTTCGAGTAATTTAACAGAATAGCCCATTAAAATATTCTCTTTCTCCAAAACCCTAAGGTTTTTTCTTCTGTTATTGATTCGTCTGGAATATAGATCATGTTTTTACTCATTGGTGTTTCTCTTATTAGCAAAAACTGAGATAACATTAACATCTATCCTAGAAGAATGGTTTCATTAGTGAAAAGTTACTTTTATATTTAATTTTCTTTACAGTTTGCTGAACTGAAATTGCTGGGCTACAAAGGCTTTGCAGTTACGTTTTGTGGTGGCAAAACTCAGTTAGTTGGCCCTGACACTATTATTGCTGCTATCTCTCCCAGCGTTACAGAGTATCTCCATGCTCTTGTAATTGGTGGTAAGTTACTTGAGTGAGGCATATTGCTATTTAGTTTGGTATTTACTATGCATCATCACTTATCCTAACCCATCTGTGCAAGAGAATTTGTTACTGTTTAGTAAGTGATAGGTCTGATAAGTGAAAGCAATAGAAATGGTTTAATATTCTCATAAATATAATTAAATTTTAATTATATATACAATGTATGTCATAATTTGTGACCGTCTACAGGAAAATCTGGCACAATGCGGCACGCGTAAACGGGAAAAGATCGGTTTAATTCTTAAAAATGTATTAAATAAACCTACAGAAGGGAGCGGTTAGGGCGGATATATCGACAACGGTTGAAGCTACGGCTTTAAAACTCGGAGAACTCAATATACGGATGCTGTTGAATGTGTAAGTGCAAAAAAAAAAGTTCTTGACAGGTCCCGCATTGTGCCTTATTTTCCTGTAGACGGTCACATTTGTTGAACATTCGAGGATTACGATAAGCGAAGTTCATATAAGTGGAGTTGCTCTGTACATACAAATAGTGTAGTGGAAGTTTGTGCAGTGAAATTTGCATTGTAGTACAGTATGTGTACAATGTTTAACAAATTTGAAAACATACTAGTGGTTCTCCACTCTATAATTCTTGCAGTTTTTCCAGCACTTGCTGGCACATTTACCATTTGTTACACTGAAAAAAAAATTTAATACCGACTTACGTCATTCCATCTGTCACTCACTTAGTCACCGCCCGATGTTCAAGGCTACCAAGAGTCTCTCTAAATATGCCAGAATTTTTGTGACTATTCACGAGTCTGACGCCAGAATTGGGGTTGATTAGTGATATGATTTTGCTTATGATTACGATTACACAAAAACTTGAAATCGATTATCAGGGATTAATGCAGGATTTTTTGCTTGGGGGGGGGGGGAACGATACATGCACAAATGAAACTTTAATGTCTATATACGGTGCTTCCTGCTTACCCTTTTGTTCCTGACTTAAATCGCGAGGTCATCGATCTCAGGTACCACAGAAAGCGTCTCTTTTTCTTTTTCTTTTTTTTTTTTTGGCTGAATACTATTTTCGAAATTCTGCAATGCTTTGGGCCCCTGAAGTCTAAATTATGAGGTTCTAGCTACACCGTAATAATGTTTCAAAAAGTCCACCCAGTCAACCACACCGCAGAAGATGTCTCCAGGAATGAAATGGTTTAACGGATGAATAATGAATTCAGGCAGAAATTACTTTTCAGAAATATAGTCTTAAACGGGACTATCGTTGATCTCGCTCGCACTGACTACGGCAGTTCGGAAGGGCAGCCAGAGTTGTAAGTTCGGGCCTAGCTGTGTAGCCAGTGAGGGGATCGAAAATGGAGGATATTGCTGCCCTTGTCGTCTGCCAGGTACAAGGCTCGCTGTTGGGATGGCGACCTTGTGGCAGTAACTTTCGTGGACGTTGGAGTATCGAGTGGAGGACTCGGTCTTAGCTTAGGTCTGAATAATCAGATAGCTAGGGTGGGTGGGTAACTACAACTTCACTGGTTTGATAACTTCAAAACTATAGGAACTATAACTGAGAACTAAAATGAAAGAATACAATACTTATAACAACTGTTGTCATGGGCATAAACCGCGACTGGCCGCGAGCGGTCAGCGAGGCTTTACATAAATAAAGTGCATGCATAGTATAGTTTCTTCGGAATGTTCGTTAAGGTAGCGTTAGGCCCGCACATCCTGGAAATGCTTTGTGAGTCAGTATTGGAATCTGAAATTTTCAACAGCAGAGTTAATCTTTGTACGGCTCGTCGTAGTGTACTGTTGCCATCAAAAACATCAACAACTCGAACTAATCAATCTGATCCAGGGTAAGTTTGTGCCACTACAGCAATAGGTATACGGCGATGACTTAGAGTCGATTCCAGAGCTCCAACTATGTCTCCTACTTGGAGATTAGGTACACGTCTCTTCCATTTGCTTCTTACATGGTGGAGTTTCAAATATTCATCCTTCCACTTTGACCAAATGCTTGCAGTGAGTCTCTTAATTAGGTTCCATCGACGTAATCCAGTAATATTACCATCAAGGTCTTGCACTAGAGTTGGGGCAGCTAGTAGTGGACGCCCAATAAGAAAATGTCCAGGAGTTAATGCTGATGAGCCATCCTCTTGGTGAGCTTCAAACTGAGCCATTGGTCTGGAATTTAGAGTAGCTTCAATGTCAGTTAGAATGGTGGCAAGGTCTTCAAAATATAATTTTTTATCACCAATTATTCTGATCAGAATTCTTTTCATCTCTCTCACTCCAGCTTCCCATAGTCCACCTTGATGAGGAGATTGAACGGGTATGAAATGCCATTTAATATGTCTTGGTTGAGAGTATTTTATAATCATTTGTTGGGCTTTCCTGGAAGCGACAATTGTTTGCAGTTCACGTTGTGCTCCGATAAAATTCCGTCCATTGTCACTATAAACATTGTGTGGTAGTCCTCGACGATTAACAAATCTTCTGAACGCAGCTAAAAAAGCCTCAGTTGATAAATCACAGACAAGTTCCAGGTGAATGGCCTTGGTAACGGCGCAAACAAACACTGCTACATAAGCTTTGTGGTTGGTGGGTTTTCTAAGATTACCTCTCTTTAAAATCAGCGGACCAGCATAGTCTAGTCCAACATTCTGGAATGGTGGGGCAGGGCAGACTCTGTCGGCAGGTAATTGGCCCATTTGCTAAGTACACAGAATAGCATTCGTTCTACGGCAGGGAACACATTCGTGCACAGTCTTCCGTGCGAGTGATCTGAGTCCAGAAATATAAAATTCTTCAGCTGTCAGTGCCATCAAAACTCTTGCACTGGCATGGTGGTGTAGATTATGAAGATCTTTCAACAATATGTTGACAAAATGTGAATGTTTACAGAGAATTATTGGATGCTTGCTTTCTTCTTTAATTTTTGCATTGCACAATCTTCCACCAACTCTAATGATTCTCTCTTTATCCAGGTAAGGAGCAAGTCTGCTAATAGGTGACTTTAGCGATACCTGCTGGTTGTGAATAAGTTGTTGCAATTCTGATCCAAAATGAATCTGCTGATGTTGAACAATTAGCTGGACTTTGGCGAAATGAAGTTCTTGATCTGTTAGTGTGGGAGGTAATTTGGACTTGTGCTGGACCTTTAGCTTCCATCGTATTGCATAGGCTCTGAATTTTGTCAGGCGAAAGTCGGAAGAAAAGTATTTGATTTCATCTGGTTCCTCCATGACTTGTACAGTAAGTACTGGATTTGGTGTTGGTGTGTCTTCATCAATTGGTGGATTGATGATTCAGATAACCATGGTGGACCTTTCCACCACAATTCCTTTTCAGTCAATTCTTGAGGAAACTCTCCTCTTGAAGCTAAATCTGCTGGATTGACATCGGTTGCAACATAACGCCACTTGGATGCTGGTAATAGGTCAGTAGTAGCAAAAACTCGTTGAGGACAAACATGGATCCCTTTGGCGGTGGATTTCTTAGCCAACCTAGTACGGCAGTTGAATCACACCATGCGAACAGATTGCTGCTTGGCACGGCTAGGTCTACGGCAGTAGTAGAATTAAGTTGAGCTAGAAGCTTTGCCGCACACAATTCCAAACGTGGTATGGATAATTCTTTTATAGGAGCAATCCTAGTCTTTGCCGTTAAAAGACTGATGGTAATGGTAGAGTCACGGTGTAAATAACGAGCATATACGATGGCACCATAAGCTATTCGAGAAGCATCTGAAAATCCATGAAGCTGTATTTGCTGCATCGTTGCTTGTTTCTCCACGAGTTTTCTTGACATTGGAAATTTGTTGACTGCAGGTAATTCACTATTCCACCTAATCCAAACAGCATGTAGGTCAGATGGAATGACTTCGTCCCAGGAAATGCCAGATTTCCAAATTAACTGTAGTAGATGTTTAGCTTTCACTGTGATGGGAGCAAACCATCCTAGGACGTCAAAAACCTTTGCTGTCTGAGAAGCTATTAGGTTTGGTAGGAATTGGTTGGGGCATTGCCACAAACAGTGTATCTGTGGTGGTGTTCTAGTGCAGTCCTAAAGCTTTGGGACTGCCTAACTCAAAGTTTGTGCCTATTTTCAAGGGCTCTGTTTCTCATAAATCCTCAGGAATAGTAGCTAGGAGCTCAGGAGAGTTGGTCCTCCACTTCCTAAGGCGCATCTATCCACGTTGAAGAAGAGCGTTAATGTCTTGTCTAACTTATTGTGCTTCTTGAAGATTGGAGGATCCATGGAGAAAGTCGTCCACATAAAAATTAGTAGACACAAGAGATGCAGTAGGATGCTCCTTGGAATAATCCTGAGCAATACGCCAGAGTGTTGATTTTGAACCGCATAATCCTTTACTTGTTCTACATATGCATCTAGGGTGCCCTTGCGTCGAAGAAAGCGTTCATTTTGGAGAAATCGTTTCTCAGCTAAGGGTCTAGATTCTCCGAGTAGTGGAGCTAATTTTTTTCTTGGTAAACGAACTTCGTAACGTCCATCCTTTAGGCGAGTTGTTGACTTGTTGAATAAGTCAATAGCTTGCTGATTTTGCGCAGTAAGGGAAGGCTCTTCTGTGGTTGGAGTTTCTTCTTGTTAAAAAAACTTCTTCAATAGTTCATCAGTGCTTGTATCTTCATAGTAGTCAGCATGGTAACAGGGATAAACAAATTTCTTTATTCTCGGAGTCTTCATTAATTTGAGTATCACCTCCAATGACCCAGCCAAAGATAGTTTCGATGGCCACTAAATTTCGATCAGGAGCGTCCTCAATTCTCATATGTCGGCGACATCGGTTGGAATATTTGATAACAGTGAGAAGGTCTACTCTGCCAGATTTACAGAAGTATGGATCTGCTAATGTTTTGCCTCGAAGAAAATCTAGTTGGTGGACAGCATCAAGATTTTGAGCTCGGTGTCTGTCACAAATGTGATCAACTACGTGAGCTTGAATCACAAGCTGACGAACTGTGGGATTCACTGATGAATTCATATTGACTGTGACAATGCTGTTGCTCGGAGTAGATCCACCACCAAGTCCACCGATATAAATGCTGCTTTTCTGTTTTGTGGTTTTCAGAGTATTTGCTTGTCTTGAGGTTATCAGAGACATAGCAGCTCCTGGATCTAAAACTGCTCTTGTACGTTGGACATTACAAACGGATGACACGTCTACCAAAGCTGTTTGAAAGTACAGAACCTGGTGAATAGTTCAAAGCTTGTAGAACAGGAGCAACATCATTAAGATGCCTAACATTATCATTGGTCTGAACTAAAGGGGGGTTGGTAACAGCAGGAGGAGTTGATCGGTGCAACAAGGTATGGTACTTTCTACCACAATGCTTGCAATTCTTGCGACTATTGCAACAACCTACTATGTGATCACTTGAAAGGCAGTTATAGCAGAGTCTTTTCTGTCTCACTCCTTCATTCCTTTTGTCGACATTTTGACTGATCAATGTAGGACACTTAAAGGTATAGTGACCTTGTTGACAGTAATTGCAGGTTGGTAACTTTTCCTCTTGGACATGTAGAACAGTTCATGCTGTTTCTTCTCTTTGTATGGCAGCTTCGTTTTATTTTGGCTCGTCAGTATGGTCGAATTTGCGTCTTCCACGGGACGATCATCTCGGGTTGCGTCTTTTTGTTTAATAATGAAATCGGTGAGCTGTTCAAGAGTTGGAGGGTGGTGTGTACTGGCAATGTGGCTTTTCCATTCTTGTTTGGATAGTCCAGTCATGAGGGGAGACAATATGCCACACACCAATTGTTCAGCAGTGAAGCCTTTAGTGACCAGTAAACCTTCTATATGGCCCTCAATAGTCCTCAAGAATTCACTTAAAGACTTGTTGTCGTCTTTCACGTGCTTCATAGCTAACATTTTTGTCAAGTGGTGGTTAAAGATAAGGCGAGGCTGATCAAATTCACGTTTAAGAGCTTCTACTACCTTGGCATAGTTTCTGGATTGAGAAGCTTGCCTAACTATGTCTTTGGCTTCATCTGATTGCATAGCTTCCTCTAAAGCCAATTTTGGTCAGACAGAGTAACCTTCCTTCATAAATTCCCCAAAATTTGTGCCAATCAATAATCTGTCCAGAAAACTTAGGAAGAGCTAACTTAAGGTGTGTACTGCGCCTTGGAGGCGAAATAGAAGAAGTAGAAGTAGTAGTAGTTGGTGGCGAAGATATTGAAGAGCCGTCGTCGACACATTCTTCGTCGATTCGGATGCTTATTCGTTCGAGTACTTCATCGAATTAATAGTCTAATGATTTTAGTTCTTCTATGGATGGCATATATACCATGTCTTCTCTGAGAGCTTCAATTTTGGTTTCTTGTTCACTGAGGTCGGCTTTGGTTTTGGCACCGCTATTTTTGGATCTTGCTAGAATTTGTTCGAGTTTGCTGATGATATATTTTCCCTTGCCAAGAATTTTGTAGGCGGACAATTTATCTAAATACAACTTTTGTATGTGACGGTTTTCTGCTAGTTGGGAATCAGTCTCATCTTTCACATCAAAGTCTCTACCTTCTAGTTCAGCAATTCTCTTTGCGACAGTTTCGTATTGGTAAACAGCTGCTAGTAAAATTTCATAACGTCTCTGAAGTTCGGATATATCAAGATCATCTAGGGATGTGGTGATACTTTGTATGTATGTATTTGCTCGGGTAACACAAGACTTCTTCGTTCCTCGAAGTTTTCGTAAATCGGATAAGTCATCATTTTCTTGAATAGATTCTTTGAAGGTTGCCATGGCAATAAATTCAAATATGAAATGGATAAATGCCTGAAAGACTATATGGAAAAGTCAAAGTAGTAAGTTGTTCTGTTGATTCTGGACTTTGACCACTAGTTTGAAGTATCCGGCTCGAAGGACCAAAAAATGATCTCACTCGCACTGACTACGGCAGTTCGGAAGGGCAGCCCGAGTTGTAAGTTCGGGCCTAGCTGTGTAGCCAGTGAGGGGATCGAAAATGGAGGACTTTGCTGCCCTTGTCGTCTGCCAGGTACAAGGCTTGCTGTCGGTATGGCGACCTTGTGGCAGTAACTTTCGTGGACGTTGGAGTATCAAGTCGAGGACTCGGTCTTAGCTTAGGTCCGAATAATCAGATAGCTAGGGTGGGTGGGTAACTACAACTTCACTGGTTTGATAACTTCAAAACTGTAGGAACCATAACTGAGACTATATGCCACCATGCCACTGGGACTGGGAATGCCACCACATGGCTGGCACCACATGGCTGGCACCTCGAATGTATAAGCTTTGACAATGTTCTTGTGTCTTTAGCTGGTTGACAATACTTTTTATTCTATGGAACCAGTAGCTAGTTATCTGATTTAAGTATTGTTAATTCTTCCTCGGTGCGTTTCATGGTCAAATAGGACTGGATGATTTCTTCCCTAGTTCTCCAAGGAACCCTTTCTTCTGGCACAGACGGGTAATCTTGAACCCAGAAATCTGATTTCAGGGAAAGAACATCTTGCAAAGAAGGTAAAGGATTGCCAGGAGACAGCTCAGAAGAAGCAGCATTGTAGTCTTCCAGTAAACGTCAGGCCACCTTTGTTTCCTTGGATATGCTCGAACATAACTTCTTGGCAATCTTTTGACCATCTGTATTAAAATCTACATTGAAATGTTTTGTAGGATTAAGTATGTGCCATATACCTGCATACTTTGCCTTCATGCGCAGAAGATAATGGCGCTTCACAATGCAAGACCACAATGTAGCTCTAACACGCATGATATTTTCCTTCAGCAAACATGATCTCATCTCCTCGTACTGCTTGTCCCCCGGTTTCCATCTTGCCACCACACCATGTCGCCTTTCCATCTCAGTTAGATGGATATCTAGGCTACACATTCGAAATAAATTGACTTAGCTACATGTAAGCAAATACCGCAATAAATTATGTATTACAAATTCATTAAAATAATCAAACAACATGTTTAAAGTAGGTAATTCTCAATACACTGACCTTGTAACCTTTAACTTTCGTTGGCTTGCTGTCTCACCGGTAACATCGCTGCTGCAGTTTAGTCTACTCACATATATTACATTAAAACTATTACACACACATTTACTGGGAACTAAGTGGAATACCTGGTATAGTAAGAGCGGAAAAGAACGAAGTAAGATCGTTTCCATTCACTGGCGACTGTAGAGACACAATAATATGTCAAATTGTTAGTGATTTTCACCTTGCCATTTAATCCAGTCAACGTAACATTTCCAATAAATCAATGGTATATTCTCACAAAAAAATTTACTACTACAACTTACAAGCTGACACCACTACAATCTTGAAAATCGTATCTCTCAAGCCACTCTTCTAGCGTTTTTACATACTGCCATCACTTACCAGGTTGAGGCTTCAGGTCACTTGTCATAACTTCTGGACGTGTCATAATCCACTCTTCAAGTGTGGACTCCGTCAATGGGACTACAGGTGATACATTAATAGACATTACTGCATACAGTAAAAATGCAGTCATAAATACCTGATACTGAGCTGCATAAAGATTCAAATGTGTTCTTCGCTACTTCATGCATTTCACTAGCTCGCTTGCAGCGATTGCAAAGAAGAGAGGCTACAATATATTAAATAATTTCCTACTTATCAAATAAAGAGCTTGGTTATCTTACGAAGTCCATTTTTTGCTAAGTGAGCATAATAGAGCAGTGCATGGGTGTGAAGATCCACTCGATGGGCAGGACGCATCTCTTTTGACATCCGCGAGAATCTCCGTAGAAATGACCACATGCGCTCCATGCCCTCTCCATCTGACAACCCCTATCCCTTCACAGTTAATGGGACGATACACAGCCTACACAATGAGTTTTGATAATGACAATATACTAATTGTTACCTACAATTTCATATACCTGACAAGCAGCATTGTGACCATAGGCGTGGAAGGAGGGAAGAGCAAAGTGAACACGCTTCAGCAGGTGTTCCCTATTTCTGCTTTTGAGATGTTGTACTAAAGTACACGCAATGTCGTACATCACATAGACATCAACAGCACTTGGAATGCGCTGCACAAGCTCTTCCAGCATCCATACCACATATGATAACCTATAGACAATAACACACTTGAGCTGCATATATGTACGTCAACGAGAATATACTTCAATGTGTGGCATTAGTTAGTGTCTTTTCTTTTTTTTTTACATGCTTTCGATAGAAATTATGGTCCAGCATTACCTCGTAGCACATGCCGTTAAACTGGGTTTATTTCAACAACAATAATAAAGAACATACCTTTCTCCGTGCTTCAAATTAATAAAGAATAATGGGAACTCGTGGCGACATCCTGAACCAAATACGGCTGTTTCATCAAGGGCATTGTATCGCTTGGATGATCGTAAGGAGTCCCCAGCAAGAAAACTGCTACACATCTGTAAAACACCACAATGGTCCATTCTGATTACACCACGATTGCCTAGGCTACTAGCATTAAAATAAAAACAAAAAAGAACATTTTGCAGGATTGGACAGAAATATATGTTTGCGAAATTTATAAATAAGGATCTTCATACAATACTCTCAACAATCTAAACCTCAATAATATGAACACTCGCAAATCCAAACCCCACTTCTAATATATTATGGTGGGATTTATTTAGAATGATATGAACACTCACAAATCCGAACCTCACTTTTAATGTTATGGTGGGAGTTATTTAGAATATGAACACTCACAAATCCAAACCCCACTTTTAATGATAATCAGTACAACCCCGTTTGAGTAAAAGTTTTTCCATTATATTTTTATTCTAGCTAGGTATTTTTACTAGCCGCTAGGTCGTGAAAATGCCGTCAACATGAGTAGAGTACATTATGGAAACATTTCATGAATATGAATTGAATGACAGCCATTGAACTCTCTAGTCATGAGCACGAACCAAATAAACTTACCACAACTACTTGAGTAGCTGAGAGAGAGAAGGAGGGAAATAAATAGAAATAATTTTAACCATGGCGGCAATTAAAAACAAATAAATAAACAACAAAACCTAAGAAAACAAAACAAAACCAAAAAAACTCAAAAAAGAATAAGAAAAAAAAAAGAACAACGGTAAACTATATTTAACCTTGTCATGTGGGATGACCCACCCCACCTCCTCCCCTCCCTACCCAGATAAACCTCCGTAACCATTAATGGAAGGAGGGGGATTGGTAATGCGCAGGAGCCTCCCTCCCAGCCAATACTTGGAACCAGGTCCTGCACCCCCCAGCTAGATCCTGCTAGTGCACCACTGCTAGATCCCGCTAGCACATTACCGCTAGACCCTGCTAGCTCACCCCTGCTAGATCCTGCTAGCTCACCATTAAACACCCCTACTAGCCCGTGATAGCACCTCCATGCTAGCACCAGTTAGCACCCCCGCGCTAGCCCCTGCTAGCCCTTATTGGCCTCCTCCCGGCTTACTCTATGGCCCATTCCGCTAAGCCAGGTGCCCTGATAAGCCTTTCCCCTGCTGCGGTCTTGCCCCTTCCATTATTAGTTTCCTGAGATTCTTGGGGAGTGTATGTTGGTACAACATCCTCTAACCCCCATGCATCCCCTTACCCGACACCATACTAGGACCTGGCTCTAATACACGACGCATGTAGCTGGGAGGAAAGTGCAATGACTCCTGCGCTATCACACTCCTAAGAGTGGAGGTAATGTTGTGAATGCGTACTAGCTACACAAAACATTAACACAGATCTTATCACCACTAAGAAACCACTACCAGCCACAATAATACTCCCTCCCCACTAATAAACCCTGCTGATGCCTACCTCCTCTACCTCCTAAAGGGGAGTGGGTGGGAGGGGCAAACTTGGAGCACAGATTTCCCACTCTAACTCTTACTATGGCTTTAGCTCACCTCGTTGCTGGCAATCTTGCTCATGTGCCACTGTAACATGTCATCCCCGGCCGCGCCCTCCATCCTGTTCACAACCCCGTACCTTCCGCTGCAGCGATACTTACCCGATTGCCATTCCAACGTTAACCTCATTTAAACTCATTTAAATTACAATTAACCTTGTCATGTGGGATGACCCACCCAACCTCCTCCCCTCCCTACCCAGATAAACCTCCGTAACCATTAATGGAAGGAGGGGGATTGGTAATGCGCAGGAGCCTCCCTCCCAGCCAATACTTGGAACCAGGTCCTGCACCCCCCAGCTAGATCCTGCTAGCGCACCACTGCTAGATCCTGCTAGCACACCACCGCTAGACCCTGCTAGCTCACCCCTGCTAGATCCTGCTAGCTCACCATTAAACACCCCTACTAGCCCGTGATAGCACCCCCATGCTAGCACCAGTTAGCACCCCCGCGCTAGCCCCTGCTAGCCCTTATTGGCCTCCTCCCGGCTTACTCTATGGCCCATTCCGCTAAGCCAGGTGCCCTGATAAGCCTTTCCCCTGCTGCGGTCTTGCCCCTTCCATTATTAGTTTCCTGAGATTCTTGGGGAGTGTATGTTGGTACAACATCCTCCAGTGGCTGAAAGTCACACTCCCCAAACCCATATACTAAGATAACCCCCTTTAGTTCCCTCTTAACTATAGTATCCCCCACTAACAAATATTTAGGCATGAACAATACCGGTCTGTTATTAATATATAAACCTCTCTTATCCCAACTATTCATTCTTCATATATCCTATCCCAGCAAAACCTTATCTCCCTGGAGTACTGGCGTGATCCCCATCACAATCAACTGACATCTCATTTATTGACATCCAACACAACAAGTATAGACAACACGCTAGTTTGATAACCTGGAAGCAGTGCGGGTGAGGGTTGCGACATCAGTTCTGATATAATCTAAAAACGCTGATGACTTCCAACGTCCCAGAGTTTGAATGAATGAATCGCTGAGGCCCTTCTGCGCCGCCACTGTCGCCGCACCTATACGGAAGCTGTGACCACTATAACTCCTCGTGTCCATCCCAATAGACTCCAGAACCCGCTTAAGCTCCCTTCCCAGGCGATCTCGCGTCAAGAGAGTCCGATCCTCAAATTTGAAGAGGAACCCAGGCCCAGGAGGTCTACATGCCAAATAGCCAAGCATGGCGGCCACAGGACACAAAATATCACCGGTGGTACCCAAATGCAGAGTGAAACCTGCCCCGAACGGATCAGTCTTGGACGACTTCAATCTCACTTGCAGGTGGGATGGCTGATCATGAGAGTCAACTGAGATGTCCTGGACAGTAAGCTGCATGTCACCCAAAGTCGACTGAGCAGCGTATGTAAATTCTCCAGCTCGCAAGAAACCGAAAAATCCAAGACAGAATGCCGCCCATAACATCACCTTGTCACTACAAGGGGGTGACTGTAACCACAGACTATGAATTTGCCGTAAAGTATGTGGCGTGATGGGGAGCCTCTTGGCTCTTGGCTTAACCGAACCAAGACGACGCATGCCAGTAAGGACATAACTAAGACGGGGAAATGGCATTGAAGAGGGGTCGGGCCATCCATTAGTGATGTGGAGGTATCGGATTGCAGCTAAATATGATCGTACTGCTCCATATGACAGGTTCTCCACTGCCAATGAGGCTACAAAACGACACAAGGTCACCTCCGATGCTGGCAAAGGAATTAAGGTTGACTGCTGGCAGAAGGCGAGGTAACGTCTTTGCCCTGACTCGTAGACTCTTCTAGTTGACTGCGCAATACCGTGCTCAAAGAGCTGGCAAACAACGTCGTCCAGGCCTCGGAGCCCCAGTTCGGCCTTTCTACTATGAGGAGATGATGCACCTGCGGTGGAATTGAAGTCTCTGGAATCTGTGATTATAATAGGGGAAACCAGATCAGCTCTGTCTCTAGATAAAGCATCTGCTACCACATTGACCACTCCTGGCACATGCTCGGCGGATATTTGAAAGCCATAATATGCACAATATAGTGATATACACCTCAATAACTGGACAAGAGGGGGAGATTTCGCTGACCGCTTCTGCACACAGGCAACCACAGCTGCATTGTCAGAGTGGAAACGCACATGTTTACCCACCCAGCTAGGCCCCCATACAGCTGCTGCTACAGCAATTGGAACTAATTCCTTTGTAGAGATGTCAACTTTATCCCAGTGTGGAGGCCAACTAAACTGGAACCACCCTAGCCCCTCAGCCACAGCGCCACACCCCCATGACCCTGATGCGTCGGTATGGATGTGACAGGAAATAGGGACAGATGCAAAAACTGAGCTGCCCGACCAGTGACCCAGCAAGCACCTCCACCACAAGATATCAGCACGTGCACCCGCCGTCAAACGAATGAAATGATGTGGCTGCTTCGCCTGCTGAAGCAAGGCGAATAACGCCCTCAGAAAGGATCTGCCTGAGCGCACCACCGTTGCTGCATGGCAGAGATGACCCAAAAAAGATTCCAAATCTTTCCGGGTCGTCGACCTTCGACCAACCCAACTACGTATCATCTCCTGTAGCCTATGCAATATGACTTCTGGAAGACGCAACCGACCAGCGTTCGTGTCAATCTCAATTCCCAGGAATGTGATGACTCTATCGGGACCCGCCGTCTTATGTGCTGAAACTGGCACCCCCAGGTGAGCAAATGTGCTCAATGCCAATGCTCGTAGCTCCACCCCCTCACCTGATACCGGGGGAACAAGAATGAGGAAATCATCCAGATAATGTGAAACCAAAGTGATACCCGCTCTGTAAAGTGCCCAAGTCATCATGTCTGCAACCGCTGAGAAAATTTTCGGAGCTGACCTTAGCCCAAACGGAAGTGCTCTGTCTATATATGTCTGTCCCTCCCACTCGATTCCAAGCCGATGATGATCGCTAGGGTGCACTGGGATCTGCCTGTACGCACTCTCCAGGTCAATCTTCACCATCAGTATGCTAGATCCCAGAGTCTGAATGCACTCAACCACGTCGTCCATATGCATGTACGAGATTGATGCGAGCTCCTCTGAAATTCCCGCATTCACACTGCTACCTCTCGGATAGGAGAGATCGACAATCAGTCTCCACTTGCCTTCCTGATGGGGCTTAGGTATGAGGTCAATGGGGCTGACGTGCACCTGTGAAACCACCTCCCTGGAGAGGGGGCCAATTAACCTACCTAGCCTCCACTCGGACTGGATATACTCAGAGACTACCCCCCGTTGGGAAGCTGCTGACGGGTGATTATGACTGGTTGACTTCACCCAGCACACCTTGCGGCACCCCAACCGAAATCCGTGACACAAACCATTCCACACGTACTGCGAAAAACGCTTGTCCGGGTGAGAGTCGAACACCGGTGCCCAATTCTGCAAGCAGAAGGGTGAGAACAAAACTTGCCACTGAGGTGCATCCTTCCGGTACTCCCCACTCTCGAAGGCCAGTAGATCCTCTACATAGATGTGACGACCCTGGTAGAGTCCCAGACCTCTAGCTGTGAACGGCGGCAGCCCAGCCAGCTCTCCGACTACTGCACCTGCATAAACCATGTCCTGACAACTGACCGCCAGTTCAACACTCAGACACCTCTACCCCACAAATTATTCTACCCGCCCCCTTAATGACAAGTAAACAATACTCTAGCTATGTCAGGTGTACAATCCCCAAATGAGACTAAGATCCTGCCGTGTCTAGCCATTTAAATTAACCTATCAATGACTACGCCAAACTATATCAATATTAAATCTCCCCTTCTTTCACTGAAATGACTATTGGTCTATTAATTCATATACATACCTATTATTACCCAAACACCTTGATTCCAAACCTACCTAACCACCCTCTATCAACCACCCAACTTGGACAATGATTATATTTGTTTGAATATATGACTATAATGTGGCAACAAATCAGAGGCAAGAATAGATAGTTATAGCGTTCGTAGGCAAACTGACACCCACTAGCGACTTGGGACAAATGGGCGAGGCTGGCCTGGAGGTGGACCCTGCGGCAACCCCTGGGTACTCTTGCTGGGGCAGTGAATCTCTGGGTGAGGTTGACAGCATACACGACACACATGCCTGAATGTGCAACCCCCTGGAAATCTGCAGCTTCCACGATTCCACGATTGACAGATCCGGTTTGAAGTCCCCAAACCTCGGCCACCAAATGATCTTGTGTCAGAGTGGTGCAGATAACTTAATGCACACTGGTCTGCTCGATGATCCACACCCTGACAGAGAGAGCAAAAAGTACCAGCACGCCCCTGAGGCGCCTGCGCTGATGGCAGCGGGCTCACCAGCATAGTTGAAGCCAGAATAGCCGGATGCAGCTCGTTCCATCTAAGCGAGCCATCTAGCGCTGCCTGTTGACGAAACACCTTGTCGTACGTCAACCAGCTCTTGCCCCCATGACGCAGTGACTCCCTAACAATCAGCTGGGCATATACCAAGCGCTCCCTCGTGTCATCGTCGGGGCATCGTAACGCCAAGTATGCCAAGAAACAGTAAATCCAGGAGGACAGTGATGCAACTTCTCGCAGCCGTGGTTTATTAACCCCTGGGATGCCAACAAGGTGGTGAGGACCATTAAAAGTTTCCAACTCACTAAGCAAAGCTATATTATCGCCCAATAGCTCTTTCATCTCAATGTAAACTCCCGAGCGTGCCTTAGCCACCAATCTGGCAGGGAATGGCACTGATCCAGGAGACAAACACGCTCCAGTCAGAACGGATGCCGGGGGCGAGGTCGGTAGACTTGACATAGGCAGGCTGCTCCCCAACGATGATGACATCCGAGGCCCCAACATTGCCTGGCTGCCTACAGCTGGAGCTGGACGCTGAGACAACTGGCCTGAATCCGCTACTGATGTGGACCTACACTGGCTTGACACTTGGATAGGCTGTGACGTGGCACCAACTGGCGAAATGACGACTGATGCAATGGATGCCGGAGGTGGCAACCTCCCAAGCCCCCACCCGGTGTGGACCGAGCCTGCAAGCAACGAATATAAGTCAATGCCCTACTGAAGTCCTCAGAAACTCCAACTCCCAGTCACACTCAGTCAACCTCAACAGTGCTGTGCCATGCACATTTCCTACTCTCAAACTGCCAGAAATCCAGGGACCATAATGTACTTCCCCCATCTAAAAACCTGACCTAAAGAAGCCTACCCTTTACCCCCTCCCCCCCATAACCCCCCCTCTTCTCCTATCACCCCCTCTCCCACTTCACCCCTTTACAAGATTACAAATGCATCCCACCCGGTACGGCGTCGTTAAAATTCCGCGCCGTTCATTGGCCTGGTAAGCATCGCTACAACAACGCGTCATCTGACACGCCCCTGAAATAGAGCCCGAAGCCTAGCCCTAAGCTACTCTACCAAAACAGCTAACATACCTTCGCTACTTGGACGCTGAAAGTCTGCCTGGCCTCCGCTAACCGACGATGCTCCACCCGCCGTCCCAGCGCGCGACATGCTGTTGAGAGATTCCTGGCGGACCCGCTCGCCCACGGCATCCAGCAACTGTTGAAGAGATAAAGACGCAACTGAGATGTCGGCGGAACCTCCCGCTGCTTCGTTCCCAGGTGATCCACTATTCGCCAACTCTGAGACAGGGGGGCCTGCCGCTCTCCTCCCCTTTCCTCTCGTTGCCTTTCGCTTCACTTTCGGCATAGATACCTTCCCGGCCAACTCCGTATAAACACAGCACTCGAAGTAACACCTCCGGTAGCGTAGCAAACTTGGAGCACAGATTTCCCACTCTAACTCTTACTATGGCTTTAGCTCACCTCGTTGCTGGCAATCTTGCTCACGTGCCACTGTAACATGTCATCCCCAGCCGCGCCCTCCATCCTGTTCACAACCCCGTACCTTCCGCTGCAGCGATACTTACCCGATTGCCATTCCAACGTTAACAAATAAACAAACAACAAAACCTAAGAAAACAAAACAAAACCAAAAAAACTCAAAAAAGAATAAGAAAAAAAAAAGAACAAGGGTAAACTATATGTTGTTTCATGAAATACATGCATCCAGGACTCGATGGTCAATAAGACATGCTCTTGAGACATACTTGTATTTAGATGGGACATATGAGACAAGAGAGCTTCAAGACAATCTAATTCCTACATAATTGGTTGGTGTAGTGGGCCCATTAACCCCCCTAACGTTTGGGAAGATATTTTTGGGTGAACTGCAACAAAATTTCATATACCATATTTCCTTGAGTACTTTGCGCCCTTGTTTAGAAACCTCCAAGGGACCATGCATTTGGCATAGACTTTAAGTGTTTAGATACAATAGGAAAGACACACTAATAATTACAGTGAATGAAATAGTCCACACCCCTGATCAATTCACACAGTTTAGACACTTCATATGGTATATTGTCCAATACTGTATTGAATTTAGGAAACACCATTGTTAAGTTTCATTATGGTTATTTAGAATAGAACGTATGCCACACACAAATTATACCCGATTTTGCATTCAACACCACCTGATAGTGTCTCACTCGCTCGCCAACAATAAATCCTTAGGAAGTCAATTTATATGACATGTATTTCAAACATACCTTTGGTTCCCTTTTAGGCATTTCATATGAAACTACATGCTCATCCACAGCTGCCTGGTCACTGAAGAAGAATTCACCATGTAAAGAATCCCTATGACTAACACCGGCAGCTTTCTTTCTTGGTAGACCAAAAAGAGCGTCCATTGAGAGAACAAGTGTTCCTCTTTCCTGTACATTACAACCATGACTAATGAAATTGTAAAACGGCTAGTTTCTAACCTTACCTTAGGACACGCAGGACACACATTGCCTTTATCTAGGTCAGAACACACTGAAGATAAGTGACGCAACTCCACTTTCATCCACCTGTATTCCTCAAAAGCATCTATGAGCGAGGAATAAAAATATTTTATGACGAGTGTAATTATACATCTGATATTATTCAAACCAGTACATGTTCACAGTAACTCTGCCATACTTCAAGTCCAGAATTACGCACCAAGAAAATTATCCGTTTAATATTATTATATCTATAAATATATATGTGTGTATATATAATGTTCATCGATCCTGGTACTGCAGAGGTCATTATAGTGGATAATGATGGTAAGTGAGGGCCAGGCATTGAAGGCCTCCTATTGTGGTTGCATATCATTATTAGAAGGCTCTACTTTACCAACAAAATTGGCTGACGTAGAGAATGTATGTATTAAATGCCCTAGATGGTGTGTTGCAGGATATGAATGAGAGGGTGTGGGATAACATTTTTTTTGTGTGTGTTGATATATTTGAAATAATTCCAATAACTGATAAGTGTTTTTCTGAACTCTATATTCTTAAATATATATTAGTTCTTCTATACGATGTTTCTATAATAATTGGGGTCTTGTCAATTAAGTACTTACTTGTGCTGAGCAAATGTAGTGTTAATTATGTTGCTAACTGGTGACTTTTTGTTTTGTCTGTATACAGCATTGATATTCGGGTTTTCTCAACTCTCTTTGATGTCATTGAAGCAGGAGGTGCAGCAAGTATCTCTGTGGCTTTAATTACTGGAACTATCGGGAGTGGTATTGGCATATCACTAGCTGGACAAACTAATGACTTGCTAGTTTGAGATAGAGCACTAGGTACGAAGTATTAAACTGGTAAAGGTGGTAGGATATTGTGGATTATCTGCAAGCACGAGTTCTTCATTATTAGTTAAGACATGTGTGTGTTATTATATATGTACATTGATGTATTGAGGGCTAGAACATTTGCCCAGTTATGGTCTACGGAGGTATTGCATAGAATACTTCTGAAAGTCTCATGGGTGGGAGTGTGGGGGATTACTTGGCCATTACATATTCTTTGTAGTCACTGATACTTGATTAAAATAAACGTTGTGTTTGTCTAATGTCACATGTGTGAACTTTTCTATGTTCTCCACAGCTGGATTGGACTACAATGCCAGTATCTTCAACACAGCTCTTTTTTCAACTGGCAATACACTTGCATCTTTATCAGTGGGTATTCTACAAGATTCCTTAGCTGAACTCTGTCGGAGACGTTTAATGCAATGCTGACGGGAGTGGCCTCAACAAGTTTTTTCGGATTGTCTTTTACTCCCATTGCTGCTGACTTGGCCAAAATTTCATTCAACCCAGAGTTGACTCTGATTAACATCCTTGATAATGATGGTGAGTGATATCATGAGATCGAACGTCCTCCCTCTCTGTGCTCATGATGCTCATTGTTAGCAAGTAAACACATTTTAAACGGTGGAGGCGTTGAGTTGGTATGTGGGTTGTGGCTTGCATCGGCAGCAAATAATAATATGTATGTAAAAGACCTTTATGATAAAAATGAAATTTCTCGGATATCATTGTTGTTATTGTTATATATTTTAGAGCAGTCTAATGCCAAGGTGAAAGTCTATCCAATTGAAAATTGACTTATTTTAACTGGAAAAGCCTACACCTGTTATAAAGACACCGCATAAATGATAGAAAAAATTAATAACACAAGTGGTTTTTGTGACCAGCATAAATAAAACATACTGTCTAGTTTTCATAGGTAGATTCAGGCAGGAACTCAACAACCCATTCCCTCCACCTGAATCATACCCATGGACAAATTTTAATTCTGAATTCACTAACTTTACAGGTGTATAGCCCCACCCCACTGCCTCAAGTGCTGATCTAATTATGACTTTATGTTATATATTTCTTTGAAGGACCATTTGAATCTAATTACAGCAACATGCAATTAGCATTTATACAAAAATGGCTCTAAATGAATAAGACAATAATGACCTCAATTCCTTATAAAAATATTATAATCAATTTACTCAAAATTATATCCTTCAATCTTGTATCTACAGTTACAGTGAACTCTGTCACTATAACTCCACCCAACCCTAGTGGAATAGCTGGTGTAGATGATGTTACTCTCACATGACTGGAACTCTATGAGGACCTGCTATAGCTAGAGTTGAATGGACAGGACAAATGATGCGGACTCCACCACTGGCTACAGCTCCATCTACTACAGTCAGGGATTCATTAGTACTAACTCGAGTCATACAATCCTTTGCTGGAACTTATACATTTACTGTAACTATTGGAGCATCTAGTATGAGTAGATCTGTATCATTAGCAGTTACGGGTGAGTTTGTCATATTTATATGTGAGATATATTTCATGCTGCTATACATGCTGCTATACATTTTGTGCTTGAGTCCTCTGCCACTGAGTGAAGAAGGTGCACAATATACTTGTCAGTACACAGCCTCTTCAGTATATGTCAGCAATGTGGATGCTACAAGGCCTCCACACACAATAACACTTACATGTAAGAAATAGTAGTTGTAGTATATTATGCATGTTTTATATTATCTATTATAATTTTATTATATTTCATGATCAGATAGTGCAAAAATATTAAATTCCATTCAATTGCATTTCAAATCAACGGAAAAAAGACTTGCTTACTATATAATATAGTATTATTTTAAGTCAGCACATTGCTAAAGTAAACTTTTTTATTCTGTTCAAAATTCTAAACTTACTACAAATGAAATTTGTTAAAAAATAAATAAAAACATTTAGATATATTGATCCCTATAGCTGGCATATATAGTACGTATTGCAATAGCATCAGTAGAACTTCACAAGTGAACATTCAGTATGCTTAATGTCACAAAACAATTATATATATAAATATAAAGAGGTTCCTGTGCAAACTACGAATCGATATGAAAATGTAACTTCTGAATGTAAAAAGTACATTGAAAATAATCATTATGTTTAAATCTAATTATTTCATTATTTAAATAATTAGAGTACCTATGGTAAGTGGTGACAGTAGAGTACAAAATGCTGCAGCACCTTTTATAGTTGGTGTCCAAAAAATACTTTTTCCAATAATTCCTTACAGACACTTTACTGTATCATGCTTAATTTTGTCAAAGCAGTCTATATTACCCATCTTAATAAGTATCTAGTTTTTATCAAATATTATGGCTATTATGTTAGTCTTATGATTACATTTGTGAAGTAAAAAATTTAATTCCTCTTGTACCACACTCTTTTCTATTTGAAGCAAATAATTCTAATACAGTTTTCCAATGACACAGTTTTAGCACCACAACTATAAAATACTTATAATATGTGATGAAATGATCTTCATTTATTATTACAAAAAAGAAAATCTTAAACTTTATCAACAATTTATATTTAAAAATAGATAAGTAATTGAATGTCTTTGTGTCTACCTTTAAAATGTTATATGAATTAAGTTTATGTACACAATTTTTGGATGATGTACCTAATATTATAATAATATGCCTTCAATATGCTTTATATCAACTTATATGCACTTAGATAATGACATCAATAATTTTCAACAACTTCAAGTTTGTCCCAGCTCAATTAATAATAGAAGAAGTCACACAAAATACTGTGTGTTATTTTAATATTTTTAGAAAACATTATGTTGTATCATAATATTATTTTAACTGGCAAGATCTCTAATCTCCCTACCACCAAAATCTCTAAACTATTAGTTTTGACAATCCATGTCTTCCATGACGACCACTGAGATTTTTACATTTAAGCTTTGCCTTTTCTTTCATCTCTTGCATTAAAATATAAAATCTTCTGCAGTCTCTGTTTTGAAAATACCTTAGGTACACGGCCAGGACAAAAATAATATATTTAGTGTGATGTTAGGGCTTAAGTCATGTTATTGTTGTTACTGCTGTTATTTAATATTTTTAGAAAACATTATGTTGCATCATAATAATATTTTAACTGGCAAGATCCCTAATCTCCCTACCACCAAAATCTCTAAACTATTAGTTTTGACAATCCATGTCTTCCATGACGACCACTGAGATTTTTACATGTAAGCTTTGCCTCTTCTTTCAACTCTTGCATTAAAAAATAAAATATTCCGCAGTCTCTGTTTTGAAAACACCTTAGGTACACTGCCTGGACAAAAATAATATTTAGTGTAAAGTTAGGGCTTAAGTCATGTTATTTTTGTTACTGCTGTTATTTTATATTTTTAGAAAACATTATGTTGTATCATTATTATTTTAACTAGCAAGTACCCCGCCACATAGTGGCGCTTAACGTACTCCAAAGTAAGAATGCAGTAGCACAAGTTATCTTACTCAGTTATCATTCTCTAATATTGGTTGCGGTTAAAAGCTTTCCTCTCAGGCTCTCTTTTTTCTGAACTATCTGAGCTTTTCTTTTCCCCCACTCTCCTTTCTTCAGCTCTCTACGCCGCCTTCTCCCTCGTCTATTACACCCACTTTTTAGTTACCGACTGTGACGACGCTTTGCCATCCATGTAACGATGATGCTTAACCAAACTGTTAAGGTCATGAACTATTCATGAATACACACACCGTCGGTCGTCGTTGTTACTGACACACGAGCGCATTATTATATAAAAGACAATAGTAGTATATCTTACATCATACCTAAAATGTTAAAATTAGTTAATATGCTGAGTTTCTTGAAAAACTAAAGAAATTAAAGCCTACAAAAAGAAAGACTTCTTTTGACTATTGATGAAAATGGGACTAGCTATTCTTTGCTTCTTGCCAAGTTTGCATTAAATCTGGACTAGCATGAGTCATGAATTGCTATAAATCATATTATGACTATTAATGTAATAGTTTCATTCACCATCATAAAATATGAATGAACTAAGAAAAGATTTGTATGTTGCACAAATGAGCAGATAAACAATTAATTAAGTAGAATTAAGTTTATTAATAGTAAAATTCAATTCTTGTCAAATTTTTTGACACCATAAGTAGCTTTTAAAGTATAATGAATACAATGTGTATTTAATGTACCTACTAACAGCTCATAAAAAGATTTTAATATTATCATAGTAATTATACTCATAAACATCTACTATACCATAATCTGAGTATTCCATAAATTTAAGGATATGTTATGTAATTTATAATGCTTATTTTGATACCAATAATACAATACCATAATTGGTTTTGAAGTCGATGTCTTTTTTAATTTATAAATAATAGTAGTTATAAATGCTCTGGATTCAAATTAAAAAAATGTGTTCTACACCATATAAGTCTCCAGTCAGTAAGAATCAAGGAAAGAAGGGGGGAAGGCAACCAAGGGGGACAAGACTCCCTTCCCAACAAAGTTGTTTAAACTTAAACAAACAAATGTACCAATATTGGATAATACAGTTAACAGGACAGGTTTAAAATGTAACTAGGCTACAGAGCTAGCCAGGTGTTGTTCTTTGACAAGATTTTTAGGTCATAAAATTTCGGCTCGATGGGCCTTCTAGTGACTTTAAAACATCAAAAGACCAGGCAGCTATACTGCCTTGAGACAGGCAAAAAATGATTGTGTGTGTGTGACTATGCTCATAGGATGTTGCAACAACAATGCTTGTCATGACAACTAAAACACGTTAACATGAATACATAGTGATACAAGCTTTCCCGAGTGTCCAACGAGGCCTTGTGACACTCGTATGTTTTAGTTGTCATGACAAACATGGTTGTTGCAAAATCCTATTATCACCCTGAGCATAGTCACGCACACACAATCAATTTTTTATAGTCTCTAGAAGGCACACAGAGCCGAAAATCTATGACCTAAAAATCTTGTCAAAGAACAACACCTGGCTCTGTACCCTCAATATAACTGAAGTAACATCAGTTAGTAGTTATAAACTTCTAAAATGTGCAAATTTTCTAAGAACAATGTCATTATTGCATAATAAATGAAAAATTTCTGTGTACAATTATTGTATTATTGTTTTTAGCTCAACATCCTACTGAAACAATTATAGTGTCGAATTATTTAGCTGATAATTTATATTATTCACTGCTGCTATAGTGATGTGCCTCATTATTCTTTTTTTTTGTGTAATAATTATTTATATATAAGGTCACAATTAGACTATACTTGGAAAATATAAAAATAGATATAGATTTGCAATTAGTGAAATGAATATTTGTATTCTTTTTTTAGGAACTTATTTCATGTAGCATAATAAGTTTGCTTACCATTGGTTCTGAAGCGTATCACTGATTAGGTAGTTGCCATTGTAACTATTCACTTCACTCTATGTTGTTAGCAACAACAAAACAAATACATGTTTTAATTATTGTATACAATACAATTAATACAGTAAAATTGGTACTGAAGGTTATGATAATATATTGTTGTATTTTCTCTGAATGGTTCCATAAAGAGTGATACGAAAGAAAAATGTCACATTTATGAAGAAATAAACTCAAGCTGTGCAGCATATGGTGAAATTACTACCAGCAAATCAATGATGGAATGAAAATGTCAACCTGGAGACTATGAAACCATTGCTGTACATAGCGATTGACTTCAAGATTTTAATCAGTTTTTTGCCAATTATGTTAAAATATAACTGTACGTAGTAGCTACTCACTGTCAACTTTTCTTTTTCTGTTTTTTAAAACAATTGAGAAAAAAAACAAAACAATAAAGTTTAGACAGATGAAATAAATAATGTCACTATAATATTAATTATGTTTATTTAAATGTAAATTGTGAAATTTAATAAAATAATGCTATCTGAAAATTATCTATTGAACACAGTAGGTGAACTAAAACGAGAACATGATGTAATGATATGGCAAGTTGTATATTCCCTAATTTTAATAGTAAATAATATAAAATCCTTTAAAATAGTTTATAGTTTCCTAAATTGTTGAATCTATAATGTAAAAAATGGCTTCAAAAAGAGATCCTGTGCCTTTAATAATTTGCTGAGTATGGAAACGAACATTACTCCACATGAGTACGAACACTGCACCTTCGCTCCAGGAAGTATCCTAATGTCTGTAATCATAGCATTGTGACCATTTATACAATGACTCCATAAGGCCTCTCTGTTTCGCAATATTATTTATGACTAGTGATCTAAATCTTATAATTAAATATGTCTATTATGTAGTCACACAAATATCAAGGAGATAATTGAACTAATTTACATGCAACAAACAGTTAAAACTAACATAATCTTAAGAAAGTACAAATAGAAGAAAACAAACACGTAAAACTAAGCCTTCAAATTCTGTGAATAACAAGGCCAACAATATCTATACCAAAGCAAATTTAATCAAAATACTTAGTGGAAATGACTAGGTATGCATCCTTTAACATGCATGCCTCCATTTTAATTATGCATTCTTGGTTTTTTCCCATAGAAAATATAAATTGTGTACTGCTTGTAGCACATCCCTAGCAAAATATATTCACTAATATTTAAGTTACAAATGAGCTGAATGCTGGATTCAATTTGTTCTTCTTAAATTCTGGTGCACTTGAATTAACTTTTATAGCAATTAAAGTAAGTCTATAATAAAACAGACAGATGAAGAGCTCAGAAGTTGGTGTCTTCACTCCACACGAAAACTGTATTCACACCAGTAGGTTAACTATACTAA